>Ga0268262_10004675_pt1 | contig 14005 bp, 12 predicted proteins | sample TergutNc150P3_FD_190354 | JGI IMG/M metagenome (GOLD analysis project Ga0268262, IMG submission 190354) | Nasutitermes corniger P3 segment gut microbial community from laboratory colony in Florida, USA - Nc150 P3 (SPAdes) (version 2) | ecosystem: Host-associated > Arthropoda: Insects >... | reverse complement strand
ATGTATATCGTACCCATTACCTAAATTTTTAGTATCTTTGCATTTTTTTAAAATATAGTATATGAATTTATTAAATTTCACAGACGTTATTTTGGCGAATCGCAATTTGAAAGGGTTTTAGTGGCTTCGGTTTCTTATAAAAATCAATTTAGGTATCATGTACGATAATCAATTATTTTGTTAGATATAAACCTACGGGAGGAGGAGATATATTCCATTTTTAACAAATAATTTTAACAATTAAATAAAAATCAAGATAAAAAGAGCCATTTATGTAAGTTTTTTTGCAATTGCAGTTGTAAGTGCTGCGTGCGGAGGTTTTGGCGGACGTTTGCCAAGTAGTGTAGATTTCCAAATGCTTGGTAATGAGGAGGAATTGAAGAAAGTCTATGATGTTATTCTCGAAAAGTTGGGCGATAACATCAAATGGGTTGATGAAGTCAGAATGTCTGTCTCACGACCTTCTAAGGAGGGGGCGATTATCAAAGAGGGACGTCCCGATGAGTTTTATATTACGATTACTCATTTATATCAAAATGACAAGAAAAAGTTGTATGAGATGCAGTATAGTAATGAGTATAATTGGTATTCTTCTGGTGCAAGAGGTGTGCAACTTATTGGAGGCGGAAATGATGTCGAAAATTTTCGTTTGGAAGACGAAATGTTTGACATGACGCCACTTACGTTTGAAATTTTAAATAAAATCGTGCAGGATGCCCTTGCCAAGTATAAAAATACGGAAAAATATTCGTATCAATATGTGAAAAACATTCAGATTAAGGAGAATGAGGTAGAGGTAACCATATTCGGAAAATTAGAAGCAAACGACCTCGAAAAGAGTGAGTATTATAAGGCTGATTTTAAGGGAGTTAATAAAAAGTAAATTAAGGGATATTCACGACAAATGCCCCGCTGTCTTTCAAATCGTGAAAGGCGATGTTTTTTTCGTTGCAAAATTCTTTCAACTGTTTGGTTTTGTAGAACGGCAGATTGCTGTCGAAAATGAGCAGTTTAAAATCAAAAAGGGATTGAATTGTTTCAATTGAAATATCTTTGTGGGACAGGATTAAGTAATCTATCTTCAATTTTGGACAGTTTCTGCAAGGGGAAACAGGTTCGGAAATGATAAAAACCGTTTTTCCGTAAAAGGATATAAAAGGCTGTTTGTTAGACTTTTCCACTTTGCGTATTTGATGAAAAATGTGATTGTTTGAAATGTTGTATTTGTATATTTCGGCATCGAAAAGGGCGGTGCTGTCGCCGAAAAGGGAGGAAGTTTTTCCGTCTATGCAGTCGATAATCGAGCCGGCTCGGGTGTGGTAAATCAGCATTGTTTTTTGCGTATTTGTCTGATACTGTTTGTCAATGGCGGTTGTTGCGAGGGCGATTGCACAGAAAAATGTTAGAAATAATGCCGTTTTATTTTTGTAAATAAAAGCGGAAAGAACGGACAAAATTACACCATAAAACAACAACATCTGCCATAAAGAAATGTGAATATTTTCCGTTACAGAATGCGGAAGTGCCTCAATATGAACGACAAACCAATTCATTATTTTTATTACATAAACCAAACCCAAGGCAATCCAACGGTATGCAAACGCCCAAAATGAAAATGTCAAAACGGCAATTCCACCGCTGATTACTACGGGGAGAAAACTAACGAGAAAAATATTGGTCAGCAAAAAATAATTGGGAAAATAGTGAAAATAAAACAGATACAAAGGGCTGATAATGAGTTGAGCCGCAAGCGATACGGTTATGATTTCCCAAATATAATTTCCAATTAGCGATTTTGTTCTGTAGAGCGATTTGAGCGGCGGGTGTATCCACACAATCCCGAAAACCGCCAAAAACGAAAACTGAAACCCAACCTGAAACAGCAACAGCGGATTGACCAGCAGCAAAAACACCATGGAACTCAAAAGGCTGTTGTAGGTGTTGGTTTTTCGTCCTATCAGTCCGCCGAAAGCAACAAAACTGAACATGGTCGCTGCCCGCATGACAGAGGGAAATAATCCTGTAATACAGGCATATAGCCAAATAGTTACAATTAAAATGATTGAACGGATTATCTGTTTCCGTTTGCTGCGGTTGAGGAAATTAAGGCAAAAAGCAAGCAGCATGTAGATAATCCCCACGTGCATTCCCGACACGCACAGCAGGTGGCTGACCCCCGTAGATGCGTAACTTTGTGCAAGATTGGGGTCTAATTTGTCGTCGCAACCCAGCAAAATGGCGGAAATGATGCCCAATTCGTTGATGTCCATGTTTGCTGCGTTGAAGATTGCCAAAAACCTGTTCCGCATTAGGTTGGCGGTACGGAAAAAGAGCGAACCGCTTCTTTTGCCTGTTTTTTTCCATGCGTTTGCCTGCACGTAGGCTTGCAAGGGTATCCCTTTTTGCAACAGATAGCTCTTATAATCAAACTCATGCGGATTTTTAGGTTCGGCAGGCGGAGAAATTTTTGCATAACAAATTATTTCGTCTCCATAGACAAGATTTTTAGAATTTTCGTCTTTGGCAAGGTAAAAAACGGCTTTTGTACGGCAAAATTGCAGACTGTCGCCGAGGACAAACTGCTTGATTTCCACAATCAATTTCATGGATTTTCTGTTTTCAACGGGCGGCTCTTTAATGACGGCGGTCAGCATTTGCTCATTTTCTTGATAAAATTGATATGGCGGTTGATAGTATTTCATGTAAAACGATGTATAACAAACAGATAACATGAAAATCACTATGAAAACACTCATGCCGACAAGGCTTCGAGTGGAGAAATTTCTGTATTTCATCAGTGCTGCAAGCGGGAAAAAAAGCAACAGCGAAATGCAAAATAAATACATGTGCGAAATAAGAAAGGCATCATGCGGATAAACAAAAATGCCTGCAATCAGTGGAACTAAAACACGAATTAAAGGATATTTATTCCACTGAAACATAGGCGTTAATTAAAAATCTGCATCAGAAAACTGACAATTAAGGCTTTCTTAAACAGAATGGGAAATAAAAAACCGTATATCCCGCCCCAAAAATGGGCGTTGTGTCCAATGTTATCCATTTGTTTTTTAGACATATAAGTAGAATACAGCAAATACAGTCCGCCGAAAACGAAAGCGGGAATGTCGATGGGAATGAAAAAAAAACGGATTTTTTCCAACGGGTAAATCAGTATAAAAGCAAAAACCACAGCTGAAACCGCACCCGATGCACCAACGGCATTGTAACCGTAATTTTCTTTTTGTTGCTTCACGTCTGACAGTGTGGAAATTACAATTGCGGTGAGGTAAAAAAACAAAAATAAAAACATGCCTTTCATTCCCCATATATAAATAAATGTATCTTCAACATGGCGACCGAACGACCAGAGAACGAACATGTTGATAAATAAATGCGCCCAATTGCCATGCAGAAAGGCGTAGGTTATCAGGCGGTGGTATTCTTTGCCGTAAACGATGCGGGAGGCGTTGAAACGCAGTTTTTCAAATAAAACGGTGTTTTTCCATGCCAGAATGGAAATTGGTACTGTAATGAAAATCAAGATGATAGTGATGCTTATATCCATATTGTTATATGTGTTTTTCTTGAATGCAAAGATACAACTTTTAATTGATAAATAAAATGATAAATGCTTACAGCGATAAATTGATAAAATGGTCTGTTAATTCAAAAAAAAATGCTATCTTTGCAAATTGTTCACACAAAAATCACATGTTAAACCTTTTTTTTAGAAATCAGATGTTATACTTTTAAAAGTTTTTCGTCTGTGATAATAGTAATGAGAATTGATAAATTCGAGTTGGCAGCAAAAAAAATTCGTCCGCGGCTGATGCAAGTGGCAAAACAAAGCATCGACAACAAAGACGAAGCCGAAGATTTGGTGCAGGAAACCCTGCTCCGTCTCTGGTCGGCGGAGGCACAATGGGAAACCTATCAAAATCTCGAAGCGGTCGCAGTCAGGATAATTAAAAATTGTATAATAGATAATTTTAGAAAAAAGAAAATAAGTTATGAAACACTGGATAATGTATCAGTCGAAAACACGCAACCTACTCCGCATCAGGCGTTGGAGAGTGGCGAACGGTGGGAAATCTTGCAGTCGATTATTCTGCAATTGCCCAACCTGCAACGAATGATAATTACCATGAAAGACATTGAAGGTTACGAAACAGAAGATATTGCAAAAATCACAAACACAAACATCGAATCGGTACGCATGAATTTGAGCAGAGCAAGAAAAAAAGTAAAAGAAGCATTTTTAACAAGCATAGAGAAATAAATATGAACGGAAAAGTAGATATAAAAAGTCTGATTGAAAAATATGAAGCAGGAACAACCTCTTCGGCGGAAGAGCAGTTGCTGTTTACGTATTTTTCCACCAATGACATAGCGGCAGATTTGCAAAGCGAACAATCCTATTTCTGTTCTTTAAACGAATTGAAAACCAAAGCAAACAGGCTTTTGCTCTGTAATGAAATACCGATTAATGCAGTAAGAAAAACCTTCCGATTAGGCAGTTTTATGAAATATTCGGCGGTGGCGGCATCGGTGGCGTTGCTGGTGTTGGCGGGCTTGTATTTCGAGATGAAACCCAGCGATTTCGCACTGATAAACGGAAAAAAATACACCGACAGGGAAACAATGACGCAAGTTTTCACCGCCTCCATACAAAACGTGAAAGAGAATACACAGGATATATTTGCCGACTTGGGCGATGTATCGCAGTGGTAAAATGGAAAATAAGAAAATGAAATATATACGGAAAAACGGTTTTATAGTATTGTTTATGGGCATGTTGCTGTTCTCAAACAGCGCAAACGCAGGCGAAAAAACGGCAGTACTTTCCATTTTTGAAAAATACGGTTACAAAAAAGGCGTAATCATGCTGGAAGCCTCCAAGCAACTGCTTAAAGAATACCGAATTAAACTGTTTAAGAGCATCATTATTGAAGACGGAACGGCAGCACTGCCCGAAATAAGAGCCTGTATCGAAAAGGACAAGGTGAATGCCGTCAAAGCGAAGGAAATCATGCAGGAAAACGAACTGATAAGCGGTTTCTACCGCCTCAAAACAAACGACCCCGACATGAACCGTTTCCTTATCTTCAACGTGCAGGACAAGAAAACAACCCTTATCTATGTGGAGGGGGCTTTGAGTACGGAGGAATTGGTGAAGTTGTTGAAATAGATTAGTTTATAAAGTTAGAAAGTTCATAAAGTTTATAAAGTTTGAGAGTTTAAAATTATTATAAGAAGAGAAGAGAGATGAAGAAATTGATAATACTTATTTTACTGTCCGCAATCGGATTTTACGCAGAAGCACAGACAGATACGGTGCAATCGCAGGAAGAGGCAGCCGAAGAGGCATTGCTCACGGGCAATTACGATATTGCTGCCAATTTCACTTTCTCGCAACTGTCGCAGGTGAACAAGGCGGGACGGTATTTGGTACATGGAAGCGGTTTGTTTGCAGGTTTTTCCAATTTAGCCAGCCGAGATTTAGACATCGGTGATGTGGAAAATGCGGTCTTGAAATACAATTCCTACGAATTGGGCTGGACTATCTTCGGTATGGACGTACGGCTGTCGCGAAACAGGCAAAATTGGTTGTTTTTCAGCGGATTGGGTTTCAGAATGCAGCAGTACAATGCGGATTTGAATACCGCTTTTAAAATTGTGGACAACGTTACCCAACAGGTTTCCGCCCCCAACGGCAGGGTATATTCGACTTCGCGTCTCACGCAGTGGTACATGCACATACCGATTATGTTCGAGTATCAGATGAAATTGCCCAAAACGAATTTCTTTGTACAGTTGGGCGTAGAATGCGGGGTAAAACTCTCCAGCCAGTCGCGGGTGATGTACCGAAACGCCAACAACAGTTCCACCAGAGAAAAAATAGGTTCGCAAATGAATGTCAATCCTTTAACCGTTGATGCCAAGGCGGAAATCGGTGTCGGACGTTGGGCATTATACGCCCGATACGGCTTGATAACCCTCTTCCGTGAAGGACGCGGGGCAGAGGTTGTGCCTGTGGCAGCGGGGGCAGTGTTTCACTTTTAGATAATTAAGAATTAAGAATTAAGAGAATGACAGTTACGATAAACAGGATAAAAACATTATTACTACAAGTATGCACCACTTGTTACTACAAGTACGCACCACTTGTTACTACAAGTATGCACCACTTGTTATTACAAGTACGAGGCACTTGTTACTACAAGTATGAGGCACTTGTTATTATAACTGCAACCCCTAATCCGAGTTTATGCCCCTCTTTCGGAGGGGATAAGGGAGGTATTACAGCAATTAACCAAATAAACAAATACATCAAATGAGCAATCAAATCTTTAACAAAATGAAGAAAACACTTTTAATTTACAGTTGCATCTCTTTGTGTGCAACGATGGGCGCTTGGGCGCAACGAATTACTATCTCCTACACGACTGTGGGTTCGTATTCCGTACCTGTTCCTGCTTCTGTTTCCGCTGTAAAAGGTGAAGCATGGGGCGGCGGCGGCGGCGGCGGCGGCGCTTATGGCGGCGGCGGTAGTGATAATGCAAAAGCAGGCGGCGGCGGCGGCGGCGCTTATGCTTTAAAGAATTTCGGCGGCAGTGTTGGCGGCAGTATAACTGTAGTAGTAGGTGCAGGCGGTGCAGGTGCAACCAATAATGGTTGTGCCGTAGGTCTGGGTTCTGGTTCTAAGGACGGCAATGCAGGCGATGCAAGTTCTTGCAACTATAATGGCTTAACCGTAACTGCTGGCGGTGGTGATGGTGGAAAAAAAGGCTCTGCCAATTGTGCTAATTCCTCTAATGATGGAAGAGGAGGAAACGGCGGTACTTGTTCAGGTGCTGATATCTGTACAGCAGGTCAGAACGGCGGTGCAGGCGGTTCAGGTTATGGCGGTGCTGCGGGTAACGGTGGCGGACAAACGGCGAATACTTCATCGGGCAGTAATGGTGCTAATGGTAATCCTGTCGGCGGTGGCGGTGGCGGTGCAAGAGCAGGTGCTTTTTTGGGACAAGATAAAAACGGTGGCAACGGTGCTAACGGCAAATCTATCATCACCATCGATTTCGACATCCCCCGCATCGCAGGCAGCAACACTTTCTGCGGAAGCGACACCCTTATTCTAAGAGTCAGCAACGCCTATCCGAACGTCCTTTACATTTGGAAACATAACAACAACATTGTAGGATACGACTCTGTGCTTGTAATCCCCAATGCCAATCCGCAACATTCGGGTACTTACACAGTAGAAGCCGAAATGAGCGGATATGATTATACAGGCGGAAGTGCCGTGCTTACAGGCTCGGACATTACTTATAACAATAATATTTTTACCCTTTTTTCACAGGGACATAACGTTGTGGTAAACAGACAGCCCGTATTATCCGTAACGGTACACGACAGCCTGCTCTGTTCCAACGCCGTGGTTGATTTCCTAATGACCGACTTCGCAACCGCAACTGACGATTGGCAATCATACGATTTCAACCAAAACACATGGATTTCCGCAGATACGCATCTTTTCATCAATCCCAATACGGTAGAAACCATTTTCTATCGTTCACAGGATTTGCAAACGGGCTGTATCTCAACCATCGATACCCTTACCCTTACCGTACAGGGAGCAAAAGACAGTGTTTATTCGGCAATGATTTACGGCGGTCTCTCCTATACGGACGGTTATTTTACAGGACTGACAACAGCAGGTACTTATTTCGATACATTATATTATATATCCAACTGCGACAGTCTGACCATCGAATTTACGCTCCTGCTGAATGATACCTCTTTTACTTTCATTGAAGAGGCAATTTGCCAGGGAGAACTTTATGATTTCTACGGAAAACCCTTATTTGAGGCAGGCATCTATCTCGATACCCTGCTGACCGAACGCGGTTACGACAGCATTATCCATTTGACATTAATTGTAAATGATACCTTTTTTACCGCTTTTAGCGAAAGTATTTGCGAGGGAAGATTTTACGATTTCTATGGAAAACTTTTGACAGAATCGGGTGTTTACAGAGATACATTGCATACTATTCACGGTTGCGACAGCATATTTGAACTGACATTAACCGTGATTGATACCTTCAGCACCCTCACTGCCAGCATCTGCGAATGGGATTATTATGATTTCTTTGGGCAACAGTTAGTCGAAGCGGGCGTGTACCGACATGCCTTACAGAACATACTCGGTTGCGACAGCATTATCGAACTGACATTGAGCATCAACAACGCCTTTACCGTGATTGAGGAAGCGATTTGTAAAGGCACGTCTTATTCTTTTTCCACAAAAGGTCTTTTCAGCACACAGGGCATTTATCGAGATACGCTGGAAACCACTTTGGGTTGCGACAGTATTATAGAATTGCGTTTAACGGTTAATCCAACCTATCTTTTCCCGATGAAAGCGGAAGTTTGTCAAGGTGAAACCTATGATTTTTATGGAAAAATACTTTCTGAAACAGGTATTTATTACGATACAATGCAAACGGTAAACGGTTGCGACAGTATTTTTAAACTGACCTTTACGGTAAATCTGCTTCCCGAAAAGCCTGTTATCGGCAAAAAGGGAAATACCTTAACTGCTTCCACTTTGGAAGACAGTTACCAATGGTATCTCAACGATACGCAGATTGAAAATGCCACCGCACAAAGTTACAAATACAGCAAAGACGGCATTTATTTTGTCGAAGTCGGCAACGAACACAACTGTTTCTCCAAATCAGATACGATAGTTATCCGCACCGACAGCACCAATATTGTTAATCTGTTGAATGAAGCCTCACTGCGCATCTATCCCAATCCCGTAACGGATAAACTGTTTATCAGTTGCGATTTGGCAGTTACCAATATTGAAATATATGATATAATAGGGAAAAAAGCAGAAGGGGGGAAACTCCCCTCCTTCGGAGGGGTTGGGGGAGGCTTCTCCATTGATATATCCCATTTGTCCAACGGCATGTACTACCTGAAAATCCAAACCGAACAGGGAACAATCACTCGGAAAATAGTAAAAAACAGTAAATAAAACAAGTTTAATATAAAAATCAAAATTTTATCAAATGAAAAATCAAGTTTTTAATCAAGTAAGAAAATCAGTAATGATATTGAGTTGCATCCTCTTTGTTGCAACGATGAACAGTTTTGCACAATACCAATTGCGCAACAGCACCTTTGATGCACCCTTCAACAATGCACAAACAGGCAGTAACGGAGTAGAACCTGAACATTGGCATTCGTTCGGTTCTTGCATTACAACCGCTTTAACAGGTACGGCAAAGACAGGAAGCCAAATCTCCCAGTCAAGCGATACAAGAAACGGTGTCGGCTATTCCTGCAAAGTGAATGCACGCAATGTACTTGCAGGCATTATCGCCAACGGTACCGTAACCACAGGACGCATGAACGCAGGAAGCACAACCGCTTCAAGTTCGGACAACCACAACTTCACAGACCCCAACAACAGCAACTTCAACGAACCATGGACGACCAAACCCGATTCTATTCGTTTTTGGGCAAAATTCACAACGCCAAGTACTACGCAATATGCAAGATTGAGTGCGTTTATTCACGGCAATGCCAAAGTGTCCGACCCCTTGGCAGGCGTTTCAGGTTCGAGCGGTCAGGTAGTGGCTTATGGACTGTATGAATGGCAAAGAGGCGACCAAGGCTGGCATCAGTACTCAGTCCCTTTCGATTATGACAGTTACGCTTCCAATGGCAGAACGCCCGCCTACATCTTAATCTCCTTTACCACCAATAGAGTTGCGGGTCAAGGCAGTGCAAACGATGCCCTTTATATCGATGATATTGAAATGGTGTATTCGGCATGGTTGGCAGATATTAAGGCTAACGGGACGACCATTCAAGGTTTTTCAAAGAATGTATTTTCCTACAATGTGAATTTTCCGATGGGGATAAATCATTACAATCCCGCTCAAATTCCCGTTTTGACCTATACCAAATTGGCTCATGCACAAAGCAGAGCCGTTGTAAGCGAAAATCTTGTTTTGGGAACGAACAACAAAATCGACACTTGTCGAAAAGTGCTTACCGTTACCGCAGAAGACGGTAATCAGAAAATTTATACCGTAAATTTCATTGGTATTTCTTCCAATGCAAATATTGTGCAGTTCGATTATGTGGACAGTACCTCCATGACTACGGAAACAGTAAGCAGCGGTCTCTCCATAGACGACAACCCCGCCTTGCACCTTTCCATCACCTTAGATGCAGGTACAACGAAAATGCCCGAAATACAGGCAAACAGCATCGTTTTATCGGATACAAGCGCCAGAGTAACCAGCATTACGCAGGCAACGGCAAACAACCTGACGGCAACCATTACCGTTACTTCCAAATGGGGAACAACAAAAACCTATTATATCCACTTTTCTGTCGGCATATCCGACAATGCGGATTTGGCAAGCATAGACATCATTCCCCACAATAAATTTCATTCTGATACAACTTATTATCATGTGGTGCTTCCTATCGGGACGACTGTTCCGCCTGTGATTTCCGCTGTTGCGGCTTGGCAGGGACTGACCCCTGTAATCACGCAGGCTACAAAATTGCCCGACAGCGTGCTTATCAACGTAACGGCAGAAGACAACATGACCACAAAACAGTATATTGTTTACCTCACCGTCCACCCCGATACCAATGTCAATCTGACGGCAATCAGTTATTCCTGCTCGGGTTCGGAAACAAGAACGGACGTAAACATATTGCCCTTTCACCCCAACCGCACCGCCTACAACGTGCATCTGCCCTACGGAATAACAACGGTAAGCATAGACGGAACAACCGCTTCTGCCGTTGCAATCAAACGGATTGATGCCCCTGCTCCCCCTCCGACAACGCTTTCATTAACCGTAAAAGCCGAAGATACAACCTATACGAAAACCTACACGGTTACTTTCACCGTAAAAGACGGCAGCAACAACGCACTGTCAAGTCTGGCGATAGACGGCTACCTCTTGTATGATTTCGACCCCAATGTCTATTTCTATGAAATCCCCTTGCCTTACGGAACGGTTGATTTACCCGTAATTTCCGTTATGGCAGATGACGAAGAAGCCCTTGTTTCTGTTACCAACATCACGCAGTTCGGCGATACGGCAACCATTGAAGTAACCGCATTGAACGGGGATATTGCCATTTACAAGGTGTTGTTCACCGTTGGGAAAAACCCCAATGCCTTTGCCAAAAACATCTTCATAGACAATGTGCCTTTGTCCAATTTCAGTCCCACGACCAGAAATTATTCCTACGAATTGCCTATGGACTATGAGGGTCTGCCCGTTGTTTCCGTTGAATTGGACAATCCCAATGCAACCTATCAGATTACGCAGATTACGGCAATTCCCGGACAAGCCCGCATCAGAATAACCGCAGAAGATACCAACAGCAAATCAACCTACAATATTAATTTCTCGCAAGAAGAAAATGGGATTGCGCTTTACAATGGCAATGCAAAAATCAAAGTCTATCCCAATCCAACCAGCGGACAATTGACCTTTGAAAGCGGTGATTTGGTGATTGAACGAATTGAAATCTATGATGTTGTAGGCAGAAAAATTGTCAATTGTCAATTGTCAATTATCAATTCAATAGATGTTTCTCATTTGTCCAACGGCATGTATTTCTACAAAATCCTTACCGACGGACAACAGATTGTACATGGAAGATTTACGAAGAATTAATATATATAACTTTTTAATGTTTTTTTAATTGAACTCGGAGTACAGCGGAAGTTGTACTCCTTCTTTTTAAAATGATAAAAGCCCCCCTTAATCCCCCTCCTTCGGAGGGATTGGGGAAAGCAAAAAACTTTACAAACTGTATAAACTTTATAACTTTATAAACTGTATAACTTTACAAACTGTATAACTTTATAAACTTTACAAACTGTATAAACGAACAATGAAACGGAAAATCATTCTAACAGCAGACGGTTCGAGCAGTATTTTCTCGGAGGAGGCGAACCAGCATTACCATTCGCATTTTGGGGCGGTGCAGGAGTCCATGCACATTTTCATAGACGCGGGTTTGTGTGCCGACAGCCTTTCGCATTTGACAGCAGTTTCGGTTTTGGAAATCGGTTTCGGAACGGGACTCAATGCCCTGCTCACCTGTCTCAAAGCAGCAGAACGGCAACAGAAAATCTATTACGAAACCCTTGAACTCTACCCCTTATCCCAACAGGAAATCCAACAGTTGAATTATCCCGACATATTGCCTTATGCTGCTGTCAGCGAATGTTTTTCCCGTTTGCACAGCACGGCATGGAACAAAAAAGAAAGGGTTTCCGAAAATTTCACCTTGTACAAACGTCAAATTTCTGCCATCGGTGCAACCTATCCCGCCCAGACTTTCGATTTGGTTTATTTCGATGCCTTTTCCCCCGAAGCACAACCCGAATTGTGGACAGAAGCCGTTTTTAAACCCATTTACAATGCCATGAAAAACAAGTCTATCCTGCTGACTTACTGCACAAAAGGAATTGTCAAACAGCAATTGAAAGCACTTGGTTTTCAGATTGAAAAACTGTCTGGTCCTGTGGGGAAACGGGAAATTCTGCGGGCAATCAAATGGTAAAAATAATCCATTAACAATCCATTTTCATCATTCTATTTCACCAAACACAAACCGCCCCCGCCCTGAAAGGGCGAAATCATTAACGTAGGGCAACGCCCCGCGTTAGTAAATCAGCGTAGGACGATGCCCCACGCTATTGATGCAAGGGCTTCGCCCTTTGGTGTAAACGGACGTATAAATTAACATTTTATTTCAATACAAATAAAACGTCTGCATCTTTTTGTAAAAACGTCTGCATCTTTTCCCAAAAACATCTGCATCTTTTTGTAAAAAGGAGCGTTCCTTTTCGGCAAAAGGGGCGTTCCTTTTCAGTAAAAGGAACGCCCCTTTTTAGTAAAACATACCTATCTTTTCTATTCCTCTGGTTTATAGTGATTTCGGGTTGTCTGTTCCCGTTTCGGTTTTGGCTTTTCGGGGGTGGTGGCAATCACGTCCTGTTTGAAAAACCACTTGCCCTCCTGTTCGATAAAAGCATCGTTCAAACTGGCTTCCCCGACCATCATGTGCGAGCCGCTTACGCCTTCCCGCATGGGTATTAATCGATTGAAAACAATCATATTAGCCGATATTTTTTCCATCGTATATTTGTTTGTTTTCTTGTTTTTTTTCGCCGAACGCTGCATGAACGCCTGTTTTTCGTAACTCAAATGCAAATAGCCCTTTTTGTTGTACTCAAAAACAATGCGGGCAGGTCGCCGATTTTTGCTGTAATCATAAAAGACCTGTCCCCCGAAAATCGGTCTGCCGTCTGTATTAAATGTCAGCACCTCAATCACTTTGTATTGCGAAAATAGCGTGCCGCCGTTCCAACCCAAGAGGGTGTAATAATTGCCCGTTGCGCCCTTTACCTCAATTAGTTTGGTGTACAGCGCCCCAAACCAGTTGTCGCAGGAAAGCATGCGTCCCGCGGGATTTTCCAGCCGTTGCCACTTGTCTATCAGCGGATAAACCATGTAACGTTTTTTCGTTTCGTTGTATGCTTGCAGAAAACCAAAATGTTCGTGATTGCCCTTATCATCAATCAGATACCAGGTAAACAACCGCACTTTCTTATCGGGCGAACTCACCACGGCAATTGTTTTTATGGAGTCGAAAGGGTAGGACATCGAATTGTTCAGCCCGAGCGTTTCTTCCAGAATATACAACAGTTTTTCGTTCTGCTGATGCCTGATTTGGTTGTCCCGTTCCGCAATAATGCTGCGGTGGAGGCGGACAATGGAATCTTCCATCACCACAAAATCGCTTTTGCGTTGCGAATACCCCCTTGCAGGCACAAAAAACAGCACCGCAAAAAGCAGCAATGTTCGATTTTTGTTGTTGAAACGTCTCGGCATAAAAAAATATTTGAATAGGTAACGAAGTTTCATCTATTTTTATTATTTTT
>Ga0268262_10004674_pt1 | contig 14008 bp, 12 predicted proteins | sample TergutNc150P3_FD_190354 | JGI IMG/M metagenome (GOLD analysis project Ga0268262, IMG submission 190354) | Nasutitermes corniger P3 segment gut microbial community from laboratory colony in Florida, USA - Nc150 P3 (SPAdes) (version 2) | ecosystem: Host-associated > Arthropoda: Insects >... | reverse complement strand
CGATTTCCTTGAGCGTACGCAAATGCTCCGGATTTTGCGTCAGCTCATTCTCGATCTGCATCCCTATGACCGGCCCGCCGTCCTTGTACCACAGCCCCCGCAGCTGCGCCGCGTACTGCTCGAACAGCCTGCGCACACAGGCAAGGTACTGGGGGTCGTTCGCGCGTTTTTGAAAGGGCTTGTTCACCAGCCAGTCCGGGAAGCCGCCGTTGCGGACTTCGCCGTGGCACCATGGCCCCGGCCGCAGGAACACCTCCAGACCCGCGCGCCGCGCTTCCAGCACGAAGCTGCGCAGATCTTTCGATCCAGTGAAATCAAACTGCCCCTCGATCTCTTCATGGTGAATCCAAAACGCGTAGACGGACACCACGGTGATGCCGCCGGCCTTCATCTTGCACAGCTCATCGTACCAGCCCTCGCGCGCATAGCGCGAAAAGTGGAACTCGCCCATCACGGGCGTCCAGGGCTTGCCGCCGCGCGTCAGGTACTGGCTGTTGGCGTCAATGCGCTCTCCCTGCGGGTTCTCTCCCCCTATGCGCAAATGTCCGCACCGGGGTTTCACGGAAACATACGGCTCAAATGTGTAGTGCATTGTTATAAATATTCCTTTCCCTTTGGGGCTTGACTAGATTAGGCACGCCGCTCAGCCATTTGAGCTGCCGATGACTGAATATGTATTTCAGCGCGGGAACGATGCCGGACTTTTTGTCTTTTTCCTCCGGCTTTTTGGGTTCCAGGCGGCTTTGGATGAACACGTCAGACTCTCGCATGAACAGCAGCGCCAGCAGGAAAATCGCCCCGCCCACCAGCGCGGGCAGCCAGAACAGGTTGCGCCAGCCCGTTCCGTTCGCCTGCACAAAGGCGTCGCGCAGCAGCGGAATGGCCAGGGTGCCGAACACGCCCAGGAATTTGCAGGCGAAATACAGCGTGGAGCGCCACTTGGCGGGCGAGGCCTCGTAGACGTAGATCATCTGCATGTCGTGCATGGTGAAGAACACGATCATCAGCTGCCCGGCGGCGAAGAGGTAGAAATTCGGTGCGTACCAGCACAGCAGCATCCCCAGCGCCATGCCTGCCGTGTTGATGATGAAAATGGGGCGGCGTCCGATTTTATCCATGAGTGCCTTGTAAAACGGGCCGATGAGCGCGAAAGCGTAGCCCATGGTGCTGATCAGCGTGGCCCGCTGTAGGCCCGTCTCAAACGACAGGCCCTGTCCCCGCACGAAAAACTCATTGACGTACAACGACTGTACCTTTGTTACGACATCGGTGGCGTAGGTATCCAGTAGGTGCACCAACACGATCAGGCCGATGAGGGCAAAGGGGTACCATTTTGGGGCGGGCTTTTGCCGTTGCAGAAGCTTTGGCATGGACAGGCCTCGCTTTCGGAGGGATTTCTTGAATATTTATTTATCTGCCGCGGCCAAAAACGCCAGCTCCCGCAGCCGCGGCAGCGCGTATCCGAGAAAGGCGCGGTAGCTTTCGCAAAAATAATTTTTGCCCCGCAGGGGCTCCCGGTCCCTTTTGCAGCCGCCCCGGCACAGGGGAAACCATTCGCATGCCCTGCAGTCCGGGTGCAGCCGCAGGGATTCCGCGATAAAGCGTTCGCAGGACGGCGAAAACCGCATTTCGACAAAGCCGTGCTTGAAAATATTGCCGAGCTCCCAGGCGTCGCTCACATAAAAATCGCAGGGATATACGCCGCCATCGGCCTCTATGACGAACTGGCAGCCGCAGACGCCGGACATGCCGCAGGCCTCGGGCTGCCGCCCCAGGACCATGCCGAGGAGATTGTCGAAATAGCGTATGCTGGGGGCGTCGCCGGTTATGCGGTCCTGATACCACAGGTCAAACGTGGCTTTTAAAAACGCCAGATAGCCCCGGGGCGTCAAGGACCAGGGAAAGCTGCCCCGCCGTGCGCCCAAGGGGTCCAGGCAGGGGATGAATTGCAGGTGCCGGAAGCCGTTTTCCCGGAAAAAGCGATACACCTGCGCGCCTCGCGCCGCGTTGGCGCGGCTGACCACGCAGAGGATATTCAGCTTGGCCTGTGCCTGCTGGAGCAGCCGCGCCGCCTGCATCGCGCGGCGGAACGAGCCCTCCCCGTCGGGGCCGCGGCGGTTTTGGTCATGCAGGCTTTCGGGGCCATCCAGGGAAAGTCCCACCAAAAAATCATTTTCGGCTAAAAATTGTGCCCACGCGCGGTCGATGCGCATGCCGTTGGTCTGTATCGCGTTGGAAACGGCCACCCGCTTCGTGTTATAGCGCTGCTGATAGGCGATCAGGGCTTCAAAAAACGGCAGGCCCGCCAGGGTGGGCTCACCGCCCTGGAACAGGAACGCGCAGCTGCCGTCGGTAAAGGCGAGCGCCTTTTTCGTCAGGGCCTCGAGGGTCTCCAACGGCATGACGCCGCCTTGGTTTTGATAAAAGCAATAGCGGCAGCGCAGCTCGCAGCCGCCCGAAACCGGCTTGATCAGCATGCTCAGCGGGGGCACAGGCGCCACCTCCTATCCAAAATACGGGGCGCTTCCTCGCCCGCCGCTTCCATCCGCTCGACCAGCCTTTGCCGCAGCCGCGCGCGCACTTGCGCGTAAGCGGCATGGCCAACCAGGTTGTCCTGCTCGTAAGGGTCGTTTTCCAGGTCGTAGAGGAATTCCTCCCGGTACAGCTTCGCCCCGGCGTGGAACCAGCCATTCCGATAGGGCGCTTTGACGGAATATTTCCAGCGCTTCGTGCGCAGCGCGCGGCCCACCTGACTTTCGCTGATCTGGAGGAAGACCTCCTGCGGCCAGGCGTCAACATTCCCCGCAACCAATTCCTGCAGGGGCTTGCCCTGCATGCCGGGCGGGATTTCCACGCCGCCGCAGCGCAGCAGCGTGGCGGGCAAATCCATCAAGCTGGCGAGCTCCCCTACGGCCTGACCCCCGGTGAAGCCCGGGCCCCGGAGGACCAAGGGCACGCGGATGGAGCTTTCATGGCAGGAGCGCTTGTATTCGCCGTTGCGGGTCCTGAAATGGGAGCCGTGGTCGCTGGTATAGACGATGACCGTGTCTTCGTAGAGGCCCTGCTCCTTGAGCTCGTGTACAAGCCTGCCGGCATTGTAATCCAAGCTCGCGCAGCAGCCGAGGTAGTCGGGGTATTCCCGCTCCCAGTCGCCGCCGCCCAGGCGCTTCAAATCCTCCGGCACGGGGTAGCGTCGGAAGCGCTCCTTTGACCCCGCGGGTCCTTGAAAATGCCCTGCGTTGTTCTGATGGTGGGGCTCCAGGTAGGAGACAAACAGGAAGAAGGGCCGATCGCATTTGCGGTTTTGCAGATATTCCAGCGCGAAATCCGTCTGGCGGTCCGCCCGGTAGCCGGTGAACTCCCGCCGCCTGCCCTCCGCGTCGAACATGTGCCCGCCATAGCCGTCGGAGGTGAATTCCAGCACGTCCGCCGCCATCCAGTAGTCCCTGTAGCCGCCCCGCAGCGCGGGAGGGACGGGCTTTGTCCCGGTGGAAGCCAAATGCCATTTTCCGACATAGGCCGTCTCATACCCATTTTGGTGCAGGCGCTCCGCGACCGTGACCGCGTCCCGCGGCAGCGCGATCCCATTGCGGTAGCAGCCCAGCTGCGTGGCGTATCGGCCCGTTTGCAGGCAGGCCCGGGCCGGGCCGCATACCGGCTGGCAGGTGAAGGCGTTTTCGAAGCGCACGCCCTCCGCCGCCAGGCGGTCCAGGTTGGGCGTGAAATCCATGGCCGGGTGATAGCAGCCCAGGGTGTCCCAGCGCTGCTGGTCGGAGAACAGGAAGAGGATGTTCGGGTTGCTCATATACAGCCCTCCAGGCAGGTCTTGTTTTTATGAGGCGTTCCAAAAGCGCGCCGCGTTATAGGCGCAAACGCCCATGATCAGCACCAAAGCGCCGCCCAGGGTCCATTCCACCTGACGCTGCCCCGCGCGCTTTGAAAGGGCGGAGCCGCAATAACCGCCCAGCGCGCCGCCAACGGCCATGAGCAACAGGGCCTCCCAGCGGAAGACAGGCCACGCCCCCGTGACAGCGACGCTGGCGAGGCTGGCCGCTTGGGAGAACAGCACGATATACAGCGAGTGCACCGCGCAGGTTTTGGTATCCATACCAAACAACAGGGAAAGCGCCGCGTGGTTGAACGGGCCGCCGCCGATGCCCAGGAAGGAAGAAATCACCCCCAGTGCCAGACCCGTCCCGGCGATGGGGACCGGGTGGGTAATTCTGCGGGAGCGGATGCGCTTTTTTAAGAGCAGATAGGCCAGCACAGCGGCGCACAGGAGCAGAACCGCCAGGGACTGCGCGGTTCTGACGCGGCTGCCGGAATAGAAGCCCGCCAGCCACTGGAACAGCTGTTTCCCCAGCACGCCGCCCAGGGCCGCGCCCACGGAGAGGATGGTGCCGACGCGCAGGTCCAGCCGGGGCGTTTTGCCCTGCGCCCGCTTGGCAAATACCGCGCCCCGCAAAAGAGAGACCGCGGCCATGGACAGCACCGTGCATCCGGATAGAAAGCTGGCCGCCGCCGCATCCATCCCGAAGCAGGCGTCCAGCAGGGGTTTGAGCAGGATGCCGCCACCGATGCCGCACACCGCGCCCAGCACGGCGGTGGAAAAGGCCGCCAGCAGCAAAAGAACGGTTTCCAAGGGAGCCTCCTGTAACCTATTTCTGGACGCGTTTTTGCAGCTTGCGCATGAGCTGCCCCGGGCTTTGCCCGGTTAAGCGCAGAGTTATTCCCAGCAGGCCGCCCAGAAAGCCGCCCGGCAGCTTCAGGGCGCGCATGCCGTTTTTCAGCAGGGCAAGCGAAAAGCGGGAGTCGATGCGCTTTGGCACCACGTCGCAGGTGGCGATGAACCAGTCCAGCAGCCACCGCTTTGCCTGTTCTATGTCCTCGGCATAGGCCGGGTCGTCAATCCGGTTGACGCTTTCGTTCAAGGCGATAGTATCGCCTTTGGCGAGGTCGTAGAATTCGTCCGGCTCCTGGAGCCGCCGCACATATTTGAACGTATCCGTGCGCAGCATCACCGCCTTGCCGTGCGTGCCGTCCTCCCGCGCTTGGAGGGCAAGCCGCGGGTAGTAGTGGTCCGCCGGGTCGATGTTCTCGGACTCGCTGGCCTGGGCCTCCCCCGGCAGCCGCCCGCCCTCGCAGGTGACGAATGCCCTGTGGGGGCGTGACCTGTCCCGCAACACAGGCAGCAGGCTGCGGGAGAAGTGCGGCCGCTCGATGGGAATGCCCGCGAGATCGGCGCAGGTAGCGGCCACGTCCACCAGCTCCACCAGCGCGTCGCTGACGCCCGGATCGATCGCTGTCCCCTTGGGCGGCTTGATCAAGAACGGCACGTTTACCAGGCAGTCGGGGAAGCAGTTCTGGCTTTTTTCCACCAGGCCGAAGTCCCCGGCGTAATCCCCGTGGTCGCTGAAGAACAGCACGGCGGTGTCGTCGTAGACGCCCGCGTCTTTCAATGCCCGCAGCAGCAGGCCTGTCTGGTGATCCACTTTGGCGCACATGGCGAGATATATCGCTCGGAGCTCGTCGAATTTGCCCTCCTCCACATGCAGGGCGTCCCGCAGGCCCCGTTCCATCAGGGGCTTGCCGTCGCCGTCCCGCAGGGTGGGGATGCGGGGCGGCAGCTTGGCTTTGTCGATCAAATCGTAACATTTCCGCTCGATTTGGTAGGGCGGGTGGGGAAGCATCAGCCCAACGAACATGAAAAACGGCTGCCCCTGCCGCGCGTTTCTATGGATGCTGCGCACCGCGCCCTCCACGATCAGGTCGTCCATGTCGGTGGCGTAACGATCCGGCACGATGCCGTTCAGGAAGGAATTGTCGCCCTCCATATGCGGCGGGAACCAGTATTTCATCGGCTTTTTGGGCCATACCTTGATGTATTCGTCGATCAGCGCCCGGTGATAGGCGGGATACTGCCCCGCCATCAAATCGCCCCGGTGCGAGGAGACCGTGCGGTAGCCCGCGGACTTGAAGTCGCTGAACAGGTTTTCCTCGTGGGGCTGCTGCAAATACCCCATGGTGCGGTGCCCGTGAACATGAGGGTACAGTCCCGTCATGAAGGAGCAGCGGCTGGGCACGCATACGGGGTTCTGGCAAAAGGCGCTGCGGAAGCTCACGCCCTCCCGGGCCAGCTGGTCCAGGAAAGGCGTGTGCGCCGCGGCGCTGCCCAGGTGGCCCAGGGCGTCGGAGCGCATCTGGTCGGGGTTGATGATGAGGATATTGGGCTTCATAGTTACTCCTTTTTCCGCACCATTTCTGTCACGGGGTTGCCCGTGGAGTAGGTCAGGCGGACGTTCTCCCCGTCGTCGATCTGCCGCTCAAAGCCGTCGCCGTCAAAGGACGCGGTTTTGCCCTTGCGCCACGGGCGGCACGCCCAGACATAGCCGCGCAGGGGATCGCGCGTATGGTTCATGCGGGCCAGCAGGCGGTCGTGGAGCCCGTCGCGCACAGCCGCGTACGCCGGGGCCGTGATCAGGTTGCGCAGTTCGTGGGGATCCTCCTCCAGGTCGTACAGCTCGTCGCCGGAGTTCAGGTTGAGGTTGAGCTTGTAGCGCCCGTCAAAAATATTACGGATGGGCTGGAAGCCGAGGAAGCCGTCCTGCTCCACCTCGTAGCGGAAAAACTCCGCGAACACGTCGCGCCGGACGGCGTCGCCTGGCAGGGCAAACAGGCTTTCCCCCTCCAGGTGCGGCGGGATTTTCACGCCGAAATACTGCAGCACGGTGGGCAGCAGGTCCACGTGCGACACCGGCGTACTGATGCGCCGGTCCCGGAACGGCCCGCCCCGGAGGAGCAGCGGGATGTTGTTCGTTTCATGGTACATCGCCGCGCCCTTGCCCAGCAGGCCGTGCGCCTTGACCATGTCGCCGTGGTCGGAGGTATAGATCACCAGCGGCTCGTCGGGCAGCAGCCGCGCCGCCTCCATCACGCGGCCGAACTCATCGTCCACAAAACGGTTGCAGGCCAACATCCCCCGGTTGTAGCCATAGAAGACGCCGCGCCAGGGTATCCTTTTGTATTTCTTCGCCCACAGCGCCTGTATATCCGGCTTGCCGTCCAGCGCAGCCGCCGTATTCGCCTGTTTGCGCAGTTTGTATTTCGACCTGGCCGCCTGCCGCCGGTACTGCGCGGGGCAGCGGCTCGGGTCGTGCGGCTCGTCGTAGGAGACAACCAGGAAGAAATCCTGGTCCCTGTGGTTCCGGATGAAGTCAACGGCACGGTCGGTGCAGCGGCGGGCGAAGGTGTCCTCCGCCGGTGTGCCGCCGCCGAAGAATTCCGCTGCCATGTTCCGGCGGCTTCTTTGCCTGGTCCGCGCGTCCGGGAGTTCGTCCAGGTAGCGCCGCATGTCGTACCAGTAATCCGGGTCATACCCGTCCGGGCACCGGCCCGTGCCAAAGTAGTCGCCGCCGTCCAGGTGCCATTTGCCCACGTACCCGCAATGGATGCCCCGCGGACTGAGATACTGCCCCACGGTTTTGACGTTCGCGCCCAGCTGCATGCCGTTGGACATCAAGCCGTTCGAGCTTGGATATAGCCCCGTGAAAATGGCCGACCGCGCGGGGGCGCAAACCGGGGAGCAGGTGAAGGCGCTGTCGAACACGGCGGCGTCCCGCGCGAAGCTCTCCCAGTGCGGCGTGTCGCATATGGGGTCGTCATAGCAGCTGAGCATGCTCCTGTTCTGCGTGTCGCACATCACGAAAATAATTTGCTTTTTCTTATTTGCCATTCGCGATCGCCTCCGTGATCTCCTGATACCGCGCTTCGTCAATCGTATATTTTTTCCGCCACACCAGCACCCCGAAGCTCAAAAACAGGCAGGGCAGCGCGATCAGCGCCGCGAGCAGCAGCTTGACCTGCGCGGGGTTCGCGCCGGACAGCAGCGCCGCGATTCTGTCAAGCTTGAGCGCCTCCGAAATTGTGCCGGCGGCAGCGGCGTTTTCGGCGTCGGAAATGCCGTTGGTGACCGGCAGCAGCCCCAGCAGCAGAAAAATCAGCGTGACGATCCCGCCGGTCAGCGCGGAGCCGAGCTGGTTCAGAAATGGGCGCACGGACAGCACGACGCTTTCCTGCCGCTTGCCGGTTTTGTATTGGTTGTACTCCACGGTATTCATCATGCAGATGAGCAGCGTGATATAGATGCAGTTCAGGCCGAACCCGCCGACAGTCAGGCCGGCGGCAAAGGTGACGAACTGAAGCGTCCTCGCGCTGTCGGGGATCAGGAGCCCCGTGGCCAGGACAAAGGCGGACGACGCCAGAAACACCGTTAAAGCCATTTTCATGGTGCGCGCGCGCCCGTATTTGCCGTGCAGCCGCGGAATCAGTCCATTTGCGGCAAATCCGCCCAGCGCCACGCCGGCGGTGGCCAGCGGCGCCAAAATGCCCGCGTAGCCGAACCGCATATAAATGAACAGCGCGGAAAGCCCCGAGCTGAGGATGCCCGAGGCGAGGCTGTGCATCGACAACCCCAGGCCAGACCACATCAGCTGGTCGTTGCGCACCACCGCGCGCAGCAGGCTGCCCAGGCGCGGGCGCGGCTCGTTCGCGTCCGCCTCCAGCGGCGCGGCCTCGCTTTCCTTTACGCCCAGCAGGCTGATACTCTGCATGCCGCACATCATCACGCTCGCCGCAACGGCCAGCAGCGGGAAGGCGATCACAGCGGAGCCGCCCAGGGCAAGCTTGCCGTTGGTCAGCACCGGCGTAAGCCCAAAGGCAAGCGCCCCGCCCACGCCCCCGAGCAGCGTGGTCAGGCTCATAAGCTTGGCGCGGTCGTCCGGCGCGGTGCCGAGCCCCGGCAGCATGGCCCAATAGGCAATATCGTTAATGGAGTAAAAAACGGAGAAGGCAAGATTGCCCGCCACCAACAGCGCCACGAACGCCCAGCCCTGGAGCGGCAGCGCAAAGGTCAGGATCATACCCGCGCTTCCCAGCACCATGCCGGCGAAGATCCACGGCTTGAAGCGCCCGAAGCGGCTGCGCGTGTTCGCGATCAGGCCACCGATAAAGGGGTCGATCACCGCGTCGAAGACACGCCCGGCCACCAGCACCACCGAGACCGCGGAAAACTGCGCCGTGGTCAGGCTGCGGGTGTAGAGCACGAAGGAGAGGAGGAAGCCGGTAAAAAAGGAGTAGAAAACCGTGCGCCCCAGGTTGCTCAGGGCATAGTAGAATCGGGTTCGGGATTGCAAGACGACACACACTCCTTACAGGACTACATTGGACATCAACATTATAGCATGCCATTCCCGCAAATTCAATACCTACTGTCCTCACTTTTTGGGAGGGCGTTCCGAGGAAACAACGAACCGCAGAAAGAGTGTCCTTCAACGACAAGTAATTTTCTTGTCGCAGCTTTTCAAAAAAGCGTTACAAATAGGCATTCAGCGAGAGCGACAGGGAAAAGCCTTTACAGCGGCCGATTTTATTTGACTAAAATTGTAAGCAAAAACCTTTACACCTAAAAACTCCTCCGATGCGCACATGGCGTATCCGAGGAGTTTTTTACTGATACTTTACTCATACCCCCAGCCCACAGGCAGGTGGAGGATTTTTCAATCAGACGGTTCGCCGCCCTTGTGCGCCGTAAATTCCGCTGTATCCTTCGTGACGGCGAAAAACACCGCCTTGCTGGTGTAGTAGCCCGTGAATTTCCAGTTGCCCCATTGCGTGCTGGAATCCCATGGGTATTGCGCAACGGGGATGCCGGGCCCCGTGCAGGGCACAATCTGGGAGACGTCCCAGGGAAATATCTGCGCCCAGCGGCCGTCGTCCAGCTGCGCCCGGAAGTGATAATCGAAGTTCCCCTTGCCGCCCAGGTCGATTTCGTCCCCGAAGGTCTTGCAGCCAATGCGCATGGCGACGCAGTATTCCGTTTTTGCGTCAATTGGCTCGGTTTCGCCCACAACGCGCAGCTTCGTAATACGCAGGGCCTCTTTATGCTCCTCGATATACGCCGTGACCAGATCCGTGAAATAGGACAGCACGGCGTCCTCGCCGCCCCGGGCGTAGAGCCGGTTCATTTCGTCAAAATCGGCCGCAAGGTCGTCGATGAGGATCATGTCGGTGTCGCGCAGGGCATAGCTCATGCAGTTGCCACCCTGCCCGGGGTCCGCGCCCTCCGCCGGCTGCCGGACGTAGCCGAACGCGCCGTAGCCGCGCGCGTGGGACTTGCGTTCCAGGGTGAACTCCAGCCTGGGGCGCGTTTGCAGGTCCTCCGTGTGGGCTGACGCGAAGACGGCTTCGGCCCCGGCGCTGCCTTCCAGCAGGGCCAGGCCGTAGTTTGGGCGCGCGCCGCCGAGCCACGCCTTCGCCAGCGATGTGACGTCGAAGCTGACCCAGCCGTTTTCTTCCGGCCGCCACGCGCCGGGGACCTGCTCCTGAACGGCGGCGCGGGCTTCGGCGCGCGTCGTGAGCTGCGTCCATATTTCGTCCACCGCATACACCTGCACGCCGGGCGTCCCATGGCTGCTCTGCTCGTAAAGGTACAGCCGGGCGCTGCGCACCTCGTCCGCCCAAATGTCCCCCGAAAGGGCAATCCGCAGCAGGGAGAACGCCTCCTTGCCCTCCGGCGTTTTGGCCACGCGCAGGATGGTGGGGTCGCTGTCCGTGTTCGTGCTGTCCTCCGGCAACTCCTCTGAAAACCAGGCGCTGGCCGCATTGTCGTCGGCAGGCAGGGTCAGGGTTTCCCGTTCCTTTGGCGCGCCGCAGGCTGCAAGGCTGCAAACCAGCGCAGCGCACAGCGCGATCGCGAGCATTCTTTTCATGGCTGTGACCTTTCTTCTTGTGCTATCGCTATAGTTACAGATACCGGCCAAAAGATTGAGGCGCAGGCCTGAAGCGTTTTCTGCGGTTCCTGTTGCCCCTGTGGCGCATGACCATCCATGCACTGCTACTAGCGATAAGATCGTCAAAGGGATAATCCTCATACGCGCCGAGGTACGACAGGCAGAGGTCAATCAGTTCCCGGCGGGTCACTGAAACTTCTTCGGGTCGGTGTAGCCCGGCTCAACCAGGACGTTGTCCTTGTCCTTGACGCACTCATTGTACACACCTTCCCACTCGCCGAAAGAATACTCCTCGACGCTGACGCTGATGTACTTGCTCGGCTTGCCCATGGTCTTGTTGACCACGGCGGCGATCTGCTCGGCGGCGTCCTGTAATTGCTTCTGGCTGGGGCCGCTGATGGTTTTGATGACGATGTACTGCACAGTTATTCCCCCACCACCTTCACATAGAAACGCCGCTGCCGGGGTGGGTCGAACTCGCAGAAATACACGCCCTGCCACGTGCCCAGCAAGGGCCTGCCGCCATCGATGATCACCGTGGCGCTGGAACCCATGGCCGAGGCCTTCAGGTGAGCGGCGCTGTTGCCCTCAACGTGACGAAAATGTGGCCTGTCTGGAAAGGCCTCGCGCAGACCCAGCAGCAAATCGCGCACGACATCGGGGTCCGTGTTTTCGTTGATGGTGATTCCTGCCGTTGTGTGCGGGCAGTATATCACCGCAATACCGCTGGCAACGCCGCTCTTGGCAACGGCCTCCCGCAGTTGCGGGGTGATATTGTGGAAATCTTCGCGCGGGGTGGCGAGGGAGTATTCGTAGAGCATATGGGCCTCCATTCTTCGCATCATCTATTTTAGCATACTTCCGCTAAAAGCACAACATAAAAAATCATGGGCAGGCATTGCAAAAGTATGGGCTATACATTATAATGTATAGGACAGAAATTGGAGGATACGCATGCATCTATACACCGTGGCCCAAATGCGTGAGGCCGAACAGCGCGCCGAAACCGAATACGGCATCCCCCTGGCCGACTTGATGAACAACGCCGGGAAGGGTCTGGCTCGTGCCGCCCTGGAAATGCTCCAGCAGGCGGAGGATGTCATCGGCGTCTTCTGCGGTAACGGCAACAATGGCGGCGACGGCTATGTCTGCGCGGCTAAGCTGCTGCGCCGGTGCAGGCGCGTTACTGTGTGGGGCATTGGCGCGGATAAGCTGCCGGAGGGCAGTCTCGCCAAGAACGCGGCGGACGCGTTTCTGGCGGCGGGCGGCGCGATATTGCCCATCACAGCGGAGCTTACGGCGGAAGACATCCAGTGTGATTTGATCATCGACGCGCTGCTGGGTACGGGATTGACCCGGCAGGTATCTGGCCTGTACGCCCATGCGGTCGGGCGAATCAACGCCGCTAACGTGCCTGTGCTGTCCTGCGATCTGCCCAGCGGCGTGGACGCCGACACCGGGCAGATCATGGGCGTGGCCGTGCGGGCGGACAGAACTATCATGATGGGGCTGGGCAAACTAGCCTGCGCGCTGCCGCACGGGAGGGAGCTTTTCGGGCAGGCGGAGGTTTGCGATATTGGGTTGCCGCCGGAGTTGGTCGCGCAATATGATCCGGCGGGGAATTTCGAGCCAGAGAGGAATAAGTGATTGTTATGCAATTTATCTGCTACCCAAAATGCACAACATGCCAAAAGGCCCAACAGTGGCTGGACGCGCGCGGCATTGGCTACGAAGTTCGCGACATCAAGCAGGACCACCCAGAATGGGCTGAAAAACTGCAAGCGAAATAGGGCGCCGGCAAAAAAGCGCAGGCTTCACTGCGCCGCCCTACTCCCTGAGCAGCCCAATAAAGTTGTAGTAAATATCAATCTCCTGTGTTCGGTTTTTGCCGTAGCCCTCGGCCTGGTGGATCACGATGCGGTCGATGAAAACACGGACGATCTCGGCGGTCAGCTCCGAAATGTCCGTGTACTTCTTTACCAGCTTCAGAAAGCGCTGGGCGTTGCCGCGGATGTTCTTTTCCTCCTCCAGCAGAGCTTCCAGCCGCTCCAGATCGCTTGCCAGCTGCGCCTGCTCGGCCTCGTAGCCGGCGTACATTTTGTCGAAGCGGTCCCCGGGCAGGCGGCCCAGGGCCTGGTCCTCGTAGAGCTTCGTGATGATCACGTCGAGCTCGGCAGTACGGGCGCGCGCCCGTTCGCGTTCTGCCCGGGCCGAGCGCAGTTCGCTGTCGGCGATTTTGCTGTGCAGCTTTTCCACAGCCTCAAGGAATTCCGCCTCTTGCTCTTTTGCGAAAGCGGTCACCCGGCGCAGTTCGCCCAGGATCAGCGGTTCGAGGTAGTGGCGCGGGGTGTTGTGGGTGGAGCACTCCCGGTGGCCTGTGCGGGATTTCATGTAAGTCGAACAAACATAGTATTCGCGGCCAACATCCTGCTGCCGCTGAATCCGCAGGCGCTTGCCGCAGTCGGCGCACCAGAGCAGGCCGTTGAGCGGCCCCATTTCGCCCAGTTTGGTGCATTTGCGCTTGGATTTTTCCCGCAGGGCCTGTACCCGCTCCCAGACCTCCGGGTCGATGATCCGCTCATGGGTGTTTTCGAGGACGATCCAGTCCTCCCGGGGATTTTCGTAGGTGCGCTTGTCTTTGAAGGATTTCTTGTAGGTGCGCCCAATCACGGAATGGCCGAGGTAGTCCATGCGCCCGAGGATTTTTGCCACGATCCCCTTGCCCCAGTAAATCTCCTGGCCCCGGTTGTTGATGCCGTTTTTCTGCTGATGCACAGAGGGGGCTTCGACGCCGCGCTCGTTGAGGATGTTCTCGATCTGGTTCGGGCCAAAGCCCTGCAGGCAGAGGTTGTAGATCTCCCGCACCACATCGGCGGCCTCCTCGTCTACGACCCAGACGCCTTTTTCGGCGGGGTGCTGCTTGTAGCCATAAACCGGGTAGCCAGTGAGGTGCTTGCCTGCCAGAGCTTTCGTGCGCATGGACGCCTTTATTTTCTTGGAAATGTCCCGGGCGTACCACTCAGCCATGATGTTGCGGAAGGGCGTGAAATCATCCACGCCCTTCGCTGTATCCACGCCGTCGTTGACGGCAACCAGCCGGATGCCGCGCTCGGCGAAATCCTCCATGTACAATCCAACGCGTAAGTAGTCACGCCCGAAGCGGGACATGTCCTTCATAATGACAGAGGACACGCCTCCAGCCTCTACCTGGGCGATTAACT
>Ga0268262_10004673_pt1 | contig 14009 bp, 25 predicted proteins | sample TergutNc150P3_FD_190354 | JGI IMG/M metagenome (GOLD analysis project Ga0268262, IMG submission 190354) | Nasutitermes corniger P3 segment gut microbial community from laboratory colony in Florida, USA - Nc150 P3 (SPAdes) (version 2) | ecosystem: Host-associated > Arthropoda: Insects >... | reverse complement strand
GCCAAAAACGCCAGGGAAGATTTGGATCTCCACGTCGCCGACGCGGTTGACGAAGGAATAATCCACGGCATTGAAACGGTCGATTTCATCGAACCGTTAGCCTTCGGCGAAATACCCGCTTAAATCTTCAGACCATATTGATTTTATTTTACTTATCAGTTCCCGTTTCCCCAAAGCTCCGCTGATTGTCTGAACCAGTTTTCCGTCCTCTATGAACAAAACGGTCGGAACCGACGAAATGTTTTCCTTTATCGCTTCCGCGTCTTCGTCAACGCCCAAAATTCTCATGGTCACGCCCGGTATTTCCACCGCGTGAAACCAGCCTTCCATCGCGTGGCATGAGCCGCACCAGGGCGCGGTAACAAGCAGAACTTCCTTCATTTTCACCCTCCCCTCCAAGGCTTTCCTCCGCATAGTTCTTATTTCCTTCCGCATCGCCTTTATTATCGTTTCCCTCACGGGGGTTCCGTCCAATATTTTTTTCGCCGCCTCGAAGTTTTCCAAAGAATAACTGGCTTTCAAGCGTTGCGGGGAATATTCAACCGGCTTGAGGTTCTTTTTGAACCATTTTAAAATTTTATATCTTTTTATTTTAATCTTTATTTTTTCTATGAAGGATTTTCTGTCATATGCGCGTTTGACCAAACCGTCAAAATCAGGGGGTGTCACCGCTTATTCCTCCTCAGTAAAATATTCCCCATATAACAGAATCTTCATACGGCGGTTAAACTCCTTATCCTCCGTTTCATCCTCAGCCCAACACATGTCTTCATCGTCAAAATAAAATTTGGCGGCGTGGGCGCATCTGTCCCCTTCGTCCAGCCAGTTATGCTCGAACGGGAGTCCCGTGGAATTGAACAAAGCCGCGAGCCACCTTCTCGGCGGCGACCAAGCGGTTTCAAAATGCACGGTAACGCTGTCTTCCGTCCTGGTGATTCTCGCGCCCTCTTTTTGGCCGTAGGCGTTCCATTTAGTACCCCAATTTTCACGGTTCCAGTCATGCCAATTTTTTTTGCCGAAAGCGGCTTCTTCTTTTTTACCGACCCCTCCCCGCCAGATGTTGAGCGGCGTGGGAACCAATACGTTGAAATCGACAAACCCGTCTTTCAATATTTTTTGCAGGATGGATTCCTGCGTTTCACCATTGACGTTCCTGAAAATAATTTCATTCAATACGTTGTTCGGCATACGTTCCTCCTGCCCTTTTAATTCCGATTATTCGCGGCGTTTCCTATTTTTATATGGAAAACGTTGATTCCGACCTGATAATTAAAACCGTCATCGCCGTCCCGAAATCAAGGAATTTTTATTATTTCTACATTAATGACACGGGTGAGAAACGGAGCATGAGGCCGAACGATCTCGCGGATTTTATCGCCAAACTATGCCCCGCGGTCGGCGGCAGGGCGAGAACGATGGTATACGAATACCGCCCGTTTTACGTCGAAACCGAAACTGAGACGCTGCTTGAATTGGAGGAAACCGTCGGCGAACCCGAACCCCGCCGCGCCATTTTGTTCGGTGACAGGAAGAAAATAATAAAAATCGCCAAAGAAGAAAAAAACAAACGGGAACAAAACGGTCCCGTTGACAAACGGAGCCAGACCATATTCGGAAACATCCTCAAACTCGTAAAAAAATAATCGGAATTAAAGAAAACGAGGAGAAAGAATAATGGCGCGAAGAAAGCTCACTTGCAGAAAAGTGCTTTTCAGGGACGTGAAAAGCGGAAACTGTTATTTAACGCCTGAGTTCGTCGGCGACAAATCCGAACTTTCGCAGTTTAAAGACGGCGATTCCTGTGACAAGGATTGGGATGAAATTTTCACAGAATTCAAGAACGTGAAAACCTTGGACGAATTCAAAAAAGTCAGCGAACAAGCCCAGGGGTATTACCGTTCATATCCGAAAGGGACAAGAAGGGCGTTCCCCGTTGAAGACGTTGGAAAGGACAGGTTTGAGGAAAGCGATCTCGTCATCGAAGAAACCATCGTGGACATCGTGGAGGGGTAGGTTGCTTTGTGAAAATCAAACGGATAACCCGAAAACCGTGCGTTCCGGGGGAAACTTTTTACTGCGTACACGTCGAAGGCAATAACGTCATCTGCCGTGCGGGTAAAACGTCCGTTAAGGGGAGAAACTGCGGGTTCGGATTCCTGTTCGGCATGAGCGCGACGGCGTTCGCGAACACGACGCTCAGGCTTGAATGGACGGTGGCGCAGTGCGAGAAATTCATCAAAGACTTTGATTTGACCGACATGAGGAACGCTTTCAGGGAGCAGGAACACAGGGGGCTGTCCGAAGACGACACGGCTTACCTGACCGTGGCGACGTATTTCAGAACCGAGTTTTTTAAAATTTACCGGCGTCTTGAAACGTGGATAAACGACTGTGGCACGCTCGCGAGCGTCCAAGGTTACGTGATCTCGCCTTTTGGGGCGCGGAGGCTTCTGCCCCAGCGGATGTACCAGGGCAAGGACGACGAACGCGCCGTCATAAAAAATTTGTCCAACATAGCCGTTAATTCGCCGGTGCAGGATTACGAAACCGTTTTTATGGCGAACGTCATGATAAACTCCCGTGAGAAGTTTAAAAAATACGGGTTAAAGTCCCACTTAATCGGCACGGTGCATGATTCCGCCGTGGGATTTTTCCACAAAGACGACGAGTTAATCGCCCTGAAAATATTGCTTAAAGAATTTATGACGGATTTCCCGCAAGCTAACGGCATTCCGTTTTACGGGGAATGCAATATCGCGGATCCCTCGAAAGGCGAAGTATGGGGATTGGGAAAAAAGGAAGTTTTATACGAGGACGTTAAAGACGTTGAATTGCCCATGAGGACGAGATAGTTATGATTAAAAAAATAAAACAATGGTGTGAGGAATTACAGACAATGATCGGCGATTATTGCATGAAATACCCACATAAAGCGGAAGAAATAATTAAGCGCGGAATTGAAATCAAAAATATTTATACTGAATATAGGCAAGATTTTTTACATGCGGTAAGCGCGACGAAAGAAGGAGAAAGTAACATACAATTTTGGGAACTGACAAGGTTAAATAAATTTGTCGAGATAACTACGGAATTATATGAAAAATTTATAACTCTGTATAAGTTAGCGAGGGAAGGAGAAGAATATTGAACCATCCCTGCCCCAATTGCGGTTCCAATGAAACGGTTCGCGTGTTACGCGAAACTCCCATTTTTAATAAATTCATGTATAAAAGATACAAATGCCGGAAATGCGGCAAAATATTCATACACGACGCGGTTAATGACGGGATAACCGTTAACGGGAATCCGAGGAAATGGGACGATACGGGGGGATTATGATAATAGAATACACGAAGCCGTGGAATTTCGCGAGGGTTTGGCTTGACACCGGAAGTAAAACCGTCATATTCAAGGAAAATTTACTGGTACTCCGATACAAATATTTTTGCAAGGTCAAACAAACCGGTTTGGGTACGTTCAGTCTGACCGGCGAGGAAACCGATCCCGACAAAAGGATCGCCGAGAATATCCAATTGGCGCGTTTTTCCGAGACGGAGGAAGTGTTGGAGGCGTTGGAAAAAGCGTTTGACGGGCTGGACAGGGAAAACCATCCGTTCCTCTGCCCGACCTGCACATACGGGCAATTTTTCAGGGTTTGTCACGAGCCGCCCAATTACGGGGAACCACAATACCTTTGCAAAGACCTGTCCAAGAAAAGGGAAACGCCGGGGGTTTTGCGAAAATCCGAAAGGCTGAATAAGGAAATATCCGCCAGTTCCGTAAAATTTCCGACGGAGGACGCTTCGTCATTCCTAGACTATGAAAACGGTCCCGGCGGTTGGGACGGGAAAAACTGCAAAAATTACAGGGAAAAGAACGCGGGCGGAAACTGGAGCTTAACCAACAACGGTTTGCCGAAGATAACTTTCTTTCAAAAATTACTTCACTTCTTTCACGTTCACGTTAAAACCGTTTCCTCCGAAGGGGTATGTTACTGCCGGATATGCGGCGAATGTTTTCAATAAATAAATTTTGAATATTCGGAATTAAAAAAACAGGGAGATTGACATGGAAAAATCGGAAAAGGAAAAGATGATCGTCGAGTATATCCGCAAAGGGTATCCGGGAAAGCGCGTCGTGAAAGACGGCGTTGAATACGTCCAATTGCGCAGGGGACCCCGCATCGGCGTATTCGTCGCTTTAAACGCCAAACAGTTCGGGTGGTCGCTCGTCCATTTGAAAGGGGAGAACAAAGAACCCGCCAAAGACGTTTCATGGGGGAAAGGCGTTGAGTTGGCCGTCGTGCGGGCGAAGAACGAATCCTCAATGTTCGGAATAACCGACCAAGTTCCCGGCTCCATCAGAAAACAATTTGACGATTTCAAAAAACGCGCAATCAGGCATTTCACGGAAGAAGTCACGCCGATTAAAGGAACCGAATTTTATCTCGCGGTATCGAGTGACGGCGAAAAGAAACACTACAACATTGGGATACTCAAACACAGGGGCCGCCTCCATTTCACGCATAAGGAATTCCTCAGCCTTTATTCCGCCATGTTAAACGCTTTGCCGGAACAAGAGGCCGATCCAGACGACGCTGAAAGGCGCGACGTTAAAAAATAGGAGGATGAATGTCAGACAGAAAAATGGCTTATATCGCCACCATTTCACAACTGGATAAAATTCCCGACAAAGACAGGATAGTTTACGCCTCATTAAAAGATTTGGGCTGGCAGGTCATAGCCGAATCGACCCTTAACGCCGGTGACAAAGTGGTTTACGTGGAAATCGACTCCATACTGCCCGTCAAGCCCGAATACGAATTTTTGCGGAAACGATGTTTTTCCGAGAAGTGGAACGGCTTCGTCATCAAGGGAATGAAAATGGCGGGGCTTGTTTCATACGGTTTGATCCTCCCCGCCGGAAGTTACGCGGAGATGCCCGACGGTTACGACATGACCGACATATTGGGCATACGGAAAAAAGAGGACGACGTACCCGAAACGGTTGTTACGCCGAAATCGGGGTTTGACCGTTTCATTAACTGGCTTTGTTGGAAGCTCGGCATTAAGAGGAAGAAAAGAAAAATTCCCGGCATATCGGGCGGCTGGCTTGAGTTCGCACATAAAACCGACGAGACGAGGATTGAAAACCTGTCCTACTTGTTCAACGAGGAATTCAAGGGAACGCCCGTTTATTGCACCGTTAAAATGGACGGGCAAAGCGCCACGTTCGCCGTCCACAGAGGTTATTTTTACATGGCGAGCAGGAACGTGGTTCTTTACCGCGAAAAAATAAAGAAGGCGGTTAAAGAACTCAATCCCGGAAAAGAGAAGCCTAACATGGATAACTTCCGCAAAATCGCCTCACGTTATGATTTGCCGAACAAAATGTTAAACAACCGTATGGGTTGGAACGATTTTGTGATCCAGGGCGAATTATGCGGTCCCGGCATCCAGAAAAATCCGATGGGGTTGTCTGACACCGACCTTTTCATATTTAACGTCTACCTGCCGCCGGACAGCCGTAGCGAGCGCGGTTTCACCACTTGGGCGTTACTCAAATTCACCTGCGAGGATTTGGGGTTGAAAACCGTACCCTTCATCGAAAGAAGGCTGTTTGACTGGCCTGATAAGGCGGCGTTAAAAGAATACGCCAAAGGCAAGTACGCCAACGGCAAGGACAGGGAAGGCGTGGTCATAAGGTTTGACAGGGGAAAAATTTATTTCGCCCTCATGCCCGAAGCTTTGAAGGGCATGTCGAATATGTGGTCATTCAAAGTCATCAACGACGATTACGTGTTAGGCAAATAACGTGAAACCGTTCGCGTGGGGCGGCGTTGACGAGCGTGGCGTACCCGAAGAATTTGACGATGAAAGATGGAACGCGATAGAAAGATGGGAAGAAAAAGACGGGGAGGCGGATAAGAAAAAGGATGAATAACAACATTGAAGACGATGAAAAATATTATTTGAAAGCGAAGAACAAGGCCGTCCTTATTTTTCAGGAAAGGGACAGACCCCCTCTCGTGTTTGAAACGGGAAATAAATACCGTTACAAACCGGGCGATGCCGTGGTGGAAGACATAATAATCTGCGGTCAGGAAATCCGAATATATTTTAACGATAAAACATTTATCTTTTTCAACGGCTTCCCTTACGAATACCACGGGAAATTGAATTCTACGGAAGAAGGAGAAAAGAATGAAAATTAAACCGTTAAAAGACCGCGTTTTAATCAAACTGGAAAAGGCCGACGGTAAAACGCCCGGCGGGATTATCATTCCCGAAAACGCCAAAGAAAAAACGCAGACGGGAATTATTACCCGCGTCGGGGAAACGGAACAGTGCGCCGTTTCCGTGGGTCAGAAAGTCATGTACGAAAAGTACGTCGGAATACCAGTTAAAGACGGTGATGACGATTATTTAATCGTCAAGCTTAACGATTTAATCGCCGTCGTAGAATAAGCGGTAAACAATGAGCGAAATAACCGGTAAAAAACCCGTTGACCTGTTCGACTATGACAATCTCGAAAAAAGTTATAAGGATCTCCTTAAAAAATATCATCCCGACGTTGGCGGCTCCGAGGAGGATTTTCTCCATATTCAGGCGTGTTTTGAGATTGCCAAAAAAGAAAAAAGACAGGGTTACTCCATCGGTTCCAACCGTATCCGTTTCTGTAAGCCCGCCGTAATCGGCGGTTTTAACGTTGATTTCAGATCGGTACGTGAGTTTTCTTACGGAAAAGTGTATGACGGCCAATATCAGTTGGTTTATGAATTCCCCGGAAAAACTATGGAAAATGAAATCGCGCTTTTGAACGGCAGGATAGATTTCAGGACGGTTGGCGATAAAGACATTGAGAAAAAAGTCAGAATACATTTGCCGCACAGACATAAGACGTTGGTCATTAAATTGGAAGACCGTTCGTTTATTATTTTTGATAAGACCGGCCCGTCCATGTTGCTCGCAGACGTTATCCCGCACAATATACCGCTTGAAACTTCGGTATGGATGCTGAACCGGTTGTACGGCATCGGCTGTTTCATGCAGATTGTCGGCGCGTACAATCTTGATATTTCGCCTTACACCGTCACGGCCGATTTGGAATGCCATTCCCTGCAATTGCTGGGCGGCTGGTGGTACTCGGTGAAACCCGACGAAAAACTTACCAAAATGCCGCTGTCCACTTACGGCCTGATGACCAATAAAATGAAGGACACCAAAACAGCTTCCATTGAAATCGTAACCGAGCAAATTAAAAGCGTTATGCGCACAATTCTCGCGGGGCGGGATATTCCCAAACCGTATGAGAACTGGCTCGCGTTACCCGCTCAGGAAAACATCATTGACGAATTTTACCAATGGGAACATGAAGTACTGCCGAAGATATTTCCTGTTAGGAAATTTTATAAATGGACAATTTGAAGGAGAGAATTATGGGAAAACCCGCAGATGACGAGATTGCCGATTACGGCAAGTCCGAACAGCCGTCAGTTGCCGAAGGGCAAACAGCTGACGCAAATACTGGCAAGAAAATCGAGATTGAACTTGTTTCAATGCCAGAGGGAATGAAACGCGTTCTCAGTGGCGGTTGGTATCTTGATCGGTATCGGTCTGCCCTGCTCTTGGACGAAACTGGCGCGTTGCCTAACAATATGATTTATATCGTTAACGATATAAATGAAGCGAACAGGCGTTTTGACGTAAAGAGTGAAACGTGGGTTCTTGCTTCGATCCCGGAGGGCAAATAATGGGTGGAGGAAGTCTTAGTTCAACCGCGTTCAGAAGTTACGCTTCGTCGTATGTCGGAAAGAAAACTGAGGAAGTTTTCGCGTCAAAGAAAATTGACGAGTCATTAAACCCTTACGGCGTAAAAATCAGGGAATCGAGGGATTCCGACGACAACCCCGAATCCAACGCGATTATTTTAGCTTTGGACGTTACGGGTTCAATGGGAATACTCGCGGATAATATCGCACGAGAAGGCATAAAAACCATTTGCGATGAATTCCTCAAAAGAAAACCGGTGGCCAACCCCCACTTCATGTTTCAGGCGATTGGCGACGCGAGGCATGACAAAGCCCCGTTACAGGTTTCGCAGTTTGAAGCCGATGACAGGATGATTCAGCAACTGGTTAAGATTTACATCGAACACGGCGGCGGGGGCAACGATTCCGAGAGTTACGATTTCGCGTGGTATTTCGCCGGAACGCATACGTCCATCGACTGTTGGGAAAAACGGAAAAAGAAAGGTTATTTGTTCACTTTCGGCGACGAATCAACGCCGCACGGCCTTACGAGGGAACACATAAAAGAGGTTCTCGGCGAAGACGTTGAATCCGATTTAACCGCCAAACAATGCCTCGCGTTAGCTGAAAAAATGTACTACGTGTACCACGTCATTATCGCCGAAGGCGATTATCCCAGGCACAGGGGCGTGGACAAGGTGAAAGACGCTTGGACGAATTTAATGGGCCAACGCGCCGTAGTTTTATCGGATTACACCAAACTGGCCGAACTGGTCATCTCCCTTATTCAGATGAACGAGGGGACGGATAAAAACGCCGTCATTGACTCATGGGACGGTTCAACTTCCCTGGTCATTAAAGACGCTGTTAAGGACGTTGCGCTGGAATCGGGCAACGTTTTAAAAGACGGCATGGTAACATTGTAAAAACCGGATGGCGGTCACCGCGGAGCGATTCCAAAACCCGCCATTTGTTTGTTATGACAATTAAAGTGGGCGATTCCGAAATAGGCGTTCCAAAGTTTATTTGCGCCAGCTTGCCGAAACATCAAAAAGATTTTGACAAATTCTTGAAGGCCGTGCTTGTCGCCCAAGCTAACAGGATAAGAAAAAAGGAGAACGCTTTTAATACGTTCTTTAACAATATGTTTAACGGAACAACGGGGGGGGGTAGGAAATGAGCGTTTCAGTAGGAACGTTATCTGATGACGCGGCTAGGATAATAGAGTGTCCCAAGTGTGACAAAGATAAATTAATTCAGATCGGAGGCTCAGGCTATCCTGGACTTGTCCGTAAATTTCAATGCGTCTCCTGTGAAACGGTATTTAACCACTACGCTATAAACGGTCTTAGGGAAATAATTAATGAAGGCAGAATAACGTCTCCAATACTTGTCTTAAATGAAAAAGAAAAAGATATTTTTATCGGAATTACATAAATAGGAGGACGTTGAATGTCAGTTTGGTCAGACGCGCTTAATAAACGAGAGCATATTATACGGGTGCTTAGAGATATTGCCAACGCGATAGAGAGTAAACCGGATTCTTGCATCGTTTCACGGATTTCCGAGACAGAAGATAATATGAGTATTCGTATTATAACCGACTTTGAGCGTAACGATAAAGGAATACAGTATTTAGCTACCACGGAACTAACCCTTGCATATGTAAGCCGCATACCGTTACTTGACAGTTAGGCAAATAATATGCACGAAGAATTCATTAAATACGGTACGCCGCCTATTAAACTCATTGAAGAATGCTCCGAGTTAATAAAGGTAATATGTAAGGGGGAACGCTTCGGATACGATGACCGTAACCCTTTAATTGAAAATTCAAAAACAAACAGGGAAAAATTATATCTGGAAATCGCCGATGTGGAACTCGCAATCACGAACTTTAGGGAATGGCTTGATAATCTGCCGGAAGATAATAAACGTGTTTTGGAAAAATTAAAAGAATATGGTTTCTGGTGTGATAAATGTCATAAGGGAACGGTTGTTGAAGAATTAAATAAAGAAGCCGCATTTGAACAATTAAAACAACAAGGCTGGTTGATAGACTGGGGAACTAGAAATGCAATCACTGTTGCTATATTTACTTGCTCCGACTGTCGGAAAAAGGAGAATAGATAATGATAAAAGAAACAGTAAAACTTTCAGGAAGAATTATTATAACAGACCCCCGTTATATTTGCATACCTGAATATTGGGGACGGGGTTGTGATGACTTTTTAAAAGGCGGGGCAAGAGAAGATATGTTTCTTATTACGCCCACGGGAATCGGCGATACTATGAACGCCGTATTTGACAACGACAATAGTTTGCTCGGCACATTCGGGGTTGATTCCGGCGTGTTCGGCGTTTTTGATCTTGAAAAATTAAAATTAGAAAAATGGTTTGATTCCGAAAAGTTTCGCAAACTTCCCAAAATATGTTACACGGTTATTGAACATTTTGAAGGCGAATGTTGTGTTGAAATAGAATTTCCCGCAGGCGCCGGTTGGGGTGAACAATACAAGATTGTTGGCGACGGCAGTCTCCATTGGGAAACAAGGCAAATAAAGAGGTAACCAGTAATATGAAGAGCTCAATAGTAATCGGCGCGAATTACGGTGACGAGGGAAAAGGCTTAATGACCGATTTTCTCTGCAAAAAATATGACGCGGATTTGGTGGTCAGGTTCAACGGCGGCGCACAGGCGGGGCATACTGTCGTCACCCCCCAAGGAGAACGGCACGTGTTCAGCCATGTCGGTTCGGGTTATTTTCTCGGAGTGCCGACTTATTTGTCCGAGTATTTTATCCTCAACCCCATCGTTTACAAACGTGAGATGGGGGATTTATGCGCGTTTAAAAGAAGGTGCGACGTTTACGTCTCACCGAGATCGGAAATCACGACTTATTGGGATATGCTGGGCAACCGCGTTATGGAAGAACTGAGGGGGGGCGGTTTGCACGGTTCCTGCGGAATCGGAATAAACGCGACGCTGGACAGGGCGAAAGCGTGTTCGCTTAACTTTGCCGAGATACGCGAAAAATACCATCAGTCCAGTAATATTTGCCGTAACTGGATGCGCGAGTGCAAACTGGCGAACATAGAACTTTATTGGTTCATGGAATTGGAAAAATTTTCAAGAATGGCGAAGAAGCCGATTCCCGATTGGGCCGTGGAGTGTTTTGACAGGGGGAAAGAAATAAATGAACGGTTCGTGGACGACATAGACTTCATGTTTAAAACGGTAATCTTCGTCGAGGACCCGTCAATAGTATTCATGGACAGGCGGCACGCGGTATTTGAAGGCGCCCAAGGGCTTGCGTTGGATCAGTTTTACGGCAATTTCCCGTATGTCACGCGGTCAAACACCGGCATACGGAACGTTCTTGAAATGAAAAGGGAATGCCAGAACGCCTTCTCCATCGACGAAATAATTTACGTGTCAAGAACGTATGAAACAAGGCACGGCAACGATCCTGATTTTACCGGCGGCGAACTGGAAGGCGCGTCGGACAAGACAAACGTTAAAAACGAATGGCAGGGGGAAATCAGGTACAGGAAACTATTATTTGATAATTTGGCGGACAGGATAAGGATTGATTTGCAGGCGAATAATCTTTGGAATCACAGGGTAAGCAACCGCGTCAAGCTTGCAATCACGCATACGGATCAAATACCCCTTGACGGATACGATTTCATGCGGTTTAACAACGAACTCGACCACTCCATTCCCTTGTCATATAAATCCAACGGCGAAACCAGGAACGATGTTGAGGAATCAGCGATGAAATATGACTACGGTTCTTAAAAGAACCGGAGGCTGCGATAATGACGGCGAAAGAAATCCAGCACGCGCTGACTTACTCCCAAAGTTCCCCGTTTTACATCCGTTCCCATATCGTCGTACCCAACGTCCATTGGGGGCTTGGCTTTAACCACGAACTCGATTTGCTTTCCATTACGGATCCCGCATATATCGGAACGGAAATAGAAATAAAAGTGACAAAAAGCGATTTGAAAAAAGATTTGTTGAAGGAGCATAAACACGAAGACCCAAGAATAAGACAGCTTTACTTCGCGCTTCCCATTGAATTGGAGGAAGCGGCTTTTGAATACGTCCCAAAGGAAGCGGGGATAATTACCGTTTACAAAAATCCGAACGCCGTATGGAAGCACAGGGCGTACCGGTGCGTTATCAGGCGTAACGCCAAACCAAAGAAACATTTTACGGCGTTCACGCGGGAAGAAATTTTTAAGTTATTACGTTTGGGCAATATGCGTTACTGGTCATTATTTTCCAAACGGTTTGAGGCGCGTGAAAATTGAATCTATTCGCCAATGACGCGGTTTATTACAATTCCCCCGATAATAAATACCGTTACGCGCTTGGTACGAAAGGGGAGAAAACGCTTTATTGTTTCGGGGTAAATCCGAGTACCGCAACGCCTGAAAAATACGATCCGACGGTTACACGGGTTAGCCGAACCGCTAATAAAATGGGGTTTGACTCTTTCGTCATGTTGAACATTTATCCGTTAAGGGCGACAAATCCCGATGACTTGCCGAAAATCCCGGATTTGGAAGAGGCCGATATAAATGTGGAGATTATTCTTAATGAAATAAAAAACGGGTCTACGGTTTGGGCGGCGTGGGGAGATTTAATAAATAAAAGGGAATGGCTTATTGATTGCCGTGACAGTATATTATTCCAAATTAAAAAACATCGAGAAAATATTCATTGGGTAAAAATGGGGGAACTGACTAAAAACGGAAACCCCCGACATCCGCTTTATCTAAAATATCAGCCTTTTTCAGATTACGGGGGAGTTAAAGATGAAAATTAGTTATACGGTTTGCGTTAATGAATCCGACCTATACCGAGCTATGAGGGAAAAACGGGATGAACTGTTTAAGGAAAAACGAAAGTTTAATGAAAAACCGGGTACGCGAATAATATCCACCGACACGGTAGCCTATCATTTCACGACGGCCGAACATTTAAATACTTTTCACGATGAACTGTTCAGGGGGTTACACATTGATTCGTTACAGTTCACCGACAGCAAATATGTCAAATTATCCGTTGACGCATGGCTTTTTATCATGGAGCGCAGGGCGGCGGGAAATATACTGACTGAGGATTTATAACCCCTTAAAGATTTTTCACACAAAACCTATTTTCTCGGAATTAAAAAATAAATAAGTAGATTTGGGGGTAACATTGACACTTGGAAGCTTATTCGGTGGATTATATTTAATTACAAGAGATGGTCAACTGTTCAGTACAAGACGGCAGTTATATTTACGTCCATCGACCGACAAATACGGATATTTGTATTATGTGATAAGTATAAATTCTGAACGTAAAACAGTAAAAGCGCATAGACTAGTGGCGCAAGCTTTTATCCCTAACCCTAAGAACAAACCAACAGTTAATCATATAAACGGCATTAAAGTTGACAATCGTGCAGTTTATGAAAACGGTACTTTATTAAATATTTATCCAACATTAATGATTGCGGCAAAAGCCAACGGTGTAACTTATTCAAAAGCGTCTGAATGTGCTTGCGGAAAAAGAAAAATAATAAAGGGAGTTTCATTTGCTTACGTTAGGTAGCCTGTTTTCGGGAATAGGCGGTTTTGAATATGCGGCTTCTCTAAACGGCATAGAAACATTGTGGGCGAGTGAGATTGAAGCCGCCCCCATAAGCGTTACAAAAAAACATTTCCCGCGCATGAAGCACTTGGGCGACATCACGAACGTCAACGGCGCGGAAATCGAACCGGTGGACATAATAAGTTTTGGAAGCCCCTGCCAGGATTTGAGCATAGCCGGAAAACGCGCCGGGTTGGAAGGGAAAAGATCGGGCTTGTTTATGGAAGCCCTCAGAATCGTTAAGGAAATGAGGAAGAAAACGAATGGAAAATATCCAACACGACTTATTTGGGAAAACGTACCGGGAGCCTTTAGTTCAAACAACGGCGAAGATTTCCGAACCGTCTTGCAAGAAATCGCGGAAATCGGCGAAAACGCGGGGGGGGGGCGAAGCTGTTTTTCAATACCTAAGCCTAAAAAGTGGCTTGCAAGCGGAACCGTCGTGGGAAACGGTTGGTCGCTTGCCTGGAGAATTTTGGATGCCCAATACTGGGGCGTTCCCCAGCGTCGTAAGAGAATCTTCCTTGTCACAAATCTTGGAGGAGAATGTGCCGCAGAAATATTATTTAAGCGCGAAAGCTTGCAGGGGGATATTGCGGAGGGCGAGA
>Ga0268262_10004672_pt1 | contig 14010 bp, 28 predicted proteins | sample TergutNc150P3_FD_190354 | JGI IMG/M metagenome (GOLD analysis project Ga0268262, IMG submission 190354) | Nasutitermes corniger P3 segment gut microbial community from laboratory colony in Florida, USA - Nc150 P3 (SPAdes) (version 2) | ecosystem: Host-associated > Arthropoda: Insects >... | reverse complement strand
TTCCTAGTCAAAAGCCAGGCTGTTGGGCCTAGCAAAATTAGGTCGCGAACAAGAGCTGTCCAAGCCTCTGTTTTTGATTGCGCTCCTTCTAGTTCAAAACAACCGCAGGTTATGCCAAGGTCAAGGGCGAGTGCCCACACAAGTGCAATTATAAAGCAGGCAAACAGGGCTAGAATAACCAAAACACACTCCTTTACAAAAGGAGTTACAATCAAAGCGAGTCCAAACCAAAATTCAAATTGAGGCAAAATCAAAGCCCATAAATTCACCAAATTATGCGGCAAAAACTGATATTGGGCAATTAAAAAAGCAAATTTTTGAGGGTCTTCTATTTTAAAAATGCTCGCAAAAATAAACATCCCGCCAATTCCAAGCCTAATGAGAACTTCCAAAATTCTCTCCGTTAAGCTCCTGTTGATTTTCCAAGCTGGCAAAACGAGCAATACCCCTAAAACCGTTTCTGCAATGCCAATATGCAAGCCGTATTTATATAAACCGTATTCCATAGCGGCATCTGGAAATTTATTCAAAAAAAACTCAACCCAGCTAAAAACCTCTGGAAAAGATATTTCAAAAACACCAAGGGTGAATAAAACAGTGGCAAAGAAAATACACACGGGAACAGCGAATTTTCTCATTTTGGTTTCTCCAAAACTTCTTGCACGCCAATCCACTCAACAGATTTACCCTCCGGTGCCCGCAAATTATTAACTATAGCGGCTAGAATACAAAACAACCCTAGCCCCACAAGGAATTTGATATTCAGCTTTTTAAGCATTCATCTGGTCTTCCACCAAGCTAACCAACGCCATTTCTGCGGCATCACCAGGGCGATAGTCGCTGAGTTTCAGAACTCTGGTGTAGCCACCCTTTCGGTTTGCGTAGCGAGGTCCAATAACATCAAAAAGGCCCTTCAAAACCTTAGGATCCATAACAAAGCGCGCTGCCTGCCTGCGAGCTGCCAAATCGCCTTTTTTTGCGTAGGTTATTAGCCTATCCACCATGCTACGAACCATTTTGGCTTTTAGCAGTGTGGTACGAACAACCCTGTCTTGAGGGTCTGCTTCCAAACCTCTAAGCAATATAGACGTTGAAAGGCTGCGCAACATCGCACGCCTGTGGGCAGCATTTGCGCCCCATTTTTTTACTTTTACGCCGTGTCTCATTCTGCATTATCCTCTTTTAAATAGGCATCCACATCCATACCAAAACTAAGTCCCATTGAAGATAGCAATTCGTTTAGTTCTATCAAAGATTTTCTGCCAAAGTTTTTGTGCTTTAGCATATCGTTCTCTTTGTGGCGAACTAGCTCTGCTATTGAGCGAATTCCTGCCTGCCTCAAACAATTGCTGGAACGCACCGAGAGTTCCAAATCGTCCACCTGCAATTTTAGTTTTTGAATAATAGCCTGCACATCGCCATCAGGTTCAGCTCCGCCAGAACTTTCAAAATCGTCTTCAAAGTTTATGAATATTTCCAAATGGTCTATCAAAAGTTTGGCAGCATAAGCCAGAGCATCTTCTGGGTCTATGCTTCCATCTGTTGTTATATCTAGTTCCAAACGATTAAAATCTGTGCGTTCCTCAACTCTGGTATCGGAAACATACATAGCAACATTCAAAACAGGATTATAGTTGGCATCTATTAAAATTTCGCCCACAGGAGCATTTTCAGCAGCCCTTCTGCGGTCTGGATCGTCTGCGGGAACATAGCCACGACCAGAAGAAACCTTCATCTCTATGCAAAGAGAAGCGTTATCGCCGCTGAGAGTTGCTATATGCACTTCAGGGTTTAGAATAACAACAGCCGGATTTGCATCTATGTCTTTTGCAGTGACATCGCCTTCTCCAGAAACATCAAGGCGCAAAGTTTCTTCCTTTTCGCCTATAAGTTTAACGCGAATGGACTTTAAGTTCAAAATGATGTCTGTTACATCTTCTCTAACGCCCGGAATATTTGCATATTCCTTTACTACTTTGTCTATTTTCACGGAAACAATGGCAGCACCTTGAATTGAAGACAACAAAGCTCTGCGCAAAGCATTTCCAATAGTCGTTCCCCAACCGCGTTCCAAAGCTTCTATTTCAAATTTCGCACGACGACCATTTTCCAAAACTTCCGTTTTCTGGAAATTCTTGGGCATTTTTAAAGATTTCCACACCATACAAACTCCTCCTCTTAAATTCTTCTTCTTTTTTTAGGACGACATCCATTGTGCGGAATGCCTGTTACATCCAATATTTGCAACACTTCCAAGCCCGCATTTTTTATGGCGCGAACAGCCGATTCTCTAGCAGGTCCTGCACCTTTTATGCGAACCATAACCTTGCGCATTCCAAGACCAAACGCCTGCAAAGCGGCCGCTTCTGCGGCAACCTGTGCTGCATAAGGCGTGCTTTTTTTGCTGCCTTTGTAGCCAGAACGCCCAGGGGAATTGCCAGAAACCAAATTTCCTTTGGAATCCGTTATGGAAATTATGGTATTGTTAAAAGAAGCATAAATATGAGCAACGCCTTGCACATCAATGCGCTTTTTGCTTTTTTTAACCTTAACCTCTTCGGGAGCTGCGGCCTCAGTTGCCGGAGCTGCTTTTTCTTCTTTGGTTTCTTCTGCCACTTGCCTACCCCTTATTTCTTCTTGTTAGCCACGGTTTTCTTTGGTCCCTTGCGAGTACGAGCATTAGTGCGGGTACGCTGGCCCCTTGCAGGCAAACCTTTGCGGTGCCTTGAGCCGCGATAGCAACCAATGTCTTGCAAACGCTTTATGTTCAGGGTTATCTCTGCCCTTAACTGGCCTTCCACCTTATACTCCTCTTCGAGCATACGGCGTATTTTACCCTGTTCCTCTTCTGAGAGGGTTTCTACTTTTTTGTTTTTGTCTATCCCAAGTTTTTCGCAAACTTCACGGGAAGTGTGCAAGCCCACGCCAAAAATAGCGGTTAAGCCATACTCAACGCTTTTGTTCTTGGGCAAATCTATACCAGCAATTCTAGCCATAATTCTCCTTTACCCCTGCTTTTGCTTGTGACGGGGGTTTTTATCGCAAATAATACGCAAAATGCCTTTGCGGCGAACTATTTTGCAAGATTCGCAGCGGGCTTTAAGTGATGCTTTTACTTTCATAATGTTTCCTCTGAAAATAGTTATTTATACCTATACGTTATACGCCCACGGGTTAAATCATAAGGCGTTAGTTCAACGGTTATTTTATCAGAAAGCAGAATACGTATAAAATTCTTGCGCATTTTTCCCGAAAGATGCGCCAAAACCTCATGCCCGTTTTCCAAAGATACCCTGAACAAATCGTTCCCAAGCACTTCGGTTACGGAACCATCCACTTTTATTCCTGCCTCTTTTGCCACTAAGACGCCATCCTGCCGCGTATGCGACCGTGCTTTAAGAAACCTTCGTAATTCTTAGTATGCAATTGAGCTTCTATTTGCCTCAAAGTATCTAGGGCTACGCCCACCACAATCAAAACAGACGTTCCACCCATGTAAAAAGACATATTCAAAGCATCTTTAAGATGCAATGGTCCAACGCTTATGGTTGCGAGGAATATTGCGCCTGGGAGTGTTATGCGTGTTAAAATATTATCTATGTATTCAGCGGTTTTGCGACCTGGGCGAATACCTGGGATAAAGCCACCTGATTTCTTTAGGTTGTCTGCAATATCGCTTGGGTTGTATTGAATTGCGGTGTAAAAATAGGTGAAGAATATAATCAACAAGGCAAATATAACGCTATACGTTACGTGCCCAGGCAAAAAGGCTCCAGCAAATGCTTCTATCCAGCCGGTATTTGGGAACCAAGAAGCTATCATAGCTGGAACAAACATTATGGAAGATGCAAAAATAACTGGAATAACGCCTGCGGTATTAACCTTAAATGGCAAATAGCTGGACTGACCGCCCATAACCTTGCGTCCAACAACTCTCTTGGGGCTTTGAAGCGGAATACGCCTATTTGCCTGCTCAATGAATACAATAAAACCTATAATGGCTATCACCATTGCAATTACCATCACTTCTATCATCAATTTTTGGTTGCCGGCTGCAAACTGTTCATATTCCATAATCATAGCACGTGGAAGACCGCCAACAATACCTGCAAAAATTATCAAGGAAATTCCGTTTCCAACACCACGGCTGGTTATTTGCTCACCCAAATACATAACGAATATGGTGCCTGTTGTCATTGTTAGAGTGGCGAGTAACCTAAAGCCCCAGTTTCCCGCACCGCTTGCAAAATCGTCTAGCAAAACAGAAACGCCTTGCGCACCGCCAATATTAACCCTGAGGCTAGAAAGCCAAATTGCAATACCCCAGCCCTGCACGGTAGCGAGCAAAACTGTGAAATACCTTGTCCATTGATTTAGTTTTGCCCTGCCCTCTGCGCCTTCTTTTTGCATAAGGCGAATTTGAGGTATAACCGCACCCATAATTTGAATTATGATGCTTGCGCTGATATATGGCATTATGCCGAGCGCGAATATGGTTGCTTTTGCAAAGGCACCACCGGTAAAGCTGTCGTAGAGACCAAAAAGATTATTTGAACTTGATGCGAAAAAGCTCGCCAAGCGAGAAGCGTCAACGCCTGGCATGCTTATGTGCGAACCTATGCGATAAATTATCAAAACGCCAAGGGTGAAGAGCAACTTTTTCCGCAGGTCTTCTACCCTAAAGGCGTTCGCAAAGGCATCTATTGCTTTTTTCAATGCTTCCATTTTATTTTACCACAACAATTTCAATTTTTCCGCCAGCCTTTTCAACTGCCGTCTTTGCGCTTTCGCTAATGGAATTCACTTCAAGCGTTATTGCTCTTGTGATTTTGCCATTTCCCAGAATTTTAACCGGCTTGGACACATCACGAATAAATCCAAGGTCAAAAAGGACAACTGCGTTGAATTTTGCCGTTTCAGTAGCTTTTTCCAGCCTTGCCAAATTCACAATTTGCGTGTCTTTTGGAAATTTGCTTTTAAAGCCACGTTTTGGCAAACGACGGTGAATAGGCATCTGACCACCCTCAAAAGCTACCCTGCCTGCTTTTGCACTTTTGCGAGCGCCAGCACCTTTTTCACCTCTGCCTGCGGTTGTTCCCCAACCAGAACCTGGACCGCGGCCAATTCGTTTTCTGCCCTTAACTTTGGACTTTCCCGGATTTATATTATTCAAAGACAACATCAAGACACCTCTGAAATTTTAACCATGTGAATAACTCTGCGAAGCATACCCTCTATTTGAGAATTTAGAAGATGCTCCTTTTTTTTGCCAATTCCCCTTAATCCCAAAGATTTTAAATTGTCTTTGTGAATAGGCAATGAACGAACTGTGCCAACCACTTGCGTAACAACAATTTTTTTTCCACGCAAAGTATTCAAAGCATTCAGTTGCTCGGTAACGATTTTTTGATTAGCGACTTGCTTAGACATTAAGCACCCACCCCGCCGCGCAAGGCGGCAAACTGCTTTTTGCTCCTTTGAACCGTTAAACCTTCTATGCAAGCACGGACAACGGTGTGCGGATTGGAGGAGCCAAAGGCTTTTGTTAAAATATTGTGAACACCAGCAAGCTCCAAAACCGCACGAGCAGCCGCACCAGCTATAACACCAGTACCAGGTGCCGCAGGCATTAGCAACATACGGGTTGCCCCAAATTTAACCATAACTTCATGGGGAATGGTGCCTTCGTGAAGGCTAACTTCCACAAGGTTGCGGCGCGCGCTTTCGCTTGCTTTGCGAACAGCCTCGGCACTCTCTTTTGCCTTGCCAATGCCAACGCCTATTTTCCCGTTGCGGTTTCCAACAACCACAAGAGCGCTCAAAGAAAAGCGACGGCCACCCTTAACCACCTTTGCGCAGCGGTTAACTGCCACCGTTTTCTCTTCAAATTCCGAATATTGTGTTTCGTTTGCCAAAACCATACCTCTTATTAAAATTTAATTCCGCCTTCACGTGCGCCCTCTGCGAGAGCCTGCACACGACCATGATAAATATGACCGCCACGATCAAAAACAACTGCTTCAATGCCTTTGGCTTTTGCCGCCTCTGCAATTTTTGCACCAAGTTTGCGGCTCTGCTCCACTTTTGTCAATTTTCCAAACTCGCTCTGAAATTTTTTTGAGCCAGTAGAGAACTGCAATACAGAAATATGCTTTGTATCGTCTATGATCTGTGCAATCATATACTTTAGTGAACGGCGCACGGCAAGACGTGGGCACTGAGCCGTGCCAATTATTTTTTTGCGCACTCTAGCATGACGCGCAATCCTTGAGTCCAGTCTTTTTTTAGCTACATCAAACATATTTTACCTACTTTCCTGTCTTTTTGCCCTGCTTGCGGAGAATACGCTCACCAGAATAGCGAATACCTTTGCCTTTATAAGGTTCTGGCTCGCGGTATTTGCGTATTTCTGCTGCAACCTGCCCAACTTTTTGCTTATCTATTCCACTAATCACAATTTTGAGTTTATCATCACTTGCAGTGAGCGTTATGCCTTCTGGAGCTTTGTATTCCACAGGATGAGAAAAACCTAGCACAAGATTCAAATCTTTGCCTTTTTGCTCTGCGCGGTAACCCACGCCGGTAATCTCAAGTGTTTTTTGAAAACCCTTGCTAACGCCTTCCACCATATTCGCAATTAAAGCACGGCTTGTGCCATGAATTGAGCGCGAGAATTTTTGATCGTCTGGTCTCTTTATCTCCAGACCACCAGCGGTTTTTTCAATGGAAACAACTTCGTGCAAAACAAGCGAAAGAGTACCTTTAGGCCCTTTAACGCTCACACGTTTGCCTTCGATGGAAACTTCCACCTTTTCGGGAATGGTTATTATTTTTTTTCCTATCCTAGACATCTTTTACCTACCAAACCTTGCAGAGAACTTCGCCGCCAACTTTTTGTTTGCGAGCTTCGTGATCTGTCATTACACCTTGAGAGGTTGAGAGAATGGCATACCCTAGGCCGTTGAGCACCCTGGGGAGCGTTTCCACATTGGAATAGCGGCGTAGTCCTGGGCGGCTAATGCGCTGTATTCCTTGTATTGCTGGAACGCCATCTGTGTAGCGCAGAAGCATTTTTATTATGCCCTGCTTGCCATCTTCAACAACAACATATTTTTTAATAAAGCCTTTCTCTTTCAATACTCTTGCTATTTCCTGTTTCAAATTGCTTGCGGGTATATTCACCACGGGCAACTTTGCGGCACAGGCATTGCGTATGCGAGTGAGCATATCGGCTATTGGATCTGTTATTCCTGACATATTCTCCTCCTGCCTACCAAGATGATTTGGTTATGCCGGGTATTTCACCAGCGAGTGCCATTTCGCGAAAACAAATTCTGCAAAGCCCAAAACGCCGCATAAAGGCGTGGGGCCTTCCGCACCTATTGCAACGGTTATAAGAACGTACTCCGAATTTCGGCGTTCTCTTGCATTTTTCTATCATTCTTTTGCTTGCCATAAAAATCCCTTAATGTTTTGCACCTTGTTTAACTTCTTGTTTAACTTCTTGCTTGCGGAACGGTAGTCCCAAAGTTTCCAAAAGGGCACGCCCTTCTTCGTCTGTTCTTGCCGAAGTCACAAAAATAATATCCATCCCAAGTGTTTGGGTAACCTTATCTATGTCTATTTCTGCAAAAACCGTTTGCTCTTTCAAGCCAAGCGAGTAGTTGCCGTGTCCATCAAAGCCTCTGTGCGGAATACCACGAAAATCGCGAACACGAGGCAAAGCGATGTTTATCAAGCGAAACAAAAAATCCCACATATTTTCGCCGTGCAAAGTTACCTTTGCGCCTATGTTCATCCCTTCGCGCAGCTTGAAATTCGCTATAGCGGCTTTTGCCTTGGTTGCCACCGCCTTTTGACCAGTGATTGCGGTGAGAACGTTTATAGCCTCGTCCACTATTTTACGGTCTTTGTTTATCTTCTCGTGACCAAGTGCCATATTGAGCACTATTTTTTGCAAACGTGGAACTTGCATCACGTTTTTATATTTAAAGCGTTCCCGCAAGGCAGGCACCACTTTTTTTCTGTAAATTTCCTTCAAGTTACTCATTTTACAAATCCTCAAATTGCCTTGCCGGTTTTAATGCTAACCCTAACGCTCTTCTTTCCGGCTTCTTTTGTTCTTTTTGTGCGAACTGGATTGCCACCTTCCAAGAGCATAACATTGGAAATGGCTATTGGCATCTCTTTTTCAACAATGCCGCCGTTTTGATTCGCTTTGTTTGGCTTTTCGTGCTTTTTGCGTATATTAACGCCATTCACTATAATCTTTGCGAGTTTTGGGAAAACCTTGGTGACCAAGCCCTTTCTTCCCTTGTATTCGCCAGATATAACTAAAACTTCATCATTCTTTTTTATTGCTGGCATTATAGCACCTCTGGAGCCAAAGATATAATTTTCATGTATTTGCGGTCGCGTAGCTCACGAGCTACAGGCCCAAAAATACGAGTGCCTCTGGGTTCTCCATCTTTGCTTATGAGAACCACGGCATTATCGGAAAAGCGAATGTAGCTGCCGTCTTTGCGACCATACTCTTTGCGAGTACGCACAACCACTGCGTGAGCAACGGAACCTTTTTTCACCTTGCTCTGCGGAATGGCATCTTTAACGCTAACTACTATTTTATCTCCAATATGCGCATAACGGGTGTTTGAACCACCCAGCACTCGGATGCAGGCGACTTCCTTGGCTCCGCTGTTGTCTGCCACGACTAGTCTGGTTTCTTCTTGAATCATAAAGCCTTACTCCAAATAAATTATTTCTTTTTCTCCACTATACGCACCAAACGCCAGCGTTTGGTAGCAGATAGAGGTCTTGTTTCCATTATTTCTACCACATCGCCCTGCGCGGCCTCGTTTTTTTCATCGTGGGCTTTGAGCTTGGTTGTGGTTGTCAAAATTTTATTGTAAACAGGGTGGCGTTTGCGGTTTTCAACCACAACGGTAATGGTTTTATCCATTTTATCAGAGAACACAACGCCCTGTCTAACTTTGCGGCGATTTCTTTCTTCCATTACTTTTTCCCCCTGGCTGTTGCTATGGTTTTAACTCTCGCTATGTCTTTGCGTATTTCACGTATAATGCAAGGGTTTTCCACGTGCCCGGTTTTCATTTCAAAACGAGTTTTGAGCAAGCCAATGCTTAAATCTTTTAGCTTTTCTCCGAGCTGGTCATCGCTCAAACTGTTTAGCTCCTTTAATTTTTCTTTGTGTTTCATTATATCTCCGAAGCCTCAACTATTTTAACTTTTATCGGCAGTTTTTGAGCTGCGCCATTCAAAGCATCCAAAGCAAGAGCTTTTTCAACTCCGCCCATCTCAAACAATATTCTGCCAGGCAACACCACGGCTGCCCAAAATTCCGGTGCGCCCTTGCCTTTACCCATACGGGTTTCGGCTGGTTTTTTAGAAACAGGTTTATCTGGAAACACGCGAATCCAAACCTTTCCGCCTCTTTTTATTTTGCGAGTCATGCAAATACGTGCCGCCTCTATTTGGCGAGCCGTGAGCCAGCACTGCTCAAGAGCCTGAATGCCAAAATCACCAAAGGCGATATAATCGCCAGTAGTGGCTCTGCCTTTCATTCGGCCTTTCATCATTTTGCGATGTTTTGTTCTCTTTGGGCTAAGCATAAATTAAATCCTTTTTGGTTCGTTGGAAGAATAATCTCCCTTGCGAAGTTTTTCACCGTGCATAATCCAAACCTTTACGCCATTTGTGCCGTAAAGAGTTTTTGCTGTTGCAGTTGCATAATCAATATCTGCGCGGAGGGTGTGGAGCGGAACCCTGCCCTCTGCGTACTTTTCTACTCTCGCTATTTCCGCTCCACCAAGACGACCTCCAATTTGAATACGAATACCCTCAACGCCAAAACGCATTGCGTTTTGAATGGCGCGTTTCATGGCACGACGGCCTGTTACGCGTTTCTCCAGTTGACGAGCGATATTCTCTGCTACCAATTTGGCATCCGTTTCTCCACGTTTAATTTCTATTATCTCAATATGAACTTCTTTTTTTGTCACGATTTTCAATTCTTCTTTCAATCCGTCCACAACCTCACCTTTGCGGCCTATTATAACGCCTGGTCTTGCGGTGTGAATTAAAACTTCTACGGTATTTTTTGTACGGCGAATTTCTATTTTGGAAATTTGCGCACCTTCAAATCTTTTGGATAAATAACGGCGCACCTGCATATCGTTCAATATGAATTTTGAGAAATCCTTTTTCTTTTCAACAAACCACTGAGAATCCCAGGTTTTGATGATTCCCAGCCTCAGACCGTTTGGATGTGTTTTTTGACCCATTTAATGCTCCGCCTAGTCCGAAACGACTATTGTAAGATGAGAAAGTGACTTGTGAATAGGGAACGCTCTTCCGTGCGAATGGGGCCTTGCTCTTTTTATTATTGGACCTCCGTCTGCGAAAATAGCGCGTATTTTTAGTTCGGCCGCTGATTTTGCCAACCCGCCTTTTTTGGCACGAGCCTGATTATAATTATTAACTGCGGTTTTCATGGTTTTTTCTGCTATTGCAGCACCTTTCAATTTTGTGCGCATAACCGACAAAATGCCAAAAGCTCTCTCTACAGAACTTCCACGCAAAATATCTATTAACCTGCGCATCTTTAAAACGCCATAGCGAGTGTTGCGCAACTGGGCAACACCATAGCAAATATCGCCTGCATCTTCTTTTTCTAAAATTTCCACTCCATTGGAAACTTTTACAAAAACTCCCGACATTACTTCTTACCTCCAGCTTTTTCTTCCTTGCGGTGCCCTTTGAATTCTCTGGTAGGGGAAAATTCGCCTAGTTTATGGCCAACCATATTTTCCGAAACATACACAGGTATAAATTTTTTTCCATTATACACGGAGAAAGTTAGCCCAACCATCTCTGGAATTATGGTGGAACGGCGCGACCATGTTTTGATAGCCTGCTTTTTACCGGAAGCGTTCATGCTTTGAGCCTTCTTCAAAACCGAAGTGTCAACGAAAGCTCCTTTTTTCAAAGACCTTGACATTAATTATGCCCTCTTCTTCTGACGACGGCGCACAATCATTTTATCGGTGCGCTTGTTGTTACGGGTTTTTTTGCCCTTGGAGTTTTTGCCCCAAGGAGAACATGGATGGCGACCACCAGAGGTGCGGCCTTCGCCACCACCAAGAGGATGATCTATTGGGTTCATAACCACGCCGCGCACGGATGGGCGAATCCCAAGCCAACGGCTACGACCGGCAGAACCGGAAACTTCGTTGTTGTGGTCTATGTTGGATATTTGACCAACGGTAGCCAAGCAAACAGAAAGCACCAAGCGAACTTCGCCAGACGGCAAGCGAACTTGGCAATATTTTTCGTCTTTTGCAATAAGCTCTGCGGCTGTGCCAGCAGAACGTGCGAGCTGACCGCCGTGCCCAGGTTTTAACTCAACATTGTGAATCAAAGCATTCAATGGAATTTCTTTTAGCGGCATTGTGTTGCCTGGCTTGTATTCAGAACCGGAGCCGGAATTCAATTTTTCACCTACTTTAACACCGTGCGGAGCCAAGATGTATGCCCTGCTTCCATTTGCGTACTTAACAAGTGCTATATAGGCACTGCGGTTTGGATCGTATTCAATGGTTTCCACTTCGCAAGGAATACCTATAAATTCTTTTCTTTTGAAATCTATAATGCGATATCTCTTTTTATGACCACCACCACGGCGGCGGCTTGAAATATGACCTTGATTATCCCTGCCCGAACTTCTCTTTATGCCAACGGTGAGCGGCTTGTAAGGCTTTTCGGCTGTAACCTCTTCCTTTGTGCTAATTTGTTTGTAGCGCAAAGTAGGAGTGGTTGGTTTGTAACTCTTTATTCCCATCTTACATTCCCTCAAACTCGGATATTTTTTGCCCAGGTTTTAATTTAACGTAGGCTTTTTTCCAATTTGGCAATTTACCCGAAGTAAATTTTGTTTTAAGCTGTGCGCGCTTAACTTTGCCACGCACAATCAAGGTATTTATGGTGTTCACTTGAACTCCAAAATAACTTTCAATTGCTTTTTTTATTTCAAATTTATTGGCTTTCAAATCCACGCGAAACACATAAGTATAAGAATCACTATTGCGGTCAAAATTCCTTTTTACCGTTTTGTCTGTTATGTGCGGCGCAACCAAAACCTGATAGGCTTCTTTCATCTCGAACCTCCGGTTAACAATTTCAACGCATCTTGAGACATGACTATATGGCGAGCACGCATAATATCGTAGGTGTTCACGTCTTTAATCCAAGCCCAACGTGCCCAAGTCACATTGGAAAGGGATTTAATTAAGTTTCTCTCTTCTGGTGTTGCAAGGAACAATACATTTTTCTGTTCAAAACCAGCTTTGTTTGCTATGGCGAGGAATTCTTTTGTTTTTGGCGAGGCAAAATTGAACTTTTCAAAAAGCCCAATACATTCATCTTTTGCACGGCTGGAAAGAGCAGAGCGCAAGGCGAGCTTTTTAACTTTTTTGTTCACCTTTTCAAAGTATCTGTGCTTTTTTGGACCGTGCGCTTTGTTTCCACGAACCCAAATTGGAGATGTGTTTTGACCTGCGCGAGCTTGGCCAGTTCCCTTTTGCTTCCAAGGTTTGCGACCACCGCCGCTCACTGCGGATTTATTTTTGGAATGAGAGCTGCCCTGCCTGCGGTTGTTCAAAATAGCTTTCACAGTTAAATAAATGGCTATCTCATTTGGTTCTATTCCAAAAAACTCAGCAGGAAGTTCTACCTTAGATCTGAATTCGCCATTCACAGCGTATAATTTTGCATTAGACATTAGCCTTTCCTCACTACGATTATGCCGTTTTCAGGACCAGGCACCGAACCACGCACAAATATCAAATTGCGCTCGGAGTCTATTTTCTCTATTTGAATATTTCTTATGGTGACGTTTTTATTGCCAAATTGACCAGGCATCCTTTTGCCAGGGAAAACCCTGCCTGGATAAGTGTGAGCGCTCAATGAACCTGGCCCGCGAGTATCGTGAACACCGTGGCTGGCTGGACGCCTGCTAAAGCCATGCCTCTTTATGCCACCGGAAAATCCGTGCCCTTTGGAAATGCCAGAAACTTTTATACGATCTAGCACCTTGAATATAGAGGCATTGTAGGTTTTGCCAACTGGCCACGCAGATATGTCTTCTACATCAAATTCGCACAGATAACGAGGAACCACAACTCCTTTTGGGCTTTCCCAAGGATGGTTGTTTTTGGCACCTGATTTTTCTTTGGAATCTTTTTTCTCTTTCTCAAGTTCAGGAACCAAGTGCTTAAACTGTAGAGCATAAGCTTTTGTTGTTCTTTGAACTTTCTGTTCGCCAAAAGCCACCTGCACCGCAACGTAGCCATCTTTTTCTTTTGTTCTATGAAGAACAACAGTGCAAGGCCCAGCTTCTAACACCGTGACGGGAATTGAATCGCCTTCTTCGGTGAATATGCGGGTCATGCCCAATTTTTTTGCAAGTATTCCGTTCATACAAAACTCTATTTTAATAATTCCTCAAACAATTTTACCTACATAGATTTCACATCAATTTCAACGCCAGACGGAATATCTATTTTAGACAAAGCATCTGTTGCTTGCGGTGAAAGGCTGTACATATCTATCAATCTTTTATGTGTTCTGGACTCAAACTGCTCACGAGAAGTTTTATCTATGTGCGGGCCACGCAAAACCGTGTATTTCTGAATTTTCACAGGAAGAGGTATAGGTCCAGAAACTCTGGCTCCCATATCCCTTGCTATTTTAACCAGTTTTGAAGATACTTGATCTAATAAACGATGGTCAAAAGAGCAAAGACGAAAACGAACTGGCTTTTCTTTGCGAACCGCGCTTTGTGCAGTTTTTTCTTTCACTATCTTAACTCCTATTTAATAATTTTGGTTACGGAGCCAGCACCTACCGTTCTGCCGCCCTCGCGTATTGCGAAGCGCAGACCCTGATCCATGGCAACGGGCGATATCAACTCTACGGTTATCTTGACGTTATCCC
>Ga0268262_10004671_pt1 | contig 14013 bp, 11 predicted proteins | sample TergutNc150P3_FD_190354 | JGI IMG/M metagenome (GOLD analysis project Ga0268262, IMG submission 190354) | Nasutitermes corniger P3 segment gut microbial community from laboratory colony in Florida, USA - Nc150 P3 (SPAdes) (version 2) | ecosystem: Host-associated > Arthropoda: Insects >... | reverse complement strand
AAAAATATTTCCGGTTATTACACCGGCTGTTGAAATACAAAAAGTAGTAAAACCGATAATAAATATCGCGATAAAAATATTCAATTGAAAAAAGGCAAATGTAATTCCAACCGCCAATGCGTCAATGCTTGTCGCGATTGCCAAAAGCAGCATTTTTACAAACATAAAAGGGTGAGTACCAGTTTTCTCTTCGTCTTTGGAAAAACTGTCTTTGATCATTTTCCCGCCGATAAAACCAAGAAGCACAAACGCTACCCAATGTTCCAAAGATTGAACGTATTTTGCAAAATAGGTTCCAGCAAAAAATCCTATGAAAGGCATAAGGGCCTGAAAAAAACCAAAATAAAATCCTGGAATTAAAATTTCAATGAGTTTTGGTTTCTTTACCGTTAAGCCCAGTGTAATTGACACCGCAAACGCGTCCATCGATAAGCCGACCCCAATTAAAAAAATTTCCCAAAAATTCAAAATAATCCTCCTCCTCTGTTATTGACCGGGCTATGTACCGGACCAATTCCGATAAAACGGGACTAAAAAAACTTGCAGTTGGTAAATCACGATGTTACAATACTATTTATTGTTGTTCAAGGAATGTTTATAATAGATAATAACTGGCAGATTGATATATATTATGCGACCAACGCCCAGGCTCTGCTTGGGGTGTAAATTTTGTCGCGATTAAGGTTATGCTTTTCATGGTCATAAAACAACTTTTTGGAGGTTTTGTATGAAAAAGATTATGGCGGCGCTGATTATCCTATTTATGACTGCGACGCTGGTGTTTGCCACAGGCGGATGGGAAAGGGAAACCGATACTTCAAGAGGGGCTCCGGAAAAAAACACGTGGGAAACCGATACTTCAAGCAAGGCTCCGGTAAAAATCACGGTTGAATTATTTGACCGCGGCACTGACGGCGGAAGGACTCAGGCAGACAACAATGCCTGGACCGATTGGATCAAAGAAAAGGTTCTGAAAGACTTAAACATAGATATAACCTTTGTTCCGGTCAGGCGTTTCTCTGAGGAAACTGAAATTGTCAACCTGATGGCCTCCGGAAGCGCGCCGGATCTTTGCTATACCTATAATCAGGATATGATCGCGCAATACAGGGACTCTGGCGGTATTCTTGATCTCGCGCCCTATGTTGACAGGCTTCTGCCGGATATGAAAAAACTTCTTGGCGAAGACCCAGCGATTAGCGGCATGGATTTTATCTACCGCGATATCATGCCTGACGGAAAGATGTATAGTATTCCCAGTTACCGCGTAGCTTTGGCGCAGAGGAATACCTTTATCCGCAAAGACTGGCTTGATAAGCTCGCTCTCCCCCTGCCCAAAACCACCCAGGAGTTTTACAACGCTCTGATAGCCTTCCGCGACAGGGATCCCGGTAATGTGGGCCGGGACAATGTGATCCCTTATGGCCAGGATGACGATACCCGATGGGGCCTCTCTAATATAATCCGATCATTTGTCGATCCCAATATGAGCGACAGGGATCGCTATGTTTATATCGCCGCGGAGCGTTATTTCGCGTTTCCCGGCTATAAAGAAGGCGTGCGGCTGATTAACCAGTGGTACAACGAGGGCCTTATATACCGCAATTTTGCCCAAATGAAGAGAACCACTTCTGATTTTGCTAATCTGCTTAAAACAGGAAGGGTAGGCGCTTTCGGCGGGAACTGGGACTACCCTTACAGGACAGATTACAGGATCCTGGAAGATCTTCGCGCGAATGTGCCGGGCGCTGATTTTGTCCCTGTTGACTGCTTCCAAAGTTCCGATGGCGTTGCCCACAAAGATTTGATGGACAAGCAAGGCCTTCGTATTTTTGTACCCTCAAACTCCAAAAATCCGGAAGCGGCCCTGAGATACCTCAACTGGCTATGCATAAGGGAAAATTACCATTTTCTCCAGGTTGGAAAGGAAGGCGTTAATCACAACATAGTGAACGGCGTACCGTCAATCATCTCCCGTCCGGCCAATGATCCCTGGTTCCAGAACTCCAGCCAGAATATTGACTTTACCATGCCCATGAACGGCGTTGAGATGGGCAGCCCGGAGCTGAACGCCAGGGTTTTGGCTTTTAGTTACCCGGGAATCCCGCCTGATGTTATTGTAAATGCCTATCGTTTAGCCACCGCCAACGCATTCACTCCCGTTGTAGTAAACGTTCCTACTTCCCAGGGCGGTACATACGGCACGACTCTGCTTGCCAAAGGAGACGTCCTTCTGGCCCAGTCAATTACAGCGCAGCCGGCGGATTTTGATCGCACCTGGGACACTTTGTTTGCGGACTGGATGCGATCAGGCGGTCAGGCGATTATAGACGAAAAGGCCGCAATTGCAGGAATAGTCTGGCGCTAAAGCCTTATCAGTCGTAAATCTTTCATCTCGTTTGTCCGCTATGCCAGCCTTGCGCCAAAGGAAGTGGGCCGCCGCCTTTTTCTGACATCAGAACAGGTGGTATTCAAAGATGTATAAATGTTTTTCAATTTGGCATTTATTGACTTAATCCAACATTCATATTACAACCGAACAAATCCAATCCGACAGAATAATAGCCTCCTGAGTAACTATACCAAAAATAGTTAGTTGTTATAACAACTATTCTATTTTCATACGGACTTTTATAATATCCAAGTATTTTTCTTCCGGATACATTCCAAAAAAAAGGAATTCCATATTCATCAGAATCTTCACTAATCTTTTTTTGAATTGTGTTATTGCCTATTATTAACTTCCAATTAACAGTGTCATATGTTATATCTTCGCCCCAATTCTCATCAAAATTTGTATTTCTTATTACTTGATAATCAAACCAACAATTGAAATTATTAATGGGAAATTTAATTATATCCATTTTAAATTCTTCCGAAACAGGATCATCAACCTTTCCGGCAATATTGTACTTTTCCAATAATTTATTCCATTTGGTTTTATAATCTGCGGATAAAGCACCTGACATTTCTTCCGGTTCATCCTCCGGATCATACAATTCTATTGAATCTTCTTCAATTATTTTATCGGTGACAGTGTCAATTATTTTAAGTGAATAAACCCAACCAGTGCCCTGTCCATTATCCAAATAACACCTGTATCTATATGCAAACAAGCCTTTTGCCGTCCATCCAATCATTTCAATTTCAGTAAAAGGGTTTGTGTCTAATTTCAATAGATCCATTGCCTTTTTATCGTTTTCAAAATCTCCAATTGAACGGATAAAATATTGGGAACTTCCTGAAGAAATAATTTCTTCACTAAAAATAGAAAAAGCTACTAATATACAAACAAAGAAAAATATTCTTTTCATTTTCAAGCCTCCCCGTAAAAGCGTTGTTTTTCCGCCCACAGGCCCAGGGCAGGATTGGGAACAAAGAAGATTCGTTCCCCGTCTGGCATGGTGTTCCAGCCGGGACACAGTTTGCTGACGTCGTAACGGGCCGCTGCCTCATCCAGGATACCGCATTCGTAACCAACGGATTCTATTTCAGTACGGCTCACTCCCGGGCCCGGGCAATAGCGAACGGTAAATCTTTCCTCGCTGGAACCGTGGATAAGGTGAGCGGCAGCGCTGAGGTTGCCTCCCAGTTCGGCCCCCGATTCGACGGAGGAAATTCTGGCGATGATCTCGGCTGCAGGGCGGTAACCGTGTTTGCGAATCAAAGCGTCCATGCTTAAATCTTCCCCAAAGCGTTCCAGGCCAGGCGCAAGGATCAGAAGTTCCCCGCCGCTTGCAATTGCCATACGTGTCCTGTAAATTGCCTTGTTCCCCAGCCAGGTGGTACGGTATTCCTCCGGTTCCAGGTAAACAACTGCTTTGTGAACTGGCTCGCTCACAACTTCTACGTTTACTTCGCGGGAAAGGGCGGCGGCTTTTTCAAAACATTCCCGGCCAAAGCCAATGAAAAGGCCCCGAACAGCCAGGGAACCGCGCTCTTTTCCATTGGCGGAGGCTTCCGCGTCAGTTCGCCTTCCAATAACCGTGAGAACCCAAAGAACCGGTGGCAGTTTGCCGCCAAAACAGCGGAGCCCTTCGTCAAACAGTGCCCGAACCGGATTGTCCGTCCTGCCCATTATTCGCTCCAAGCCGTAAGCCGCCCCGGCAAAATGACTCTTGTCGATGGCCTCCTTGCCGCCGGTTCCCACAAAAATATTTTTGGCGTGGTTGGCCATTCCCGCTACTTCGTGGGGGACAACCTGGCCGATGGAAAGGATCATGGAAAAGCCGCCGCTTCCGGAACCGCTTTTCTGCAGCAGCTTGTTGATCTGAACGGGCCAATCGTATCGGACTATCCCTTCGCAAATTTCTTCCACACGGCTGGCTCCAATGCGGCCAAGCTCTGTTATGCCATCCCGCCAATCGTGTACGAGAAATTTATCGGCGGGAATTTCGGGAAACATACGCTCAAGTTCCGGGGCGGTCATCGCCATATGGGTTCCCAGAGCGGGAAGCACAGCTCCAAGCCTGCCGGATAATTCACGGGCGGCGACGCCGGTTAAGTACCCCGCATGGGAATGGAAGCGGGTTATGTCAGGCGGCAGAATAATAACCGGCCCTGACTCATTCTGATCCGTAAGGGCTCTTGACAAGGCTCCCGAAAAAAACTCGTCCAGTTCCTCGTCGGAAAGATCCAGGGCAGGGCCGCCTTTGGCAACGTAGGTTTTTTCCATTATTAATTTATAGTATACTACAGATGCTTCAAAGTATAAGAGGAGAAAAATGAAGAACGCTGACATCGGTCTTGTTGGGTTGGCAGTAATGGGAGAAAATCTGGTTCTTAACATGGAAAGCAAAGGTTTTCATGTTGCGGTGAACAACCGGACTACATCCAGGGTGGACGACTTTATAAATGGCCGCGGCGCGGGCAGAAATATTTCCGGTTGCTACAGCGTGGCTGAACTCGCCGCCGCTTTAAGCAAACCACGCAAGGTTATGATCATGGTAAAGGCCGGCCAGGCTGTGGACGACACCATTGAACGGCTTCTTGCAGTTCTTGAAAAAGGGGACATCATCATCGATGGCGGCAATTCAAATTATCAGGACACGATTCGTCGTACCGCGTTTGTCGAATCCAAAGGGCTTTTGTATGTCGGAACCGGAGTTTCAGGTGGAGAGGAAGGGGCGTTAACCGGGCCTTCGATTATGCCAGGCGGTTCTCCTGATGCATGGCCGGAGATAAAACCAATTTTGCAGGCAATTTCCGCAAAGGTGAAGAAAGAAGGGTTTGGGGATGTACCCTGTTGCGATTGGGTTGGCGAAAATGGGGCAGGCCACTTTGTAAAAATGGTTCACAATGGGATTGAATACGGAGATATGCAGCTCATCTGCGAAACTTACGATCTAATGAAAAATGTCCTGGGCCTTTCGCACGATGCAATGGGCGATGTGTTTGATGAATGGAACTGCGGATCGCTTGGCAGTTACCTTGTCGAAATAACAAGGGACATTCTTCGTTATAAAGACGAAGACGGCAACCCGCTGGTGGAAAAAATCCTCGATACCGCGGGCCAAAAGGGAACCGGCAAATGGACGGGCATTGCAGCCCTGGAATTCGGCGTACCCCTCACTTTGATTAGCGAAGCGGTTTTTGGTCGCTGCCTTTCCGCCGCCAAGGACGAGCGAGTCCGTGCGGCCAGGGTTTTTTCATCGTCGAAGTCGGTGCTCCAGGTGGACAAAGCGGCCTTTATCAAAGATTTGGAGAAAGCCCTGTACGCTTCCAAGCTAGTGTCCTACGCGCAGGGTTATCTTTTGATGCGCGAAGCCGCCAGGGAGTACAAGTGGAACCTGAACTACGGCGGCATCGCTCTGATGTGGCGGGGCGGCTGCATTATCCGCTCTGTCTTCCTGGGCAAAATTAAGGAAGCCTTTGATAAAAAGCCGGATTTGGAAAATCTTTTGCTGGATCCGTTTTTTGCCGGCGTTATTGAGGAGGCTCAAGCGCCGTGGCGCAGGGTCGTTGCTACAGCGGTGCAAAGCGGCGTTCCCGTCCCGGCTTTTTCCAGCGCGCTGGCCTATTTTGACGGCTACCGTAGCGAGCGCCTTCCTGCGAACCTGCTCCAGGCCCAGCGTGATTACTTCGGCGCGCACACCTACGAGCGAATTGACAAAAAGCGTGGAGAGTTCTTTCATACGAATTGGACGGGTCGCGGAGGAACGACGAGCGCTTCGACGTATACGGTGTAGAGATATTTTGGAGATTGTTATGGGTTTTTTAAAGAAATTAATCAAGAATATTTTGCCTTATTATGTTTTTAAGAAATATCAGGCTTATATAGGTGGTACAATTATTTCCAGAGATTATGATTCAATAAAATCTGATATAGAAGAAATGAAGAATCAAAATAGTGTTTTATTATCGAAAATAGTACATACAAATAATTGGATGCGTAACGAACAAATAAAACCTTCATGGATTTCATTATATGAATCAGATTCGGCATTCGCTCCAGGAGGTTTTTATTCACCAATACCTTCAATAATGGAAATAGAGGAATTTAATTTTGATAATCTTCAAACAAAGAAGCTGTTGGGAATTGATTTAAATGACGAAGAACAAATTAGTTTATTAAATTCATTTGAAACTTTTTATAAGGATTTACCCTTTACGGATGAGAAATCAGAGGGATTAAGATATTACTATAAAAATGATTTTTATGGTTATTCAGACGCAATATTACTATATTGCATGATACGGCACTTAAAACCTAAAAAAATAATAGAAGTTGGTTCGGGCTTTTCTTCAAGCGTAACATTGGATACAAATGAAAAATTTATGGGAAAATCAATAAACTGCGTATTTATTGAGCCATACCCCGCAAGGCTGGAATCCCTGTTAAAAAATGATGATAATGTAACTATTCACAAAAAATGGCTTCAGGAAATTCCGATAGAAATTTTTGGAGAATTGAATAAAAATGACATTTTATTTATAGATTCAACTCATGTTTCCAAATTTAACAGCGATGTTAATTATGTTTTGCATGAAATTTTACCTGTATTGGCTCATGGCGTACACATACATTTTCACGATGTGATTTATCCTTTTGAATATCCGAAGAAATGGTTATTGGAAGGAAGAGCCTGGAATGAGCAGTATATATTAAGGGCATTTCTTGAATATAACAACGATTTTAAAATTGTATTGTTTAATACATATTTGCAAGAAAAGTATATGGAAAAAATAGTAAACCGCTTCCCATTGTTATATAAAAACACTGGGGCGAGTATTTGGATAAAGAAGAAATAAAATGGCAACAGTAAAAACAGATTGGTTTATAGTTATTTTGTTATGGCTTGCGGGAATTGCGGCCGCGATGCAATTCGCAAAATTTTCTTTTGCCTTTGATTTTCTTAAAAATCAATATAATGTCAGTCCCTTTTGGGTAGGCTTGTCTTTATCTGTTGTTGGCTTAATCGGTTTAATTTTTGGAATAACAATAAGTATATATATTTCTAAAATCGGACAAAACAAAATACTTCTAATAAGCTTGTTATTAGGCGCACTTATTTCTTTTATACAAGCGTTAAATCCGGTTTTTCCGATAGTATTTATTTCCAGAATATTGGAAGGTGTCTCCCATTTGGGAATTGTAGTTACAGCCCCGATAATTATGATATTATTATCCTCAGAAAAAAACCATTCAATCGTAATGGGCTTGTGGAGCAGCTTTTTTGGTATAGCGTTTTCCGTTACAGCATGGGCAGGGAAACCGATTATGGAGTTATTTTCCATTTCCGGCTTGTTCTTGATTCATGCGATATTGCTATTTGCCATATTTTTAATCTTGTTTTTTTCGATAAAAAAACTGGATATCCCGCATAATGAAAACAATCAAATATCATTCTTAACGGCGCATATAAAAGTTTACTCAAATTGGAGAACGGTCTCTCCTGGCATACTTTTTTTCTTTCATACCTTTATGTATATTGCGTTATTCACATTTTTACCTCGATTATCCGAAAATGAAAACACGAAAAATTTATTGCTTGTTATTCTGCCCTTAATAAGCATTATCGGTACGATGATTGCCGGAATAATATCGCAGTATTTTGTGTCACCCTCAAAATTAAGCGTTGCCGCGTATATATCATTATTGGCATTGATTTTTGTGGTTAAATTATCGTTTAATAATAATACATTTTTTGTTGCCGCCTCGATGGTATTGATATTATTTTCCGGCATAATTCAAGGATCGGTATTTTCATTGATACCGAATATTTCACTGACAGCGGAAGATCAGACAAATGCAAACGGCGCGGTCGCTCAGTTGGGGAATTTGGGATCAACTTTAGGTCCGCCGATATTTTCATATTTTTTAACATTAGGAAGGAATAGTATAATTACTATTGTAATGTTGCTCAGTTTATTGGGAGCAATAAGCGGAATATTTATTATGAATAAAATAAAGAATAATAGTGTACAACACAACATTGTATGACAAGATTAAAAATGCTTGGTTGCCCTTAACCTTGATTTCACATAGTTCTCCCTTTACCAGAAAATTGTAAGCTACTATAATCATTTGAGGAAGTATTATGTCATCATTATTCATTCCGGCCTCTGCCGGCGCTGCTCACGATCTGCTGGCCCTGGGGGCTCTCGTAACCAGGCTGGATCCGGGGATTGTTCCATTTGCGGAGGCGGACAAGTACCGTCTTCATGTAGCTGGCGGGGAGTACAATGTGGCGGCGAATCTGTCTTCCTGTTTTGGCATGAGGACTGCTATCGCCAGCGCAATGGTGAATTACCCTATTGGCAAGCGCATAGAGCGCGCAGTACAAAAGATGGGCGTTACTCCCTATTACAAACGCTTTGAGCATGATGGAGTACGCGGGCCGAACATGGCTATTGTGTGGAGCGATCGCGGACAGGGCCTCAGGGCTCCGGTTGTATTCTATAACCGCTCCAACGAAGCTGCCCAGCAGCTTGCGCCTGGGAGTTTTGACTGGGACACGATCTTTGGCGGGGAGAAGCCGGCAATCCGCTGGTTTCATTCAGGCGGCATTTTCAGCGCCCTTTCGCCGACCACATCACAGCTAGTCATTGAGGCGATGCAGGCCGCGAAAAAAGCAGGCGCGGTGGTGTCTTTCGATCTGAACTACAGGGCCAAGCTCTGGGCAGTCGCTGCGGCGGAGCAGAGCAAAAGCCCAGCTCAAGCCGGCGAGGAAGCGTCCAAAACCCTACGGAAGATTGTCGGTTATGTAGATGTGCTGGTTGGGAATGAAGAAGATCTTCAAAAAGGATTGGGCTTAAAGGGCCAGGATGTTGAGGCCAAAAGCTCTCTTGATCCATCTTCATTTTTTGGCATGATCGAAAGCGTTACAAGGGACTTTCCCAACATTAAGGCGGTGGCAACTACTTTGCGCGAGGTTCATTCTACCAACCGCCATACATGGAGCGCCGTACTCTGGATTGACGGAAAACACTACCAGGCGCCAACCGTCGAACTGGATGTATACGACAGGGTGGGAGGAGGCGATGGTTTTGCCGCGGGATTGTTCTACGGCCTCTTGTCCGGCAAGAGCCATGAGGAAGCCCTGCGCCTGGGCTGGGCGCACGGAGCGCTGCTGACCACCACGCCTGGGGACACCTCCATGGTCAGCCTGGATCAGGTAGAGGCTTTTGCCTCCGGCGGTTCGGCGCGGATACAACGGTAAGCGCGAATCGCCGACAATCCACAGGCAGAAACTTGACTTTTTTATAAAATCTTCTCAATAATAACCTAGAAAGTTGGTTTGAACTTTTACCGTATTGGCCCCTTCGTCTATCGGTTAGGACATGAGATTCTCAATCTTAAAAGAGGAGTTCAATTCTCCTAGGGGCTAAAGCAGGTTTTTTGCAAAATTGTTTAGTTTCAATGAGATAAATTGAAATTCTTATTGGTTCTCCATAAGCTGAAGCATGAGTGAAAAAAAATCCGCAAAGTCCGACTTGATCAAAAACCTGCTTGTGGATCGTTTTTCGGATACCTGGAGGCTGCTTTCGGAAACGTCTGGCTTTTTAAGCAGGACTAAGATTTTTTCGTTCTACGAAGAAGAGCTTCGCGTTTGGCGTTATGATCTTCAGAAAGCAGCGGACGGAAGCGAGGAGCAAAAGCGCATAAGACAGGAAATTATTGAACTACGCAAATCACTTCGTCAGCAGGGCTTTGACCTTAGCCTGGCTAAACAGAACCTGGTGTTGGACGGTTTCAGGAATGACGTGTCCCTGGGAGAGGGTTTTCGCCGGGTGGTGATTTTTTTTACCAGTGGCGGTTTGTATTGGCTTTCCGGGGATGACAACCACATCACCCTTGCGGAGCTTCTTGATAGGCAAATGAACACCCGCTACCGAAGGCAAAACGTTTCTATCCTTTCAAAACATTACCTTTGGTACTGCAGAAAAGGGGACACGCTGGTCCTTTCCGGCTCAGATACCGAAACAAAAGAAGATTATGAGCGCCTTAAAGCCATGGCGGATGCCAATAGTCTTGGTATACTGGCCGGACTTAAGGAGTTAGGATGATAAAGTTGTATTGAAAGTCTTCAGTGAGGCGGAATTTGACGCTATTACCCCATTTTACCTTGACAACTCATAGACACAATCCGATAATTAGATAAAATGGTATTACCATAATATTTTATTTGTTTTATTTGGAGGTTTTAGAATGAAACGGACTCTTTTAGTAACCATTATGTTGCTCTTTGTCGGCATAATAGTGTTCGCTCAACAGTCAGGTGGGTCTTCACTGCCGACATCGGTTCAGACCAAACAGAGTGCGCAGCAAACGTTAACCGAGGCAAAAACGAATTCTTCGCAGTTTGAATCAGTATTGTCTTCCCTCAGAACGCAGAACATGAGCAACAGTGACGCAGATGTCTATAGAAGGCTAAAGGCCCAAATCGAACAACTGGAAGCCAGGATCAATAGGGAGCAAGCCCGGATACAAGCAGCGCTTGATCAAGGCCAAAAGGTAGCGGCCAGCACAATGGATGAAATACAAAGACTGATCGATCAACACAAGTCAGCAATGGCGGAAATAGAACGATTCATCTCAGCAAATTAAAATGATGCGAGGGGTTCCGGCTGGGCAATTTCTATTTCATACAATTTATCCAGCCGGATACTTCCACAGCTTTCCGTCATAGCCCTTTAAAAGCAACACCCCATCCTCTTCTCCTTCAATCACGTCTTCAGTTAGGCTAATTTTGCCTCCGCCGCCCGGCAGATCCACCGCGTAGACCGGCAAGGCAAGGCCGGAAATTTGTTGCTCCAGCTCGCGATAGATGGCAAGGCCGTTTTTAAGGGGGACTCTGAAATGGGCGGTGCCGGGGGCAAGATCCAGTTGAAAGAGGTAATAGGGTGAAAGACCCAGGTTAAGGCATTCCCGGAACAGCATAGCCAGGGTTTCAGCGTTGTCGTTGATTCCCTTAAGCAGCACTGTCTGCACATGAACGGGGATCCCCGCTTCAACAAGGGCAGCCAGGGCTGTTCGCGCTTCAGGCGATAGTTCTCTTGCGTGGTTTATGTGGGTAACAAGGCGCAGGGGCCTGAACTGGCGAAGAAGTTCTATGGTCTGAGGGTTTATTCTTATTGGGTCTGTTACAGGAACCCTGCTGCACAGGCGGATGAGTATATCAGGCCGCGCCTTGCGGAGTTTCCCTAAAAGCTCTTCCAGTTTCCCGTCATCTGCGGTTAAGGGATCCCCGCCGGAAACGAGGATTTCCCGTATGCCGGGGCAGGATTCAAGACAGGTTAAAACCGGCTCAAGCTCTGTGCTGCTGATAAAGGTGGAATTCATTCTGGCGCGGCGGAAGCAGTAGCGGCAGTAACCGGCACAGGGGCCGCCGGCAATAAGCAGCGCCCGGTCGCGGTACTGATGTACCAGCCTGCTTGTAAGGCGGTATTGTTCTTCCCCCAAAGGATCTTCCAGGGCAAATGGATCAGCCGTCTCTTCAAGAGGATCAGGAATAAACTGCCGCCTGATTGGATCGTTGCGCTCGGGAACGGCCAAAGAAGCGAAATGAGGGGTGACCGCGAAGTGGAAGGGAGAGTTTTTAAGTTTTTTGATCAGCTCCCTTTCTTCCGCGCTTAAAGACGCGGCCAGAGTTGCCGGAAGTTCTTCAATCGAAGTGATAATCACTATGATTCGGAGATCATCATCAGCGCCATGACCTTCGCGTCGCCAAGGATATTTTCCAAAAGGGCGTACTCATTGGGCTGGTGGGCTGTGTGGTCAAAACGCGCCCATACGGCGCAATCAATGCCCAGTTTCCGCAAGAATGCCGCAAAAGTTCCGCCGCCTATGCCTATGGGTTTGGTTTCAATCTTGTATACTTCTTTTATGCTGTTGGAAAGGAATTTTACCAGCGGAGAATTCTGCGAAGTTGGCGGGGATTCGTTTCGGTAATCAATTTTGTATTCGATTGTTACTTTGTGTTTGGCTTCGATTTCGGCCTTGATGCGATCAACTTCCTTAAACACATCATCAACAGAAACAGATGGAAGTATCCGCATATCGTAGTAAAAAGCATCATCGCCAGGAACGGTGTTGACGTTGGGTATATTGGGTTCTTTTTTTGTAGGCTGAAATGTAGAATAAGGAGGATCGAAAAGCGGGTCTCTGTCAGAGAATTTCTCCGAAAGCCTGTAGTGGAGTTGCACAGTCAGGTCCGCGCCGGCAAGATAGGCGTTTGCGCCATACTCCGGATGGGCGGCGTGGGTTTGAATTCCCTTTGTGTTAAACTTTACCCACACATGGCTTTTTTCGGCGATTTCAATTTCCGCTCCCGAAGCGCAGCCTGAATCCGGAACGACGGCCATGTCATTTTTATGGAAAAGATCCGGATGATTTTCTATGAGCCATTCAAGGCCGTAGACGCTGCCTATTTCTTCGTCCGATGCAAAGAGGAGCTTTACCGTCCGGCTCGGGGTAATTCCCAGCTTGACCAGGGCCAGCGCCGCTATTACCGATGAAGTAAGGCCCTGCTGGTTGTCCTCCACACCACGGCCAATGATCCGCCTGCCCAGCGGAGTCCCGTCGCTACGTGTGCTTGCCTCGGCGACTATTGCCTTCCAGGGATCGCTGTTCCAAAACGAAGCCTCGCCGGGCGGAACCACGTCGATGTGGCTCATTACCCAGAAGCGTGGGGCTTTTTCCGTGGGTTTACCCGTTGGATCATCTTTTCCGGGAATGGTTGCCACGAGGTTTGGCCTGACGCCGCCTTTAGCGCGTGGGTCGGGTGCGTCGTAACGCTCAAGCCGGCTTATCCCATGTGCCTTTAGCCAGGCCGCAAGGAATTCGCATTTGTCCAGTTCCCCTTCGCCCCCCGAATCAGGCGAAATTGCGGGGTATTTACAGAGCCCAGTTTCAAGCTCCACCGCAAGGTCAGTTGAATTGTCGATAAACTCAAAAATTTTCTCTTTCATGGCAAGCTCCTTCTTACGCCCTTATGCCGGTCTTTTTATACACATCCCAGGTACTTTGGATTATGGAGTCAATATCGGAATGGGCCGCCTTCCAGCCCAAAAGCTCCCTGGCAAGTTTTGATGAAGCTGTAAGAAAAGCCGGATCTCCGCTGCGCCGGGCTGTAATGCTTGAAGGTATGGGCCTGCCGGTAATGCGCCTGGCGGATTCAAGAATTTCCAGTACCGTAGTACCGGTTTCGCTTCCCAGGTTAACGGTCAGGCTCCTGTCGTTTTTGCTTATGTAATCCAGGGCGGCCGCATGGGCGGAGGCAAGATCGCTTACATGGATATAGTCCCTGATGCATGTACCGTCCCTTGTGTCGTAATCGTTCCCGAAAATCGAAAGCTCTTTCCGCACCCCCACGGCAACTTCCATGATCACCGGAATTAAATTCGCCGGGTTCTGTTCCAGCCCTGAGATTCTCCCTTTTACATCGTAACCCGCGGCGTTAAAGTAACGGAGGCTGGCAAAACGCATGCCTTTTAGCCTGTCGTACCATTCCATAAAGCGCTCAATTTCCAGCTTGGTAAAGCCGTAGTAGCTCTCGGGGTTGGCCGGGT
>Ga0268262_10004670_pt1 | contig 14015 bp, 10 predicted proteins | sample TergutNc150P3_FD_190354 | JGI IMG/M metagenome (GOLD analysis project Ga0268262, IMG submission 190354) | Nasutitermes corniger P3 segment gut microbial community from laboratory colony in Florida, USA - Nc150 P3 (SPAdes) (version 2) | ecosystem: Host-associated > Arthropoda: Insects >... | reverse complement strand
GTTAATTATCTCAATTATTTCTTGAAAGAAGAAATCCTAATCCTGTTGTTTTATGATTATATAAATTATGTTGATCCAATGTATTCCATTTTAATAATATTTTATAATCATTTCTTATATTATTAAAAAATTTGTTTAAAGATAAAAACCATGAAGGATATGTTGCTTCGTATATCTCCGGTGGTACTTTTTGAATAGTAAGAATATCATTGGTTTCATCATTTAAAAACATTGTTCTATCTATTATTATGAATTTAACATCAATTTGTTTTAATTTTTCTAATATGTCATATGGTTCTTTTAGATATGGTAAAACAGAACTTAACAAACATACAGATATATCAGTTTGTTTTAATACTTCATCAATATTATTATAAAAATGTAATTCTTCATTTGTAAAATATTCATTCCCGCATTTTACAAAATTTTCCTGTTCAATAATATACCAATTAATAGTGATTCCCGCTTGTTTTAAAATATCCCTGTTTTGATAATACGTGCTTCCTAATGAGCCGCCAAAATCAATAATATTAAGTATTTTATTATGTTTAAGCGAGACATATAGTAATGATGATAAAAGAGGGAAAAATATTTCCTTTTCATTAAATAAGACTGAATCCCGTTCGTAAGGATATTCGCCATTTTTAACTTTTAAAAGAGAATCTTTGCATTTTTGAAGTATTTTGTCTTTATTATAACCGTTTTCAGTTTTATTTAATATATCATCCCAGGATAATTTCGTTTTTGTAAATTGTACTGTTCCATTATTGTTTTTTCCTTTTAAAAAATATACAAATTTAAGAATAATAGGTGGTGTAAATAGTTTAAGAATATTTTTTATCTTCCTGCTTTTCTTGATTTTACTAAATATATTCCATTTTTGATTGTTTGAAAAGTATTTGCTAAATAATTCTCTTGCTTTAGTTGAATCATGAATATCTATCAATGAAACTGGTTTGTAATGACTTGTAAATTCTGAATTAAAATTACCTGTATCGCCACAATGCGTTCCGCTTCCGTCAATTCCAATGTTTTTTACAAAGGTTATACCGGGATATAAAGTAAATTTTCCAGCCAGGAAAGCGCTTGCGTACCATCGGACAGCCCATGATGATACTTTACCATCTATCTGTGATTGTAACATTCCAGTATAATCAAAAGAATTATTAAAATTAAATAATTTATCTAATTTTTGTTTTTTAATTTCATCTAATAAGTATTTGGCATTCGGATTATAAATATCCCATCCTCTTTTCCATGTCGCCCAGCCCCAACAATCAGCGCCGCGAAGAAAGAAGTATTCCGGTAACTTTCTTTTAACAGGATAAACATAACCATGAATACTTATAACCTGTTCATGATTTTCATAAATAGTTAATGCTTCGTTCATATATGTAAGAAAATATGGGGAAGTAACTATATCATCTTCCAATACAATAACTTTACCATGTTTATTAACAATATTTGTAACACCGTCGATTATTGAGTTTGCAAGCCCCCAATTTTTGTCTCGTTCAATAATAGTTATTGATTTAAATCCTTGTATTGTCTTTATGAAAGAACGTACAGTATGTACACCTTCTTCAGCTTGTTGATTTTTAGGAGCGTCAGAATAGATTATTAAGTCTGAATTATTTGCAAGCAGGTTTGCTGTAAGCGCTTCAAGCGTTTTTCTGGTGTGATCGGGACGATTATAGACAAAAAGAACTATTGGGGCTAATTCTTTACATATTTCTCGCATAAATAACAATTCTCTTAGTCTTTAAAATTAAGTTAATATTTTTTTTATTCATAAACTTACTAAGTTCAAAATATTGTGGTTAGAAACTTAAGATCCTTTGAACAAAGAAGAATATGCTCTTTTTGGCCAGTATATATTGTATATAGAAATTCTTTTTTCTCTGAATTAAGTATGTACATTATTTCTTTCATTGTTTCTTTTTCTCCCTTCCTTTCATAATCATCCATAACAATACAAAAACTTTCATTTAAATTATTTTTTATTAATTGGATTACTTGTGAGCGTGAATAATTATCTGATCCATAAGGACCGTCAACAAATATAAAATCAAATTTATCCCGTCCTCCAGAATTACTTAATTTATTCATAAATTCTTTGTAGGTTAAAGTTGGCTTGTTTTTATAAAGCACTTCTTCCAATTCCAGATGAAGCAAATTTATATAATAATTTTTATTTTGATGTTTATTGAAAAATTCACTCCATTCGGCATCATGTTCACATGTAATTGCGGTTACATCGTTGAAATAATTAGCATATTGATGTAATAATTTTGAAGATTGTCCAAGGCCAAATTCAAGAATTGATTTTGGATGCATATCATTTAATACACGGAATAACGTATAAAGACAAGCATAATCACATGCCCAACCACCAGGAGAGAAGCTCTTAAATTTTAACCATTCACAATCATTTATACTGTTATTAAAAATTGTTGCTTTCTTTAATTCGGTCAATTCATATTTTATTATTTGTAAATCATTTGTTCCGATTATTCTTCTAATAAGATTAATTATCTTTTTTATCATAATTATTCCAATTCAAAATCCGGAACATAATAGCCCAGATTATCAGAAGATGTCCTTCTGCCAGTTCCCCAGAAATCATCGAAGATGATTTTCAATTTACAAACATTTACCATATAATCCGCTAGACCAAGATTTGTATCGCAATATAAATTAAAATTATATATACCTTCCATCAATAATAACTTTTTAATTTTAAAACATATATATTTCTTTTTGAAATCAAATTTATCAGTATAAATAGATGTGCTTAACCATGATACTCTTATATTAAAGGAATCATTTATGCCAATATCAATTTGGGAATTAATACATTTTTCTATCTCAGCTGTATATTCAAAGAATAATTTAATAACTAAATCTTCTCCTGTTTTAAATGTGTCGCGAATAATATTGTTGTTATCAATAAATTCAATTTTAGTGAATCGTAAAATTCCATTTCCATCACGTTTTTTTATTTCAGCTAGTGATTCTTGTGGAGATAAATCCTGTTCCATTACATATTTTTCAATGGTTTCTTTAATTACACTATTAAACTTTAGTTCTCCTTTATCCAGCAATATTCCGCAATTACATAATTTTTCAACAGCCCCCATATTATGGCTCACAAAAAGCACAGTACGTCCTTCAGCGGTACTTAAATCCTGCATCTTACCTAGAGCTTTTTTTTGAAACTCCGCGTCACCAACGGCTAAAACTTCATCGGCTATCAGAATATCACTGTCCAAATGAGCCGCTACAGCGAAAGCAAGCCTTACATACATTCCACTGGAATAGCGTTTAACAGGGGTGTCTATATGCTGTTCAATTCCGCAGAAGTCAATTATGCTGTCTAATTTTTCATCTATTTGCCGTTTCCTCATGCCAAGTATCGCGCCGTTAAGGTAGATATTTTCCCTGCCGGTTAACTCGCCGTGAAATCCGGTTCCAACTTCCAAAAGGCTTGCTATTTTTCCTTTTATTTTTACTGTTCCCTCTGTTGGAGCGGTAATACGGGAAAGTATTTTTAACAGCGTACTTTTACCCGCGCCGTTCTTTCCGATAATACCAAGGCGATCTCCCTGTTTTATATCTAAGGTAAGATCTTTTAATGCCCAGAAGTGATCCTTATCACCGTTATATTTATTTTCACCAATTCTTGAATGAGGGTCTTCTTTACCTCGTTTTAAAGCTATCCATGTCTGGATGTCGCGGAATAAAACTCCGTTGTTAATTACTCCAAGACGGTACATTTTGGAAAGGTGGTCAATTTGAATAGCTATGTTTGACATTTTAAACTACATCAATAAAGTTTTGTTCATTCTGACCAAACAGGATTACCCCGGTTATAACCAGAAAAATTGTTATTCCCAAGCTTATAAGTATCATGTTCGTATCCACAGAAGCCGCGCCAAAGAACCAGAGCCTGAATAATTCTATAGGGGCGCAAATGGGATTTGCGTAAGCTACCCATCTGAAACGCTGCGGAATTTCTGAAAGCGGATATACTACTGGAGCGGCATACATGACCAGATTTATCGCGAAGGTTACCAGCTGCCGTAAATCCTTGTATTTTGTAGTTAAAGAAGATATTATTATTCCTGCCCCGACTCCAATAGCCGCCAGCCAGATAACAATAAGGGGAAATAAAAACGCGAACCATGAAGGCTGTACCCGTACCTCCGATACGCGGGATCCAATAAAAATATGATACCCAAGAATTACCATCAACATTGCGAATTGAACAAGGATTCTGATACCGTTGCTGAATACATAATTAATGGGGACTACAAGACGCGGAAAATAAACCTTTCCAAAAACATTTACATTATTAATAAACACATTGGTTGAATCCATAAAGCAGCCGGAGAAAAAAGTCCAGAGCATGGTCCCCGAATAATAAAAGAGAGTAAAAGGAATGCCATCCGTCCCTATATTCGCAAGACGGCCAAAGACAAAGGTATACATTACCGTGGAAATAAGGGGGTTAATAATAAACCACAAAGGTCCCAGTATTGTTTGTTTATACTGGGTTACAAAATCCCTTTTGACAAATAGAAAAATTAAATCCCGATAATGGATTAATTCGCGGATTTGCAGATCAAAGAGTTTCCGTTTAGGCTTTATTATTAATGACCATTTTTCATCGTCAGCCATTTATTATTTCCTTTTTGCCTTTTCACAAATACCTTGCGCAATAGGCATTAGCCTTATAATATGTCAGGTTAATAACAGTACCGCTATCTCAGTTGTTCCGTTTTTATGAAATAGATTTATATTTTTTTAAACGCTCTTATTACACCACGTCTTATATATGGTTCTTCTAGAAATTTGTCAAAATAAGTAATCATATATCCTTTTGAATATTCAGTTGTAAATTTATTATTTTCCAATATTGATTGTATTTCTATAGCATCGTTTTTGTTATGATAAGTACATAATAATAATTTTAAATTACTATTATTAAATAATTGTCTCATTCCATTAAGTAAATTTATTTCCATTCCTTCAATGTCTGCCTTAATAAAATTAATTTTTTTTTCGTTAAAAAAAGTATCTAATGTAATATATTTATTATTATTTATATCTGAAACAAATTTGTTTACAATAAAAATTTTTTTCTTCCATGGTTCAAATGTTTTTAATAAAGCATTTATCCATTCAGGATCACATTCAAACAAGTAAATCTTTCCAGCTTTTTCTACATTATCTAAAGCCCAAATACTTTTGCCCTCCGTTACTCAGGCAAACTTCGGGTATTATACAGGCAATAAAACTAATTTTATCTGATGTTTCTTTATTTAAATTCATGTTCTGCTATTCCCCGCTTATCATCGCGTGTACAATCCGGTCAATATCGCTGCGGAATTCCTGCCAGCTTGGTTTTTTTGTCCAGGTAATTGTTTCAAATTCACTTTGGGGCAAATTTGACAAGATTTCAGAAACATAAACAAGTTCAATGCCTGCATCTTTATTCTGGGCTTCTTTAATTACTGACAACCAATCTACAGTTTCATGCAAGGCAATTTCCCGAATATCTGCGATATCTTTGGCAGCGTACCGGAAAATCGCGGATAGTTTATTAGAAAGTATATTACGAATTGAATCTGTACGGTAAAATAGTTTTGTTTTATTTATTTCTCCATAATGAGGAACAATGTCGTTTACAAAGTCCAGTTTTAATAATGTTTCAGAATTTTTTCTGACTTTTAATGTCGTAAAGTTTTTATCTCTGGTATATTCATTATTAATATCCCAAGTATACCCATTTTCCTGAAGCAGCGTTAAGACTTTATCTAACTGATCATCATAAGTCTGGGATTGATTTATAAAAAAATCAAGATCGTCAGAATAACGATGATTATAATAAGCCCGGCTTAGCGCCGTTCCCCCGGTTAGAAAAAAATCTGTGCCGCTTTGTTGTAAAATATTCATCACCCCATCTTGCAGGGGGTAAAGGTTCTCTTCGTAATACTGCGAGGGCAAAATCAAAATGATACCTCCTACTTTTAGGCCAAATACGTTTGGCTATTTCCGGCGTATACAGCTTTTTTATTTTCTCAACTCCCCAAAGAGCCGTTACATAATGCCAGGGGAGCCGTTCCAGTGAACGGACAAAAAGTTTGTCCTGGGTAAAAGCTCCGGAACTTTCCAGACGCCCTTCGATTACGGCAAGCATATCTTCATGCGTGTCCAGATAATCCCAATTGAGATTTCTCATTAATTTTAATTTTTCTTCCTGGCTTAAGGTCATCATTGGTTTATTCTATCGTAAATACCGATTTATCTACTTTAACTTTAGGTTTAATTTTGCCTAGAACTTCTTTTCTCCCATCAGCGTACTCTTTAATAATCTCATCATTTTCAGCATAGGTAATTGGAAGTCCTCTGTCTTTTGCTTCTTTTATCGCGAAAAGACCGGCTTCTCTGCACATTTGTTGAAATGGTTCGTATCTTGGAGTGCCGATTATTTGTTCGTCTTCATCAAATTTTCGCGGGTTTTTCATTTTTATTCCTGTATGTTTGATAATTTCTTTTTAACATTAAAAATTGGGCGAGGCAGTCCATTGCCACTACGGGAATGGCTTTTTGGGCTCTGTTTTCCTGAATCTGGCCGCCGCCGAAACAGGCTGGCCGGATTGTGTTTCGGGGCGTTTTTTCACACTCCACAAGGAAAAAGCTCTTTTAGCTACTATTTCCTATTAAAATGGCTATTGGCAAGATAGTCAAGCGTATTCTAGGCGTATGTTTCTATATACAGAAGCAAAAAGTTAAGCATAGGGTGGGGGCGAACCCCCAGACCCTAAACTAAAAATACCTCTTCAACAGTCCTTTGAAGGCGGCGCAGTGGCGGGCCTCGTCGCGGGCCATTTCGTGGACTGTGTCGTGGATGGCGTCCAGGCCTTTTTCTTTGGCGCGCTTGGCGATGTCGGTCTTGCCGGCGCAGGCGCCGTGTTCGGCTTCTACGCGCAGTTCCAGGTTTTTCTTTGTGCTGTCGGTGACTACCTCGCCAAGAAGTTCGGCGAATTTGGCGGCGTGTTCCGCCTCCTCATAGGCGGCTTTTTCCCAATATTGGCCTATTTCGGGGTAGCCTTCACGGAAAGCGACCCGGGCCATGGCCAGGTACATGCCAACTTCGCAGCATTCGCCGTTAAAGTGGGCCTGCAGGTCCTTTACTATATCGGCGTCAACGCCCTTGGCTACGCCGACCACGTGCTCGGCGGCAAAACCTCCGCCGGAAGCCTGTTCCTTGAATTTCCCTGCCGGAGCTTTACACTGGGGGCAGGCATCGGGCGGCTGGTCGCCCGTGTGTACAAAACCGCAAACTGAACAAACCCATTTTTTCATACTTTGTCTCCTTCTACTTGATAATACTTAAAGACAGTATAGCATATTTGGACTTTCATTTGAAATATTGAATTATGTATATAAAAGGGAACAGGGAACAGGGAACAGGGGCTAGGGACAAGGGAATAGGGAACAGGGAGGGGGGACTTGATCTTAAAATCCTATATTGAACGAAAACGCACAACTTGCTACAATATAGGCTATATGCAGTCTCTCGGAATCAACATTGGTTCAACAAGCCTGAAAATGGCTTTGTTTGAATACAATGACAATGCGAATGGAGTCTCTGGTTCTGTGCTATGGAGCGCTTCGGTTCCCCATGAGGGGGATTTTAGCGCCGCGGTAAGGAAACTCCTGCAAGACGGAAAAGTTCCGGAGGGGATTCCCGCGCTGGTCACTGGCAACGAAGGCAGATTCATGTTTGACGTGTCAGGCACGCTGGAGCCGCTGTGCGTCGAGGCCGCGCTGAGGAACCTGGGGCTGAACGCTGACGCCGTTGTAAGCATGGGCGGAGAAGATCTCATTGTCTATTCCCTGGACGCCCAGGGAAAAATTATTAATAATTTTTCTGGAAATAAATGCGCGAGCGGAACCGGCGAGTTTTTAAAACAGCAGCTGGCGCGCATGGACATGACGCTTGACGATATCGAGAAAGTTCCGGAGACCGCGAAGGTTCACGCCCTTTCAACGCGCTGCTCGGTGTTCATGAAAAGCGACTGCACGCACAGGCTGAACAAGCGTGAGGCGACGAAAGACGACATAGTGCTGTCACTCTCCGACGTGATGGCGGTCAAGGTTATCGACTTTTTGAAACGCGCCAAAGTTACGAAGGGCAGGGTAGTGCTGACAGGCGGGATTACGCTTAACCGCCACATCATACGCTTTATCCGCGAGAAGGCACCGCAGATCGAATTTATTATTCCGAAAAGCGCGCCTGTGTTTGAGGCCCTGGGAGCCGCGGTCATGGCACCCAAATCCGGGAGCAGGCTGCCCTCTGTTGACAAGCTCCTTAAAATAAACGAGATACGTTTCGGCACATTGGACGCCCTGCGCGACTGGAAAGATAAAGTACAGTTTTTTGACAAGGGCGAGGGGAAGGTTCGCGCCGATCGCCGCTATATACTTGGCGTTGACGGCGGCTCGACCACTACCAAGGCCTGCCTGGTCGACATGGAAAGCGACGAGGTCGTGGCGAGCCATTACGGAAGAACCCACGGCGATCCTGTGAAGGCGCTGAAAGAGTGCCTGGGGATTATCCAGGAAAAAGTGGTCGCCGATACAGGCGGTAAAAAGATCGATATAAGGCTGGTTTCCACAACAGGTTCCAGCCGGGAAATTCTCGGGGTGTTCCTTGAGACGCCCGGAGTTTACAACGAGATCATCGCCCATTCCGTGGGCACAACTTTTTTTGACAAGGAAGTTGAAACAATTTTTGAGATAGGCGGGCAGGACGCCAAGTACGTGTTTTTGAAAAACGGCGTGCCCATTGACTACGCCATGAACGAGGCGTGTTCAGCGGGCACCGGTTCCTTTCTTGAGGAATCTGCGGCCGGGGATCTTTCCATACACAGCGCCAAAGACATAGGCCCCATTGCGCTTAACGCTGACGCGCCGCTGAAGTTCGGCGAGCACTGCTCGGCCTTTATCAACAGCGACATACGCAAGGCTGTTCAGCAGGGGGCTAGCAGGGAGAATATCACGGCGGGGATTGTCTGCTCCATCGTGGCGAACTACCTTAACCGCGTGGTTGGCAATCGCACAATTGGCGGGAAGATTTTTCTGCAGGGCGGTGTCGCCAAGAACCCGGCTGTTCCGCTGGCCTTCGCTATGTTACTCGACAAAAAAATCCTAGTGCCGCCTTCGCCCGAGCTCATGGGCTGTTTCGGCGTGGCGTTATTGGCGAAACGGAAAAACGCCGACGGGCTTCTGTCCGAGCAGGCCATTGTCATCGATGAAATCATAAACCGCGAGATCGGCTACGAGCGCGTATTTACATGTGAGGCCTGCGAGAACCGCTGCCCGATTCAGGTGTTAAACGTAAACAGCCACAAGTACATGTTCGGCGGCCGCTGCAACAAGTACACCAATATGCGAAAACAGGTCAAAGACGTACCTGTGTTTGATTATGTCGAGAAGCGGCAGAAGATGTTGTTTGAGGAATATGCGGCTCCGAATATAGGGAACTGGGAACTGGGAACAGGGAACAGGGAGGAAATGCAAGATGATAAAAACCTTCAAGGATCTTGTAGTTTGGCAGGAAGCGATGAATCTAGTCGAGATGATTTACCTGCAAACGAAAACCTTTCCCAAAGAGGAAATGTACGGTCTGACCAGTCAAATCAGACGAGCCGCCGTATCAGTTCCAGCCAACATAGCGGAGGGCAACGGACGGGGAAGCCGGAAGGAATACCTTCGGTTTCTATCGGTAGCGAACGGCTCATTAACCGAGTTGGAAACACACATACTGATAGCGGAGAGACTCAATTTTCTGCAGAAAGAAACATCAGAAAAAATACAGATTCAAATAAAATTAGTGGGACGACTGCTGATCGGATTGAAAAAATCCCTAGCCCCCGTTCCCTAGTCCCTGTTCCCTGTTCCCCTTACAAACATAACTTTATTATCGGTATCCCTCGCGCTTTTTCCGTCCATACACTCTACCCGCTGTACTCTTGGTTCTTCCATGAGCTTGGGATCAAGACATTCCTGTCAACAGAAGTTGCGCATGCGGGAGTCGCGCGATCGGAATCTACTTATTGTTTCCCGGCGGAGATCGCGCACGGCGCGGTGCAGGATTGTTTGGACAAGGGCGCTGATTTTGTGCTGCTGCCGCATTTCAGGGATATGCCCAGCTATGAGGACGCGGTTCACGCGAACTTCTGCCCAATTACCCAGAGCCTGCCTTATTACATCGAAAAAGCGTTTCCCGACATTGACAAAAGCCGCTGGCTGCCGTTAGTTGTAAGTTTCAAGTTCGGCGAGGGAAAGGCCCTGGAACTTTTCTGCGAAATGACGAAACGGCTTGGCATTGACGAAGCCCAGACAAAAGCGGCCTTTAATGTGGCGATGGCAAAACAGCAGGCGTATTCTGACGCGATACACGCCATGGGAAAAGAGGCCCTGGAAGAGGCGCGCAAATCGGACAGGCCGGTTATAGCCACGCTGGGAAGGCCATACAACGCCTTTACCCCGGAAGCGAACATGGGTATACCCCGCAAGTTCACCACGCGCGGTTATTCGATCATACCTTTTGATATTCTGCCATTCCACGACGAAGTTATCTTTCCGAATATGTACTGGTATTACGGCCAGCAGGATTTGAAGGCGGCGAACCTCCTCAAAAAAGAGGATAATATTTATCTGTCTTTTATTACCAATTTTTCCTGCGCGCCCGATTCGTTTATCCTGCATTACGTCAAATGGATGATGGGGCAGAAGCCCTTCCTCGTGCTGGAGCTTGATTCCCATTCAGCCGACGCCGGCGTTGACACAAGGGTGGAGGCGTTCCTCGACATTATTGACGGCTACCGCGCCAAAAAGAACGAGCTTGAGGCTGACCGTTTTGACAATGGTTGGCGTTTTATCTCCGAGAAACAAGCCGACGGAAAATTTGATCTGCATATCAATAACGAAAAAACAAAAGAGGTTGTTCCTATTGTCGGGAACAAACGTGTGAAAGTTCTTCTTTCCAACATGGGGGCCATATCCACCGAGTATGTGGGCGCGGCTCTCCGCAGCCAGGGCATTAACGCGGAAGCGCTGCCTGTGGCGACATCCAAAACGATTCAGATAGCCAGGGCTCACGCGTCGGGAAAAGAGTGCGTCCCCAGCCACCTGGTTCTTGGCAGCGCCCTGGAATTCTTTTTCAGCGAGAAATACCGCAAGGACGAGCTTTATATGCTCTTTGTCCCAATAACAACAGGCCCCTGCAGAACCGGCCAGTACTACGTTTTCTACGAAAATCTTTTCCGCGACCTGCGTCTTGAGAATGTCGTTGTCTTTATACTTTCCGCCGACAATTCCTACACCGAGCTTGGCGGCGGTTTCGCCATGGAGATGTGGAAGGGCCTTGTGCTTTCCGATTACCTCAAGGACATACAGTGCGCGCTCAAAGCCTGCGCCGTTGATCCGAAAAAGGCCCAGTCTGAATTTGAACGTTCGTGGCGGAAGGTAATGCACGCTGTTGAGCATAATCCCAAATACCTGTGGAAGGAACTTAAAAATGTCGCTAATGACGTTAAGAAGATTCCGCTGAAACGAAAAGTCGTTGAATGTCCCCGCGTTCTTGTCGTGGGCGAAATATACGTGCGCCGCGATGATTTTGCCGTGGGCGAGCTTACCGACCTTATGAGCGAGAGGGGCATTGTGGTAAAGGTCGCCGGCATTTCCGAGTGGATTCACTACCTGGACTTTGTCCGTGAATACGCCCTCAAAAAATTGATCAGATTGCGAAAGCCCGGCACAAGGCTCTTTTCCAAACCATGGAAAGACCTGAAAAAACTTGAAATAGAGGAATGGTGGAAGCACTCTGTTGAAAAAAAGGTGCTTTCCATACTTCTGCCCACTGGCCTTATCCCCGAGACGCCCCACGACATGCGCGAGATAATGAAATACACTCAGGAGCATTTTGTCAACCTGGAGCTTAATTCGGAGATCGCCGTTTCCTCAGGCTCGGCGGCGGCGGCTATGGACTCCGGTTATTCCGGCATTGTGAACATCAGCCCCTTCGCCTGCCTCATAGGCCGGGTCATCGAGGGTCTGTTTACCCCCTGGGCAAGGGAGCGCAACTACCCGATACTTTCGGTGGAAGTGGACGGAAACCTCTTGCCGCCTAACATTGTCAATAAACTTAACATATTTATGGTTAACGTGCTGAGATTTAAGGGAGGGAACGATCTTTCCTCGCTTGTGGATAACCCTGATAAAAAATGAGGAGTAGTGAATGAGAAGGTTGATTTGGGTTTTATTATTTTTAACCGCCGCCGGAATTTACGCCCAGCAGAATACAGCGCCGGACAACATGGTGCTTATAAACGGCGGGTCATTTATGATGGGCAGCCCCCCTGAGGAGCCCGAGCGTATGGCGAATGAGGGGCCGCAGCGTAAAATTACCGTGAGCAGTTTTTACATGGGCAAGCATGAGGTAACGCAGGCGGAGTATCAGGAACTGATTGGGGCAATCCCCAGCGGTTTCAAGGGAGATGATCTTCCTGTGGAGAATGTAAGCTGGTATGACGCGATAGAATACTGCAACAAGCGCAGCGAAAAGGAAGGCTTAACCCCGGTTTATTCGATAGATAAAACACAGGTTGATCCGACCAATACAAACAGGCTTGATAACGTAAATTGGAAAATTACGTTTAACCGGAAAGCGAATGGTTACCGCCTGCCAACCGAGGCTGAATGGGAATACGCTTGCAGGGCCGGTACCACGACGCCGTTCAGCGTGGGGAATAACATCACAACAGAACAGGCGAACTATGACGGGAATTTCCCCTACAACAACAACGAGAAGGGACCGTACCACAAGAGAACTATGCCTGTGGGAAGTTTTGCGCCTAACGCGTGGGGCCTGTATGACATGCACGGGAACGTGTGGGAGTGGTGCTGGGACTGGTACGGAAGTTACTCGAACGGGCCGCAGACCGATCCTGTCGGGGCGGCCACCGGAACCAGCCGCGTTATGCGCGGCGGCGGATGGAGCAATTCAGCCGGGCGCGTTCGTTCAGCCAGGCGGAGCGGCGACTATCCGTATTACGGGTATATACTCCTTGGTTTCCGGCTTGTACGCAACAAGTGAGTAAATGAGAAAAATAACCGGGTTACTGGCGATAACGCTGATTGTTTCGGCGATGGCGTGGTCCGATGACGCTAAACAGGCCGAAGGCAAAAAATCCGCTACCGGCGGAACCGTTAACGCGAAAACGGACACCTCAAGCGTCGTTACAATTATCGGCGATGAAGGCGGGACCAAGGTCAACCCGGACGGCTCGATAACATCTGACAACGTCAATGTCGTGAATTTTAATTTTCAAATCCAGCGGCCTGTGTATACGCCTCCACCGCCTGTTGTGAAACCGCAGCCTCCGCCTCCCCCGCCTGTGGCTTTCGGAAACATCATGGTAACATCGGATTACGCCGGAGTCATTACGCTTAACGGCGAACCTATAGGGCCGAAGATAAAGGCCGGCGGGGCCATGAATATTGTCAACGTTGTAGCCGGCGCGGCAGAGATTATTTTAAAAGACAATGACGGCAAAATTGTCCAGACGCCGCAAAAAGTAGTTGTGCAGCAGGGGCAGACTGTTAACGTGGCGTTCAAAGCTCCGCCGCCGCCGCCCCCGCCAGTGGCGCCGGAACCCGAGCCTCCCGAGCCAACCCCGCCTCCGCCTGCTCCGATAAAGCCCGCAGTCCAGCCTATACGCCCTGTTCCTGATACTTTTGTTTTAATAAAAGGCGGGGTATTTACGATGGGCAGCCCAGTCTCGGAACGCGGGCGTTTCACTGATGAAGAGCCTCAGCATGATGTAACAATAAGCGATTTTTATATTTGTATGCATCAGCTAATACAGGGGGATTTTGAGTATATTATGGGGAGAAACCCCAGCCATTTCAAAGGGTACAATCTGCCTGTTGAGAAGGTA
>Ga0268262_10004669_pt1 | contig 14016 bp, 13 predicted proteins | sample TergutNc150P3_FD_190354 | JGI IMG/M metagenome (GOLD analysis project Ga0268262, IMG submission 190354) | Nasutitermes corniger P3 segment gut microbial community from laboratory colony in Florida, USA - Nc150 P3 (SPAdes) (version 2) | ecosystem: Host-associated > Arthropoda: Insects >... | reverse complement strand
CGTCAGGGCCGTAAAAATCATCCGCCCCATGGCAGTCTTTCAACAGTTCGTCTAACACTTCTTTTGTGATTGCCATACTTCCTCTCCTTGGCAGTATAGCGTTTTACACAAAATTATTTATGGGCTCGTAAGATCTACGAACTAAGTTCTGTTATATTAGTATCACAAAAAAAACGAGCTATCTTTTTTTTTTAGATATAACATATTCTCTACCCTCGACTCCTATATTTGCCCACGCAGCAAACGGTCCTGTACCGGATTGTATCCACATGCCGCTGAAATCACCATTAAACAAGAATGTATATCGACCTATTTCGGTGCTTCCCTGGCTAAACCTTACTTCTCCACTATACCTTCCATTGTAACTTGTCTCCACACTATAACCATCCTGAAATCCTATACTGCCTGTACCATCGGCATTAATTCTAAACAACACTTCACCTTTATAGCTATAGGTACCTCGTAATTTTGATGGAACGCTATTACCATTGCCAACTGTGCTACAACCAGCGAACGACAAGCCAAGTACCAGAAACATGGCCAAAATTAAAGAAAAAACACAGAACCTTTTCATAAGAAACTCCTTTGCGGCTTCACCGCTTAAAATATAAAAAGCAGGTATGTGTCCATGCGGACACACATGGTATTTTTCCGAAACGAAGTGCTAGTGTTAGTATCATAATAGAATAACAAGTTATTTTTTTGATATAACATAGTCATAAGGAGAGGTTCCTATATTAGCCCATGCGGCAAACGGTCCTGTACCGTATTGTATCCACATGGCGCCATCTCCGTTCAACGAAAATTCAAAGCGGCCTGTTTCGGTACTTCCCTGATTAAAGCTTACATTTCCCCAAGGCAATATATATGAATTACCGTCCTTATGACCGTCTTTAAACTCAAGTACATTCACATTATAACCACCTGCATTTCCTATACTGCCCGTACCATCGGCTTTAATAATAAACAATACCTGGCCATTGTACTTCCAGGAACCCACTAGTTTTGACGGAATGAGATCATCGTTACCACTGCTACAGGCCGCCATAGTAAATCCGATTACCGCAAATAAGGCGATAATCATAAAAAACTTGAATTTGTTTTTCATTCAAAAAACTCCTTTGTGGCCATGCCGGCTTTGCCACTTGAAACACAAAAAGCCGGTATGCGTCTATACGGACACACCCGACGTTTTTTCGAAAAAAAAAATGTTGAGGGGAGGTAAGTTATTTGTTACTGGCTTGACACGATTTATACTAGGCTGAGTATATTGTTCTGCGTTCTGTGTTCTGCGTTCTGCCACTCATGGAGATAATGGTAACGCTAATAGGCGAGTGCTGTCAAGATGAATGGATGGCGGAACAGCAATTTAAAGTTTATCTCTCATCACCTCAATTTAGTATTCCTTTAAACTTTAAATTGCTGGGTGGCCTAAGCATGCCTAACGCTTTAGCATCTCTATGCTTACAGTTTTGTATTTTTTGCGCGGTTTGCCATATTCTGGACTTCACTATTGGCGTTTTGTATGGTTATCGCTGTATTTTTGTTCATGTTTGAAAAAACACGAAAAATTTCATCGGCAAAAGCCTGGCCTATATACTCAATGCCATTGAAATCCAGAATAACCTCTTTGAATAATTCAAACCCGCTTAGTATCCGGCGCGCCTGTGAGCGGGACATTAGATCATCGCTGTTTGCCAAACGCACCGGTACAACTGTTTTGTCAAAATCGCCGGGTATATCGGTTGAGAATTCATCAAAAACATCTCTTAGTTTTGTGTTGCTGTTATTTGCCAAACGCATATAAACTTGTTAACCTTATTATTGTTCGTTTTAAACCTTATAAAGAATTATATCAACCTTATGCAAACCCATGACAATATCGGCTCTTCAATATAACAAATGAAATTTTTTGAAAATATGTAATATATACTTGACATTAAGACTGATATATATTATTATTTGTCATAAGGCAATTTTGATGGCAAAAAATCTAAGGTTAAAGGCCGCGCGGGCGGCTAAGGACAAAACGCAAAAGGATTTGGCGGAAGCGGTAGGCGTGACGCGGCAGACGATAAACGCGATTGAGCTTGGGGAGTATAACCCATCCATACGTTTGTGTATCGCTATCTGCAAGGCACTGGGCAAGACACTAAACGAACTGTTTTGGGAGGATGATTTACAATGAAAATCGAAAAAGAGAAATTTGACGAACGGCAGCTACAAATCCGTGGGGACATTTTTAAGCACGGTTTTTTAACTGCCTGTGCACTCATGCTGTTAAACGCATTTCTGCAAGGTGAAGGTATTGGATGGGCGAATGGTTTTCATCAAAATATATTGATGTTTATTTTCGCTTCAACGGTCATTTCCGTTGAGTTTCACCTGCGCGACGTATATTTCGGAAAAGGGGGCAGAAGAATAACGTTTATAGCTATCTTTGGTTTTTGCTCCGTTCTTCTGCTGGTTCTTTCAGTATTTCACGGCGTACAAGGTGAAAAATTTGTCGCCGACCATAGGCTCACGGATAATGGATTTCACATTGTCGGCGGCATTATGTTTTTCGCAAACACAATCTGCGCTTTAGTCCAATTATTCCGCGAAAAACAAGCGGAACGGGATAAATAAAGGGAGGCGCTTATAATGCAAGCTACTACCAAAAAGAAACGCAGGTGGCCATTTGTGCTGTTGTCGATAATCGTGGTTGCTATCGTCCTTATTGCACCGATAGTGCTGACAAGCCTGTATATTTCCACACCGACAAAGGGGGAATCCATATCTGCGTATGACAACCCCAAGTCCGCACTGTTGGTCATTGATGTTCAAAACGACACAACAGGTAATATGGCTATATACGGCGATACGGCGGGGTTTGTCGAGAAAGTCAATCAAGCGATTGCGACAGCCGAGCAAAACGGAATGGAAATTATATACATCAAAAATGTATATGGAGGCAATCCGCTTATATCTTTTCTCTCTCACGGTAAATACAGAGAGGGTACAAATGGCGCGGAGTTGGACGGGAATCTATATGTCGTAAATGAAAACATTTTCTCAAAGGCTATCGGCGACAGTTTTTCATCGAGAGATTTTGAAGAATATCTAATTTCAAGAGAAATAGACACGCTGTACATTGTTGGCGCGGACGCGGCGGCCTGCGTACTCAGCACAGCGCGAGGAGGGATAAACAGGAATTACAGCGTCAATATCATTGATGACGCAATCATCACGATTAACGACGCTATAATGGCCTCAATGGCAAAACAATACCATTCTCTTGGAATAGAAACTCTTGATGTGACAAGGTTTGAGGATGTTTTATCAAAAAAATAAAACCTTCATAAACCCGTTCTATTTTCGTAGCTTCTTTGGTAGGGATTATCAACCAGCAATTCCTAATGTTCAAGCGTTATTTCTGGCCTTATATCTATTTAAGCATGCGCTATACATTTCCATTGTAGAAAACAGGCAGAACCGTGTCCCTAATTCCGACTACCACTGCGCCAACCCTGTTGGCTTCCAGGCAGGCTTCTTCCAGGCCCATTTCCGCTTTTAAACAGGCGATAAGGGCGCCACAGTGGGCGTCGCCCGCGCCTACAGTGTCAATCACTTTGGCGGGAAAGCCCTGAACATAGCGCCCTTCCTGCCAGGACTTATCAAAGCAGTAGCAGCCGCGCTCTCCAAGGGTAATTACTACTCTGTTTCCGGTTTTTCCCACAAGAAACTTCGCCGCCTCGTCCAGTGTGCGTTTGCCTGTAAAACGAAAAGCCTCCGTTTGGTTCAGGTGAATTAGAGGCCCATTGTTACTGCTGTCCCGCCGATTAAATATGCGTTCCATTTTATTCTTTGGAATGAGCTTTATCCTCGGCCCCGGGGCGAAGAAAAGTTCAAGCTCGGGGTGTTCATAGACGAAATCAATGATTTCATTTCCTGTGGGTTCTTCAACTTCCAACCCGCAGATAAAAATGCTTCCTGTTTGGGAATAGTCAATGCCTTCCATCCACGAGCGGTAAAAACGGTATTCCGCCCCATGGAGTGATAAAAAGCTGCGTTCCCCATCCGGCTCCACAAGGCAGTAGCAGCAGCCGTTTTCATCTTCCAGGCTAACGAAGGCTTCCATGCCTTCTTTTTCATAGTGCTTTTTTACTATGTCTCCGAAGACGCCGCTACCCACTGGGGAACAAAGCAGGGCAGGGCTTTTAAACAATCGTAAAGTTTTGAAAACGTTATAAGCGCATCCGCCTATTCTGTATTCTGAAGCTGTGATGTTTACATCGTCCCCACGCTTTGGAATAGTCGGGATACTTAAAAGAACATCAACTACTGTTGAACCGAGTACCAGGGTTTGCTTCACGTGTCCATTGTTGCTTAATTTTCATAGTTTGGGTAGATTGGCAACATGGCTGCATTTATTGAACCCAGAATTTTAAAAGGCTTTCGCGATTTTTTACCTTCCCAGGAAATCGCCCGGCGGAACCTCTTGGAAAAAATCGAAAGCTCTTTTCGCCTTTACGGATTTCTGCCCATTGATACGCCCGCGCTTGAATACTCCGAGATTCTGCTTGGCAAAGGCGGGGGCGAAACGGAAAAACAGATTTACCGTTTTAAGGATCACGGGACTCGGGACGTTGCCCTGCGTTTTGACCTGACCGTTCCCTTTGCTCGTTTTCTTGCTGAACACAGGGAGGCGCTGGTCTTCCCTTTCAAACGCTACCACATCGCGAAAGTCTGGCGGGGGGAAAACACCCAGCGCGGTCGTTACCGGGAATTCACCCAATGCGATTTTGACACTATAGGCAGCGACAGCGCCGACGCGGATTTTGAGATACTGCTTATGATGCGGAATACTTTGCTCGCAATTTCCGGCGGGAATGTAATTATCCACCTTAACCACCGGGGTATTTTTAACCGATTCCTTTCCCGCATGGGCATTTTGGACAAGTCCGTTGACATACTCAGGGCCGTGGATAAGCTCGCCAAGATCGGCAGGGACGCGGAGCGCGAACTGCTTTCCGAGTCGGTAGGGGAGGGCAGTGCCGGTGAAATCTTAAGCTATATCGAAATATCAGGAAGCTTTAATGAAAAACTTTCGGCAATGACAGACGCGGCCGGGCATGGTTCCGAAACGGAAAGGCTTAAACAAATCGGCAAGTTTATTCAGGACACGGGAATTGAAGATTCAGTTGTTCTTGATCCTTCAATTACCCGCGGGCTTGATTATTATACGGGGGCGGTTTTTGAATCCTTTCTGGCGGATCTGCCGTCCATAGGCTCGGTCTGTTCAGGCGGCCGCTACGACAACCTGGTGGGGCTTTACTCAGCCGACCAACGGGCGGCGCTATGCGGGGTGGGCGCAAGCATAGGCATAGACCGGCTCATCGCCGGCCTTGAAGCCCTGGGCCGCCTGAAAGAAGAAAAATCCTACGCCAAAACCGCAGTCGCCTGGGTTTCGCCTGACGCCGGAGGCGCTTGCCAGGCCATAGCCGATAAGCTTCGCGGCGAGGGCATTCCCTGCGAGGTGTTTCTTAACGAGGACAAAATCACAAAGCAGTTTCAGCTTGCGGAAAAAAAAGGCCTGTCCTGGCTCATCATTCCCAACAGCAAAAACCCGCTGGGAAGCCCACTTACGCTGAGGGATTTGTCAAAAAGGGAAAATCGGGAAGGACTGGGAATTGAGGAGATTGTTGGATTGATAACCGCGAACCGGTAAGGAAACCGCTATCATGTACCTGACCATTGTAGACGATGAGGGCAACATAGTCCAGGCGTTCGATGGCGGCGCGGACGATTATATTACGAAACCGTTTTGCCTGCAGGAGTTTCTCGCGACACGGCGGCGAGGCAAGCGCGTATTAACGGTTTTCACTTAAGATATTGGCACGATTTGTTATTTGCACTCGCGCCGAAAATCATTTGGTGTTTTACTTGTGCGTTCTTTGAATACCCGCTGGAAGTGGCTCTGAGAGGAAAATCCAAGATAATTGCCTATAAATAGAATGGATTTGTCTGTATACTTTAACAGCCGTTTTGCTTCTCCTATCTTTTCATCTACTATAAAATCTGAAATTGTATTTCCGGTTATTTCCTTGAACCGTTCGGACAAATAGCTTCGGCTTATGCAGAGAGAAGAAGCCACCTCTGTTATTTTGATAGCATCAGCTAAATGAGACCGTATATAGTTTTTAACATCGGCTAAAATGTGGTCGCTGTCATCAAAACCGCAAATCCGCTCCACCTTCTGTGCATAATCCATAACCATATGGTAACTGAGGCTCATCAAGTCTACATTGCTGCTAAGCAGCTCACATTTTTGAATATAGGCATCACTTATTGAAAAAGCTTCATTGACTGACAAGCCGCCTTCGATTGCCGCTCTTGATACAAGAGTGGCGGCAATTATAAATGTGTTTTTCTGTTGGCGAATAGTTTCCCTTGCCACTTTTCCACCCCTTCCGGGTGCTGTTTCGGCGAACATTGTTTTTAGGCTCGCTATGTCCCCCAGCCGTACGAATTCAAGCATCGTGCGTTCATAGGCGAATGTGTTGTGTTCGGACATATCATCAAAATCAGGATATTCGTAAGCTGTAGCATCTTCTTCGGCAAACATTTTACTGATTTCATCTTGCTTTTGAAGCGTGCCACTTATTTCATCGATGGTCAATTTGTTTCCGTTTAGTGCATAATTCATAAGGCATAACATTTGAGAAAAAGTCGGTAACGGATACGGCATAAGCGAATCCATTGATTCGACAAAGCCCGCAACTTTGTTGGGTGGCAATTCGAGAGCAAAAGCAAGGTCGTGGAATTTTTGCTTCTCTTGCTTAAGAGTGCTAACCGGTCCTATTACAATAATGTACTCTCCATGAACTAGGATACCGTAATAAAAGAAGTCCGCTGTTGCAAACAGTTTTGTTTTCTGTTTACCGCCAAGCACCTCTTTTTCAAAAGGGGTAAATGGGTCGGCGGCGAACTCTCTGACGGAATAAAAACGTACAAGCTCGCCACTTTTGTAGTATCGTGTAGGTAATGTCGAAAGGTTGCAAATTCCTTTGCATATGTAACCTATATCGCTCATTTCTTTAGCCATGCTTAAAAACATTAAATTATGCAATGAATACGACAATCGTGAAAGGCTTTGCGCTTGAAATAAGCTATACTACGTTTAGTAAGCAGTATGTTTACTATCACACAACAATTACACCATAAAACGGACGGTTATGCAATATGACTTAGTAAAATATTATGAGGAGTACAAACATGAATATGAACTGCTTTAATTCGCCATTGTTATTCACAAGGATTGGAAACGATGATACAAAGGCAAAAGAGAAATGGCTCGGCTACCTTGTCGGTCCCGCAGGCTCACTTCTCTTTAGTGCGACTCTGGCTTCTTACTTAAATGTTTACTATACGGATGTGCTTAAGCTCACCTCTGTATGGGGCGGTGCGTTTCTTGTTGTGTTCCCGATTATCTCCAAAGTCATCGATGCAATAACGAACGTTATAATGGGACAAATAATAGATCGCACACGGACATCTCAGGGGAAAGCCAGACCGTGGCTTTTGCTCTCCACTCCACTCATGGTCATTACCGGTATTCTTCTTTTTACAGTTCCAAATGGAAGTGATACTGTCAAGGTGCTGTGGATTATGGTTTCGTATAACCTTTTCTATTCCTTTGCCTATACTATATACAGCATGAGCCATAATTTGATGGTGCCTCTGTCCATTCGAGATATTAAGCAGCGTGGCACGCTGTCGATATTTTCGAATATTTCCACCATAATGATTTCCGGTGTGGTTGTTGCTCTTATATTCCCCATGCTTATTCTTCCTCAGCTTGGAGTGAATAAATCGGCGTGGATTACAGTAATGAGCGTTCTCACCATTATCATATTTCCGTTAACTATTATCGAATACTACTTTACACGAGAAAGAGTTACTGAGGAATATCAAAGCAAAACAAATAAAATTATTCCGATTGGCGAACAGCTAAAAGCAGGCTTTACCGATAAATTTTGGCTTGTCATTATCGTTTTTATTTTCATCACCCAATTTTCGCAGCTTTGCAAGAATACAGCACTTATTTATTTCTGTAATTATGTTCTTGGCTCATACAACGACGGTATCACGCAAACAATGGTTTCCGCAATTGGCGGCATACCAATGGGAATTGGAATCTTTGCGGTCGCACCACTTGCGAGAAAGTTCGGCAAACGCAATCTGACGGCTGCCGGACTCGTGCTATTTGCGATGGGAAGTGGTATTTGTCTAATAAATCCGCACAATATGATTGTGGTTCTCGTGGGTCAATTTATAAAGAACATTGGAGGGTTGCCGGTCAGCTACATATTTATGGCTTTGTTTGCTGACGTTTTAGACCATATTGAATGGAAGCATAGGTTCAGGATAGATGGGCTTTCTATGTCAATTTTCACAATAATCGGAACCGTAAGTTTGGGATTGTCAACCGGCGTATTCAATTTTGCTTTATCAAGTACAGGCTATATACCGCCTGAATTTATTAACGGCGAAACATTGGCTTCAGTTCAAAATGTTGCGACGCAAAATGCGATTACATTTTTCTTTATCGGCCTTGAAATAATTACTGGGCTTATAACTGCGGGGCTTCTGCTACTCTTGAATGTAGAAAAAGGCCTTGAAAAAAAGCAGACAGAAATTAAAGCAAGAAATTAGGAGGTGTAGGCATGTTAAATATATCGTGGATGAAAATTGACAATTTGCGCGATGGCTGCATTACAGATGCTCCACCAAACATTTCGTTTTCACTTGAATCCGACAAGCCCGGCGAAAGCCTTAAAAGCGCAACCATAACTTTAGACGGTAAGAAATGGGACACCACCGACCAAATCAATAATTTGCACACAGGGGAATTAAAGCCATTCACCAAGTATGAAGTACAGATTCGGGCTACAGGCGTCAGCGGTGAAACCGCCGAAAAGAAAGCCCGTTTTCAAACGGGCAGACTTGACACGCCTTGGAGAGCGAAATGGATTACGGATAGCAGATATGATTTTGCGGAAAAGACCTCACCAAAGCCAATGACATTCAAATATAGCTTTACCATAAAAAAATCCGTAAAGCAGGCGTGGGTTAACGCCACTGCGCTTGGCATTTATGAACTCGCCATTAACGGAAAAAAAATCGGGAATGATTACTTTGCTCCAGGTTTCACTTCCTACGCACATCAGATACAATATCAGTCCTATGACGTGACACAGGATTTGCATCAATCGAACACAATCATTGCCATTGTCGCTGGCGGTTGGGCAGTCGGACGTTTTAATTATACGAGCAAAAGTAAAATCAGTGCTGACAGGCAGGCACTCTTGTGTGAGCTTCATATCCGATATGAGGACGGAACGAGCGAAGACATTATTACCAACGAGGATTGGAGTGTTTCCGAATCTGGGAACTATCAAATGGCCGAATGGTATGACGGTGAAACCTACGACGCGAGAATTGACCTAAACAATATTGAATGGAAAAAGGCGAGTGTCACAAAACCGCGCTTTGCCCCGAAATTAATTGCGGGATATGGCGCTCCCGTCCGCATGCAGGAGGTTATGAAACCGGCTTCCTGCTTTATGGCGCAAAGCGGGGAATTGATTTATGACTTCGGGCAAAATTTCGCCGGCATCATTTCAGCGGTGATAAAAGGGAAAAGCGGGCAAAAAATTATTTTTCGCCATGCCGAAGTGCTGGTAAATGGAGAGTTGTTTGTGAAGTCTTTACGAACAGCAAAGGCAACGGCGACCTATTATTGTGTGGACGGCGAGCAATACTATTCGCCACGTCTGACATATATGGGATTTCAATACGTGGGCGTTCGCGGTATAAAAGCGGACGAACTGGAGTTAAGTGCGTTTGTGCTGCACTCGAATTTTGAGGAAACGGGCAGCTTCGCTTGTTCCAACGAATTGATCAACCGGCTTCAGGGTAACATTCGTTGGGGAGGTAAGTCTAACTTTGTAGATATTCCCACCGATTGCCCGCAGCGCGACGAACGCCAAGGATGGACCGGGGACATTTCCGTTTTCGCGCGAACAGCCTGTTTCAATTTTGATATGAGCCGCTTCTTCGATAAATGGCTTCTTGATATGCGCTCCGAGCAGGGAAAAGGCGGCGGCATTCCTATGGTCATTCCCAAAGCGGGTGACATTTGGCCTGTCTTTGCCAATTCCTGCTGGGGCGATAGCTGTGTTTTAGTTCCTTGGGCTGAATATCTCGCAAGGGGAAACAAGGAACTTCTGAGAAAGCATTACCCTACGATTAAGCGATTTTTGAAAGCAGCAAAATGGTGGTCGCAGTTTCTCTCCTGTACGCCGAACAGTCGGTATATATGGCAGTTTCCGTTTCACTTCGGTGATTGGTGCGCTCCTGGCGAAAACGTGAAGCAATGGATTAAGAAGGGAAAATGGGTGGGAACGGCGTATTTCGCAAACTCTTGCCAGATTACCGCCCAAATTGCCGATATATTGGGGAAATCCGACGATGCGACCTATTACCGTGCATTAGCGCAAAAGATATGCAAGGCGTATCGCGCCGTGTTCACCGATAAAAGGGGACGGTTGAAAAATGAATTTCAAACAGCATATGTGTTGCCGCTTCATTTCGGCATGACAGACGGCGAGGAAACTTCATCTATGGCCGAGAATCTTGCCCACCTTGTCAATGAAGCGGATAATCACTTAACGACGGGCTTTACGGGTACGCCGTATCTTCTTTTCGCACTGTCGGATAATGGTTACACTAAAGCGGCGTTTGACTTACTGCTTCAAGACACAATCCCTTCGTGGCTTTATGAGGTAAAATCCGGAGGTACCACTATTTGGGAGCGTTGGGACGCTTTGCGTCCGGATGGAACAGTGAACATCAGCGAATTGCAGGGTAAAAAGTCGGATGAAGAATCCGGCGGAGGCATGGTGTCCTTTAATCATTACGCAAACGGTGCAGTCGGCGATTGGCTTTATCGAAGAATCGCCGGGATTGAAGCAACGAGTGGTGGCTACAAAACTTTTCGGGTAAAGCCATTGCTTGGCGGCGATATTACATGGGCAAAAGCCTATGTTGATACCCCGTTTGGTAGAATCGTATCGAACTGGCGCATTGATATGGAACAGTTCATCATCCAAGTATCCGTGCCTGTCTCGGCAAAATGTGAGTTGATTTTGCCGAATGGTGAAGCGTACACCTTAGCGAGTGGTAACTATGAATACAACTGTATTTATAGCTGAGTTTTCTTATCCTACAGGAGAGTTAAGAGGGGCTAACGCCGGATGGAATAAAAAAGTTTACGGCTTTGCACATACCGAAACAGGGCAAGCAGCGATTGACTAAAACGGTAAACGAAATCAGCGGGCATATGCAACTATTTGATTTTTCATAATTATACGGAGGGCGTTAAACATGGATGTAAAAAGTATTTTGGCAAAAATGAGCATTGAGGAAAAAATCGATTTATGTTGCGGCGCAGACTTTTGGCATTCTGTTGCGTTTGAAAAATATGGACTGCCCGCCATAACCGTCGCGGATGGTCCTCATGGGTTGCGATTCCAGTACGGAGAAAGCGATATGCTCGGCATTCATAATTCTGTTCCTGCGACTTGCTTTCCGACTGCTGCCGCTACGGGATGCAGTTGGGATATTGACTTGCTAAAAGAGATTGGAAGTGCAATAGCGGAAGAAGCGCAAACTAACGGAGTCGATGCCATACTTGGCCCCGGTCTCAATATAAAACGAAGTCCATTATGCGGGCGGAACTTCGAATATTTCTCCGAAGACCCATATCTGACCGGTCAGCTTGGCGCGGCATTTGTTTTAGGCATTCAAGAAAATGGCGTTAGTGCTTGCCTAAAGCATTTTGCGGCAAACTCACAAGAGTATAAGCGATTTTCCTCTAACGGTCATGTTGACGAGCGAACGCTTAGGGAAATATATCTTTCCGGTTTTGAGAAGGCAGTTGACTTGGGTAAACCGTCAATGATTATGAGTGCATACGATAAGATCAACGGTATTTACTGCAGTGATAATAAATGGTTGCTGACTGATGTTCTACGCGACGAGTGGGGATTTGACGGGATTGTGGTCACTGATTGGGGCGGCATGCACAGCCGTGTGGCAGGGTTCAAATCCGGTTGTGATTGGAGTATGCCAGGTGGCGGCACGACACATTTGCAGCGAAGCGCTTTGAAGGCATATCAATTAGGCGAACTGTCTGAACATGAAATAAACAAGTGTGCCAAACGGATGGTAAATCGAATTCTTTTGGCAACGGCAAATAGACAGTGTTCAAAAGAATTTGACAAGGATGCACATTATCAGATGGCTCTAAAGGCAGCAACTGAAAGCGCAGTTCTATTGAAAAACGACAGCATCCTGCCATTATCTGTTGATAGTGTTGCTGTTATTGGCTATATGGCAAAGAACCCGCGCTATCAGGGTTCTGGTTCAAGTCATATCAATCCTACAAAGTTGACTTCCCTATGTGATGCGGTACCGGATTGGTTTTACGCCGAGGGCTGTGATCAATTAGGCAACACAAACGAATATTTGCTTGAACAAGCAAAAGAAGCTGCAAGAAAATCAAAAATATGTGTTGTCGTAGCAGGCTTGCCGGAAAGCTATGAGTCAGAGGGCTTTGACCGCAACGATATGAAAATGCCAAACGGGCATATTCGTATGATTGATATCGTTGCAAATGTGAATCCAAATACTGTTGTTGTTTTGCTATGTGGCAGTCCTGTCGAAACGCCATGGATAGACAAGGTAAAGGCAGTCATTTATATGGGCTTGCCCGGTCAAGCCGGTGGAGAGGCGATATTTGATTTGCTCACAGGTAAAGCCAATCCAAGCGGTAAGCTCCCCGAAACATGGCCATTGCATTATGAAGATGCCCCTTGTGCCGAATATTATGGTAGTCCTCACCGTGATGCGCAGTACCGGGAAGGGATTTATGTCGGATACCGCTATTATGAGACCGCAACTGTTCCGGTTCGCTTTCCGTTTGGCTATGGGCTTTCATATACGAGATTTGAATACTCCGACTTGTACATAGAAGGAATGAATGTACATGTTACGATAAAGAACTGTGGTAAAGTGGACGGAGCAGAAATAGCACAGCTTTATGTTACACCTCCGAAACCTGGAATTCACCGGCCGGATAAAGAACTGAGAGGTTTTTGTAAGGTATTCCTGAAATCCGGAGAATCAAAGGAAGTGACGTTCATTTTGAATGAGCGCAGTTTTGCAGTTTGGGAGGATGGTTGGAAAGTTCAGAAAGGCAAATATGAAATTAAGATAGCCTCATCTGTGAGAGATGCGAGACTGTCACAAATAATTGAAATAAATGGCATAGAAGTTCCGGTTTCACATTGGCAAGACGGCAGTTGGTACGCTTCCCCTAAAGATTATCCACCAAAAGAGGACTTTGAAAAGATGCTTGGTCATTTGGTTCATGCGCCTGAGCCATTACGCAAGGGTAACTTTACCGACGAGAACACCATAGCCGAGATGGCGGAGTATTCTTTCTTCGTGCGTATTGTAAAAAACGCCATGATAAAGGCAATCAGTAAAGATAACGGAGGCAAACCTGATTACAACAATCCAACTTTCAGAATGACATACGCGTCTTCTGTTGATGCCGCTCTCTTCAATCTGGCGATTTCATCGTGCGGTGCTATGCCGGTGAATGTTGCATACGGAATATTGGAAATAGCGAATGGGCATTTTTTCAATGGTATTCGTTTGTTAGTGAAAAAAGATAGATGATATTCATGGTTCAATAATTCATACGAATGGCGAGGTCGGGTCCGCTAAGGCCCGCAAATACGAACAGGAAATCTTGAACACGAGGTAACAAAATACGCTGTAATACCCCGTGTTAACGAAATAATGCACTACTTCCAGCTTTCCATTGCCTTCTTGATGGCTTCGCCAGCGGCTTTGATGATCTTTTCGTCAACGCAGTAGGCAAAGCGCAGCCAGCCCGGCTTT
>Ga0268262_10004668_pt1 | contig 14017 bp, 11 predicted proteins | sample TergutNc150P3_FD_190354 | JGI IMG/M metagenome (GOLD analysis project Ga0268262, IMG submission 190354) | Nasutitermes corniger P3 segment gut microbial community from laboratory colony in Florida, USA - Nc150 P3 (SPAdes) (version 2) | ecosystem: Host-associated > Arthropoda: Insects >... | reverse complement strand
CGGGGATAAACGGCAAGCCTGAGAACTGACATAAGATCGTTTACCGGGCCGCCGTAAAAAAAGCCGTTCAAATCTTCGCTGGCGTAGGGAATGTTGAGCAGCATGAGGTGTTTTTCAAAGAGATGCTGCGGACTGCGGCTGCGAAACAAAATGGCAATGTCGTGGGGCTGGTATTTTGGTTTGCCGTCAGCGTCTTTTTCCCGCAGCAGCGCGTTAATGCGCTCGGCGATATAGCGGGCCTCATTTTCCACCGGCGACAGAATATTTTCTTTATCATCGGAAAATTCGCCCGTATCCTGCTTGTCCAGTATGCACAGCGTCAGTTTTCCCTCGGTTTTCTTGTCCGCCCGCAGCGGCGTAAATGACGCCTCATAGGCGGGCAGGGATGACGTGTCATCCAACAATTTCGGGGCAAAGACGGCGGGATTTTCCGCCAGAGGTTTTTCGCCTTCGGGATCAAATCCACTGCCGCCAAAAACAGCGTTGAACGCGCCGATTAACAGCGGGGCGGAACGGTAGTTGGTTTTGAGGGGCAGTTCCGCGCCGCCCAACTCTTTTGACAAGGTACGGAAGACCGAAACATCGGCGCCGCGGAAACGGTATATGGACTGTTTTTCATCTCCCACAAAGAAAAGTTTTCCTTCGGACAAATCCCGCGCGGGCGGCACGGCGTTATGGGCAATGTCCGGTTTCTCCGCAAGCAGAAAAAGCAGGTCTTTTTGCAGTTCATTATTGTCCTGAAATTCATCAATCATTATCGCCTTGAACGATTCTTTTTCACTGCGCCGTATGTCAGGCTGTTCCAGAAGAATCGTTTTCGCGAGGCGGGCGACATCATGATATGTCAGAATTCCTTCAGCCCTTTTCCGGTTCAGGTAACGCTGTTGAAGCTCGGACAACAGCGTTAACACCGAACATATCAGTCCCGCCTGTATGCAAAATACCGCAAGCGAGGAAAATGGGGCATATAAGTTCTTTAATTCTTTTACCAATTCTTTTACCGGATTTTTCGGCGGGGAACCTTTCCTTAAATCAAGACTGTATATTGATGAAAGAAATTTAAGGATGTCAAAAACCGCCTTGTGCTGCGGATGGGACTCCGCCCACTCAATAACAGGATCATGGGGCATTGCCGCCAGTTGGTCAAAAAAAGTACGAAGTTCCCGCGCGTCGGGAAAAACAATATTACCCGCCGTAAACTGGCCTAAAATGGGGGCAAGATCATAAAGATATTTCTCATTTCCGGCATACAGTTCGGCAAGCTCGCGGAGTTTTGCGATAATAAGGCCGCTTTGGGTTTTCCATTCCCGGCAGATAAGGTCAAACTGTCCGTTAATGTCCTGTTTAAAATTGAAAGACGAATCAAAATGGGTAAAATTGATCAGGGCCGAGGCAAAAATATCCCTGGCAATGAACATGGGATTTTTATGGGGATAAAACCGCGTTATCGCGTGATGATTGCGCCTGTTGATTAAAAAAGGCATGGCTTCATCAATGGCAAGCTGCCGGCAGCGGTCTTCGTCAATTAAAAAGCCGGGATTTATGCCGTAACGGTTGGCGGCCTGCTTGACAAGACCGGCGCAATAGGAATCGAGGGTTTGAATGCGCGCCTGGGTAAATTCATCAAGGGCCTGCCGCGCCAGGCTGCCCTTTTCACCGGAATCTTCCCGGGCAATTTCAGCTAACCGGAGGTGAATGCGCCGGTACATCTGGGCGGCGGCTTTTTTGGTAAAGGTCAGGGTAAGAATTTCCCTGACGCGGTATTTTTTTTCGGTTACCAGCCATGCAAAGCGGCTGGCGAGAACCAGGGTTTTTCCCGATCCCGCGCCCGCGGCAATCACCGCGTTGTTGGCGCAATAGGCGGCGTCCATTTGCTCTTTGTTGAGCGCCGGTTTCCTGATGTCAGATTCCATTGGTTTTCCCCTGATACACCCGGTAAAGCGCGCGGCATACCTTGTTATATTCACAGTCCTGGCATTGTTCAGGATGGGAGGGAGAAAAAGAAAAAGCGCCGCTTGAAATTTCCCGCGCGAAACGCGCGGCGTTCTGATCAAATTCATTCATTATTTCATTATAGCGTTCGCTTCCGCGCATAATACAATCATCTTCTTTCATGTCCTGAATGACGCCAAATAACACCAGCGGCCTGCTGTCTGTTATGCTGAAGAATAACGCGGTATCCGCATTTTTTTCGTATTTTGTTTCAGCAAGACGAACATACAGGGGAAGCTGAAAATGAGCAAAACCCTCCTCAATTTTATATTTTGTTTTGAAGTCTACGATAGCCAGGGAATTTTTTTGCGGTGAATCGCCGCGTATGTCTTCAAGTATGCAGTCAATCCTTCCGTTAAGAAAATAATTGTCCTTCGGCAATGAATAAGTTTCCTCAGTCGCTATTACCTTAAAGCCCGCAAAGCAGGAAATAAATTCGGCAAGAAAATTTTCCAGGCGGGAAAGAAACAGCGGCTTTTGCGCCCGCAGAAGGCGCGCGGTCAGCATGCTCATACGCTGATATTCGCCGGCAGGCAGGCGGGGAAAAGATTCAAATACCATTTCAACTTTTTCCGCCAGTAATTTTGAGTAATATTCGGGCAGTTGGCGCGAAGGCTTTTTATCATCGCCGCTGATAACCGGCGCGGCGATAGCTTCGCCTGTCCGCTTGAGTTCGTTCAGAAACAGGTTCAGGACGGCGTGATACACGTCGCCCGAAATATTATACGCCATAAGTCCGGTTTCCGCCTCGACATTTTCCAGATTGAGTACCCGGGAAAAAATCCATATCAACGGACACTGAAAATACAGTTCAAGCGAAGATGATGAAACGCTGAATTTATCTTTGTATTCCTGATTATAACAAAATCTGTCGCGTATCGTACGCAGCAAGGGATGATCCTGAGTCAATGGGTTATTACGGTCATCGGTATACTGCCTTCTTGTCCGCCATTCCTCAAAACCCTGTTTTTGATTTTGATGAAGCTCCGACGGAACGGCTGTTTCCGTTTGTTCCCGCGCGGGTAAATGGAAGGAAGCGTAATAGTTACTTTCCTCACGGTACAAGTCCGCGGCAAATTGCGCGCTGAATTGCGGGTCATCGCCGTATCGCTGCCGGGGTTTTGCGGGCGCGTTAAGGGCGCTGTGGGGAATCGTATAGCCGGAAAATGTCTGTTCCGAGCAGAAAAAGGCCGCGGGCAGCCGGGAATTGAGCCGGTGCAGTTTGATGAATGTCTGTGACGCGTCATTGTCCGTTATGCCCAATTTTTCCCGTTTGTTTTTGGGCAGGAAGGTCAAAGGCGAAAATACCGCCGACAGGCTGCTCTGATTTGCGCCCAGGACAATATGACAGTCAAAAGGCGCCGGAGCCGCGGTACGGTAAGGGAGGATCGCCACGCCGGAGGAGGATTGCTGGGCAAGGTAGGTGACTTCCCGCAAATAGCCGGTAAAAAACCCGTAGTGATCCGGAACACGCGCATCGGGGAATGATTTTTCTATTTCAACCAGATACGTCAATTCGGCAATACAGCGGGAAAGAACAATGTCGGTTTCACTCAGGACTTTTTCCATGTCAAAGAAACGCTCCCGAAAAGCAAAATACTGTCTGCGAATGTCGGAGAATGCGGCGGCGCGGCACAGCGCGTTTACCCGCTGTTTTAGGTCTTCAAAAAAGCGGCGGGTTTGCGTTTTTATGCCGCCAAAGGGATGGGTAAAGGCGTCTTCCCAGACGTTAACCGCAATCTCCCCGCCGTCTTTTTCCTCTTTCCATGAAGTAATGCAGTTGTTTTTTATGCCAAATTCAATTAACGCCTGAATATCATCGCTGTCTTTCCAGGGAATATGCTGATTGAGCAGTAATTCCTTTACCGACGCGAAAGAAAAATCCGCGGAAGCGCAGTCTGAAAGCGCCGTAAAAAACTGTCCCGCGGGATAGAGGGCCAGCGGCCTGCCGCTTTGCTTGACGCAGGGAATATTGCGGTTGGCAAATTCACGTAACAGGTAGGGGCCGTAATGCGCATCATCGGGAATACTGACCGATATGGAATCCCAGGGAACATTTTGATTTTTGCGCAGGGCCAGGATATACAGCGCCGCCTCGGTAATTTCGCCGCGGGAGTTGGCGTAAAAGAAAACATCACAGGGCTGCGCCTCCGCGTCATCGGCGCTTATGGTTTTTACATGGCCGCTTGCCGCCAGCAGTTCCCGGTATTCACTGAAATCGGACAGGGATTCGGGGAAAAAAATAAAACATTCTTTTCCCATATCTTCAAAAGGCGGAGTTTCCCAGGCAGGTTCAAAAAGATTGTGCCGCTCCAGAAATTGCGTATAACGAAGCGCCAGCGTAAATAAATCACTGTCATCACCGGTAAGACTTTGAGCCCTTTGGATCGCGGCTTCTTCTGCAATTTGGGCAATGGGCAGACCGACAGCCTGCCTGAACCAAGCGCCCAGTTGTGGCAGCATTTCCGTAAGCCATTCAGCAAATGAACCCGCCGCGGATTGCGCCCATTCGGCCCGTATCAACGATGAAAAAACCGGCGTTTTGCCCTGACCGCATAATTGCGCGTTTTCCCGGATAAGCGCGCTGATAAACATTTTTCTCAGCACCGCGGGCACGCTCTGCCTGTTGTTGATTTTTGAACGGATTGAATTCTGCTTGAATGTGTCCCACGCGATAAATTTTTCCATGGCGATTGTGCCGCCCCGGCGCAGACGGAGCAGACGGTCAGCCCAGCGGGAAGCCGCCACATTGGTGGGAAAAACAAAAAGCGAGGAAGATTTGTCAATATTTTCCAGAAGAACAGTATCAACTGAATTCATAGCGCGCTTATTTCCGGTGGGAATAAATTAAATCAACCAAATCCTGCACCGTGCGGATATTCTTAAACGAGGCTGAATCATTTTTTTCACTCGTATAATCACTGAGGGTGAGTATCATGTCAACCATATCCAGCGAATCCAATTTGAGATCATCATACAACCGCTTTTCCGGACCGATTGAATCAGCATTAAGCCCTAATTCGGAGATTAATCGCCCCTTTATTTTTTCATAAATAGCAGTTTTGTCCAAGAAAACCCCGCTTTCGGTGGTATTATAGCCTATAATTGTATCAAATATGGCATAATTGGCGGTTTTTTGTCAATACTCATGCTTATCCAGCAATTTAAGTTTTATCACTGGGTTATTAATATCCAAAATAAATTAAATTCCTTGTTTTTGAAGGTTTTCCCGGAAATTCCCCGTGTCTTTACAGAAAATAATCGTTTGATACAGAAAAATGTAGGTATGATCTTAAACCATATTTAAATATTGACATATTATTCATTGTATAATATTCTTATTTTTTAGATATTAACGTGATTAATATCTTTAACTTTAATGAGGAGAGGGTAAAATTATGGAGAAGTTCAGGAAGAAACGGAATCTTATTACAGGAATGATTATCACCTTGCTGACATTGGGATCAGGAACTATTAATGCACAGACAGTCAGCCCCGACAATACTGGGGAGGGATATAAAGTAGGTGATACAGGACCTGCAGGCGGTATTATTTTTTATGTAAAAAACGATAACAGCGGAGGCTGGCATTATCTGGAAGCAGCGCCTTATGATATAAACGTACAATGTCAATGGGGTGTTTATAAAGATTCAGTTGAAACCGGTGGACGGATTGGAGACGGAAAGAATAATTCCGAGAAAATTCTTCTTGCGCTATCAAGAAGACCAAAAGATATTGGTTATGCTCGCGCCGCAGAGTTATGTGACAGGCTGGAAATAGGCGGTTTTAATGATTGGTTTCTGCCCAGCCTTAATGAATTAGCTAACTTATTCAAAGCAATGCAACAATTGGGTAGACTTGATTCTTTTAAAAAAGCTTATTACTGGACTTCAACCCAGAAACATGAAAAAGATTCTTTTGTGATTCATATGGGTACCGGCAAAATGCAAGATAAAGACAAGGATCATAACCATTATGTTAGAGCCATAAGGGCATTCTAAATCAGAATGCTGCTCTATCATTCAGTATCAAGACCGATTACGGTTAAAATATCGGAACTATTCAAAATAAATCCCCTGTCCAAAAGGACGGGGATTATTTCCTCCACGGCATCGGGAATCCATGAGCGGTCAAAAACATCATGGGGAGGGTTCGCAAGCTGCGCTTCCGTCAGAACATGGGAATCCCGCGCGTCATGGAGCAAAATAATTCCCCCGCCCTGCTTTTCAACTTTTCTGATAATTTTTTTTACTACTTTACGCTGTTGTGTTCCGTCAACAACCGCGTCATACACTCTGACCGTGGCGGGAACCATTTTATAACCTTCATCGCGCATGATTTTTTCCTGCGCGGAACGGTAAAAACCTCCGTGGGGCCGGTATAGCCGGGGATACATTTCATGTCCGAGAGCCGCGGAAATTGCCGCTCTCCCCCGGACAAGGTTATCACGGAATTCATCCGGTTTCATTTTACTTGCCCATTTGTCGGAATACCCGTGATTGACAATACAATGCCCTTCATCGTATATACGCCTGACCAGATCGGGATAACGCTCCGCGTTTTCACCTAACAGACAAAACATGGCTTTAATTTGATATTTTTTAAGCACGTCCAGCAGCCGGGCGGTAGTATCGCTCCGGGCGTTGGGTCCGTCATCAAAGCTGAAGTAAGTTACGGAAGGGGGAATGTTGAGTTCCGCCCGGCTGGAATTTATAGTCTTGCAGGAAGACAAGAGGAGAAGCAGCGGGAGAAACAGAGTAAATTTATATCTCATTGTATTCTTCAACAGCGCTTTTTGCCGGAGACAGGGAAGCCGTCATTTCCCTGGTCAGCGCCCGTACCGCTCTGGGTATGGGCAGGCTCCGGTATTTTTCAGGCTCAATTTCAGGCCCCATGTTAATACTATAGACATAACGCTCCCGCGGGTTAAACCCGGTCCAGGGATCTTTTTTGCCCAGACCGTATTTGTCAGTACCGCCTATATACACCGGTACAATATTACAACCGGAAGCCAGGGCAATGCGGGCCGCTCCTTTTCTGAAAATTACTTTGCCTGTTCGGGGGGTTCTGGTTCCTTCCGGAAAAATAATGAGGCAATTTCCCTGCTTTAAAGATTCATTACAGGCTTGAATAAGATCGTCAAAGTCAAGAGAATTGAGTATATATATCTGGTGTACCACCCCTTTTACAATAACATTACGGTTCAGGCGCGTATTCACAATACAGTCGGCGTTGGGAATAAGGGAAAGAAGCATAACCACGTCAAGAAGCGACGGATGATTGGCAACAACGACTTTTGACGAAAGATGCCGGTAGTTTTCCCGGTCACCGGCTTCCAGGTCTACAATTCCCAATAAGTGCATAAAGGAAACGAAACCCTTCATGGAAAGTGAAACAAAACGCCTCCCGTATTTTTTAAACCGTTCCCGTGGATGAAGAAACAGACACATGAGCGGAAAAACGGTTATGACCAGAATCAGCGATATCAGCCCAAACGCAAAGAACGAAATCCATTTTGCCAGCACCCGGTACGCATAGAGGAGCTTATTTGATACCGGAGGCATTTCAGGATGAGACATGGATTTTTCCGCACAACAGAAGCCGCCTGAGAAAATCAAGAGGGCCGCCCTCTCCCTCGAACGACGAAAGGGAAATGGAAGAGGATTGAGGATTCTGTGTTAACAGAACAGCGAAGGCCATGGCAGAAGGACATTCCTGGAAAAAACGCCCGTATTCCGGCGGCGCTTCTTCATCAGCATACACAAGAATAAGTTCCCCCGTGTCTAAAGAAAGCGACGCCTCTACCGCCGCAAGAGCAGCCACAAAAGAATTATTTCCCGGATAAAGCGCCGAGTATCCTCCCTTGAGTCCCAGCGCAATGGAAGCCAGCGCCGGCGGCGCGTTAAAAACCGAAAGCGAAAAAGCCGCGGGCATCAGAGTCTTTTCTTCTATCAACATTTTATTAATCTGATACTGCCGTGAAAGTTCTCCCCGGAATGAGACAAACAACATTTTCGTGTTTTCTCCCACAGGCAGCAGATCATGAACAACCTGTACGGTCATTCTGGAAATTTGACTCAGGCGGCGGCGGAACAGGGAATCGGTAAAGGCTATTTCCGGGCCTTTCGTACCGGAAGCTATTTCCCGCCTGCCCTGCGCCCATTCATCCCATTCGCCGGAATTCTCTATTCCGGGAGCCCATGCCGCAAGGCGGGTGACATACGGTCCGCCGCTCATGGCTTGCTCCGGCAGCACAGCAGCGAATAATCGTTGGAACCAAAATTATGCCGCGCGTCAACAATGTCAAAGCCCGCCTTTTCTATTGCTCCCGCAATTTCCCCATAACGGTACATCTTGCTGTTGCCGTTAGCCATGCAGGTAAAATAAAGGGACGTGGCTTGAAGCGAATAAGACGCGGCTTCAAAACGCTGCTTGTCCCAAAAAGGTTCCAGAATATACACGTTTGTGGCAGGCCCCGCCGCCTGACGCACCTTCTTCATGACACGGGTAACTTCCTCAAGGGGAAAACAATCCAGAAATTGGCTCATCCAGATTATGTCCGCTCCGGGGGGAATAGCCGTTTCGGTATCCAGGACATTGCAGGCTATGGTTTTAATTCTGCCGGAAAAACCGGCCTGCGCGATTTTCTGCAGCGCCGCCTGAGTCTGCCCCGGCAGGTCTACAATGGTTACCTCCACCTGGGGATCATGGCGGCAGCAGCAAATGGCCCACTTGGCGGTATTCCCGCCGATGTCGATAATTTTCCGCGGGTTATGGGAAAATACAATGGGAAGGGCTTCTTCAAAACCTATATCAGAATAAAAATGATCAAAGGCAAACCAGCTTTCTTTTACCTTTTCCGGTAAAGACGCAAGAAGCTCATAAATGGTTTTCCCTTCACGGCCAAAAACCTCAAGTCCCAGAGGCTTTCCGGCCTCTATCGAGCGCTTAAGTTCAAATGCCCCCTTATAACACACGTCATTAACAAAATTAAAATTCACCTGGGTCATGTCGTCTTCCAACAGAAACCAGCCGGTCTTTCCCAGAACAAAGCGGGTTTCTCCGCCTTTACCGGACGAAGTTTCCGGAAGTATTTTGACCAAATTCATGCCCAAAGCAATTTCCAGGAGCGTCTGCGCGCCATACCGGGAAATTCCCGTCTGTTCCGCCGCCTTTTCAAGGCTAATCCCCTGTTCGCCGGAGTCAGAAACAGCCTTGAGCATCCCTAATTCCAGAAGGGCCCTTGCCGCCTGAAACGTAAGGGGGGCAAAAGCGATTTTTTGGGCTTCAAATTTCGCGTCTATGGCTCTGATGGTATCTTTTGTATAATCTTTTGGCGTATTTTTGGACATGATCTTTATTTTACGCAGTATAACAATAATAGATCCCCCTGTCAAACAAACCCCAACCGGCAGGACAACAGCATGCATTGTATTTTTTTCTTGACAATCCGGCTATACCGGGGCATCATAAGAGGAAACGCCTAAAAAGGAGTCCCCTGTGAGCCATACGACAGACCAGATACGAAATGTTACTATCGCCGGACACGGACAAACCGGTAAAACGACCCTGTTTGAACATGTACTGTTTGCCGGAGGGGTGATTCCTCGCGCGGAAACGGTGGAATCCGGTAAAACTACCGGCGACTCCAGCCCTGAGGAGATTGAACGGAAAATTTCAATACACGCCGCTATGGGCCATGTGGAACGGAACGGGATAAAAATCAACTTTTTTGACACTCCCGGCTCCTCGGACTTTACCGGGGACGTGATTTTAAGTTTCAGGGCTTCGGAATTGGCCCTTCTCATGGTAGACGGACGCGCCGGCGTGCAGATTGAGACCGTTAAACTGTGGAGAAGCCTGGATGACCGCAAAAAACCACGGGGCGTTTTTATCGCCAAGCTGGACAACGATCAGGCCGATTTTAGCAAAACGCTTGCCGATATAAAAGAAAAATTCAAAATGGAGCCGGTGCCGGTTACCATTCCCATGGGAACGGGCGGCTCGTTCAAGGGCGTTATTGACGTACTGCACGAAAAGGCGTATTTCGCTTCCGCCGACGCGGTTGAAAAAGAAGGCCCCATCCCCGATGAATACAAAGGCGCGGTAGCGGCGGCGCGGGAAAAATTAATCGAGGCGGCCGCCGAGGGCGACGACACCCTCATGGAACATTACATCGACAAGGGCTCCCTTTCGCCGGAAGAAATGAAAAAGGGATTGATTGAGGCTTTGGCGGAAAACAAGTACATTCCCGCCTTTGCCGGCGCCGCGCTCAAAAATTCCGGCATAGTGCCGCTCATTGACTTCATCGCCGATGTGGGACCCAATCCCCGGACGGCGAAAGACACCGTACTGAACGCGGAAAACAAGGAAACCGAAGTCCCCCTGGATCCGGACAAACCCTTCTCGGCGCTGGTCATTAAAACAACCTACGATCAATTTTCCGGCAAACTTTCCTGGGTTAAAGTAATTTCAGGCAAATTGGCGGCGGATACCGAAGCCTATAATGTTTCAGAAAATAAAAAAGAGCGCGTCGGCAAAATCTACACCTGTCAGGGCAAAAAGCTGGAAGAGGCGCGGGAATTCTTTGCCGGTGACATCGGCATTATCACCAAGTCCGCCACACTGAAAACCAACGATACCTTAGCCGCGGCGGACAACAGCCTTAACTTTGCCCATCTGCGCCTGCCGGAACCGGTACACTCGGTGGCGGTTAACGCGGTCGCCAAAAAAGACGATGACAAACTGGGCGAATTCCTGGTACGCGCCGCGGAAGAAGACAAAACCTTCCGTTATAATTTTAACGGCGAAACCAAAGAGACGGTTATCTCCGGCATGGGCGAACTGCAAATCAACATCATTCTGGATAAAATTAAAACCAATCAAAAAATTGAGATTGAAACCCATATTCCCAAAGTCGCCTACCGCGAGACCATCACCAAAAAAGCCAGCGCCGAATATACCCACAAAAAGCAAACCGGCGGCCACGGCCAGTACGGCAAGGTACTATTGGAAATCGCCCCCCTGCCCCGCGGCGAAAACTACCAGTTTATCAACGCGATTTTTGGCGGGGCAATCCCGAAAAACTACATTCCCGGCGTAGAAAAGGGCGTGCTGGAAGGCATGGCGCACGGCACTATGGCGAGCTATCCGGTAGTGGATGTTGAAGTCAAAATCGTGGACGGCAAGTACCACCCGGTTGATTCCTCGGAACTTTCGTTCAAACTGGCGGCGCGTAACGCCTTCCGCGACGCCATGCGCCAAGCCAACCCCACCCTGCTGGAACCGGTCATGAATCTGACGGTTTTTGTGGAAGAAAAATACCTCGGCGACGTGATGAGCGATCTGTCCGGCAAGCGGGGCAAAATACTCGGCCAGGATTCAGCGGGCGGCATCGCCGAAATACGCGCCGAAGTCCCCCAGGCGGAACTTTTGCGTTATTCAATAGACCTGCGCTCGATTACATCGGGAACCGGCTCATTCGCCGTGGCCTTTGACCACTACGCGCCGATTTCAGGCCGCATTGCCGATGACGTTATTAAAGCCAGGGAGTCGTTCAAGATTCAGGAAGCTGACGAATAGAAAATATCGTCGCAGAACGCGTACCATAGGTACGGCTAAACTTGCCTCATTTTATTTTTGTTTCTTATTAGTTGTCCTGGACATAGATGTAATTTCCGGCTTTATTAAAATAATTCTGATAGATATATGTCTTGTTGGGAATAGTATCAGGCGGATTTTCACGGAATTGAAACATATGCTCTTTTTTGCTGATGATCATCTCCCAGTTGTTAATTACATTTGTTCCAAGAATGATGTCGTCTTCATGACCGCCCTTATAATCTCCCGCGAACGCAACGACTCTCTCAAGGACAAAATCACCGATCATAATTTTATCTATGGAAAACGCCTCTGTTTCTATAAGGTTGGCGCCGAGGCTGTATTTCACCTTAAACCCTAAAGAATGTCCCGATTTTTCCGCAAGGTCTCTGGGGATTAATGTGTTGTAACAGCCGGTATCTAAAAATACAATGTTTTCAACAAACTCTTTTGTCCGTAAGTTATAAACTTTCGCATAGAATTTGTAGCGGTGCTCAAACCGCCTCGATAATGCCACTGTCGAATACGTCGTCATCTTTGGGTATCCATCCTTTTATTAGTACTACTTCGCCGTGATACTTGCCGCATTGAATTTCCCTTAGGGCATCCCGATCTTCGGGGGTTCCGTCGCCGTAGGCAACTACATACCCCATGTCATCCTCAGGCGGAAAGTCTCTATGGTCGAATAAAACCCAACGACCGTCATATTCGGCTTCTACTTCCCGAAAATTAAGAACACGCTTCTTTTCCGCAACCATTGTTACCATACAACAGACTCCTTGCCCTGTTAAATATACCATAAAAATCGCACAAATACAAAGGAAATAAATATATGGGATTAATCCTCATTCTTTGCCATTGTATTTACCGGCAAGGACTTTCTCTACAGCTTCGCCCACTATATGCTCAATGTTTTTTGCTACTTCCTTATAAAGATGTTCCAATTCTTCAGGGGGAGAAAGCGGGTTTATAAATAGTTCATAGACTTCTATGTTCAGGGCATTCGCCATGCGTTCTACCAAATCCAAAGCAGGGTAATTTCGGGCGGTTTCTATAGTGGCGATATGGTGGATGGACACACCGACCATTTCAGCCAGTTTTTCTTGAGAAAAGCCGCAATTCTGGCGTTTTGTCTTCAAATTATGGGCCAAAATATCCCGAAGACTCGTCATTTGATTACTTTCTACATAATAATAAAACCTTTATCCTACTTGACTAATTATGTAGTACATCATATAATGATGAATATCATAATTATATGAGTATTTTTGGAAACAGCAGGGTAAATTTTGGGAATTTTGAGGAGTTTTGTATGAAGAACGCATCAAACTTAAAAGCTATCCAAAGAATAGCAGGGCTTATCGCCATTGCCGCGGTAATCGGATTTACTTTCGCCGCTTGCAGTGGCGGTGATAACGGCGGCGGCGGTCGCGACGAATACGAGGAACCTGTAGTTCTTACAATGAGATTTAATGAACATGTATGGATAGATGACGATGGGAATATTACCGGCGGTTGGTTTGAACATGATGATTGGGGCAAATGGATTTATGAATATCATGACGAAAATAACTTGTTTGATCTTGCCGATATGTACGTTAATAATAGGGTTTTAATTTTTTCCTGGTCATTCAGGTCTGATATAGATGTCGATTATTTTGGTTCTCAAATTTTTAATCTTGGCGAGCCCGATTGGTATTGGAAAAGGATTTCAGACTATGCGCATATAAAATCCGATATTTTGAAAAATACCAGATACAGCGGTAAAGTAGTTTATTTCCCCAATGGTGACGCGGTTGACTGCTTACCTGAAATTACTTCTCTGGAATTTGATATTGGTAACAGAACCGTTGCCGCTCCGCCAACTTTATCTTTTTATCAATTTTCATTTGAAGAAGTGGATAAAGAAAACGGTTTAAATAAATGGACTGTTTCCGGCAAGGATTTTACCATAGATAAAAAAACATTCGCGGAAAAAGTAACCTTTGATGGTAAAGCCGATGTATTGCATATCAGGCCGGCTTATAATATAAGCTATGATTGGGAACCAATCGGATACGATTTATCCGCATACGCGGGAAAAACAATTGAAATTGAAATGTCCATGGACGCTTACCTCAAGAAACCGGCATGGATTGCGTGGCAGATAAATTCTTCAACTCCGGACGCTCCTGTTCCGGCTTATCCGGTGATATGCGGCACCGTTAGGGAAAATGATGAAGATAGCCCTACAAGTCCCGCCCTGACCCCGAATATATGGCATCATATAACAGGAAAAAATTACATTCGGGTTCCTAAAACCGGCGATAGAGGAAAAACATTATATCTTTCAGGTTGGGAAATTCAGGACGCGGAAGCGTATTTTGCCAACGCGACAATGACGATTACCGACAGAAGCTCAGATAAACTGGTTATCCTGAAAAAC
>Ga0268262_10004667_pt1 | contig 14017 bp, 12 predicted proteins | sample TergutNc150P3_FD_190354 | JGI IMG/M metagenome (GOLD analysis project Ga0268262, IMG submission 190354) | Nasutitermes corniger P3 segment gut microbial community from laboratory colony in Florida, USA - Nc150 P3 (SPAdes) (version 2) | ecosystem: Host-associated > Arthropoda: Insects >... | reverse complement strand
AGTCGATTAAAAACACGGAAAAAACCCTTTACAGGCAGGTTTTAAAAGGCGCGGAAAAAAGAAAAATTCTTGATAAACTTTCGGACGAATTTAAGAAATTTCTTTCTATCCTTATCGGACACAACTGCCGCGCCATGACAGCGCGCGAATTTTCGGAATTTTTTTCACGGTTGCCACAGCAATTTTTAGCGCAGGAAGACAGCGTGTTCTTTATTGGGGATTTTTTTCGCCGTTGCGACGAATTGCGTTTTTCCGGCTCTGAAATTGACAAGCAGGCTGTAATTGTTTTATTGTCGGAACTCCATAATTTTACTTATGCGCTTGAAAATAAGGAAAAAGATAAAACCAGGGAGGCCGCGTGAATTTCGGCTTTGATAACATATTTATTTTTATCTTCGCTTTTTTTATAATTCCAACCGCAGTAATTATTTTTTCGCGCATGAGAGACCCATTTGTGGCCGCTATCCCCCTGGGCGCACCCGGCGGCGTTCCTTTTAGAACTTCGCAGATAAATGGCATTGTCAGATTACTAAAGTTTTTAGAATTAATAGGAATATTTTTACTTTTTTTAAGCGCTGCGGGTCCTTCAATGAAGACTGCGGAAATTGTCTGGCTGAACCGAGGCGCGGATATTATTTTTATTTTAGATGTCAGTCCAAGTATGGCTGCAATTGACATGGACGGAAAGAACCGCTTTGAAATTGGCAAGTCATTACTGGTCCAATTTGCGCAAAAGCGTCCTACGGACAGCATCGGGCTGGTCGCCTTCGGCGAAGATGCCGCTCTTCTTACCCCGCCAACTTCAGACAGGCAGACGCTTGAATTGCGTCTTGAACAACTTCGCATAGGAGAGTTGGGAGACGGTACCGCTCTTGGCTTGGGAATCGCCGTCGCCGCATATCACCTTGATAAATCTGGCGCTAAGCGAAAGATTGCGGTTTTAATTACAGACGGGGAAAGCAACGCCGGCTCTATTCATCCTGAAACAGCGGCGGATTTGTTACGGGAGCTTGGCATATCATTTTGGGTTATTGCCGTAGGCTCAATGGGAGAAGTGCCGATAGATTATGTCGATCCGTACACAAAAATACGGCGGACGGGAATTTTTGATTCCCGTTATGATACGGAAAGCCTTAGACGCCTGTCCGTTACGGGAGGCGGCACGTTTTTAACCGCAGTGAACGCGGAAGCCTTTGCCTCCGCATTCTCGCAGTTAGACGACACGGAAATCACGGTACAAAGATCCCGCGTCATAAACCGCATGACTTCCGTTTCTTTTCAATTTTTATTAGCCGCCGTCATTTTGTTATTGCTTGTAAAGATAACAAGACGGTTTTTACTGAGGGCAGTGATATGACATTCGATAATCGTCTTAAAAAGAAATTATTGGTTTCTGAAATATTTTTTATTTTGTTTTTAATATTTGCCGTCATCGCGCTCATCGGTCCGAAATGGGGAATAGGTTACGCGCCAATGGAATACCGCAAAGGGTTGGACGTTGTTTTTGCCATTGACATTTCGCGCAGCATGGACATCCGTGATGTGCAAACAGGCTCTCAAGCAAGGACGCGAAGCGCTTTTCAATCCCGTCTTGAGCGCGGCATTTCAATCGCAAGGGAGAGCGTAATAGCCGTTTCCGGGGCGCGTTTTGCCACCGCAATAGGCAGAGGAAGGGGATATTTGGCGGTTCCGTTAACCTACGACAGCGAAGCTACGTTAATTTTTCTTGAATCGCTGGACGTATCTTCCATGACGGGAAGGGGCACAAATCTTGAGTCGTTAGTTGACGCGGCGGCTGACGCTTTTCAGGACTCATCCCCGGCGCGGAAAGTAATTGTCCTTGTCTCGGACGGCGAGTCTCATACCGGCATTCTAAGGAATGCGGTTAACCGCTGTATCCGCGACGGTATTATACTAAATACCGTGGCAGTCGGCAGCGATGAAGGCCGGCAAATAACGGCACAAATTAATGACCCTGATTCCCCGTCCGTAATCAGCCGAAGAGACGCTTTTGTAATGAAAGCGGCTGCCGAAAGATCGGGTGGCGTTTACATTGACGGAGGCCGTGAGGACTCAGGCGCAATGCTTTCTTCGCACCTTCTTTCGCTTGCGCAGGAAATGATGAGCGGAAACAGGAAACAGGAGCCAAAGCAAAGAAGACCGCTATTTATCATATTCGCGATTATTTCTTACGGCGCGTCTAAATTTGTTACGCGTCAATCGCAAGGAAAACCAATGCGCCGGTTATCAACCGCTTCGATAATCGCGCTCTTTTTCCTAGCCTCATGTTCCGAGGGTAAACTTCTTCTCCTGCAAGCCAACTATTTAAACGCGATGGGCAGATATGATGAGGCTCTTATCCCGTATTTAAAAGCAATAAACCATGAAGACTCCGCCCCTTACGCCGAATATGGCCTGGGTCTTACCTTTTATCAGCTTGACGAAGGAAAAGCGGCGTTAAAACGCTATGGCGATTCCCACAAATTACTGGAAAAATATTCAAGTAACGAACACAGGGAGCTTCGATACAGAAACCACTACAATTCAGGCGTAATATTTTTTGAAGATGGGGATTACCATTCCGCCGCCGATTCTTTTAAGGAGGCGTTAAGAACAGACCCAAAAAGACTGGACGCAAAGCGTAATTTGGAGTTAAGCTTGATGTCAATATCAATGGAAACAAACACGGAGAGCAGTACAAAAAACCGCGAAGAAAGCAGAGAGATTCTTTTTGAGTACTTAAAACAAGATGAACAGCAAAAATGGAAAAGCAGAGAATGGGAACCTGAGGAAAATTTCTCCGGACCGGATTATTAGATTATTTTAATTGTAAAACATACGGGGAAAATCAATAATTTATTGAATTCCCCCGTGTTTTGTTTTATTTGCTTTTTATATTTGCCGCAATTTCTTTTGTATTATTTGCAAGAGCCGCTAATATTTTTAATTGTTCCGCGATATATCTGAATATTATTATTATAAAAAAGCCAATAATTGGTCCAATAACTATTATTACCGCTCCCATACTCATAAAATTCATACCAATTGCGCTAAAAAGATAACTCGCGCTTCCGCCAAGGGCAATATTTGCTATTAATCCAACTCCGGCTCCGACAATACCTATAAATGTTCCCAACCATTCACCAAATGTTTGCAGTATTTCAGAAAAAATAGGTGTTGCGACAAATTCAGACGAACTGATAATTGTAACTTTTGTGCGCCTATGCCACCATATTTGGAATCCAATCCAGCACGCAAAAACAATCACCAACCATGAAAAAATAAATGCAAATACATATTTTGCTCCAAATTCGAAAAGACCGGAATCAATAACCATGTAAAGAATAACAAAAGGCAGAATCAGATTTATCACCGCCATTACAATATAAACAAGAGAAAAGATTTTCCCCTTGCCAATAAAATCCAAATACGGCTTTGAAAAATTGAAAAATTGATTATTGGTTTTTTGTTCAAGTTTTCCAATACCTCCACCAGTTTCTAAATCACTCATAATTTACCTCCATAGATTTTTTGGAATAATTTCCAAATTTAATAATATTATAGATAATTTCGATAATTTGTCAACTTATTAAAATTGTTTGGCAAAATCACTTCCTAGCGTAAATAATCATAACATCTCCAAAATTCAGCCTCTTTGCCAAAAAATCCGCTGCCTTTTTCACCGTCTTTGGCGCAACCCCAACCGCCAGTCCGCCCCAGGAATGGCGACTAATTACTTTGAAGCCGACGGTTTTTAACATTTTTGACAATGTGCGCCGGGAAAATAGATAAAGGTGGTCAAAGATAGCGGAACGCCAGCGGCTGCCGAAAAGAAGGGATTGAAAACCGCTGATATCGGGAGTTGTAATAAATATAGAGCCGTTATTTTTTAAAATACGGTATGTCTCTTCCAGAAATGTTTTTGGCTCGTTTAAGTGTTCAATCAGGTGGGAGGCAAGTATTACATCAAAACTGTTATCAGGAAAAATGTTTTCTTCAAGGGGGATATTGCGCACGTCCAGTTTGCGCTCATTTTTTGCATAAATTGCGCTGGGAGAGATTTCTACGCCTGTTACGCGCCATCCTTTGTCGCGAAGGGCTGCAAGAAGCGCGCCTGTGGCGCATCCAATGTCAAGGATTGACGGTACGCTGTCGGCGCGTGGTTGTTTGACTGCAAAAAGCGTTTTTTCCAGTTTGGAAAAACCTGCGTCTTTTAACGCAAGCTGTTGAAGTTTTAGAAAAGCGGCTTCGTTTTCCAGTTCATAGGAAAGATAATCATTCCCGTAAGTGCTGCTGTAACGCGCCAATATTTCATTTTTGTCGGGCTGAGGATTTCTTTGAACAAGTCCGCAGTGTTTGCACTTAACAAAAGAAAAGCCCTCACAAACAAGTGCGGGTTTAAAAATGAGACTGCCGCAAAGGGCGCATGGACGGGTTTTACTTTTTCCGGCGCTAACCGGCATTGACCATGTTTTCACCAATTACACTCAATTTATAATCAAGCGGTTTACTACACTGCGGGAAGCGCCGGATATATCCTGCACGATAATTTCCATGGTTACCTGTCCACGAGTCAAAAAAATTTCAGCGGCTTCAAAAGATGTAAGATTTGAGTATATTTGCTTTGCGGGGACAAGACCGTTACGGTAAACCATTAACACCCCGTCTCTTGCCATAACAGCCTCAAAGTTCAGGGAGCTGACTTCCGTGCCGTTTATCAGGCAGATAATTTTCTGTGGCGCGTATTGACGGGAAGCGGGGTTCTGCGTAATCGGGACTCCTCCGGGCGCGTTCACAATTACCGTATAGCGTCCTTGTGTTAAAGTGCGCGACTGCATCATCTGGCCCTGACTGTTTCGCAAATCTACGGAAAGTATCTGCGGAGGACGGGTTTCCTGCAAAGGGGTAATTATCATCGCAGGATTAATCCAGCGGCGCTCGCGCCTGTCAAAAAGTATGAAATAAAATCCGTTCTGCGTTGACCAGCCAGAAATGCCGGAGGAGGCGATTATCTGCTGTTTTTCAATCTGTGTTTCCGTAACGGGAATGACAGGTTCGGCGTAACGGCTGTAAATACTGATTAATCCGTCACCATGATCAACAGCCATCCATGCGCCCAGAGGCGAGGGAAGACGCGACGCGTTGTCGTTCTTTCCACGCGAAAAAATAACTTCGCCGTTCTCGGCGGCAAGCACGTCCGTGCCTCCGTTGAAGATCATCCCTAAAACGGGAAGTCCCCTGTCATTGGAGCCGAAATTGCGGGCAAGAGCAGCGTTCTCGGAAGGCCAATTTAAGGCATAAACGGAAAAAATAACGCAAATATAAATAAAAACTGCTGTTATGCGTAATGCAAACTTTCTCATTTTATTTTTCCTCCAGAGAAAAGGAAATTAATGCCGATCCGCCGCCCGTTACGACTTTTGGGCCTCTTCTGCCCAGAAAAACATCATCGCTTTTAAACGAAGCTTTTAAAAAAACCGACTCCAATTCCGTATTTCCCAAAAAGCCCAACACCCCTTCCTGCGGAAATTGGATACCAATAAGTTTTTTTTCCTGACCGGGATGGGAAGTAATTAAAAAGAAAATTCCCTGATCGCCCGAATCGTCAACTGCGGTAATTCTTCCATCCAACGGAATAAATATTCCGTGCCTTGACTTAATTGTGTAACAGCCGATTCCCCCCGCGCGTTCAAAAACAATTCTGCGGTCATCATCGACAAATAAAACATATACAGGCCGCCTGAATCCGGACCCTAAAAATTCATGGTATACGACTTTATATTCGCCGCCCGCGCCTCCAAAACGTTCAAACAGCAAAAAACGCTGTTGATCAATACCGCATACAATTCCAATATGCGAACCGTCTTTAGAAACAGCGCAGCCCAAGATCACCGAATAACGCGAACCGCCGGGTTCAAAGTAATAGTAACGCTCTCCCCTCCCGTTAAAAACCTCAACTGCACCGTCAAGAGAGCCTGTAACAACAAGATCGTATGCCGCGTCCATACAGGTAATGGGAGCGCCAAATTCGTAAGTCCACAAGACATTTCCATTTTCGCCGATTTGAGACAACGAGTTTTGATCGCTACCAAGAATAAAAATTTTGTCATCAAGTAAAACAGGATACCCTCTTGTATTTTCAATGTTAATTTTTGTGTCGTTTAAAATATTATTAATTACAATATTAGAAGGTTCAGCACCATACTCCGTCCACATATTTGGACTAAGGCGAATATCGTTAATCATGGATCTGTTTATGGCAAATTGTCCCTGTGAATCGACATAACCAAACATGGAACCTAACATGAAAGGAAGAAGCTCGCCGGATAAAGCGGAAACGTCCGTTTTATTCCCGCCGACTGTAGAAATATTTTCATCCTGCGATAAAGAAGTTTGCGGACTTGTCGCTAATGATTTTATCCAACTTTGCGCAAGCACTGTTTCGCGTGGAACCGGTCTTGCGGCCGCAAGAAAGTAAATAATAAAAATTAAAATGATTATAAATACTTTAACCCTATTTTTTTTCTGCGCCAAAACATTACCCCTAACCAGCTATGAAAAACACAAAAAACTGAATTTTTTATGTTTTTTATTTAATGATTTTCATTATATAATAATAAATTCAAGGAGACAAGCATGATTGATAAAGAACAAATGGATAAATTATTTGCGCAAGCGCGGCAGATTGCGGATAAGGCTTACGCCCCTTATTCCAAGTTCAGGGTAGGCGCGGCTCTGCTATGCGAAGACGGAACCGTTATTACAGGCGTTAACGTGGAGAACCGCTCTTTTGGCCTGACAATCTGCGCCGAAAGAAACGCCGTCTGCGCCGCCGTAGCCAAGGGGTATCTGCGTTTTACCGCTCTTGCCATCTCTACCCCCGATTCCGTTGAACCCACAGGTCCTTGTGGCGCCTGCCGTCAAGTGTTAAGCGAGTTTATGGCCGCCGCCGCCCCCGTCCGCTTTGCCGGAAGCGGCGCAAATCAAGTAAATACCACCGTAGGAGAGCTCTACCCCTTTGATTCGTTACATGAGCTGAAAGGTTGAATCTGTTAGCATATATTGACATTTAATGCCATATTATGCTAAAATGTACACTATGGCAGATGATGACATACTCACCCTTGAAGAAGTTGCGAAATATCTTAGGGTATCTGAGCGGACAATTTACGATTGCGCTCAGAAGGGGGAGATCCCAGCTGGGAAGATAAGAACGGCATGGCGTTTTAAAAAGTCTGAGATTGACAAATGGGTCAATGAGAGGCTTGTCTCTACCTCGTTACATCCGCAAATAACCCCAGTAAACGCCGAATCGATTCTATCGCCGCACCGCGTAATTTTTATGAATTACTCAAGCAAAAGAGACGCGCTTTTAGCATTAGCGGAAAATCTTGCAGCCACTCCGCAGGTGAAAAACAGGAAGGAATTGTCTATGGAGATTTTACAACGTGAGGAGTTGATGAGTACCGCCATCGGCTGCGGGATTGCCATTCCCCATGTACGCCTTTCCTCAATAACCGATCTTGTAGTCTCTGTCGGCGTAAGCAGAGCGAATATTGTCGATTTTCAACCGTTGGACGATGAGCCTGTAAGACTTGTTTTCATGATTGCCGCAGCGCACAATCAGCACGCCTATTATCTGCAAACACTGTCATGGTTCAGTACCAGATTAAAAAATAAAAAGTTGAGGGATTCTATTTTGCAGGCGCAGACAGAGCAGCAGGTGTATGATTTGCTGGTACTTGGGGATAAGTAAATCGCCAAAGGTTTCACACGAAGAACACGAAGGGAGATTATGGGTTTTCGTCTGTAATCTTATTGTGAAATATATAGATGTAATTCAGACCTAAACGCCGCCTGCCCCCCATCTTTTTTGCGCCCTTCAAAAGCAAAAGCGTTATTCTCACCCAAAATCGGCGCAGATAAAAGCTCCGCGGTTTCCCCAAGCATAATTTCATTCATGTAATTTATATCAATGCGGAGTTTATCCGCTTTCTCTAAAAGTTGAGGATCAAGAGTATCCTCTATCCATTGGACGTATCGGACATTGTTAACATGCCCGTTAAAGTCAACATCGGTGTAAAGCGCTTTCCTTTCCGCGGCTTTTTGAAGATCTTTACGCTCCTCAAGAGAGGCAGTTCCGTTGTCTTCCGGGGCAAGAGCGTTAATTCCCTCATTTTTGGGAAGGTTGTCCATTACAGATTGAGGTCTTAACGGGCGGCGTTTTTCCATGTCTACGATAAGCCATGCGCTTCGCGCCGCTACAATCGCCGTATCATTTTTATCCCTAATATCGAAATTACGCATGGCAAATAATTTTTCCCAGCCGCATGGCCATGTTCGGGTTGTGACAGTCTCGCAGTATTTAGGACGGCTTTTAACCAATACGGACATTCGCGAAAGAATCCAAACCTGACCCGTTCTTGCCATGTCCTCGCGTCCCACGCCCAAATTTTCAGCGTGGCAGATAGCCATTTCCTGAAATAGCCTGAATACGCCGTCCAGAGTAAGCCTGTCGGATCTGTCTATTTCGCCAAAACGTACGGGAACAGTCTCCTGCCAAATATCAACAATTCCATTCCCCTTGGGATTTGCCGGATCACAATTCATATTTTGCATTTTGTCAATTTTACAGAATTGATTAAGATTTTTCAACAGAAAGAAGCTTAGTCCATCATCACGAATGCTGCCCAATAAAACGGCGCAGGGTACTTGGCGCGGACTTTTTTCTGCGCTTCTTTAAAAGCTTCCTGTCTGCTCTTTCCTGAAATCAGCCATTCATTGTAAAAAGTGCTCATTAATAATGAGGTGGCGGCATCGTCCACTTCCCATAGGCTCATTATTAGAGTTTCCACTCCCGCCAGTTTGAAGGCGCGTTGTAAGCCGAAGACGCCTTCGCCGTTTTTTACATCGCCTAAACCGGTCTGGCAGGCAGACAACACTACCAATTTAGCGCCTAACAGGTTCATCCCGGCGATTTTAGCCGCTGTTAGTATGCCAGTCTCAACACCTTCTACCGGGTGATTTGTCCATGCGTGGTTTCCCCCTGCCAATAAAATCCCTGAACGCAGGAGCGGATTATCTATTGGTTTTACTACGCTACTGCGCTGTTGCTGCTGTTCCCTGTCATTGTTCTTGCGTTCAGGGTCAGGGAGAAAGAATCCGTGAGTCGCCAAGTGAATTAAGCCTGTTTTTTTGCCACTTAACTGTCTAAAAGATTCTTCGTTGCCCATGCTGTCCTGGTACAGGGTATTGGCTATCTTTTTTCTGATTAAAAAACCTTGTATATTTTGCACTTCCACACGCGTTGCCGGTAATGGACCCCACGCCGCGCCCCTAGTTACGCCCTGCGGCGGAGCGGAAGCGGCGGCGGACGCGACGGCTTCTGTTTTGTATGATTGCGCCGCTGTGCGCATGGCAGTTGCATCAGCATTATAATCAAGACCGCCGTACAGAACCGCAGATGTAATCTGCGCCGTTTCTTTTTTGTTTCGGGGTAGATGAACAACTTCACTTGTACTGGATACAAGATTCAAATTGTATTTATCTGTCAGGCGTTTATTGAAGGAGTCATCTATCGGTAGGGCGTTAAACGCTATTTTATGCAACAGCCCCGAAGGCGAGTAATAAATAGTTGTTACACCTTTTAATTCTTTTTCAAGAGGTTTCCATACGGTTTCAAATAACGCTAATCCGTTGGCGTTGTAAAGAATACGCGCCTGCTGCTCAGAGCTTCTTCCTTCTGCTTTGTCTAGTATTTCTTTCAGTTCGCTTTCATTGCACAGTGGGACCCACACGGGCGCTTTACTGTCCTTTTTCAGCACAAGCGCGGCATATTGAATACTGCCTGTCCATTTTTTGTCGTAGAGTTCAAAAGAAACAAATTCAATGGCTGCCTCATTTTTTTGCAGACTGTTCCTTACTTTTTGCCAGTTGATTGCCAAGTCCGCTTTTAATTCCCTAAAAGCGGCTGAAGATTGGGTGAGGGATTTATCCAGTGCTTCGGCTTTATCCTCAAGACTCTTGATGTAATTTTCGTCCCCATTGTTTTGCTTTAGGTTACTAATCTGTTGGCGTAAACTTCCGAGTTCTTCAAAGTGATTAATGAGAGATTGATTGCCTGAAGAGTAAATTATGTCCCGCACGGCGTTTGTAGTGCGGAGCAAAATACCTTTAGAAAACAGAGTATTTTCGTAGTTAAGTGAGTTGCTTTCAGGGACGGGATAATAGAAGGAGAGGGAATAATTATTTTCAAAAAAATTTGAGTTAGTGTCCCAATAAAAGGAGCGTTGTTGTTCTGTTTGAAAAGAAAAATTTTGTTTTATAATGCCGATATTAATTTTAATCTGTTCCTGTTTATATGCAAGCGCCTTTGTGTATTCTTTTTTACTCAAATACAACATATACAAATTATCAAGTGAAGAGACATAATCCGGATGCTCCTTACCCAGAGCCTTTTCCTTGATGGTTGTCGCCTCAAGATAATAGCGTTCCGCTTTGGCATAATCGCCCATGCTGTGATAAAGCGCTCCCAGGTTGTTTAATGATTGGGCATAATCCGGATGCTCTTTACCAAGCGCCTTTTCCATAATGGCTATCGCCTCAAGATAATAACGTTCCGCTTTGGCATAATCGCCCATGCTGTCATACAGAGATCCCAAATTATTTAACGACGAGGCATAATCGGGATGCTCTTTACCCAGAGCTTTTTCCCTGATGGCTGTCGCCTCAAGATAATAGCGTACCGCTTTAGCATAATCACCCATACTGTCATACAATAATCCCAAATTATTTAACAACGAGGCATAATATGGATGTTCCTTACCCAGAACCTTTTTATATATGACTGTCGCCTCAAGAAAATAGCGTTCAGCTTTGGTATAATCGCCCATGCTGTCATACAGAGTTCCTAAATTATTTAACGACGAGGCATAATCGGGATGCTCCTTACCCAGAGCCTTTTCCCTGATGGCTGTCGCCTCAAGATAATAGCGTTCCGCTTTGGCATAATCGCCAATGTCCATGTATAGAGATCCTAAATTATTTAACGACGTGGCATAAGAGGGATGCTCCTTACCCAGTACCTTTTCCTTGATGGATATCGCCTCAAGATAATAGTGTTCCGCTTTGGCATAATCACCAATGTCCATGTACAGAGATCCTAAATTATTTAACGACGTGGCATAAGAGGGATGCTCCTTACCCAGAGCCTTTTCCCTGATGGCTGTCGCCTCAAGAAAATAGCGTTCCGCTTTAGTATAATCGCACATACTATAATACAGAGATCCCAAATTATTTAACGATGTGGCATAAGAGGGATGCTCCTTACCCAGAGCCTTTTCTGTAATAGCTATATCCTCAAGATAATAGCGTTCCGCTTTGGCATAATCACCAATGTCCATGTACAGAGATCCCAAATTATTTAACGACGTGGCATAAGAGGGATGCTCTTTACCTAAAGTCTTTTCAATAATTTCTTTTACTTTAAGAAAACATTCTATAGCTTTTGCATAGTCGCCTTGATTGTAGTATTGTATGCCCCTACTGTTCCATGTTGCCGCACTTTCCTCCTGCGCAAACCCCACCTCCCACACAAACACCGCCAACACAACAGCAATCACTAAATGCTTCAATTTCACAATTCTTCCCCTAATATATTCAAAACATTATTACCAAATTTTTCACGCAGAGGCGCAGAGGACGCAAAGTTCCTGTCCGTCAACTATTGGTTATTCAAGATATATTATATAAAAAGCAAAAATCTTAAAAGTAACACGCAAATCCCACAAACAACAACTCTGCGTCCTCTGCGCCTCTGCGTGAGGTCTTTACCCATTAAGCCCCCACGCACAGCTCTCGGACAACACCTCTTTCCACCCCTTCGTGATCTTCTCTTCCTCCGCGTTCTTCGTGTGAAAATTTTTTTGAAAAATATTTCATTTTCGGTCAAGCGCCACGCATCTGCACGCCATATATAGGTGAGAAAATCAATTTTTAGGAGATGGTCTATGAAAGAAGCCTCATCTGACTCCTCACATATCCCTTGGCATCCTGCCTTTATTGAAGCTTTACAAATGGAGTTGCAGGACTATCAGGACGCGCTGGAGTTTCACCCGGAATACCAACTGACTTCCGAGCCTTTGCGGATAGACTGTGTAATTATCAAAAAGGCAAAAAATGTCATTATCAAGAAAAATATTGCAGTTATATTTAGGGAATGTAATCTGTTGGAATACAAAAGCCCCGACGATTATGTTTCAATCGATGATTTCTACAAGGTATACGGTTATGCTTGTCTGTACACATCGTTTCAGCAGGTTCCAATAACAAGTTTAACGCTGTCGTTTATCGAAAGCCGCTATCCTGAGAAACTGCTTGACCATTTAAAAAACGAGCGAAATTATTTAGTTGCGGAAACCGGTCCTGGTATATATAATGTTAAAGGAGACATACTGCCGATACAGGTAATCGACAGCCGTAAACTGTCCGTTGACGAAAACCTGTGGTTAAACGGCTTGAATAACAAGCATGATCGTTTTACGATTGAGCAGGTTGGCAAAGAAATCAATAAGCAAGGCAAAGCGGCGCGGTTAGCTGCGTATTTATACGCATTAACGAAGGCGAATCCCGAAGCTACAGAGGAGGCAATAAAAATGAAAGATGTTTTTGATGAAGTGATGGAAAAATCAGGATTGGCAGCCAGATTGGAAGAAAAATACAGAGCAAAAGGCAGAGCTGAAGAAGCGTTTGACATCGCGCAAAATATGGTAAATTTAGGTTTTCCAATTGAAACTGTTATCTCAGCTACCCGGCTTGATCCTGAAAAAGTTAAAGTGCTGTATCAATAGTAATCATATTAATATTTTAAAAAAAGCCAAAAAACAAGGGATTTAATACATTTATATAGTACTTTCGCTTTTTGCAAATAAACATAAAGTATGCTAAACTCTACATAGATGTATAATAGGGAAATACTGCCTCCAATTGCCTCGCCTATTGTGGACGGGAACCCTATTATTGGGACGTGGAACAGGGCTTTTGAAAAGGTAGATTTACAGGAGATTAGCAAACCTTACAACTACCCCCTACCGCGATGGGCGAAAAACTTGCGAATCAAGGAATGGCAGTGTTTCAGCGCGCATAATAAATATTTTCTGCTGGACGCTATTTTCTGTAATGTAAAAATGTACAGAATGGCCCAGGTTTTACTCTATGATAGGGAAAAAGAACAAAAATATCTCTATAGAAAAATAATGCCAGGCACGGGCTGGCAACTGCCCGTCAGTCTTGCAAATTCTTCGGTAGACAGCCGTTCAATGAGTTTTTTCTTCCGTATCCATAGCTGGCTTGACGCTGACACGGTAAAACTGGATATCAATATTGAGTCGGACAGAAAACACCCTCCGTTGACCATTCACCTTGCGTACGATATGAATAATCAAGATGTTTCCCCAATGGCGGCTACCCTTGGATTTTCAAAACAAAGAATAATGTACGTTTATAAGGCATTTGCCCCCGTCCGAGGGGACATGGTTTTGGGGGGGAAACGAATAACTTTAAAACAAGATGCCTGTTCGGGGGTTTTTTGGGATTGCAAGGGATTTTTCCCATACAAAATGCATACTACTATGTGCAGTGCCGCAGGTTTTGATGAAGAAAACAGGCGTTTTGGCTTCCATATTGCCGAAAATCAAACAAGGGATACTAATAAAAACAACGAGAACGCTTTATGGATAAACGGGAAATTAACCCCATTGCCGCCGGTGCGAATCACAATGCCAAACGGAATTGACGCCGATTGGATAATTCAGGATGTTGAAGGTATGGTTGATTTATCATTTTCCCCAAAAGAACCGGATAAAAGCGGCGTAAAATCGTTGTTTACAAGAGCCGATTTTAATATTCCATTGGGGTACTTTAATGGAATGTTGGTCAATTCCGAAGGAGAAAAAATACAAATTAAAAACCTTTTTGGAATTGGTGAAAAACTTTATTTGCGGGTGTGAGTATGGCAAAA
>Ga0268262_10004666_pt1 | contig 14027 bp, 12 predicted proteins | sample TergutNc150P3_FD_190354 | JGI IMG/M metagenome (GOLD analysis project Ga0268262, IMG submission 190354) | Nasutitermes corniger P3 segment gut microbial community from laboratory colony in Florida, USA - Nc150 P3 (SPAdes) (version 2) | ecosystem: Host-associated > Arthropoda: Insects >... | reverse complement strand
CGCTCGCGGAGCACCAGTAGGCGTGCGAGGAAAAGCATGGTGTTGGTTTTGCCGCAGCCAGTCGCCCCAAAGTAGGTGCCTCCCTTGCCAGTCCCTCTTGGTTTCATCTGCGCCTTGATGTTGGCAAGCATCTTATTGGCGGCAAAAAACTGGGGGTATCGGGCTACAATCGCCTCATTCTTTTTGCTGTCATCCGGGTAGTACACAAAATCCCGCAATATGGCCAATAATCGGTCTTTTGCAAACGCGCCCTTGATCATGGTGAATAGCGCGGAAATGCCATCCGACACCTTTTCTTCATCGTTGGCCTTGCTCCAAGAGTAATAGTATTTGTATGGTGTAAAGACGCTGCCCATCTTGGTGTTTGCGCCGTCACTGATAACAGACAGGCAGCAGTGCTTAATCAGCTTGGGTATGTCGCGGCAGTACCTGATGCAGATTTGCTCCCAAGCGTCGTGGATGGTTGTATTTTCATCTATGGCCGACTTGAACTCGAATATGGCCACAGGTATGCCATTGACGAACAGCAGCAAGTCAGGCCGCCGCAGTTTATCCCCCTGTACCTCGAATTGGCTGACGACCTTGAAAATGTTGTTCTCTAAATTGTCAAAGTCTATGTAGCCGATGTGCGTAGCGGCCTTGCCCTGCCCCTCCCTAGCCAGCGGAAAGCCCTCGTTCATCAAGCGGAACGACTCCCTGTTGCCAGCGTAAAGAGGCGTGGCCGAAATGTTTTTTAAGCGGCTGACAACCTTTTCTGCCTCCACGTCCAATAGGTCGGGGTAGCGGCGCGACAAAAATGCCCGCAGGTCGTCTTCTAATAGCACGTCCTCTAACCTGCGGTGGATGGTCTTGCCCTTGACGTGCTTATAGCCCTGCTTGCAAAAAAGGGCTATGATGGCCTTCTCCAATTCATCTTCTACCAACTTGCCCTTTGGGGTATATGTGTACATCAGTCGCCCCCGTTCCTCAAAAATTGTGTGACGCATTTTATAAGCGACATACAGCGGTTGAAGAAGTAGTCGTAGTGGCGCGTGTCTGTGATGTCAACTGCCCCCTTACCATGATGGCGTACTCTGAACTCGTTACCAATTTCCCAAAGTTCCTTAAATTCCTTATTAAACAATTCTTCAAATTTTGGAACCCCCATTCCCATGTCTTTGACGATTCGGCCCGCTGAATAGGGTGTGTTTTTGGAGTAGTAGGTTTTCAGCCTCTCAAAAGCGTCCCAGAGTTTTTCAACGGCATCAGCCCTAAATTGCGGGTCGGGCTTCTTGAAAAGCGCATAAGCCTTATCGAGCAGCTCTTTGATGCCTTCTTCTTTGATTGAATTCTGCATGTCCTTGAAATCGTCTTCTGTCACCACGCCATGTTCTGTGGTGCGCTCTATTGTCTTTTCTGCCGTGAGTGTGTACTGCAATCTGGTACGTTCAAAAATGCCATTGATTTCTTGACGATATTTTTCAAATATTTCATCTGTTTCTAAAAATATAAGATGATGGTGGTCATAAAAGCTGTGCCAACCAACTTTTTGAAAATCTTTGAGATTTTTTCCAACATATTCAATAAAATCTAGGAGTGCATATTGTTCATCATTGGAAATAATTGTATGACGATCATCGGGTTTACAAATTATTCCATACGCATTCCTGAATAAATCGGGCATATCAAATTTCAATGTTTTACCAAGTGTTTCAAGGTCTGTGCCACAACAGATTTGTGGGTCATCACCACATTTCGCAGGGAAATCCCAAGCAAGGTAGTCCAAATATTTTTCGCAGCGACCAAATAACAAAGGGTACATATCGGCCGTTATTTCAGAAGTGCGCTCAACGGCGGGCTTCCTTCGGCCGTCCCTTTCTGAATACAAGCTCATTTACGGCCCCCATGAGCGGCAGTGCCTTCTTCCTGTGCGCCCTTTATCAGTATCGGGCAGATGTCCCTCAGCATGTTCCCAAGCGCCGTGATGTTGCGCTGCATAAGCCGCCTAGCGTTGTACAGGTTCGCAACCGCCCTCTGTTGCTCCAATGATGGTAAGGGAATTTCGATTTCGTAAAAGCGCGGCAACTCCAAACTTGCCCTGATGCTACCATCGCTTATAAACCAGCCGTAACGGTCGCTTTCACAGCGGCTGAACCAAAGCATGACATATTCGGCAAGCACAGAATTGCCCCTTATTTGCAACACGGAATAGGCTGGCGAAACAATGATGGGTTCATCTCCCTGAAAAAGCGCCATACGGATGCACTCGTCTCGCCCAGTTTGCATCGCACTATACGCAAACTGATTCTTCTTGACCACTTTGTATTTGGTCAGGTCAGTCCCAGACAGGTTGGCAACCGAAGGCATGAACTCTTTGTTGATGTTGATCCCCTGCGCGTTTTTGATTTCTCCGCTGCTGTTCCGCACGTCTATCTCTTCCAGCAGGACTCCGATAGCAACACGCGGAGTGCCGCGCCTAACCATCTCAATGCTTGCCACCAATGCGGCAGTCACATTTTTCAGACTATTCACTTGAATACTAAAATTGGCGAGCATGGCATTGTAAATATTGACGTACTTTTGTTGGATGGCTAATGGCGGCAAAGAAATTTCAATTTCAAAGAAACGAGACAGCTCCAGTCCACCGCGGACACTACTGTCGCTCACAAACCATGCGTATCTATCTCTCTCCGCTCTATTTAGCCACATCATAATGTATTCTGGCAATGTTGCATCTGACTTCACTTGGAACACCGGATAAGCTGGCGAAACTATGCAAGGCTCGTTTTTGCGATAAAGGCCAAATGGTATCTTTTGATCACGTAGTACGTGCATAAAATTTGCAGCAAATTGGTTCTTTCTGACCACTTTGTATTTTGTAAGATCAATTCCTGAGATGTTAGCCGCCGTGGGTATAAATTGCTTGTTGATGTTGACCCCTCGCACGTCATTGATAGATCCATCGCTGTTCCGTACATCTATTTCTTCCAGCAGGTCTCCAATGGTCACACACCGCACAACGCTTTGGCTTTTCAATGTTTTTCTCATGCCTCTGTGCCCGAACCAATCCCATAGCCAATCCCCCTGAACGCCTCTTCCAGCATGTCCAGCGATTCCCTTTCCCTTGCCAGCGCAACTTTCATTTCGCGCTGGACGCGGGCCATCTCGGTGGCATAGTCTATATCCGCGTCGCGGTCTATGAACTCTATGTACTTGCTTGGCGCCAAGGAATAATTTTTGGCCCGCATGTCCTCGATGGTGGCCGACCTGCAAAGCTCTGGCACGTCGGCGTAGCCGTTGCCCGTCTGCCAGCTTGCAAAGATTTTCTTTACTGCGGCTATCTGCGCTGCGTCAAACTGGACGTATTTCTTTTCGTACACGTTGGTGTTCCAGCGCCTCAAGTCAACAAAGAGCGTGTGGCCGCGCCTGTCCCTCAGTTGCCAGTCGTTGTGCTTTCTTGCTTTTTTGTTGTTGCAGATTATCCACAGCGTAACGGAAATGTCCGTTGAGTAAAACATCTCGCGGGGCAGCACCATTATGGACTCTATTTTATCGTTCTCTATCAGCCTTTTGCGTATCTCGCCCTCCGCGCCGTCGGCGTTGAGCGCCCCATTTGCAAGCAGGAAGCCAGCCACGCCATTGGTTTCATCCAACTTTGAGAGCATGTGCAATATCCATGCGTAGTTGGCATTTGAAGCGGGCGGGACGGTGTAGCCCCTAAAGCGGGGGTCGCTGGTCAGTTCATCCTCCCCGCGCCACTTTTTGAGGTTGAAGGGCGGGTTGGCCATGATGAAGTTTACTTTTGTGTCTTGGTGGCGGTCATCGAGGAAGGTTGAAGCTGGCGCGCTGCCCAAGTTGTGGGATATTCCGCGTATGGCTAGGTTCATCTTGGCCAGCCTCCAAGTGTCGGGGTTGGACTCTTGACCCTTGACCGATATTTCGATGCGGCGGCCGTTATGGCTCTCCACAAACTTGACGGACTGGACAAACATGCCCCCAGAGCCGCAGCAGGGATCATAGACAACGCCGCTGTAAGGCTCTATCAATTCGGCTATTAGGCTGACAATGCTGGCCGGGGTGTAAAACTCGCCCTTTTCTGCTCCCTGCCCCGAATCCATAGCAAAGACTTGCAAAAAATACTCGTACACGCGCCCAACTAGTACCATGTAACATTTAATTGTGCATAAATATCAGTTTTGTTGTAGTGTAGTGTTACCTGGTTAAGGAGGCACTATGGCAACGAAGTATTCGCTGATACTAAGCCCTGACGAGCGGGTTTGGCTGGAGGGGATAACGCATAGAGGGAAGCACAGCGCTTTGAAAGTTTTGCAGGCCAGAGCCTTGCTGTTATGCGATACCGGGGAAGGCGGGTCTGGATGGTCAGCGCAAAGGATTTCAGAGGCGCTGGGTATAAGCAGCAGGACTGTCGAGAGTCTCAAAAAGCGCATCGCAATCAGCGGGCTGGAGAACGCCTTTGAAAGAAAGCAGCGAGAGAAGCCGCCCAGGGAAGTGCGGTATGACGGGGAGTTTGACGCGCACATAGTAGCCTTGGCCTGTTCTGATCCACCCCCAGGGCATCAGAGGTGGACAGTGCGTTTGTTGGCGGCAAAGGCCATTGAATTGCAGATTGTCAAAGAAGCGTCCCACATGAGCGTCCACAGGGCGCTAAAAAAAACGAATTGCAGCCTCACCGAAAGAAGTACTGGAAAATACCGCCAAAGGAGAACGCCGCCTTCGTAGCTTGCATGGAGGATGTGCTTGAAGTGTACCATCGCCCGCACGACCCTGATTACCCGGTTGTATGTATGGATGAATCAAACAAGCAGCTGGTGGCGGATATTGTTGAGCCAATCCCCTGTGCCCCCGGGAGGCCAAAAAGGATAGAACACGAGTATGTCAGGAAAGGCGTGGCGGAAATTTTTATTGCCACGGAGCCTCTGACAGGGGCGGTGGCATCCCGCATAACAGAAAGACGCACCCGCAAAGACTGGGCGGATTTCATAAAGTATCTGCTTGATTGCCGTTACCCCGATGCACGGAAAGTGGTATTTGTCATGGACAACCTCAACACGCACGGGGTCGCTTCGCTTTATGCCAGCTACCCGCCTGAAGAGGCATTGAGGCTTTCGCGCCGCATGGAACTCCATCACACCCCAAAGCATGGCAGCTGGCTGAACATAGCCGAAATTGAGCTGAGCGCCCTCTCGGTGCAGTGCCTTGACAGGCGTTTTGGGAGTATGGCTGAATTGGCTGCAGAGACCGCCGCATGGGAAACCCAGCGCAATGCGTCACGCAAACCAGTAAATTGGCAGTTCAAAACGGCAGACGCGAGAATTAAACTAAAACATATCTATCCGCAAATTTAAGTGTTACTAAGTACTAGGTCTTTGTCGTGGAAGCGGGACTCGTCAATTTTGTTGATTTCGTCTATCAGGCCCTTGATCTGCCGCCCTTGGGCACCCAAAGAGGCATAGAAATTTTGGGGAAGGGCACCCCTTAGAAGCGGATTCCTATCCTCTATGTCGGCCATGGCCTTGTCAATAGCAACGGCAATGCCGTCCGCGCTTGCGTTTTGGACTATGTGGGGCCAGCGGGCCGTCTCTGTTAAGTAGGGCACGTTTTCTGATTCGTAGAATGATGGCTTTTCCAGAAAATGCGGATTATCGCCGTATTTTTCTTGTATCGCGGCGCGGCGCTTTTCAAACTTGTCCCCGGCAAATTTGAGGAACACCAAGCCCATCACCGCGTCGCGGTTCTTTTCGTTGCCGCCCACCGTGCCGCGCAGCGCGTTGCGGCAGTTCCACATTATGGATTCGAGCGACTGTTCCGGCGTTTTTTTGCGCCGATCCCTTATTATGGATTCGATTGGCTCTTCCTGTTTCTTTTTGGGGGCTTTGGGCATTTTGCTCTCTCGCGGCCATTTCGCTTCGCGCCGCAATATTGTCATTATCCACCATTCTGGCAAGACTTGCTTGGGTGGATGTTGTGTTGGGTAGTATGGGTGTAAAAGGAGCCAGGAACAACCTGTCAACCCTTATAGCAATTTTAGATGGCGTAGTCCATTCTCATGACTTCTGAATCCAATTTTATCAATATGTTTCGCATGAATGTATTGCACATTTTGGACTACGAAAACTAAAATTGCTATATCATTGCCCGAGCGCTTCCTTGTGCCTGCCGATTTGCGACCTCTCAGACCGCCCGCTTGCGCGTTGGCGGGTCAGTTCGCAGTAACATACAGCCAGGTTATCGACTAAACCTTGATTTTTTTCTTTTCCCTTTTGCCGCCTGCTGTGCCGCTTTTGGCGCTCAGTGTCAATTTGTCCTGTCTGATGTCAAACTTGGCTACACCGCCGCTCTTTAAGCTACCAAATAATATTTCGTCGGCAAGGGGGCGTTTCAGGTGTTCCTCAAAGACTCTGGCCATAGGGCGTGCGCCCATGACAGGATCAAAGCCTTTTTCAGCCAACCAGTCGCGCGCGGCGTTGGTTAAGTTCAGTTCCACTTTTTTTTCGCTCAGTATGCGCTGCAGTTCATTGGCGAATTTATCTACAACACGCAGTATTTCCGGTCGCCCCAGAGGCTTGAAATACAAAATAGCGTCCAGGCGATTGCGGAATTCCGGGCTGAAAGTCTTTTCAATTGCGCCTCTGGCGCTCCCGCCAACACTGGAGTCGGCAAATCCCAAACGCCTCTGGCTGACGTTTTTGGAACCGGCATTTGTTGTGAGGATAATAACGACATGGCGAAAATCGGCTTTACGTCCGTGTGGGTCTGTCAATGTAGCGTGATCCATAACCTGGAGCAGTATGGCGAACAAGTCAGAGTGTGCTTTTTCTATTTCATCCAGCAGTAGGACAGCGTGTGGCTGCTTGCGTATGGCGTCAACCAAAAGTCCGCCATCCTCAAACCCCACATAGCCCGGCGGCGCGCCGATTAAGCGGCTGACAGCATGCTTTTCCATGTATTCAGACATGTCATGACGGATGAATGGCACATTCAATGTGTTGGCTAACTGCTTTGCCAGTTCCGTTTTGCCAACTCCTGTTGGGCCGGCAAACAAGAAAGAGCCGCCGGGGCGATCATGTCCGCGCAATCCAGAGCGGCTTAATTTGATGGATGACGCAATGCGCTCTACTGCTTCATCCTGACCATATATCACAGACTTCAGGTCTGTTTCCAAACGGGCTAGACGAGAAGCGTCATCAGACGTCACTGATTGCAGAGGAACGCGGGCAATCTTGGCGATTACCGTTTCAATCTCCGGCACACCCAGCACATGTTTGCGTTTGTCAGGCGGCAATAAGCGCTGTGCGGCTCCTGTTTCATCCATTACGTCCAATGCTTTATCAGGCAGGAAAGTGTCCCTGAGATGTCTTGCTGAAAGCCGGACAGCGGCTTCAATGGATTCATCTGTGAATTTCACGTGGTGATGCGCTTCATAGGCCTTGCAGAGCCCTTTTAGTATTTCCACGGCTTCTGGCTCGGCGGGTTCGGCGAGTTCAATTATCTGGAACCTTCGAGCCAATGCGCGGTCTTTTTCAAATCCGCCTTTCAAATCCTGGTATGTGCTGGCGCCTATGCAACGAAGATCGCCAGAGTCAAGAACCGGTTTCAGCAGGTTTCCGGCATCCAGGCTTCCGCCATTGACAGAACCTGCGCCGGATAGTGTGTGTATTTCATCTATAAACAGCAATGCTCCCGGCTTTTTTTTGAGCGAGTCCAGAACAGCTTTTACGCGGGCTTCAAAGTCCCCTCTATAGCGTGTACCGGCCAGGAGTGCGCCCAAATCCAGAGAGTAGTAAGCGCTCGCCGCAAGTCCTTCTGGAACCTCGCCGTGATGTATGCGCAGAGCCAAGCCCTCCGCCAGCGCGGTTTTACCTACGCCGGCTTCGCCCACCAACAGAGGGTTGTTTTTTCTGCGCCTGCATAGTACGTGCATGACGCGTTCAAGTTCCGGCTCACGCCCCACTAAGGGATCTATGCGGCCTTGTTTCGCTTTTTCCAACAAGTCAACTGCATAAGCCGCCAATGGATCGTTGGAAGTAATTTCTTCTTCGCTTTCGGCTTCCTGGCGGCGAAATGGAATGACAGCACCCTTGGATCGCGGCAAGTTTTGGCCATGACAAAGGAATCGAAGCAAGGGCAAGCGTCTTACGCCATGTTTATTCAAAACATAAGATGCGAAGCTCTCCGTCTCGGGAAGTATAGAGGCCAGCACCGCTCCGCTGTCTATCTGTTCAACTTCACTGGCTATGGTGTGAACTATCGCCCTTTCCATTACCCGATTGAAAGCTATCGTTGGAATTGGATCAGGGGCTTTTTTCCAGGGTATGGTTTCCAGATTTTCCGACAGATACTTTTCCAGTTCCAGCCATATTTCATCAAAGTTTCCGCCGCAAGCTCGGATGGCGTTGTAAACCAGGACGTCATCTCTAAGACTGAACAGCAAATGCTCTATGGTCAAATATTCATGACCACTCTGGGACGCATGCCAAAAGGCTGATTCTATAGACTTTTGCAGTGTTGGGGTTAATCGTGGTTTTTCGGGCATCAGACGTTTGGCTCAAGTGTGCAGAGTAGCGGAAATTCGTGGCGCTCGGCTAATTGCCTGACCTGCTCAACTTTGGTCTCCGCCACTTGAAAAGGATATATCCCGGCCACTCCCGTGCCGCTGTTATGAACTAAAAGCATTATTGATACCGCGTCAGCTTCCGCTTTGCGGAATACCTCCTGCAACACCCATACAACGAAATCTCTTGTTGTGTAGTTGTCATTGTGGAGTATCACCCTATAAAGCGGCGGTAATTGGAGTTTTTCGGAAATCTTGGTTTCCGTGGTCGTCCCCGTTTTTGAATTTCCTTGTGGCTGAGACACGTCCGCCTCCGCTTTCGCTAATCTTTCTTCACCCATTGATCCAGCCATTTAATGACTGTATCGTGCCATTGAATGCTGTTCGCCGGTTTCAGTATCCAGTGATTTTCATCCGGAAATATTATCAAACGGCTGGGAACGCCGCGCCGTTGTAATGCTGTAAATGTGCCAATACCCTGCGTATAAACAACTCGATAGTCCTTGCACCCATGTATAATCAGCGTGGGAGTTTTCCACTTGGATACGTGATCTATCGGATTGTGCTTGGCATAGCTCTCAGGATTACCCCAAGGCGTACCCATGTGTTCCCATTCCGGGAACCACAGTTCTTCTGTATTAAAGTAAGCCATGCGCTCATCCAGGTTGCCATCATGGCACACCAGAGCGCGGAAGCGATCCGGCGCCTGACCGGCAATCCAGTTGATCATGTAACCGCCGTAGGACGCGCCCAGCGCGCCAATCCTCTTGTCATCCAGGAAAGAATATTTCTTGATAGCGGCGTCCAGACCTTTCATCAAGTCCTCAAAGGGAGCGCCACCCCAATCGCCATTGATGGCATTCGTGAAAACCTGGCCATAGCCTGTGGAGCCGTGGAAGTCTATCATCACCACCGCGTATCCGGCACCCACATAGGCTTGGGGATTCCAGCGATAGTGGAAATGGTTGCCAAAGCTACCCTGGGGGCCGCCGTGAATAAGAAAAGCCACGGGGTACTTTTTGGATGGATCAAAGTTGATTGGTTTGACTATGTAGCCATAAACGGTTTCAGCATTGGCGCCCGTAAATGTAAATTGCTCCGGCGTACCCATGAGAGTTGCGGCCAATTTGGCTTCATTTATCTTTGTCAGGGGTCTCAGTCCCTTGCCATCGGCGCCGATTGTGAAGAGTTCAACAGGGGAAGTCAGGTTGTCGCGACCAAATACAATTCGTCCGTCAGCGAGGAATTTAGGAGACGAGTTTGATCCGTCCGCGTACACCACCCGCGTGGTTCCATTTGCCACATCAACGGCAAAGATGGCCTTTTGCCCCAAATGATCCGCCGTGCATAGTATTTCTTTTCCGTCAGGACTCCACGCAAGTTCGCCGACCGAACGATCTCCAAATTTATCAGCGGAAGCACGCACAACAATACGGCGCTCACGCTTGGTGTCCATTTCTCGGATTATCAAGTCAAGCCTGTCGGCTTCATAAACAGGCTTGGTCATGGCCACATAAGCCAGCTTTCTGCCATCTGGGGAAAATACGGGCTGTGTGTCGGTAGCGGGGTTTGAAGTGATGCGTAACGGCTCTTTGCTGCCATCAATCGGGACTTCCCACAGATCCAGATTTGTACTCCACGCTTCTTGTCTGCCCTCCAACCTGGCTGTAAAAATCAATGTCTTGCCATCAGGACTGACAGCGTATTCTTCACTGCCGCCAAATGGCTTTGTTGGGGCGTCTCCATCCATGTTTAGCATCAAATCTCTGGCTACGCCTGTTTTAATATCAAAATGAAAAATATGATTGCGCGTGCCATCTTTCCAAGTGTCCCAATGACGCACAAACAGTTGATCGAACACCATACCGGTTGACTTGCGCGCATCGTTGGCAACATGCGCTTTTTTAGTATCTTCAGGAGATTTCCCCGGGAAAACGGCCATTGAAAGTATTAAAGAATTGCCCGTCGGACTTATTTCAACAGCGTCAACGTCCAGGGGCAGGTCTGTCACTTGGGCAGGCAGATGGGTTTCCTGCTGGTTTATCTTCCAGACCTGTGAACTGCCTGATTTAGAGGATACGAAATAAACAGAACCATCTTTCGCCCATCTGGGGGAGTGCGCTGACATATTTTCAGGCGTCAGCCGTTTGGATCTGCCATCCATGCCAACCAGCCATAGACTGCTGCGGCGGCGGTTGGCTTCCATGTCTGTCACCGAGCAAGTATAAACCACCGTCTTGCCGTCCGGGCTGACTCTGAATTCCTGAATCCTGTCCATAGCCAGCATGTCATGGACAGAAAATGGCCTGGGCGACTGGGCTGTAGCAAAACCAGTGGCAATCAGGCAAATATACAAAATTGAGGGCTTGAGCATTAGAACCTCCAAACGACATCTATGTTATTTAGGTTACATGAACACGAACTTGTTTGTGCAACATAGTCAATAAACCGGTCGTGCATTACCTATCCAGTTCACCCGCAATGATATTCATCGCACCCAGTTCAGCCAAAAAGTCGGCCAGCAGGAGTCCGTGTATTTTTTCATCAATGCTGCTGAATATTGGGTAACAGGGCGGGCGGACGTGGATTCGATAAGGGCTTTTACCGCCATCTGAAATGATATAAAACCCCAGCTCCCCATTGGCGGCTTCTGTGGCGCAATATACTTCGCCCACGGGTACATCCATGCCGTGCATGATCAGCTTAAAGTGACGGATTAGGCCCTCAATTTGTGTATATACCGCATCTTTTGGAGGCAGAGCCACTTTATAGTCGTCAATAATCACAGGCCCTGGGCCGATTTCTTTCAGGCGTTTGATACATTGTCTGATGATGATCACACTCTGGCGCATTTCTTCCGTGCGCACAAGGTAACGGTCGTACACATCGCCGGTGGTGCCAACAGGAATATCAAAATCATAGGTTTCGTAATCCAAATATGGCTGGGCCTTACGCAAGTCGTGAGACAGGCCGCATGCTCTTAGGCACGGGCCTGTGTAACCCCATGAAATGGCCTGTTCAACAGTAAATACGCCAACGCCCTTTGTGCGGTCTGCCCAAATTGGGTTGTAGGTCAGCAGACTCTCCATTTCATCAATGTGCTTAATACAATCATCCAGCAGATCTTCGCAAAGTGGGATAAATTCATCTGGAATATCGCGGTAAAGGCCTCCAATACGTGTAAAGCTAGTGTGCAAGCGCTGTCCGGCTGCCATTTCCAGTAAATCGTATATGGTTTCACGCACTTGGAAAACATACAGATACGCGGAAAACGCGCCAATATCAACAGCGTTGACGCCAATACAGACCAGGTGATCGGAAATACGCGTGAGTTCTGACACGAGGACGCGGATGACTCTGCTACGAGGAGGGTCTTGAATGCCAAGTAATTTTTCCACAGCCAGGACATAGCCGACATTATTCAATATTGGCGAGCAATAATTCATGCGGTCGGTTAGCGGGATAAACTGGGTGTAGGATAGGTTTTCGCCGAGTTTTTCCACTCCTCTGTGCAAGTAGCCGATTTCAGGCTCGGCACTAATAATATTTTCGCCTTCCATTGTCAATACAACCCGCAGTGTTCCGTGAGAAGCCGGATGGCTTGGGCCGAAGTTGACGATCATTCGTCCGGCATGGGCAGGATCGTTTTCAAAGGTGGCAGATTGCATAGGAAGCTCGGAGCAATAGTGTGTTGAGGTCATTCGGCTAACGATTTGGCGTGTCCGGCATAGGATGTCCCTGTATCAGAATTGCACCAAATATCGCCGCCATCTAAAGGAAAGTCCTTGCGGAGCGGATGACCGGCAAAATCGCCCCACATCACCAGGCGCGTCATGTTCGGGTGGCCGTCAAAGGGAATACCGAAAAGATCAAAAACTTCGCGCTCAAACCAGTTGGCACCTTTATGTATGCCCGTAATGCTTGGTATGGACTGGCCTTCAGCGATGGGAATTTTAATTCGTAAACGCTCTTGACTGACAAGATTCTGAAAATGAACTACAACGTCAAATCGGGGCTGTCTTTCCGGCCAGTCAACAGCCGTCAAGTCTATCATCAAATTAAATCCTTCTTTAAAAATGAAATTTACAAGCTCCAAGTAATTTGAGGAGTCTAAAACTATGGTCTGGTCGCCCCTAAAATCACTGTGAGCCGTAATTACGCTAGGCATGACTTCATTAATGCGTTCAACAATCACAAAGCCTCCTACCAAATCCTGGACTGCCCTGCAGCAGCCGCTTCCCTGAACATCAATTGCAATGCCTGTTGGGAGGTCATACCAGATTCTTCCAATTTTAGCTGGCGTTCCATACTCTTATGAAACAAGTCCAAATTGGCTGCCCTGGCTTTGAATCCCTCTTTCATCATCTTTTCCTGCAACTCAATGGTGCCCTTAATAATGGCTTCCGGACGCGGGGGACAGCCAGGGATGTAAATATCAACAGGAATGACACGATCAATGCCTTGCAGAGTGGCGTAAGTACGATAGATACCACCGGTGGAAGCGCAGGCTCCGACACAAATAACCCACTTGGGTTCCGCCATCTGGGCGAATATCCTGCGCAGAACGGCTGCCTGTTTATTTGTGATAGTCCCCAAAACCAACATCAAATCTGATTGGCGCGGGCTGAAACGCATGGCCTCGGCGCCAAAACGGCTATAGTCATAGCGGCAGGTCATTAAACTCATAAACTCAATGGCACAGCAAGCTACTCCGTATGGCAATGGCCAGAGGCTGTTCTTTCTGCCCCAGTTGACAATCATCTCCAACTTTGTGGTGAACCAAGGTTCGCGGGTTTTTTCGGTGGTTTTTAACATAGTACTATTCATATTCTAGCGTTTCCATTCCAGAGCGCCCTTGCCCCAAACATAGACAAAACCTATCAGAAGCGTGACCATGAACAAAAGCATGGGGATAAATGTGTGCGGTGCTTTTCTGAAAATGACCGCCCAGGGCAGTAAAAAGGCCACATCAACATCAAACAAGATGAATAAAACCGCTGTCTGATAGAACTTGACGCTGTACATTTGTCTGGCGTCATGCTGTATCAGAGGGGCGCCGCATTCATATGGAATCAGCTTTTCGGGCCTGGGATTGTGGGGTACGAGCTTGAAAAACGGCAACAATTTACCTGTTAAAAACAAGATAAACACGCCCACGCAAAGCACGAACAGCAAGAGTACCAAGACTGGCAGGAATGGATTCAGAGATGTGTTCATGGGCATCCTTTTCGGCCTCAATTATAAATATGCTAACGCCTTTAGCGCAATTTTGTAAAAGAGTTCCTTTCTATTTAATGAGAGCCATTTGCAAAAGTTCCATTTTGCAACTCCAACACTTCAGGTTTATTGAAAATTATGAACAAAACAAAAATATTGACATTTTGTTTTGTTCATATTTTAATAATTTTGCTGTTTATCACTCAAAGATAATTATTGCAGTCTGGAAAAAGCCGGGAAAAATCAAATTGCAAAAACA
>Ga0268262_10004665_pt1 | contig 14034 bp, 13 predicted proteins | sample TergutNc150P3_FD_190354 | JGI IMG/M metagenome (GOLD analysis project Ga0268262, IMG submission 190354) | Nasutitermes corniger P3 segment gut microbial community from laboratory colony in Florida, USA - Nc150 P3 (SPAdes) (version 2) | ecosystem: Host-associated > Arthropoda: Insects >... | reverse complement strand
GCTCCCCGCGATGCTTCAGGATATATGATGAAATTACAGATCGTGCAGAATATGAGCGCGGTTTCCGCCGCCTGCATGATGATTAAGCGATCTGTTTTTGAAGAAGCCGGTCTTTTTAATCCTGAGTTTTCTGATTCATACAATGATATTGATCTATGCCTGAAAGTACGAAAAGCCGGTTATTTAATTGTTTGGACACCGTATGCCGAGGCTTATCATCTTGAATCAAAAACACGGGGGTATAATACGACAGCATATAAAAAACGTCTGCTTGCACAGGAAACAGATTTGTTTAGAACAAAATGGGAGAAGGAGCTTAATGCCGGCGATCTCTATTACAATTGTAATTTTTCACTTAGCAGGCCTGATTATAGGCTCAGGTAGATATATCGGTGTTAGGCCAACTCAGCCAGCCTGTTTCGGCGGCGGCGGAGTCTTGTGGGATTATTGGTAAAAAAGCCGTCTTTTTGGCGGTTTTGCGTTCGTTTGCCCTTATTTTTTGATATGAGTGTTATACAGAAGACAATTGCGCGTTTACGCATGTTCATGAAATACCGGGAACTCTTTTTCCAGCTTGTGTCCCGGGCTATCAAGCTTAAATACCGCAGGAGTATCTTGGGCTATATCTGGAGCGTACTTAATCCCTTACTTATCATGGTGGTTATGACTATTGTTTTTTCCACCCTGTTTGCCCGAGGGGTTGAGTATTTTCCGGTTTATCTCGTTATAGGACATATACTCTTTTCGTTTATGACGAGTGCAACCTCCATAGCGCTTGGATCGGTAATAGGAAACGCGGGCCTTTTAAAAAAGATATATATCCCCAAGTATATTTTCACTCTTGCGGCGGTAACCAGCGAATTGGTAATCTTCATTTTTACATTGGGGGCGCTTATTATTGTGATTATTGCGACAAAGACTCCTCTTAGCTGGCGTTTTGTTTTTATCCTTATTCCCATAATAGAACTGTATGTTTTTTGTATCGGGTTGGGGCTGTTTCTGGCCCAGGCCATGGTTTTTTTTCGGGATGTACAGCATATTTGGGCTGTCGTTACTACAGCGTGGTTGTACCTTAGCGCGATATTTTACCCTGTAGATGTTCTGCCGGAGAGGCTGTATTTCTTCGTTACGAAATATAATCCTATGTATTTTTATATAGCAATGTTCCGTAATTTTACCATCGGCAGCGCCAACATGGGCAGCTTGGATTTGGCAATTCGCGGAGCTGTGGCAGCCGTTATGATGTTGTTTTTGGGACTTGTTTTTTTCGCTCATAACAAAAATAAATTTATTCTCTATATGTAGAATTGAGGTGTCCTTTGGAACCGACTGTTATAAAAGTAGAAAACGCCACAGTACGTTTTAATATGGCCTCGGAAAAGATAGATAACATCAAGGAGTATTTTGTAAAACTCGTTAAAAAACAGCTCCACTTTAAGGAATTCCTTGCCCTTAAGAACATTAACCTGGAAGTAAAACAGGGAGAATCCTGGGGTATAGTGGGCAGAAACGGCGCCGGTAAATCTACTTTATTAAGGCTTATCTGCGGCATAATTGCCCCGAATACAGGTTCGGTAACGGTAAACGGCTCCATATCCCCCATGCTGGAACTGGGGGCGGGGTTTGACCCGCAATTAACCGCCGGTGAAAATATTTACTTGGAAGGCGCTTTGCTTGGACGCAGCCGTGCCTTTATGAAAGAACATTACGACGAGATAGTGGCTTTTTCGGAGCTTCAGGATTTTCTGGACATGCCCATTAAGAATTATTCCAGCGGCATGCAGGCGCGCATGGCTTTTGCGGTAGCTACCGTGGTAAAGCCCGAAATACTTATTGTGGACGAGGTTCTTTCAGTTGGGGACGCCGCCTTCCAGCGAAAATGCGAAACCCGTATACATGAAATGCTGCAAAACGCTACCACGCTGCTCCTCGTATCGCATTCCAGCAGTATGGTACAGAGTTTATGCGAAAAAGCGCTCTGGCTTCGAGCTGGCGAAGCGGTAATGAGCGGCAGCGCCAAAGAAGTTTGCGCCGCTTACGCGGAGTACTATAATTGAAAGGCATTATCCTCGCGGGCGGATCCGGTACCAGACTTTACCCCGTTACAAAAGTGGTGTCCAAGCAAATACTGCCCCTTTATGACAAACCGATGATATATTATCCCCTTTCAATACTTATGCTTGCCGGAATTCGGGAAGTGTTAATTATCTCTACCCCAAGGGACCTTCCGTTCTTTAAAGAGCTGTTGGGGGATGGCAGTAGTTTCGGTATGGATTTTGAGTACAAGGTTCAGGAAACCCCCAGGGGGCTTGCCGACGCTTTTATTGTAGGGGAGGATTTTATTGGCAGTGACAGTTGCGCCATGGTATTGGGGGACAATGTCTTTTTTGGCCGGAAATTTGGCCGTCTTCTAAGAGAAACACGGGGGCGCGTTGAAAAGGAAGGGGGCGGAATAATTTTTGGTTATTACGTTAAGGACCCCAATGAATATGGAGTTGTAGAATTTGATAAAAATGGAAAGGCGCTTTCTATCGAAGAGAAGCCTTCACGCCCTAAAAGCCATTACGCCGTTCCCGGGCTTTATTTTTACGACAATGCGGTAGTCAATATCGCCAAAACCGTACAGCCTTCCGCCAGGGGAGAAATAGAAATAACCGCTATTAACAATGTTTACCTTGAGCTGGGCAAACTTTCAGTGAAAATCTTAGGCCGGGGCATGGCCTGGCTTGATACCGGTACTTGTGACAGCCTTCTGGCAGCTGCAAACTTTATTGGAACTATCCAGAAAAGACAGGGCATGTACATTTCCTGCCCCGAAGAAATCGCGTATACAAACGGCTGGATAAACAGGGAACATCTCTTGAATCTTGCCTCAGGTTACAGGAACGAATACGGCGAATATTTAAGAAACCTAACGGAGAATGTCTGAGATGCCTTTTACCTTTACTCCCTGTTCGATACCAGGCGTATATGAAATTCAGCCAAAGGTTTTTGAAGACCGGAGGGGTTATTTTTTTGAAAGCTATTCGGAGCGGGATTTTTTTGACGCCGGGCTTACGCTTACGTTTGTACAGGATAACCAGTCGCGATCCGGCAAAGGTACGCTCCGGGGCTTGCATTTTCAGAAAACACACCCCCAGGGAAAACTGGTAAGAGTAATAGAAGGCGAGGTTTTTGATGTGGCGGTGGATCTGCGCCGGGATTCGCCAACAAGGGGCAAATGGCATGGCCTAATATTAAGCGGCGAAAAACAGAACCAGTTCTATATTCCGCCGGGATTTGCCCATGGATTTTTGGTATTGTCCAAACAGGCGGTATTTGCCTATAAATGCAGCGATTTTTATTATCCGGATGACGAAGGCGGCATTATCTGGAACGATCCCGCTATAGGCGTTAAATGGCCCGATTTAGGGGTGGAATACATTCTTTCAGAAAAAGATAAAAAGCTGCCTTTCTGGGAAGCTGGCAATCCTTGATTTGGCTCATCGGCAATAAGGGGATGCTTGGCACGGAGCTTTCTTTGCTCCTTGAAAAGGCTGCCATTCCTTTCACAGGCACGGACAGGGAAGTGGATATTACCGATCCGGCGGCGCTTATGGGTTTTATCGAAAAGCAGCCGCAGCCTTTTGAATGGATTATAAACTGCGCCGCCTATACCGCCGTAGACAAAGCCGAAGATGACAAAGAAAACTGCCGTTTGCTCAATACCGAAGGCGCTGGGAACGTTTCAAAAGCGGCAGGCAAAACAGGCGCCAGACTGATACATATTTCCACTGATTATGTCTTTAACGGCAAAGGAATCAGGCCTTATACCGAAGAGGATGCCGCCGATCCCATAGGCGTTTACGGGGCGACCAAGCGGGACGGAGAGCTAAAAGTTCTGGAAGAAAACGCAAAATCCTACATAATTCGTACCGCCTGGCTATACGGCAAATTCGGCGGTAATTTTGTCCATACAATGCTTCGCCTGATGAAGGAAAAGGACGAAGTAAAAGTGGTTAATGATCAAAAGGGCAGCCCTACCTGGACCAGGGATCTCTCGGAAGCGATTATTGCCCTGCTCCGTGCGGCGGACGGTAAGGCAATTCCCTGCGGGATTTACCATTATACAAACGAGGGGGAAATTACCTGGTTCGATTTTGCCAAAGAAATCCAGGCGCAGGCAAGGGCCTTGAGTCTTTTATCGAATAGTTGTAAAATAAGTGCTTGTACCAGCGACGATTTCCCGGCAAAGGTAAAGCGTCCTGAGTATTCGGCGCTGGACAAAACGAAGATAAAAAGTACCCTGGGGATTACGGTTCCTGTATGGAATACTAGTTTATGGAAGTTTTTGCATGAGTAAATTAACCAATATCCTCGTTACGGGGGGCGCCGGGTTTATAGGCGTTAATTTTATACGCTTTCTTTTTAAGGAAGGCTATGTAAAGCCCGAATTTAAGGGCCGGATCATTAATTTGGACGCCCTTACCTATGCGGGAAATTTAATAAGTTTAAAAGAAATTAACGCAAAATTCGGGGATAGCCGGTACTTTTTTGAAAAGGGCAATATATGTGACCGCCCCCTGGTGGAAGCTATTTTTGAAAAATACGATATTGATACGGTTGTGCATTTTGCCGCCGAAAGCCATGTGGACCGTTCAATCCTGAATCCTGAAACGTTCATAAATACCAACGTATTGGGAACCTTTACCCTCCTGGAAACAGCACGGAACGCCTGGAAAGACTCCGGGGATGTCCTGTTTCACCATGTAAGCACCGATGAGGTGTACGGTTCCCTGGGGGAAACAGGGCATTTTACGGAGAATACCCCTTATGCTCCCCGTTCCCCTTATTCGGCCAGTAAATCCGCAAGCGACCATTTAGCAATGTCGTATTACCATACCTACGGCTTGCCTGTTACCATTTCCAGCTGTTCCAACAATTACGGGCCCTACCAATTTCCGGAAAAATTAATCCCCCTGATGATCCTCAATATGCTTGAAGGTAAACCCCTTCCGGTATACGGGGATGGAAGAAATATCCGCGACTGGGTTTTTGTGGAGGATCACAGCAGCGCGGTTTGGACAATCTTGCAAAAGGGCATAGCCGGTGAAAAATACAATGTGGGCGGCGAAAACGAGTGGGAGAATATTAAGCTTCTCAATGAACTTATTGATATTTTTGCCGCCAAAACCTATTCCGATCCTAAGGCGGTTCGTTCAACCATTAATTATGTTAAAGACCGCCCGGGGCATGACAGGCGTTATGCTATCGACTGCTACAAACTAAAGCATGAACTGGGCTGGAAGCAGAGTGTTAATTTTAGAGAGGGCCTGGAACGCACAGTAGACTGGTATCTGGCTAACAGGGAATGGACAGAAAATATACTCAACGGGGAATATAAGCGCTGGATTGAGAAAAATTACGATAAACGATAATTACTGTAGTATTATGGATTTATGGATTCTATAGAATTACTGGAAATAATCAAGCGCGGCGAATCAAGTACAGTGCAATTCAAAGAAAGACTGCCCCATATTGACAGTCTTGCCCATGAATTAATTGCTTTTGCCAATACCAGCGGCGGCTATTTACTGATAGGTGTTGATGATAAAACCGGTGATTTAAAAGGTTTGTCTTTTTCTGAAATTCAACAAAGTAATTCGCAAATAGTTAATGCCGCGTCTCAAAAAATATTTCCTGCGATTCGTGTAATTACCGAAACAATTTCTGTTGGAGATCAAAATATTTTAATTGTTAAAATAGAAGAAGGAGGCAAGAAGCCATATAAAGACAGGAATGGAGTTGTATATGTAAAAAATGGGGCAGACAAACGCAAAGTAACATCAAATGATGAATTGGCGCGTTTACTGCGTGAAGGTGGTTTATTATATGCGGAAGAAATGCCGGTAAAAGGAAGTTCAACAGATGATATTGATTCTAAGCAATTTGATTTATTTTTATTTAAGAAGTATAAAAAAACGCTTAATGAATTAATTCAGGAAAAATTGAACCTTGAGCGAATTCTGGAGAATTTAAATTTGGCAAAAAACGGAGAGTTTCTTTTAACCGGATTACTGTCGTTTTCAACAAAGCGCCATTATTTTTATCCGCAATTCTCCGTACAATGCGTATCAATGGATGGAACGATAATAGGCAATACTTATTCTGATAATGAAAACGCTCTTGAAGGAACTATTGCAGATGTTTTCAAGGGAGCAATAGATTTTATCGGGAGAAATATGAAAAAGATTCCGGAAACAAATGGTTTTAACAGTCCGGCAAAATGGGAAATACCATATGAAGTATTTGAAGAATTATTGGTGAATGCATTAGTTCACAGGGATTATTTTATTTCTTCTTCCGTTAAAATACTCATATTTTCTGACAGGGTAGAAATAATTAGTCCCGGTAAATTGCCTAATTCCCTGACAATTGAAAATATTAAGAACGGGGTTTCAATTTTACGGAATCCCATACTCTTGTCAACAGTACAATATATACTACCATATAAAGGATTAGGAACAGGAATTACGCGCTCATTTTTACTTTATCCTGATATAACAATGGAAAATAAAATAGATGAAAACCAATTTAAGGTAATTATTCATCGCCCTAAATAAGGGGATATGAGTTATAATGATATTATTGAATGGATAAGGGTTCAATAGAAATATTAAAAGAAAACTTATATGCGGTTAATTTAAATCTAGATCGGCTTATTTATTCTTTTTATAAATGCAGCGCAATAGGTTTAAAAGATACTTATTCAAATGAGGAATTTGAGATTTTTGAGGTAATGACATCAAGATATGCCAGAACTACCGATATGTTAATAAACAAGGTATTACGAAGTCTTGATGCAGTTGAATACATAGATGGAGGAACCGTTATTGATGCAACATACAATACAGAAAAACGTGGTATTGCAGCCGCTCAGGAATTACGGAAATTGAAGGATCTGCGAAACTTGATTACACATGAATATGTAACAGAAAAGTTAATCCGTTTTTTTGACAAGGTTCTTGAGTTTACTCCGCTTCTAAAGACCGTTATTGAAAAGCTTAATGAATATTGTTCAAGATATATTAATGAGGATATGACATAAAAATAGTCATCGTTTATATATGGGCGCTGAGTCTTTATTTATTGAAAAAATAGTAGAAGCAAACAAAAATAATAATCTTGCTATGTTTATAGGTACTGGTATCTCTAAAAGTTCTGATACAGATAAAATTGAAATTCCAAAATGGGGTACCCTTATTGATAAAATAAAAAATTTAATAAATGAAAAAAACGAAAATGATTTTTTGAAAATTGCTCAATACTATTTTAATACTGTCGGGGAAAAAGAATATTACAAAGCGATAGAAGCTATGTTTCCTGAATCCATATTACCTTCAAAAGTACATAAACGTATATTTGACATCAATCCACATATAATTATAACTACAAATTGGGATACAATTCTTGAAAGTGCTAATTGTAAGTATGCTCAATTTTATGACGCAGTTAGTAATGACAGAGAATTGGTACAATCTGTATTTCAAAATAAAATAATTAAGATGCACGGAGATTTTGCTCACCATAATATTGTTTTCAAAGAGGAAGACTATTTAAATTATGAAAATAATTTTCCGTTGCTATCAAATTATATAAAGAGCATTTTATCAACACATACAGTATTATTCCTTGGTTATTCTTATAATGATATTAACTTAAAACTGATTATTCAATGGCTAAGAAATAACGCCGAACAGAGACCGGATATGTTTTTGACGGCATTTGAGTCAATGTCTAACCAAATTAATTATTTAAGAAAACAGGGAATTGAAGTAATCGTATTAAGCGACATAGATAATAGTCTGGAAGATATTAATGAATTGCATCCGTATTCAAGAATGATTTATACTTTTCTTGATAAAATTTTCAAGGGATACGACAAAATAGATTTTGATAAACCTGATAATTTAATACGTTTTATTTATGATAATTTGAGACCGCTTAACAGCTTAAATGGAATTCTTGTAGATCAGATTAGAAGAATATTAACAAATTGTGATTTTATTTTTGACAGTGATCGTTCTGCAATTCTACAATTTTACGATCATTTGCTTACCGGAGATTATAATCGTGAGACAAGGGATATTTATCTTAAATTTATAAAGATTCTTAATTATACAGTTAACGGTGAAGTGCCCTCGCCAACGCTTCTGAATATATTTTCTTTATTGGTAAAAGCAGGTATTAAAGGCATAATGCTTGAAACAGATTACAGGAAAAATAGAAAAGAAGAATATATTATTATTAATAATTTTTTGAGTTCAAGTACTGATGTTATACCGCCTAATTATTTTGATTTTAAATATGATAACTATTTTCTTGATAATGATAAGATAGAAATACTTTTTGAGAATGCATTCAAATTGTACAATTTAAATAAATTTGAAGATGCATATAATTTAACTGAAAGGATATTAAATTTTGCGTTTGCTGGTAATGACCATGTAAAATTATTTATTGCATTGTTTAACAGAAATTTTTTATTGAAAAAATTAAAATTTGATTTGAGATACAAAGATAAATATAATGGTGTTGATGAATACGATATGGAATTACGTTATAATAATCTAACAAGGCAGCTTAGAATGGTAGTTAACCCGATTTATAGTTTTATAAATTTTTCTGATATTTATCAATATCTACATTCATCAATTATAGACCTGGAAAAGATAAAGAAAAACAAAAGAATAATAGAAGGCGGTGGTTTTGTTTATAGCGATGATGTATATAAATTTTCAGGAGAGCATATGAATCTGTTAAACTTTGTTTTATCAAATAGAATAATGATAGAAAATTATTCAGAATTCAGACAAATTAACAAAAATTATGTTGAGATAGCTCTTTTAAGGCAAATTCAAAATGAAAAAACAATTCTTATAAGACCGGAAATATATTCATGTATAAAATATATTGAGTATGAAGAACTAACAAATATGTTAAAGGAATATTATGAAGAAGAATCACCCAAAAAAGGTACATTTGGAGTAAGCGAGGATGATAAAAATTGGCTTGTTAATGTTGTATTGTTAAATTGTACAAATCAATATGCTAATGAAAAGGATTTATTTAATTCACCATTTAATGCATATATTGAAAAAATTGTTTTTATTCTTTCTATTACAAATTTTTCAGATGTATTAATAAAAAATATATTTTCTATTATTAACGATCTTATAATAAATAAGTCAAATGGCATAAAACTTTTTCAATCACTAAATTTGTTTTTAGGTTTACAATACAGATTATATAAAACACAAATAGAAAAAAATATATTTATTAATATGATTGAAACGCTTATAAAAAAATTACTGGATAATAAAATGAATGGATATGAATTTATAGCAATATCTGGAAATTATTTATCAAACTTATATGGCTATGCATCAACAGTAGATGTAATATTCGAGAACGACATTATTATTAATAATTTATTAGTAGAATTATCAGAATATGATTCTGAATTTAGACAGAATATAATTCATAATTTTATATTAAATATTTATCAAATTGCGAATGAAAAAACAAAAAATATTATTCGGGATTATATTCTTTCTTATAAGATGGACGATAAAATAGAAGATCATGAAAAGATTTCATTTAAAAACGCTCTTGTTATACTGCGAATTAAGGAACTTGAGAAAGAACAAATTGATGAAATTAATATATATATAGGTTCTTTTATAAAGGAGAATAAATTTAGTTCTATTTTATATGGATTGGATAAGCAAATTGATTATATGATAGAAAAAATGGATATTAAAGAATTGAAAGATGTTTCGGATAAAATCAAGAACTTAATTAAAGGGTTTGAAAAAGTAAAAAATAATTCTATTTTTTAAAAAGAGAATTTTACAGAATGATGAACCAACAGAATTGGAAAAATTGATTGTGCAGTTGTCTGTGAAATAGTTGATTCAAAATGGCACCAGCCGAGGTATTTTACTCAATAATGCGTCTTCTTGGTGTTGGAGTTGTGTTTAATCATGCTGGTTTTCGATTGATGGGAAAAAACGCGCTTTATACACGTTCAGAATACAAAGAAGTTAATCTTTTTTTATGTGGTATTGTTCCTATCTTGGGATATAAAACCGGATATATGTATTACAGCAGGAAAGAACGGCTGGCGTGTGTAACCAAATATCTATTGCGGAAATACAGGCCCTCAGTTATATATATCATTGCAATATGGTATAAAAACTCCAAATTTTGATTATGCCGGTTTAGATAAGGTTAGGAGGAAATAAAGAGATGAAGTTAAAACTAAAAGGTAAAGATGAAAAATTAATATGCATATTTTTGCTATGCCTTCTAGGCGGATTTTTGCTTTTAATTCCTAATGTCAGGCAACTGGTCATCGGAATAGCTGAGAAATTATTAGTGCGTCGAAAACTTAACGATTACAAATGGTCTTCGATCATAATGTGGCTGGCAATAGGAGATATATTCATTTTAGGTTATATTTCTATTGTATACTTGTTTATCGATAAAATAACCATAAAAAAAATATTGTTTCTGTTTTTCATTCTTATGTTTATCTGGTTGAGCGGCTTATTGTATTTCAGTTTTTCTCCAGCCTCCTATGTGGAATCTACAATAACGGCTGACTTTGATAAAGAAACAGCTATTAATTTGTATCCTCAGGCTGTTTTATACACATATGGAGTTGAATGCACCGGGAATATATTCTTAGCAATAAATGACGATCCGCAAATTTATATTTTACCCCCTGAGCATGAAATAGCATCTACATTAATAGAATTTAGCGAACCACACCCTGTTGATGCTTTTATTCAAGTATTTTATGTAAACAATAATTATGCTTTAACTGAAGCTAATTCCGTCAGGGGTATTTTACCAAAAGGCAGTTCAGAAATTACTCTAAATCTGCCACGGGCTATTTTTACTTCTCTTAGATACGATATTGATATATTTGGCGAAACATTCGGAATTAAGGGGATTTATGTTTCTGAAAAAGAAGCATTAAGACATATTCTTGTATGGGCTGGAAATAAGAATGTATTTTTAATAGTTAGCATCATATGTTTTGTAATCATCTTATGGTCATTTGGTATTATACATGGTTGGATAGAAAGATTTAACCAGATAATAAAAAATATCCAACAAGAACTCCAAAAGCGTGATGAAAAAATTAAGAATATTATTAATGCCCTCAACTTAAACGCGGTTTTGCTGGGACAGTCATATGAACAAGCCAAAGCAATAGAGCGAAAAGATACATACAGTTCCGAAGAATTTGAAAAAATAGAAATTTTAGCTTTTAGGTATGTTCGTACTGTAGACATGCTGATATATAAAACTTTAGGGGGTATTGATTCAGGTAGAATTGATACGGTGAAGCCCGAAGATATGGATATAATAATTGATATTATTAACCATGCCGAAGAACGCGGTATTGTCCAATCCGCCGAGGTATTACAAACAATTTATGATTTAAGAAACAATATTACTCATGAGTGCCAGATAACTGAAACGGTTAAATTTCTTATTGATGTTTTAAAAAACACGCCGATCCTGCTGGAAATAATAAAAAATGTGAATGCGTATAACGGAACAAGAAAAAAAAGCAATTATTGATGCTGTTAAAAGCGTCGACATGAATGACCAAGTTTGGCTTTTTGGCTCCCGTGTAGACGACAGCAAGAAGGGCGGCGATATTGATATATTAACGGCAATTCTAAATAGATATGAATAAACTAATTAAAAAAGTTGCGCTTTTGCTTCCTCCTGTAAAAAGATTAAAACAGCGGATTGACGATATGCGTAGTCAAATTAATACAAATAATATTGAAGTGGAAGAACTACACAAAATAATAGAACTTTTACGCCCATATCTTGATCTCGCTCATGTAAAAAAATATCGCAGTTGTACTGCTCTGGAACGCTTTCATGTGAACTTTCAAGGTAAGCGAATTGTAAATGATAAAGAAGAACAATATATGGCATTTTGCTGTGAAAACGAACGCCTTACGAATAATCTCAATATCGGGATTTACGATAAAGTGGATGAATCCATAAAAACCTTAACTCAAATGCATTCTGATATAATTGCGGAAAGCAAAATATTTAGCATTCTCTACGGGGGGGGGTGATGGTGAATTTATAACAAGAAAATTTTCGTCCGGATGTGCCAAGTGTTCCATGTACCAGCTTAAAGACTGGGACAAAACGGATGGTCTTATTCACTTTATTAACATTAATATGTTTGCCCCATGTCAGTGTAAATGCATTTATTGCGATCTGCATATTATTGAAAAAACTATCCTGGACTCGTTAACAAACGATAAAAGTTTTAGTTTAGTAATAAACACAATAGAATATATGAAAAACCATGGTATGATTGCAGATGATGTGTTATGGCAAGTTGCCAGCGGCGAGATTACGATTCATCCGTTAAAAGACAGAATTTTTGATTTAATAAACGAAAATTCCGCCCGGTTTTTGACTAACGGCTTTATTTACGATAAAAGAATAGCAGTTAATCTTTGTAAAAATCCGCGTTCAGAAATAAATCTGTCTATTGATGCCGGTACAGCAGAAACGTGGTATAAGGTTAAAGGCGTAAATAACTTTAATGTAGTAATAGGTAACCTCAATAAATACTCCACAAGTAGCGCCAGGCCGGGGCAAATAACTTTGAAATACATAATTTTGCCGGAAATAAATGATAATTTGGCGGACTATCAGGGCATTATAGAAATTATGAAACTATTAAATGTTGAGAAACTGAAAATTTCTCGTGATTTAAGGTTTAAATATTCACTTGACGAGGAGCAGCGTAAAACTGTTGTTAAAGCGGCAGGAAATCTTGTTGCATTATTAAAGAAACATGGTATGAAAATGGATATGGTGCATTATTTTACAGATGAAAAAGATAAAATAAATGTTTTAGCGAATGAAATAATGAAGTCGGGTATGGATATGGTCGGATCAGCGATGGCAACATCTTCCTGAATAAAAAAGATATAATTCAGAAAAAAATACAAGGATAATAACACTAACATGAAAATAACAGTAATGGGTCTTGGCTTTGTCGGCTTAACAACGGCGCTGGGGTTAGCCGAAAAGGGACACACCGTTCTGGGGTATGACGCTGATACCGCCAAGACTTCCGAATTAGCTTCCGGTAAAGTTTCGCTGTACGAGCCGAATTTACCTGAAGCGTTGTCCCGCCACCTTGGCAGGAATTTCAATGTGCTGCCTGCATTACCTGAATCCGCCGCTGATATTCAGGCGGTTTTTATTTGTGTTGGTACGCCGTGCGGTGATAATGGTTCTGCCGATCTACGTTATGTGTTCAGCGCGCTTGATATGCTGGAACCAATATTGAAGGCGGATTCTTTTAACGGTGTAATTATAATTAAGTCAACCGTACCTCCCGGTACGACAAAAACAAGAATTATTCCGTATCTGCGTGAAAAAAAAATAAATGTGCCCGTTGTAAACAACCCGGAATTTCTGCGTGAAGGTTATTGCTGGGACGACTTTGTTAAACCTGACAGAATTGTCATTGGAACAGAAGATACCGCATTACTGGATGTGATGAAAGCTATTTATAAAGATTTTAAAGCGCCGATCATTATGACCTCGCTTAATACCGCTGAATTTATCAAATACTTGTCAAATAATATGTTGGCAAACATGATCAGCTTTTCCAACGAAATGTCCATAATCGCCGGAGCAATTGGCGATATATCCGTTAAACAGGCGTTTGAGACACTGCATTTGGACAGGCGATGGGGCAAAGCGGGTATGAGGCATTACGTATATCCGGGCTGCGGGTTTGGGGGTTATTGCCTGCCCAAGGATTTGGAGGCAATGATTGCGCAAGCCAAAAGTTATGGGATCACTCCAGCCTTATTGGAAAGCGTGCAAACTGTAAACCGGTCAATACCGTCTTTTTTTTCGAATCAGGTAACTGCGGATGTTTCGGAAAATATTGGGATACTTGGCCTGTCCTTCAAGCCGAAATCA
>Ga0268262_10004664_pt1 | contig 14034 bp, 7 predicted proteins | sample TergutNc150P3_FD_190354 | JGI IMG/M metagenome (GOLD analysis project Ga0268262, IMG submission 190354) | Nasutitermes corniger P3 segment gut microbial community from laboratory colony in Florida, USA - Nc150 P3 (SPAdes) (version 2) | ecosystem: Host-associated > Arthropoda: Insects > Digestive... | reverse complement strand
GCCGTGCGCTTCGTGATGAACGTCGTGTTCGCCTACATCCTGATCTGCCTGATCTTCGCGAAGGAGCATCGGATAAGGGAGTACGCCTTCTGCTTCTTCATCTCCAACATCCTGATCTTCATGGTGACGTCGCTTTTGGCCTACGTGAAGGTTAAGACAGGATTCGCGTTCGGGCTGTTCGCAATCCTATCCATATTGCGATACCGCACGGAGCAGATAAACATACGCGAGATGACCTTCCTGTTCGCCTCCATAATAATGGGCGTGATAAACTCGATGGCGACGGACGGCCTGATGCTCTTGGCCGTGTTCCTCGCCGACGTTGTGCTCTGCGCGAGCATCGCTATATGCGACAGCCGGTTCATGGGTAAGACGGATCAGTTGCTTTTGGTCTACGACAACACGGGGCTTTTGGCCAAAGACAAGAAAAAAGAGCTGTTCGAGGATATCAAAAGCAGGTTCGGTTACGATGTGATCAAGGTGGTTGTGACCAAGATGAACTATTTGACGGACAGCGCGGAGGTGAAGCTGGTTTATAAGAGGAATTAGGGGGCGCGAATGACGTTTCGGCAATCAATGACGATCTTGGCGGCTATATGCGCGTTTAGCGCCGCCGGGGTCGTTTTTGCCCAGGACGACGTTGAATTTGAAAGTTCCGACGATTATGCTGACGACGCTGATGAGGCGTTGAGCGAAGAAGCCGTCGACGACGCTCCGGCGTTTGTTCCTCCGAAATCACCCAAAGCGGGGAAACAGCATAAATCCAAGTCTAAATCCGGAAAATCCGGAAAATCCGGTAAACACTCCAAATCCGATAAACTGTCGATATCCGATAACTCACCGCCCCCGCCCGCGGAAAAATCAGCAGCTCCGGCCGCCTCCGCTTCCGGCACGACCCTTAAATACAACGGCCTCGTCGCCGCCGGCGTCGACTTCAACCGCAAGGTCAACCGCAAGGAGGGCAACGCGGTGGAGAGCAAGCGCGTGGTTAAAGGCGAGCTGGAGCTGTCCGCCCAACCGGTAAAGAAGGTCAGGGCGGAGATCGGCATCGAGTACAATATAAACGGCCGGGCTATAGTCGCCGACTCCCTCGGGATCAGGAAGTACACCGTCACCCCTGATCCTATGGACGGCACCTCGTATGTCACCGACGTTGACGTTGAATTGGTCAAAGGCTTGGCGGTCGGCCCCTTTGCGGCCATAGACAAGATCTACACCCAGTACAATATTGCCGACAACGGCGCCGTCCGAGTAGGTATAATGAAGAAGTCTTTCGGCTTAGAGGAACGGGCGGGGTTGGACGAACGTTACTTCCTAAAGCGTTCAATCATAAGCGACGGCCTTGAAGAGCTTGGTTTCCTAGACCACGACCTGACGGCGGCCTACCGCCACGACCTGCTGAAGGAGGCGTTGCGCCTGACCGCCGCCTTCTCGTGGTCGATAGCCGATTCCTTGGTCTACCTGCAAAACTACTCCGCCCACTACCGCTTAAGCCCCAAAATGGAGTTCATCTTGGCCGGGATCGTCAAGCACAACGTCGATACCACCGGCGGCAATCCGTCTATGACCTACGCCGCCTCCGTGTCGTTTATGTACGAGGCGGTATCGTGGCACGTCGGCGAGGCGGAGCTGACGGTTGGCACCAATCCGCTGATATGGGCGTCGAACTACCGAAAGGCGACCCTCTTCGGCGCCCGCCTGCAGGAGCGGTTCCCCATAGACGTCAACGCCAAAATCCTGCGCCGCGTCGTCCCGGTTGCGGAAGCCGCGCTTTTCAACGCCGATCTCGACAGCGGCTACACGGAGACGCAGATCAAGGCGGGCGTGACCCTCGGATTCGCCAAAAACTCCGCTTTCCAGTTCAGAAACAATTTTGGGATGATTATAAGGACGGAGAACGGGAAGAGCGCTAAGGCCCAAGGGAGCAAGGTCAAGCGTTACCGGTTCGACAGCGAGGCGGTCGTGGTCTTTTAGAGGCGTTTTTTTAAAGATCGGACACCCCAAAAAAAGGTATTTTTTTTGTGTTTTTTGTGTAATATTTGTGTATATTACTATAGACGGGGCGCAATATACCGTTATTTCGTAGATATATATACAATATTATACAATATATTTATATTCTACGCGGCTGATTCGTAATCTTTGTGGAAATCTATAATAACTTTAAATAAACAATTAATTGGGAGGTTTATTATGTTGATGTTAACCAAAAAGGGCGTATCAACGTTCAGGCTGGCGCTGGTTGCGGCGGCGGTGTTGGCGGCGCAGTCGTTCGCGGATTTGCCGAGGATTGATATTACCGTAACGGATGAAAATAAGTTGAAATCCGGGACGACGACTTGCTCCGGTCAGTCGATGAACGGGTGGTGTATGGGTACGCAGACAACCACGTACAACTATGTCCCTGTGACAAACTTTAAGCTTACGGATCCGAACAATGGGGCGAACAACATCACCCGCTCCGGGAAACCCGATTCCGTTAAGGTGCGCGGAAACTCTACGGCGGGGATGGACAAGAAGCCTTACAGAATTAAATTCGGGGATAAAATCAAAGTTTTCGGCGACACGGCGGCGAAGAGCTGGGTTCTGCTCGCCGAGTACTACGATGGAACATTCACGCTGAACGGCGTCGCCTTTACGCTGGGCAAGCGTTTGGGGCTTGAATTTACGAATACGTCATGGTTGGTTGATGTTTACATAAACAACCAATACAAGGGGCTTTACCGGCTTACGGAACAGCTTCAGTCCCACAAGGGCCGGGTTGACCTGAAAGAGCAGCACCGCGGGTGGCTCGTGGAGATGGACTACCATGATCCGGACGCGGATGAGAGGAACCAATACTTTAAAACCAATAAGTACGATATCGGCACAAACATAAAATGGCCGAAATTAGACGACACCTCCTTTACGAAAAACAAGAACGACGTGTCGCAGCTCAATTTTGTGAAGACCGACATCAACAATTTGGTCAATAAGATGTCCGAGGGCGGCTTCCCGACCAACGGCTACCGTGACATGATAGACCTTGAAAGTTGGGCTAAGTATGTATTGATTCAGTTGGTCATGGACAATTTCGATTTCAACAGCAAGGCGCAGACCGGCTTCCTGCTCGGCTCGAATTACTGTTACAGGGTAGACAGCAGCAGCGGCGGCCGCTCAAGGATCAAAGCCGGCCCGCTTTGGGATTTCGACTTATCCGCCGGCGTGGCGAGGATGTCGAACGGCGGCATGGGAGGTATAGGCGGAACCGGCAGCTTCCCGGCGCACTACAAGACCTACCAAGACTCCATAGCGCCCACCCACGCGTTTTACAGGAGGCTTTGGGAAGATCCGGCGTTCAAGGCCAAGTATTATAAGGTGTGGCTCAAGCATAAGAACGATTTCCAAGCCATGAGCTCTGTTATAGACTCATTAAGCAGGGCGGCGTCGGGCAGCATTCAAGGTAAGGGGCAAAATCTATGGGCCAACAACCAAATGATGGGAAGTGCCCAGCTGACCACGCAGCAATTTAACACCGAGGTCCAAAACCTGAAGAGCTGGTGGACTAACCGCTTAACTTGGGTTGACCAAAAGCTGAAGAGTTATAATATCGACACCACAAAAGACGTCATCCAAAGCGTCGCGCCGAAGCCTCCGTCAACGTCGATAGCGTCGTCCGGATTCGGCAAGGCCGGAAACGGTTTGTCGATAGTCAAAAACGGTCTGAAGATCAACGCCTCCTCTTCCGCGTCTTTGAAGGTGGTGTCTCTGACCGGAGGCGTAGTGCGCCGCCAAACCTTAGCCTCCGGCAGCCACACGGTCAGTTTGGGCAATCTGCCGCGCGGCATGTACTTAGTCCGGGTCAATTTAGACGGGGTTAAGCGGACAGTTAAGATGACTATTAATTAGATAATAATATTAATCGGCGGGTTTTAGGGGCGGCCGTTTTTGGCCGTCCTTTTTTTGTATTTTTTTGTGTTTTTTGCGTAATATTTGTGTATATTAGTATAGATGCAATATTTTCAATAAACGCACAATAAAGGCGGTCTGCACAATGCCTACGTCAATTCAAAAGAGCGCGATCAGGCTGGCGGCGCTGTTCGTTGCGGCGTTCCTTGCCGCTCCGTCGTTCGCGGCGCTGCCTGAGTTGAAGGTCACCACGCAGAACAACGCCGCCATAAACGCGCAAGCCGCGAACAGGCAGGGCGCCGGCAACTGCCAGTCCACCAACACTTACAGCCACAAATACGTCGCCATGACGATGACGCTGACCGACGCGGCCCGTCCGGCCAACAATATTACCGTGACTTCGTATAAAGACTCTATCCGCGGGCGCGGGAATTCCACGTGGGCTGTGGACAAAAAGCCCTATAGAATAAAGTTTGACGAACATAAGTCTATGTTCGGATCGAAAAAGCACAAGAGCTGGGCGCTTTTGGCGAACTGGTACGATCCGACCTTCGCGCTGAACGCCGTCGGGTTTGAGCTGGGCAGGCGTTTGGGGCTTCCCGGTACTCCCGGCTACTACTTTGTGGATTTTTATCTGAACGGCAATTACAAGGGGATCTACCAAATGACCGACCTTGTCCAGGTGAATAAGGGCAGGGTGGAGGTCGACGAAAAAGAGGGGTGGCTCGCCGAATTTGACTATCATTGCCCGAGCGACGCGGACGAGATAGATTTCAACACGGATTACCCGAACAGCCCGTCGTCAGACGCCAAGCTGCATACGTTCATAAAGTCGCCGGAGGATTTACCGAAAGTAAACGGCCAAGACCCCTATAAGTTTGTAAAAGATCAAATAAACGCGCTGACCAACGCTATGTTTAAAACGCAGGGGTTTCCCACAAACGGCTACCGCGATTTAATAGACTTGGAGAGCATGGCGAAGTATACTATGATTCAGCTGTTCATGGATAATTTTGATTTCAACAACAAGGCTATGGCGGCGGGCACCGGTGTGGGCGGTAGCACGGTGGCGAAGCCGGGCTCCAACTTCATGCACAAAGACAAAGGCAAGATGATGGTCGCGGGCCCCCTTTGGGACTTGGATTTGGCCGCCGGAGTGGACAATTCGCAGAATTTCCCGAAGCACTATCAGTACTATAATTATCCGATAAAGCCCAAGCACCCGTTTTACTTGAAATTCTATGACGACCCCGTGTTTTTGGCCAAATGGAAGAAGGCCTGGGATAAGCATAAAAACGATTTCCAAGCCATGACCGGAGTCATGGACTCCATAGCGAATATTGTGGAGGGTTCGGTTGAGAAGAATTTCGCCCTCCAAAACGGCGGCGGGGGCGGCGGTTGTATTCAGACCCCCTACGGATGCATTCCGCAGGGCGGCGGCTTCCCCGGCATGGGCGGCATGACGCCTGACGCGCCCGCGACAAAACAGGCGTACAAAGACGAGGTCGGAAAGTTGAAAACTTGGTGGAACAACCGTATGAATTTCTACACCCAAGAGCTCAACAAATTGAACATCGACGTCTCAAAGGACATAACCCAAAGCAACTCCTCGACGTCGGTTGCGGAGCGCTCTCTATCGGCCCGAAACGGTTTGTCCGTAGTCAAAAACGGCCTGCGTATCAACGCCTCGGGCAAGGCGTCGGTTAAAGTATTCTCTCTTAACGGAAACGTGATTCGGAAGCAGACTTTAGCCGCCGGGAATCACACGGTCGCGCTTGGCGATTTGCCGCGCGGGATGTATTTGGCGAAGGTGAATTTGGACGGGGTTAAACAGACGGTAAAGGTGGCAGTGAGATGAATCATAACAAATTAAAATTGATAATTGTCGTCGCGGCTATGTTTGCTCTCGCCGCGTCCTCTTTCGCCGCGCTTCCGGAGGTCAGGGTCAGCACTCAGAACAACGCCGAGATAACCTCGAAGGCGGCGACGTTTGGGCAGGCTACGGCCAACAATTGCCAGAACCATCTTATTTATACCCACAAGTACGTCCCCATGACGTTTACGCTGACCGACCCGGCCAATACGGCGAACAATATTTCCGTGACTGGGTACAAGGACTCTATCCGCGGGCGCGGCAATTCCACTTGGGCAGGGGACAAGAAGCCTTACAGGGTAAAGTTCAACGAGCATAAGTCTATGTTCGGGTCTAAAAAGCATAAAAGCTGGGCGCTTTTGGCGAATTGGTACGACCAGACGTTCGCCCTCAACGCCGTCGGGTTTGAGATGGGCAAGCGCGTAGGGCTTGCGGGCACACCCAACCAGTTCCTTGTTGACTTCTATCTAAACGGCGCCTACAAGGGGATTTACCAAATAACGGACATTGTCCAAGTGAACAAGGGTCGGTTGGAGATAGACACAGTTACCGGGTGGCTTGCGGAGTTCGATTACCACTGTCCGAGCGACCCCGACGAGGTTGATTTCGCCACCGAATACCCGAAGGAGCCGAAAGCGTCACAGGGTGGGCTGGATTCTAGGTTGCACACGTTCATAAAGTCGCCGGAGAAATTGCCGAATGTATCAGGCTACGATTTTGTGAAAAACGATATAAAGAACCTTACGAAGAAGATGTTCGATACCACGCAGAAATTGAACGGCAAGAAGTTTCCTGAAAACGGTTATCGGGATTTGGTTGATTTGGAGAGCGTCGCCAAATATTTAATGCTTGAGCAGTTCTTGGACAATTTTGATTTTAACAACAAGTCGGGCGGCGGGGTTCCGGGTTTCCCTGCCTCAAACTTTTTTCACAAAGAGAACAAGGACGGCAAAATTAAGGCCGGCCCCATTTGGGACTTAGATTTGATAGCTGGGGTTGAGTATAACTCCTTCCCCAAGCACTTTACGACGTATAAAACCCCTCTGATGCCGAGGCACGCGTTTTACAAGAAATTTTTTGACGATCCCGTATTCAAGGCTAAAATAAAAAAGAATTGGATTAAGTATAAGCGGGATTTTCAGGCGATGCCTAACTTTATCGATTCCATAGCCGCCGTCGTGCAAGGATCAGTGGTTAAGAATTTCGAGCTTCAGCTCGGTAGCAACAAAACCTGCAATGACAATAACACCAATACCTGCACTCGCGGCGACGGCGGATTTTCCAGAATGCCGCCGCTTGTATTGGGAAATTTGCAGGCGTACAATAACGAGGTCGCCAAGTTGAAGACATGGTGGGGCAGCAGGATTACATTTTTCGAACAAGAACTGGCGGGCTTCGACACCTCGCTTGACATCCCGGAACCAAGCAGTCCGACACCGATAGCGCCGTCGGCGGTGCAACAAAAGCATCAAGCCGGATTGAAAGTGATCATGAACGGGTTGACGTTAACCGCGAAGAATGAGGCGGAGGTAGTTATTGTCTCATTGAACGGGAACATTATAAGGAAACAGTCTTTCACATCGGGAAACCATTCGGTACGTTTGGGCGATTTGCCGCGCGGCATGTATTTGGCGCGGGTAGAGTTGGATGGGGTCAAGAAGATGGTGCGGGTGGCGGTGCGGTAGCTTCGACTTCGCTCAGCTACCGTGCGTGATACATCGGAAAAGGTCACTGAGCGAAGTCGAAGTGACCTGACGCTAGATTTCACATCTTATTCCCCCGTCTCGAATCAATAAATTCCATAGTAGACCTCTCATCCCTATTGACAATCATCTCCTCCGGAAATCCTACCGATTCTAAAATCGGCCTCACCGATTCGTCCAACCCCAATTCATGTATCGCGTGTGTATCGCTGTTCACCGCCATTTTACAGCCTTCGTCGCGGCAAGCTTTCACCAATTCCACCGCGCTTTGCGTCTCCGCCCTGGCGTATAGTATCTTTGAGTTGTTCAACTCTAAGGCCACTCCCGCCGCCTTGGCGGCCTTCGCCAAACGTCTGTAATCAACCGGATAATTGGGATCGTTTGGGTGGGTTATTATGTCTACGCACGGATTCTTCTCTATAGCGGCGATCAGCATATTTGTGTAGTCCGCCGCGCTTAGTCCCATAGGGGTATTGGGGTGTATGCCCAAGAGCACCACGTCCATGCACTTTTTGAACCTTAGCGGAATGTCGATCGTGCCGTTTGCGTCCACCAAGTTGCACTCCATGCCCTTCAGGAATATGAGATTCGGATACGGCGACTTGAAGCGCTCAAAGAACGGACTGTTGATGCGTTCATCCGGTAGGGCGGGTCCGTGGTCTGTTATAGCGATACCCTTCAACCCGATTTCATTCGCGCGGGCGAGTATCTCTAAGGCGGTATGTATGCCGCATTGGCTGAACAGGGTGTGGACGTGCAGGTCGAATTGTATCATTTTCTTTAAAATCAAAAGCGTTAAAATCATATTTAGACGGAAGGCTTCGCCTTCCATAGATAGTTCGGGGGCTAAACCCCCGAACTTCAGTCAACTGCAAAGTCAACGTCAAAAGACTTTGACTTTGATTTTGATTGAAAATGCGGGGCATAGCCCCGCATTTATCTATGAAGCCGAAGGCTTCGTCTTAAAAAGATTTAAAAGATTTGGCTTTTACTTCCTTTTAGAGCCGCCCTTCTTAGCGGATTTCTTCGCCGGGGCCGATTTTTTTGCCGCCGGTTTAGCCGCTTTCTTCTCGGCTTTCTTCTCCGCTTTCTTGCCGGCTTTCTTTGCGGAAGCCGACTTTTTGGTGGGCGACTTCGCGGCTCTCTTCGCCTTTATCTCGGCGTGAGCCGAGGCTAAACGGGCGATGGGAACGCGGAAGGGTGAGCAGCTCACGTAGTTCAGGCCGAGGCCGTAGAAGAACTCCACGGACGCGGGGTCGCCGCCGTGTTCGCCGCAGACGCCGACTTTCAGCTTCTCCCTGACCGAGCGGCCGCGCTCAACGCCGTAGCGCACCAACTGGCCGATACCGGACTGGTCAATGCTGAGGAACGGGTCTTCGGGCAGGAGCTTCTTGTCTAGGTAGTCGCCCATGAAGGCGCCGATGTCGTCGCGGCTGAAGCCGAAGCCCATCTGCGTCAGGTCGTTGGTGCCGAAGGAGAAGAACTCCGCCACGGAGGCCATATCGTTGGCTAAAAGCGCCGCGCGGGGGATCTCGATCATCGTGCCGTAGAGGTAGTCGAAGTTTTTCAGCTCGTACTTCTTCTTGACCTCGTCGGCCACCTTGTCGACGATGACCTTCTGGTGGGCGAGCTCTTTGGGGGTGCAGGTTACGGGGATCATGATCTCCGGCGTGACCTTCGTGCCCTCTTTGCTAAGCTCGGCGGCGGCCTCGAGTATGGCGCGCACCTGCATCTCGGTGAGCTCGGGGTAGGTGATGCCGAGGCGGACGCCGCGGTGGCCGAGCATCGGGTTGACCTCTTTAAGACTCTCGCCGCGTTTACGGACGTCGCCGTAGTCGATGCCGAGCTTCTTGGCAAGGTCGCTCACCTTCTCCTGGCTCTCCGGCACGAACTCGTGCAACGGCGGGTCGAGGAGGCGGATGGTGACCGGGAAGCCGGCCATGGCGTGCATCGTCGCCTTGATGTCGCGCTTCACGAACGGGAAGAGCTTGTCTAAGGCGGCGCGGCGCTCCTGCACGGACTTAGAGAGGATCATCTGGCGCAGATAGCTCAACGGTTCGTCGCTGCCCTCGCCGTAGAACATGTGCTCGGTGCGGAAGAGGCCGATACCCTCGGCGCCGAAACTGCGGGCTACCTTGGCGTCGGAGGGGGTGTCGGCGTTGGCGCGCACCTTCATCGCCTTGTACTTGTCGGCGAGCTTGAGGAAGCTCTGGAAGCGCGGGTTCTCGGTCGCGTCGATCATGGGGAGCGCACCCTCGTAGACGCTGCCCTTGGTGCCGTTGAGGGTGACGATGTCGCCCTCTTTGAGCGTCTTGCCCTTGATGACGATGGTCTTGGCCTTGGCGTCGATGTGGAAATCGGCGGCGCCGACGATGCAGCACTTGCCCCAGCCGCGGGCTACGAGAGCGGCGTGGCTGGTCATGCCGCCGCGGGCGGTGAGGATGCCCTGAGCGGCGCGCATACCCTCGATGTCTTCGGGGTTGGTCTCCTCGCGAACCAGGATGACGTTCTTCGCCTTGCTCTTGACCCAGTCAACCGCGTCTTGGGCGGAGAAGACGATAGCGCCGGAGGCTCCGCCGGGGCCGGCGGGCAGACCCTTGCCCAAAACCGCGGCCTTCTTCTCGGCCACGGGGTCGATTACCGGGTGGAGGAGCTCGTCGAGCTGCGCCGGCTTGACGCGCAAGAGCGCGGTCTCGACGTCGATCAGCTTCTCCTCAAGCATGTCCATCGCCATGTTGAGGGCGGCGAGGCCGGTACGCTTGCCGTCGCGGGTCTGCAACATCCAAAGCTTGCCCTCTTGGATGGTGAACTCAAGGTCTTGCATGTTCCTGTAGTGCTTCTCGAGTTTCTTTTGGATGTCGTCGAGCTTCTTATAGGCTTCGGGCATCACTTCCTCGAGAGATTTGAGGTGAGCGGTGTGCTCGCTCTTTGTGGAGACGTTGATGGGCGCGGGCGTACGGATGCCGGCGACGACGTCTTCGCCCTGGGCGTTGACGAGGTACTCGCCGAAGAACTTCTTCTCGCCGTTGGCCGGGTTGCGCGTGAAGGCCACGCCGGTGGCGGAGGTGTCGCCCATGTTGCCGAAGACCATGGCCTGAACGTTGGTGGCGGTGCCCCACTCGTGGGGGATGCCCTCAATGTTGCGGTAGGCTATGGCGCGCTTGCCGTTCCAGCTCTTGAACACGGCGCCTATGCCGCCCTTGAGCTGCTCCATGGGATCGTCCGGGAAGGTGGCCTTGAGGGCCTCCTTGACGCGGACCTTGAACTTATCGCAGAGCTCCTTCAGGTCGGCGACGTTCATGTCTGTGTCGCTCTTGTAGCCCTTGCGGTGCTTGAGTTCGTCCATAATGCCCTCAAGCTGCTTGCGGATGCCGTTGTCGTCCTTGGGTTCGATGCCCTCGGCCTTTTCCATCACCACGTCCGAATACATCATTATAAGGCGGCGGTAGGAGTCGTAGACGAAGCGCTCGTTCTTGGTCTTCGCCACGAGGCCCGGTATGGTTTTGGGGCAGAGGCCGACGTTGAGGACGGTCTCCATCATGCCCGGCATGGACATACGCGCGCCGGAGCGGCACGAGACCAAGAGGGGGTTCTGAGCGTCGCCGAACTTCATCCCCATGACCTTTTCGACCGCCTTGAGCGCCTTGTCGACCTGACCCAAAAGCTCCGCCGGGAACTTCATTTTGTTGGCGAAGTAGTCGGTGCAGCAATCAGTAGTGATCGTGAAACCGGCCGGGACAGGCAGCCCCAGATTACACATCTCGGCAAGGTTCGCGCCCTTGCCACCCAACAGATTCTTCATCTCAGCGGTTCCGTCGGCTTTGCCGGGACCGAAGGAGTACACATACTTTTTGGCCATCGAAATCCTCCGATAACTTGTGTTTAAAGGTTTATATTATTAAAAGTCAAAATCAAAGCCTATATGTTCGCAAGACTTTACTATATAAGGATAACATTTTTTCCGCTATATTTTCAACCTTTTTTCTATTAATGTTCAAATTTCAAAGATCGGTCAATATAGAAAAATAAATAACCGTATAATGGATGTCAAGGGATATTTTGATGTTATTGTTGATTTTGGAGGTGATGTTGAATTAATTTCTATAATATGATGAGAAGAGACCGAATAATAGTATTGCTGCAGCCCTACAAGAATCGGTTGATGCCGCGTAGGGAGCTTATAGGCGCCGTCAGCCGGTTTGCGGGGGCGCTGCTTGCCGTGTGCGCGGCGTATCCGCGGCTGCGGTTCAACGTGGCGCTGCCGGGGTATATGCTTGAGTGCGTGGACAAGAACCTTCTCGACCCGCTTGCGGAGGCGTCTAAGAGCGGCGCCGTCGAGTGGCTCTGCATGGGGTACACGGAGCCTTTCCTCAGTTTTTCGCCGCTGTGGCTTACGAGCGAGAACATCGCGCTCGGGGTTCGGGTCTTTTCGGAGCTGACCACCGAGGCGCCCTGCGGCTTTGTGCCGCCCTTTTCCAACTGGGAGCCCTCGTACATCGATATGCTCTACGGGGCCGGGCTGAAGTACGCGGTGGTCTCGAACGAGCTTTTGGCGGAGGGCGGGGGCAGTCAAAGCGGCGCGGGGTACTGGATCACCGAGTCTACGGGCAACTCCATGGCGGTCTTTCCGGCGCGCTCCTACCACAGCCGCAACGCGCCGCAAGACCTGGCGGAGTGGGTGAAGGGGGAGCTGCCGGACGCGGCGGCCGAGGGAGGAGCCGCCGACGGCGCGCCGCGTATGTTGATATTGAAGTATATGTATTCGCTGGAATCTTCGGAGCCGGAGACGGTCGGGGAGGCGGCGGCCGGCGGCGGCAAAGACGGCCGGCGGCGCAAGGGCAGGCGCGACGGCGACGGCCGCGCGGGCGGCGACCGGCAGAGCGCTTGGTTGGAACGCACCGCCGCGGAGATCGACAAACGCATCCTAGAGCTGCAACCCATGCGCTTCCGCGACGTAGTGGGCGACGCGGCGCCGCTCGGGCTGCACTACTTCCCCTCCGGCCTTGTGCCGCCCGGCGACGCCCCGGTGACGCCGTATTTCATGAACTACCTCCACTGCTACGACCAGATAAGCGTCATGCAGCGCAAACTGATGGACGCGGGCGACAGCGTGGCCGCCCTGAAAGACGCGAAACTGGCGGCGCGGCTCAAACGGAGGCTGTTCTTCGCCCAGGACATCAACCGCTTTTTGCCGAATACGGGGGAGTCGGGCTTCGTTTTCATGCCGGACAGACTCTGGACCTACGGCAGGCTCATAGACATAGAAAGCGAGCTCTACGAGCGCCGCGACGTAAGCGGCGGCGTGATCCGCCTCTCGGAGTTTCTGCGCAACGGCTACAAGAGCGTGGTCATGGCGAACCGCGCGCTCAAACTCTACATAGACCACAAGAACGGCGGGCAAGTCTACGAACTCGACTATCTGGATAGGTCGCTCAACATCTGCGCCGCCTACAACCCCGCCATACGCCAAAGCCCCGAGGTCGTAGACCCCAAAGAGAGCCGTTTGGCCTTCCGCGACAAGATATTCATAGGCCGGCCGACATACGGAGATTATGAAAAGTGCGCGGCGGCGGACTGCGGGAACTTTTCATGCCTGCCGATGGAGTACGCTTTCAAAGGTTCCCCAGGCGGAGTGCGGATCCTGCTTTCCGCCGTGGGCGGCTTCAACCAAGACGGCCGCCTAAACCCGCTGACCATAGACAAGGTCTTCAGCCTTGAAAAAGACGGCGCCGTCCTCTCCTACAGCTACAAGTTAGGCAACCCGACTCCGATCCCCTACGCCTTCACGTTCGCCATAGAGTTCCCGCTCTCCCTGCCCGGAGTCCCCGCGCGGCAAGCCGAGCTTAAAGCGGACAGACTGAACTTCGACATAACCGCGGACGCCCCCGTGGCGGTTAATGATGTGACGGAATGGGAAATTAACGACGAGGAAGCCGGCGTGAGATTGGAGTTCGTAACGCAAAAGAAAGTAAACATCTGGCTGTTCACCCAAGACACGGTTGAGGAAACCGTATTGACCAAAAAAGCGGCGTCGGCGAAATCATCGGTATCAATAGTATCAAAAGGCGCGTACGGTACGACGTTAATGATAACGAGCCAAACGGAAATAGAGCCTAACTCAACGCAGTCGTTCACAGGGCGTATATGTTTTAAGAAGATAAGGATGAGGGGAGGGATTGAAGATGCAATATAAAAACATTAAAGTCAAAATCTTTAAAATCTTTTTAAGACGGAGCCTTCGGCTCCATAGATAAATGCGGGGCTATGCCCCGCATTTTCAGTCAAAATCAAAATAAAGGAAGACAAAAGATGATACGCTCCGAATCTCTCGACATACAATTGGAGAACCGCAACGGCGTTGTTTGGATGACTCTCTCCGGCGAGTTTCATGACGAGGAGGCTCCTATGCTGCGCGACAAGTTTTTGCCGCTGGTCAACGACGGTTGCCGCGCGTTCATTGTGGACATGGAGGGAATAACGGCGATAGGCGACGCCGTGGCGCCTATGTTCTTGTCGGTGCAGAGTATGCTAAAGGGCAAGGACGGCGACATAAAGTTCATCTTCAAGAAC
>Ga0268262_10004663_pt1 | contig 14038 bp, 12 predicted proteins | sample TergutNc150P3_FD_190354 | JGI IMG/M metagenome (GOLD analysis project Ga0268262, IMG submission 190354) | Nasutitermes corniger P3 segment gut microbial community from laboratory colony in Florida, USA - Nc150 P3 (SPAdes) (version 2) | ecosystem: Host-associated > Arthropoda: Insects >... | reverse complement strand
ATAAACTTTCTGGTATTAAAACCGAAAGTACATGTGATAAAAGTGTTTTCTCTAACATAATTCTTTTTTAAAATGCAAAGATACAATTTTTTTCTTTATCCCCTCAAAATAGGATTTAGCCCTTTTCTTAATTTTCAACTTTCAATTCTCCATTTTCAATTAAAAAGTGTATCTTTGCAAATTGTTTAGACTACACAAGGAAATTGTGCTAAACCATTAACAATTAAACATTACAATAACAAAAACAGGTATTACTCCAAAAAACAAAAATGACGCGAAAAGCACTGATTATTTTATTTTTGACAGCGTTATGCTCTCAACCGCTTGTAAAAGCACAAGTTACAGACACAGTAAAAAATGTTATTATCCTTATCCCAGACGGAGCGAGTTCGGGTTTGGTTACGCTGTCCCGCTGGTACAACGGCAACAGACCTTTGGCGATAGACCCGCTGTTGTGCGGTATGGTGAAAACGCACAATGCGGACGGCAAACTTCCAGACTCCGCCCCCGCCGCAACCGCCTACGCTACGGGAACGAAAACAAATGCCCCCTACATCGGCATTGACAGCAATGGACAACCCCGCATTTCTGTATTGGAACTGGCAAGGCTGAAAGGCTTGTCCACAGGCATTGTTGCCACTTGCGAGTTTCCCCATGCTACCCCCGCAGGATTTGTCTGCCATTATGACAGTCGGGAAAGCAGCGATTATAAAAATCTGATAAAACAGTTCATTTACAATTCTCCGACTTTGGTTTTTGCAGGCGGAAGAAAATATCTGGAAAACTATGATTATCAATATCTATTAAAACTGAACGGCATTAGACTGCTTACTCACAAATCAACTTTTGACCAGTTAAACGAACTGCCGCAGGGGAAAAACAAAGTGTGGGCGCTTTTTTCCGATTGGCAAAATCTGTCCAGACAAAAATCATACGAATGCGACCGAGACCCAGACAGCGAACCCAGTTTATCGGAAATGACCGATAAGGCTATCCAGTTGTTGAGCCAGAACGAAAAGGGATTTTTTTTAATGGTGGAGGGCAGTCAAATAGACTGGGCGCTTCACAACAACGACCCTTACGCTGCCGTTACCGATTTTCTTGAATTTGACAAAGCGGTTGCAATCGCACTCGATTTTGCAAGAAAAAATAAAAATACCGTTGTCATCGTTTGTCCCGACCATGCAACAGGCGGAATGATTTTTGGCGGAAACGATATTGATATTAAAAATGAAGTAGTTGAGCCGAATAAAATGTTCGGGCAGAAAGTTTGCAGAAATGATGCTCGCCAGTTCCGCTTATGTTTCCGAAGATTCCATTGCAAAGTATTGTAATATTCAAGCATCGTCCGATTTTCTTGATTTGCTGGTGCGGGAAATCTATACAAAACAAACTCAAAACAGGGATACGTTTCAATATCTTCTGGGTGAAATTTTCAGTCTTCAAAACCATATCGGCTGGGCAACGACAAAGCATACGGGCGAAGATGTTTTTTTGGCAATCTACGCCCCCGACAAGGTGAAAAAGGAAACGGGATTGATAGAAAACAGCGACATCGGCAAGTACATCGCCGAACTGTTGCGGTTGGAAGATTTTGATTATGCCACGAATTACTTTTTCCACAAACACACGCAATTATTTGACAATGCAGTTGTTACGCCCAATTATTTGAGTATTGAGAAAAACGGGCAAAAAATACTGGTCTATCCCAATACCAACATCATAAAATACAACGAAACGATTATGATTAGCATGAGTTCAATATCCATTTGCATAGACGGCAATTATTATCTTCCCGTTTCGATATTGCGGTATCTTGATTGAGAAAAATGCTGTTGATTAAAAAAATATACTTGTAACTTGTATATAATTTTACCTCATTAAAGTTATACTGCTTTGGGCAAAACGTTTTTTTGTTGGATTGTACTTGCAAGTATATTCTACCACACAAAAATATACGCCTGCAGAAGCATCTCGTCCGTTGTGTTTGCCGTCCCATGCACGAAATTCTTCTGTTCGGAACACTACGTTGCCCCAACGGCTGTAAATAACCATTGAAAAACTGTTCAGTTCTTCCGTTACTTGCGGAATATATTCATCATTAATTCCGTCTCCATTTGGAGAAAAGAAATTAGGTAAAAACAAACTGCACGGACAAATGATTTCTATTTCTTGCTCTTGATATGCTTTACAATCCCCTAACATTGCCGATACCGAATATAGACCCGTTGCCGATACGACAATATTTCGCATAGTATCGCCCGTGCTCCATAACAAAGAATCTGCATTGGTAACAACTTGAAGCAACGCAACATCTTTTTCACAAAGATTGTTAGAAAGTACAACAATTTCAATATTCGGCTTTGGATTTACAGTCAAGTTTAAGATTAGGGTGCTGTCGCAACCAAAATCTGTTCTTAATATTTTGGTATAAATGCCTGTTTTTGTTTCATTAAAATCATGCTCTGTGTATGCTTCACCCTCACAAATATTTGCGATAATTTCCTGCATTGCCGTATCGTTTACCGTCAAATACAGTGTTATAGTGCTGTCGCAACCAACGGAATTTTTGATTACACGGCTGTAAAAACCACCAACAAAAACGTTAAAACCATGTGATTGATAAGGCAAATCCACAACGCATATTGTATCATAGATAGTTGTATCGCTTGTGTTATTGACAAGCAAATGCAGTGTTACTATTGAATCGCAATCAAATATTGTATGCAACGTATCGGTATAAATACCTGTCTGGTAATAATATTGCCCATTAAATAAAATACTGTCTCCCAAACAAACCGTATCATAGATTGTTGTAAATTCTTTTTGTATAACAAATGATGTCAGCAAACTGTCCGCTTCACCGTCTTCGTCTTTGACAATCATTAAAATGCTATGCTTGCCTATTGAAAGTTTTGTTGTCCAATGCAAACTGTCTGTAAAGGCTGTTTGTTCTACCTCGTCTATCAGCCAACGCAAATGTCCGCGTGCTGTGTCCATTTGAAATCTTATAGTAGCCGCCACCTCAATATTTTCATTACAGATAACTTTACCGTCAAATTGCAGATAATGAATACCATTTACATCAAAATAAGCCAACTTGCGCATGGCTGATGCCAATAAGTAATAATAACTTTCTGCCTGCCCCATGCCATAACCCATAACAATCAGTTTTCCAACCGTATTGGTAAAAAGATAGGCAGAGGTATCATCTGTAAGCGGCATATCATAAAATGAATAACCTGCAGAATGATTGTGCCAAATGCCGCCGCTTAGGGATTGCTCGGCATTATTGCCTATTTTTACGATAGTGCTGTCTTTGGTTGCAGTAGGAGTGATTATTAAAGCATAATGAGCATTTAATGCAGTAATTTCTGTTGGAATAAAAGGAGCAACCAATGCGGAACTTATTTTCTGTTCGATAGCAGGCAACCATGCCTGTGCGGGGTCTGAAGTGAGTCCATCAAGCGTATCACCATTATAAATAATGCCTCTATTATAAGATAAACCTGCAAGATAGGTGCATACGCCCACAGGTTTATTTGCTTGGATATAACAACCATTGCTGTCTAAAGAAGTTTCTAATTCTACCCATTGACCTGCCCTGAGATTGGTAAGCGACGGTTGCCCGCCGTTACCTGTAACTATTCGCACTGCCCCTTTCTGTGAAATGCTTGTACCATTTTGCGATGCCACAATGCGTACAAAATCCCGAACACGACGGCTGACAGGAACAAAAAAGTTATTTCCCCATGAATGAACAGGGGCTAATTGTTGAAACAAAATATCTGCTGTCCCATAATATTGGGGTATATTAACTCCCGGATGTACGGCAAAAACAGCCACAGGATTATCGGCAGTAATAGGACAACCTGTCATATCTGTGGAAGAAGGCATATAAAAGACTTCTCCCCTGTTGAGTGTTCCCAGCCATAGACCGTTATGATATATTCGTGTATTATTCTGAGTAGCCACAAGAGCATACGCATTATTAAAGAAAAAGAATATATGGTATGATATATGGTAGTATTCCGTTCCCAAGGCTGTTACAGGCAATATATTTGTGGCATCGGCAGATGCTACAACTTGGTTTAATGCATAAACAGCAACAGGATTATCAGTTGTAATACGGACACTGTAATCACTTATACCTTGTGTTTCATTATACACGGCTTGTATTTGGGCAGGAGTAAGGTTATAAGTAAATATACCCCACGCAGCAACAGAAAAGAAAACAGTATCATTCAAATGAGTGAAATAGATAATACCTGCGGCGGCTTGATTTCCTGCAACAATACGTATTTGCAAATTTAATGTCTTATCATTAACACAACATTGTTTTCCAAATGTTAGCCAAAAATCAGTCCCCTTTGTATCTTTTTGGGCATGCAGGGAAAGATTAGATAACAGCAAGAAACTTATAAAAATAATGCATTTTTGTTTCATTATTATTGTTATTTGAATGATTTATACAATAAAACAGTGTTTAGCCCATCGCCAACCATTCCCGTCATATGCGACGTGGTAAGTACCATGAGTTATTTCTTTGGTTGTATCTTGACAATCTACTATATAGTAATTTCCATCTACCCAGCAAGTATCACCATTTGGATTATAGCCTTTCATACAAACGATATCCAAATAAACGCAATAACCTGTTGACCCAAGCGATACAACAGGACTACGCCAAAGTCCCGCCTTTTGTGTTTTAACGTGGTGATAATCTTCTGTTCCTGTTTTTTCTGCCTGTTTAGCACAGAAAGTAAATAGCGTAGCAACTGTTACTGCCATTGCTACAAAACCGATACTAATTATTTTTATTTTATTCTTTACCATTGTAGTATTATTTAAAAAAATTTAACCAAATACATTTCCTTATTACCGTTGCCCGCAGGAAATCCATAAAACTATACAAGAACTACCTTGCATCAACCTTTATGGCAAACCGCGTTTTTTTCTTTGATACTTACAGACGTTGGCTTTCCGTTCATAAACTAAAACCTTTTCAATACTGGACACGAACGATTCCCTATTGATGATTGCTAATTCGCTGGTTATTAGTCTGCTTAATTACTATAGCATTTTTAAATATTTCCTCCTTTCTCTCTTATAGTTAAACAACACGCCCTTCTGCTTTTTTCATTCTCAAAGAATTACGAAATGAAAACACTATGTTTTCAAGCCCATTTGCAAAGATACACTTTTTAATTGAATTAATAAAAATGATAAAAGGATAAACTTGAAAAAGGATAATTTATCATTTTATCAATTTTCAATAAAAAATGGTATCTTTGCATTTACGAAAAATCAAATCAACAAATAATCAAATAACATGTTTACAGGAATAGTTGAAAAGACAGGAAAAATTGTAGAAATCCGTAAGGAAAATACCAATGTTCACTTTGTTATCGAGGTGGATTTTGCCCAAGAGTTGAAGATAGACCAAAGCATGTCCCACGACGGCTGCTGCTTGACAATTGTAGAAATTGACAGGGAAAAGGGTCAATACGTGGTTACTGCCATGTTGGAGACGATGCAGAAAACCAATCTTTCGAGTTGGCATGTGGGTTACGAGGTCAATCTGGAACGCAGCATGAAAATGGACGGACGTTTTGACGGTCATATCGTACAGGGACATGTTGACCAGACGGCAGTCTGTACAAAAGTAGTGGACGAAAACGGCAGTTGGCGGTATTATTTCACGTACGAACCGCAGAAAAACAATATTACCGTCCCCAAAGGTTCAATTTCGGTCAATGGAGTAAGTCTTACGGTGGTGGACTCCCAAGAGGGCATGTTTTCGGTTGCAATCATTCCCTACACGCAGCAAGTAACCAACTTTCACAATTTCAAAGCGGGTACGCTGATTAATATTGAATTTGATGTGTTTGGGAAATATGTGGCACGCCTGCTTGAACAGTATTTCGAGAAAGACAGATAACGCAAATTACTGTCTCTCAATATATTTCCGCAACTCCTCTTTTGAAGATGCGAAAGTAAACACCTCGTTAAGTTGGTAATAATTATTCTTGTCTAAACAACGGGAATAAGCATATTTTGCAAAATCCAATTTTGTACCGTCCGAATTAAACAGTTTGCAAATCTGAATAATCTGTGGAACGCAGAGCATGTTGTTCGCAGCGACTTGTTTTGCCGTTCCCAATTTTGAACTTTCAAAATTCTCGCCTTGAATAACCATAATTGCCTTGTTGAACTCTGGCATCGGCATACATGCAGGCGGAGGAGGTGTCCCATGTCCTTGATTTCCATGTCCCTGATTTCCATGTCCTTGATTGCCGCCATGTCCGTGTCCGTTATACTGTTGATAACCTCTGTAACTGTTTCCCTTGTACTGGTTTTGCCCATAATTCACATTCTGATTAAACCCCGGATACAAAAACTGCTGATAGGCAGACTGATACGCGTAATCGGGTAAAATCACGTTTTGAACAAAAAACGGATTTGCCTGTCGATTGGATTTTCCAAACAAAAAATTATTTTGCCTGTCCACGCTCACCACATAGTTATTGTGTTGCGGCAGATGCGAAATCTGTATGGTTTGTCCCACCGTATTATAGTCCGCATTGTCCATTTCCACGCGCACTCTGTACGCAGTCAGTTGCAAGCCCTGTATCCGAATGGAATGCGTAGCGAACTCATTTTGCAACACATCTTCAATGAAGAGCCAGAATTTTTGATTGGAATTTGACGTAACGGTCAATGTCCCATACTGAGCAAACGCCGATGTTGTAAGGATGCTCATAACGATAATTAAAAACATTTTTCTTGCCATGATAATTTAATTTTGATTGTTGATAATAAAAAAACTACTTGAATATTTATAATTTGCAAAGATACTATTTTTAATTGAATTTAAAGTATAAAATTAAATGTTGAAAATGATTTTTTTGTAAAAAAAATAGTATCTTTGCAAATCATCAAAAAAAATATTGAATATTAATAAAAAAATACAAAAACATGAAGAAGTTCATTTTAATCGTTAGCCTTGCAGGTTCAATTCAAGCGTTTTCACAAACAAAGTGTGATATACAAAATCATTATGGAGATTTTATAAAAGTCAGAAAGGAAAATTACAATGGCAAAGAATACCTTAATCGAGGGTTTGTGAAAGTTGATAGTCAATATTGTTTTGCAAATTATATAAATAATAATCTGCATCGTCTGCGTTTCTTAACATTTTCTTTTATTTCTCCAAATTATTATTATCAAAATGATTTGATAAACATAGAAGATAGTCTTTTGCAGTCTGCTTTTGTCTCTGTATTACAACAAGATACGGTATTCAATGCTGTTATGCAGGAACTTGCGGAAAAAGTAATTGACAAGACTGTTCCCAAAGATACAATAACAATGAATACCTTGCTTAATACAGCCGTTAAATTTTTTTATGTGTATAAAATAACGGAAGATGGTCATTATGCAGGAAAAGTATGTGAAGTGGCAAATGGTCTTGCTGAAACAGAAACAGAAAGAAAACCTTTGATAGAAGCGTTTGCATTGGCATCAATCATCGAACATTATACTGACAAAGAATACAATATGTATAATGAATTGGGACATGCAATTACGGAATTGTATAAATTAAATTTAGGGGTTGATAAAAAGGAACGGTTATTGCGGGCGAAAGGTGCAGTATTTATGCAAATGTTTTATAATCAGAAGTTACGCGATATGCTTCTGTATGAATACGAAAGACAAAAAGAATATTTGCCGTTTGTATTGGACAAAAATTTCTGAACCATGATTTAAAAGATTAAAGGATTATCAAGATTAATTTTAGTGGCTGAATAGTCAAAAGTGTTGATTTTTCAGTATAGATTAATCTTAAAAGTTTCTTTTAAATATTCATCTATAAATTTTTGACGATGCTACATAATTACGTAATTTGGTTTTCAAATCAGCAAACATACCCTCTAAGGCATTGTTAGTATTTGGAATAGGTCGTATCCATCAGAATAACAACCTTTTTTGAAGATGAAATGATGCGTGGGACGCGAATAGAATATAATTTGCGACCTACCGTACTTTGACTGATTTCATAGCATTGACTAAGTTGAAAAATGTTTTGTTTTCCAAAAACATAATCTCGCAAAAACGCCTCTGTATCAACTACTTTGCGATTTATAAAACTCTTTCCGCAAAATTTACATAAATATCACTCTTTGTGGTTTTTATGACCATTCTTAACGATGGCAGCAGATTTACTGTGGAAACGGTTTTTCTGCTTACAGAACAGCAATATACGGGCATTTCCTCTTCGGTGGTGCGGGATATTTTAAATAATAAGGGTGATGTTTCGGCATTTTTACCCGAAGAAGTGATTAAGTTGTTGATTTGATTATTTGTATGTAAAATATTTTCACCCATAACAGAAAATATAATTGCGATAAATATCCAATAATCAGATAGTTGTATTTTTGAGTGATTTTTTTTTGTAATTTTGCTTCAACTTTTTTATAAAAAAGTTGTTTTTCTTAATTAAAAATGATATATTTGCAAAAAAGAATAAAAACATATCAATATGGAAACACTTTTATTCATGATTTATTGCTATATAATCGTTTTGCAAGGGTTGCTTGTAAGAACAGAACAGATTATTTTTGCATCTCGGCTTAACAGCCTCCCTGTAACTGCTTCTTTTTCAATACAAAATATATTTGTCAAATATTGGCAGGGGATTTGGTATCTGATGAAGAACAATTTCAACGAAAAACCGCTTCCTGCCATGTAGCGGTCTTGTTGGCGGGAAGCACCACACAAACAAATCTCTTGTATATCTCAAGCAAGAAAAAATAGATATACTGCAAGTAACTTGCCTAAAAAGCAAGCGATGCCTAAAGTTGGTTATTCCCCAACGATTAGAGATGCAAAGCAATATGAGCAAATACACTTAGTCCGTTAATATGTCGGCGGATTGGGGGTACAAGAAAAATCCCGTTGGGAAATGGGATAGAGACATTAGAAAATAAAAGTTGAACAGCCTGTAATAAAAAGAAGAAATGGCAGGGAGAGATAAAATAAAATGTTTAATTTTTAAAAAATAAAAGAAATGAAGAATCTTTTTTTTGTGATGGCGGTTGCCATCGGAGTTATCGGGCTGTTTAGTGCCTGTAAGAAAGACCCTGCGAATTCGTTCAAGGGCAATAGTAAAGAACGTATGCTGATGGGTACGGGTGGAATGGAACATGTAGAGCGGGCGTATCCCGAGTATGAAGATTATGTAACAATATAAAAATTAACAAAAATGAATACAATACATACAGGACACAAGGCAAAAGCAGTTATCTGCTTTTGCCTTATTTTTATGGTAAGCGGATTAACTGCTCAAAATAAAGACAGAGGGACATATAAAGTTATTAAAAAGGTAGAATATCCATATTATACCAGTATTGGCGATGCATTAGAAATAAATAATCATTATTATGTGTTATCAGAAATGCACGACCATCACATTAATGCTCATGTAGATGGAAATCACGTAATAATGGTTACTGTTTTTGATGAAGAGTTAAACATGATAAAGGAATTTGAGTTATCCGACAAGATGGGCTACAATATTCAACTTGCAATGCTTTTGTATAAAGATAATATTTTTTATGTTTTCGGAGAGGCAGTGGTTAGAGAAGGATGTGCCAACCCTTGCTTTGCAAAATTTGATGAAAATTTTAATTTATTGCAACCAATTTCTTTATATGCTATGAACGATAATTATGATTATGGACTCATGTCAAATATTTTCATGACAGAAAAAAACGAATTTGTATTTATGACCTATTTTGGCTTTTCTCCTTCCACATACGAGTATAATCGTTTGTTTCATATAGATAATAACGGAGAACTCTTACTGGATACGCTTGTCCCTTATTGGGGTGGGTGGGGGAATTTTACCGCAACAGACAACCATTATCTTTTAAATACCTCTCACTCCTATGAGGTAATAAAAATATGCAAGGATAGTCTTGGTAAAATGGAATTGGTAAACGTAGAAAGTGTCTATGATTTTTGCGGCACAGCAACAACTGTTGGAAACCAACTTATCCGCATCAATGAATTTCGTATGCTTAACGGCTGTCCGAATGTGAACATAGATTATCCATTTAAGTATCAGACTCAGTATGATATTGGCATACTGGTTTTAAATGAAGATTTTAGCGGTTCACGCTATTTTACAATAGGCAACCATAATTGTATAGATGACTTTAATGCAGATGCTATAGACTACATCAATCCCGATTCTATTTATTTAATTTACGAAACAAAAATAGGAAACAGATTTACCGTTAGTATTGCTAATTTCAGTTATAAAGGGAAAATAAATTTTGATTATACTTTAAACCTGCTAACAGATGATACATTAACAGGGAGACGGATTTGGGGTTGCAAAGCCTTGTCTAATGGGGGTGTGCTTGTTTACGGAGAAGAGACAGAGTATTCTGATACAGGCACAATGTATTATGCAGGTATACTTGTTCAAGGCAGTGTAAAAGCAAAGAATGGTTTTTTGCTATTGTATCACCCGCCAAAAAAGCAAGGGAATGATGTTCAAGAGGTTGCGCTTCAAGAACGGGTTGTTTACCCCAATCCTGCACAGTCGCAATTTACCGTAACCAATACCGAAAATGCAGAAATACAACTATTTAACATTTTGGGACAAAAAGTTTTTCAAACCTTTGGAAAACAAGAAAATACGGTTGTAAATACGGTATCTTTACCGCAAGGGTTGTATGTTTTAAAAGTGGTGAAAGGTGATTTTTCTACGGTGCATAAGGTGCAGCTTGTAAGGTAAAATGTTTGTTTATTTGTAGAGACGTGGCATGCCGCGTCTCTACAGGCTTATCAATGTGTATGTTACAATGTAAAATATATGTTTGTACAGACGTTGCGTGCAACGTCTCTCTATAAGAAAATAAAAAAGAGAGGTTGCACGCAACGTCTCTACAAGCTAAATCAGCAAATAAGCTAATCCACAATTCAATAAAAAAATGCTATCTTTGCATTTCGTTTAGATTAGTTTCATTTTTTATCATGTATCTAAAAAAAAGCATCTTTATTTTATTTCTTATTTGTATGCAAAGCCTTGTATTACAAGCACTAAGCCCTGTTGTAATAGAGGGAACAGCCGCCTTTGCCAAAGAGAAAAAAATCCGTTTCTACCTTTACAACGATTTGCTTTTGCAACAGCGGGTCATGGTCAAGGAGGCAAACGTAAACAAAGACGGTTTTTTCAGAACTGAAATTCTAATTTACGAAACTGCTTTATTATCAATTGCTTACAATACAAATTACGGAAGCATTTATATTGAGCCTGAAAAAAAATATACGATTGAACTCTTGGCAGAGGAGGAAATGTTGCCTTTCATCAATGCGGAAATGCTTGGCGGGGGACTGAAAACCAAGATTTTACCCATCGACACCGCCGAATTGAACTACAAAATCAACCGTTTTGACCGTTATTTTAATTATTTTGTTTCCGTTTTCGGCGAGAACCTGCGCACCCAACCGCCTGCTAAATACGACAGTTTGAAGCATTTGCTCACCGACAGATTTCCTTATAATGCTGATGCAATAGATTATTATTCCGTCTATCTGAAATACAAAATGGCGTATGTTGATTTGCTGTATTATCAAAAAGACAAAGATAAAATGTATGATAAATACTTGAATACCAAGTATATATTTTACAACAACACTGCCTACATGGAATTTTTTGACCAGTTTTTTGAAGACTATCTTTATGCTGGCAGTCGAAAAATAACAAAACCAACGCTGTATCAAGACATTAACGAAAAATGCGATTATTACAAACTGCTGGACGATTTGGGAAAAGACCCCGTATTGCAAAATGAAGTCATTCGGGAAATGGCGCTGATAAAGGCACTTGGCGAGTTGTACGGAATGGATAAGGAGTTCAGCCAGCACAATATCCTGCTGATTTTGAAGAAGATAACCGAAGTTTCCAAATTTAAGGAACATCGCATCATGGCGGAAAATTTAATCCGTTATCTGCTGAATATGAAAGCAGGCACGACCGCCCCCGATTTTTCACTCAAAGATATTCACAAATCTACGGTGAAACTCAGTGATTTCCAGGGAAAATACGTCTATCTGCATTTTTTTTCCACTTATTGCGAGGACTGCATTCGTGAAATGATGTCTTTGAAGCGGATAAAAGATATTTATAAAGACAACATACAGATAATCAGTATTATGTTGGATTTTGAACAGGAAAAACTCTATCATTTTGTCAATGAATACAAGCAATTCAACTGGCTGTTTTTGCATTTCAGTTCCAATTATGAGTTTTTAGATGCGTACAAGCCTTATAATTTGCCCTTGTCGGTGTTGATAAGCCCCGAAGGTTTGATTGTCAGTTACCCCGCCAAATCGCCTATGGACGAGGGATTTGGACAGCAATTTTTTACTCTTTTTCCGCAGGTGGAACTGCCCAAACAAACACAAAATAAAAGGTAGTCAATTTTTTTCAAAATCAACTACCCATAGTATAAACACATTATTTATTTTTATTTAAATCACTCATGCTGAGGCGGTTACTCCGACAGACGCATAATTTCGTCATCTATCAAAATACGTCCGCAAAATTCGCAGGCGATAATCTTTTTGTGCATACGGATATCTAACTGACGTTGAGGCGAAATCTTGCTGAAACAGCCTCCGCAGGCGTTACGGTCGACTTTTACCACTGCCAAACCGTTACGCATGTTTTTGCGAATTTTGTAAAATGACCCCAACATACGGCTGTCAATATTTTTCTCGTATGCTTTCACTTTTGCCATCAGTTCGGTTTCCTCTTTTTTGGTTTCCGCGATAATGCTGTCTAACTCGGCTTTTTTGCTTTCCAATTCCTGTTTGATAGTGTCTAAATTGGTGCGTAAATGCTCAATTTCAGCCTGTTTATCGTCTATTTTAGCGGTAAACTCTCTGATTTTCTTTTCCGACAGTTGAATGTCAAGTTCTTCATATTCAACCTCTTTGGTCAAAGCGTCAAACTCTCTGTTGTTCCGCACGTTGTTCAGTTGTTCTTTGTACTTTGCAATCTGGGCGGTACTTTTCTTGATAGCATCCTGCCTTTCAGTGATAAACGCCTGATTTTCTTTAATGAATTCCGCAAAATTTTCAATTCTGGTTTGAATTTTCAAATATTCGTCTTCCAAATCGCGCACCTCCAAAGGCAATTCGCCGCGTATCACACGAACTTTATCAATTTTTGAGCAAGTGATTTGCAATTTGCAAAGTGCTATCAGCTTCTCTTCCACTGATATATCACTTCCAACCTCTTCATTTTCCACCACATTTTCTGGTTGATTTACCGCTTCAACTTCTTCTTCCTTATCTGACTTCTTTTGTTTTGCCATCTTATTTTACCTTGTTAAGTTATTGATACTCCTATAAATAGGCAATTGGGTTGCATTCCGCTTCCGAATTTACAAAGATACTAAATTTTTTCGATAAAAACGCACTAATTAGAAATTTTGTTTCAATTTCGCTTTCAAAATGTCCGATGTCCGCCAGCAATATGGAGGGTTGATAGTCTATGAAGTGATTGTGTTTCAGTTCAGAAGAGATAAAAACATCGGCTTGTTCTTTTATTGCATCGGGGATTAAAAAAGCGCCGCTTCCTCCGCAAATTGCCACTTTTTTTACCATTTTCTGCTTCCCTCGACTGTGTCTGATGCAGAGCAATTTCATTTGTTTTTTCAGAAATTGCAGAAAATCAAGTTCGCTCATTTCCGTTTCCAACTCGCCAATCATGCCCGAACCAACATTTTCGGCAAAATTTTCCAACAAAATCAAATCATAAACGGGAACTTCGTAAGGGTGGGCGGCTTTCAGTGCATTTATCACTCTGTTTTTCAGATGAATAGGCACAACCACCTCAATCCGCGTTTCTGGTTCGTAATGCAGTTTATTTTTGCTGCCCACAAAGGGATGCGCATGTGCATTTGCCTGAAAAGAGCCAACGCCCTCAATGTTGTAACTGCAATTTTTGTAATTTCCG
>Ga0268262_10004662_pt1 | contig 14041 bp, 10 predicted proteins | sample TergutNc150P3_FD_190354 | JGI IMG/M metagenome (GOLD analysis project Ga0268262, IMG submission 190354) | Nasutitermes corniger P3 segment gut microbial community from laboratory colony in Florida, USA - Nc150 P3 (SPAdes) (version 2) | ecosystem: Host-associated > Arthropoda: Insects >... | reverse complement strand
CAGGGGTTATAGAGGCCCTAGAACCTATTCCCGGCCTCGCTCCTCCGGCTATCTGGGTATCATCCTCTGGATCCTTGGCCTTATCTTTCAGTCGCGTTCCCGTCGCCGGCCCATGAATGACTTGGACCAATCACAGTTCTAAGAACCTAAAGGCAAAAGTTTGCTCCAAGTCCGCTCCAAATCCGCTCCAACCGGGTTGAAAAAAGGCGTCGATTCATGAGTGCCGCCTCAAAATGAGTGTTCATTCCAACGTGAAAACGCGCTCAAAAACCTGGTTGCGGGTTATTGATCTCAATCAATCAATTCCGCCTGAACAGCCCGGATAATGCGCTTGACTGCATCGCCGCCGCCATACAAAAACCCGGGATGAGGCCTGGTTTCAAGGGCGGAGAGGCCGGCGTTTTCAACGGCGCGGGCCTCCGGGGCGGCCAGTATGTTCCAGCCGCAATCCGTCAATTCCCGCCAGCCCGTGTCCGGCATTACCACCACGGCTCGTTTACCCGCGTAAAAAGCCTCTTTCTGCAGACCGCCGGAATCCGTGACCACCAGGGCGGAAGCCGCCACCAGGGACATGAGGTCAAGATAGCCCAGCGGGTCCAGCAAGGTCACGCCGCCGGCGGCGCAGCCGAACGCCGCCATGTTCTTGCGGGTGCGCGGGTGCAGGGGGAGCAGCGCGGCCAGGCCGCCCGCCGCGCCCAGCCGGGCCAGGCCTTCCAGGCAGCCGCGCAGAGCCGCCGGGTTGTCCACGTTGTAATCGCGGTGCAGGGTCGCCAGGAGAAAGCGCCCCGGCTCGACGCCGAAGCGGCGGCAGGCTTCTTCCGGCCGGAAACGCGGCCGCAGGCGCAGGAACAGGTCGTACATGATGTCGCCGGTCACCTGAACGCCTTGCGTCAGGTTCTCACGGCGCAGGTTGTCCGCTCCCGGTTGTGAGCAGCAGCACATGACGGACGAGAGGCGATCCGTCAGCACGCGGTTGATTTCTTCGGGCATGGTCTTGGGTTCCTGCCGTATGCCCGCCTCCACGTGGACGACCGGTATATGCAGCTTCGCCGCCGCCAGCGCCCCGGCCAGGGTGGTGTTGGTGTCGCCGTAAACGATCAATCCGTCCGGCCGTTCGTCCAGCAGAACTCTTTCCATGGCGGCCAGGACGGCGGCGGTCATGGCCCCGTGGCTGCCGGAGCCCACGCCCAGGTGGTATTTAGGCTCCGGAATGCCGAGTTCCTGGAAGAAAATATCCGACATGGCCGCATCGTAATGCTGCCCGGAATGGACCAGAACATGTTCCCAGGCCCCGGAGGCGCGCACGGCTTCGCCCAACAGGGCTTCCTTGACGAACTGCGGGCGCGCGCCGACCAGGGAAAAGAGTTTGACGGGCATGGTTTACGCCTCCAACCCGAACAAGCGCACCCAGCGCACGTAGTTCAGCCAGCGCCACAACCGCCAATCAAAGCGTTGGCGCCCCTCATGCATGGACAGCCATTCCTTGCGGACTTCCGGCATGTTCAGGTAGGGAATATGCCGGGCTTCACTCAAGGTTTCCTCCACCCAGGGCGCGAGGGCGTTCAACCAGTCCTGTTCAGGCGTGGCAAAGCCTATCTTGTCCCTTCGATCCAGAAGGGCATCCGGCACAAGGCCGCGCATGGCTTCACGAAATACGCTCTTGGTGCGGCCGTTCATATCGATCAGGTATTCTTCCGGCAGCGAGAGACAGAATTCCGCCATTTCCCGCGTCAAAAAGGGCACCCGGCTTTCGATGGAAAAAGCCATGGAATTGCGATCGCCGTGCCGTAAAAGTTGCGGCAGACCGTTCCAGACAAGTTGGTAGGCCAGAATCTGGCGAACTTTGTCCGGGCAGGGGAAAAGCTCGTCCCGCCTATCCTCGCGCCGCAAGCGTAGGCCTAGATCGCGCAATGACTCGATATCAAGCCAGGGCGGCGCATTGGAATGGCCGAGGCAGCGCAAGGCCAAGGGGGCCAGCCACTCCGGCGCGAATTCCCGTGCGGTCTGTAACATAAGGCAGGCCCAGCTCCGGCCGGGCCAGTTGTGCGCGGCGCACAGAAAACGCAAAGCCCGGAGAGGCTGCCGGGAACGCAGCAGCGTGGAGACGCGCTGCCCCGGATAGCCGTGGTAGCCGGCCAAAAGTTCATCCGCGCCTTGCCCATCGAGCGTGACCTTAAGGCCGCAATCCCGGGCCAGTTTGAAAACCCTGTATTGCGCATAAATTGAGGTGGAGCCGAACGGCTCACCCAAGGCCCGCAGCATGGAATCCAGATCGCGGACCAATTCAGGCGGTTCCACTTCCACCGTGTGCCGGAGGGCTCCAGCCCGCTCCGCCGCCAAAGCGGCCCAGCGTTCTTCTGAAACGGGCGAGCCTTTGGCGATAAAACTGAAGGTATGAAGAGGCAGGCCGGGCTCAAGATGACGAACGGCGAAAGTAAGGGCCGATGAGTCGATACCGCCGGAAAGCGCCACGCCCAGCGGCACGTCGGAACGCAGGTGCAGTTTTACGGACTTTAAGAAAAGTTCGCGCAGGCGGTCGGCGGCCTCGGCGAAACCAAGGGAAAGGCGCCCGGAAATATCCGGTTTCCAGTAGCAATGGGGCTGGAGAGGCCGGCCGAGCTCTTCCAGGTCCAAGCGCAGAAAGTGCCCGGCCGGAACTTGGCGCACCTCTTTCACAAAGGTGCGCGGGCCGCAGTCATATTGCCTATGGCACAAAAACTGGTAGGCGGCCTGTGCGTCCACCAAGCGGGGCGTCCCCGGGAAGCGCAGCAGGGCCGGCAGCTCGGAGGCGAAACAGAATGTCCCTGGCCCGGCATAATAATAAAGCGGCTTGATGCCGAAGAAATCACGCGCCAGAAACAGCGCGCGTTCCCGGGCGTCATACAGAGCCAGGGCGAACATGCCGGTGAAGCGGGACAGGGCTTTTTCGCCCCAGGCGACGAGCGCCAGCAACACCACTTCCGTGTCCGTGGCCGTGCGGAAGCTCAAGCCCAGATCTTCCAACTCAGCCCGCAATTCCCGGTAATTATAAACTTCGCCGTTGTAGATCAAGGCAAAACGTTTATCCGGCGAGAACATGGGTTGATGACCGGCGGTGGAGAGGTCGATGATGGCCAGGCGGGTCTGGCCCAGGAGCAGGCGGCAACTTTCCGGCTGTTCCTGTTTTTCCGTCCGCGGAGTCAATTTCGGATCATCTGGAAAAACCACATAGCCGGCATCATCGGGGCCGCGATGCCGCAAGGCGCGCAGGAGTCCTTCAGCCACGGGCCGGACCGGCGCCAGCCGCCGGCCGTCACTCGGGATCCAGCCGAAAATGCCGCACATCAGCGTTTTTCCTCCAACAGACCATCAACCAGGCGCGCGAATTTGGCCTGCTCCTTCTCCGCGCACAGCTCGGCGGCGGCTTTATGGGCATTGTTCTTGAATCGGATAATATCCGCCGCGCTCAAAGCATTGAGCGCGGCGGCCAAGGCTTCGGGGCTGTCGTCGCCGGATACCAGGCCCAGGTCGAAGCGCCTGATCATGGCGGCCATCTCGGGAGAGCGGCCCACGGCTATGGCCAGGCGAGCTTGGGTACACTCAAAAAACTTATTGGGCATGCAATAATCAAGATTGAAATCACCATCGGGATACAAGACGATACCGAGGTCATAAGAATTTATCGCTTCGGGCACCTTGTCCGCGGGCACGGGCTCATGCCAGACGATGTTCGGCATATTCGCCGATAAGCCCTTAAGCTCCGCTATATACGCCCCACCTCCGAGCAGCGTGATGTGCAGCGTGAAACGTAAGTCGGTATGGCGCATCACCGCAATCATATTTTCGATTTTTCTGTCCCTGTTCGCCACGCCATGATGTTCAATATGAATATGTTCCGGGTCAACCGGACTCGGCCGAAGGTCTTTCCACGGAGAAGCGCTGTATATGACGCCGCAATCAATATGAAAATTTTTCTTGTATTCCGCCGCCAAGCCCTCGCCGACGCTGTAACATATAGAGGCCCGCGGCAGCCATTTTTCACACAGCCTTTGCAGGTTGGATTTGAAACAAATTTTCCACAAAGCGGAACTCTCTAATTCTCGGGGGTGATATTCGTGCAAATCGAGAATGATCGGCGCGCCCCGCGCCAAGCGGTGAGCCAAGGGCATGGTCTGGATGTTGTGCGCGCAAACCAGGGAGGGCGAGATTCGAGCCAGGCCAGGCCCGATTGTAAAACGTCTGGAGAGATAGAACTCATACCGTCTGGCCAGCAGCAGGGCGGCTTGCGACATTTTATCCCCCCATCTAACTACAGGCCGCCTGATTACAGGCTCAAATTCCACGCCTTCAAGGCCAGGGTCGGTCAGGCCGCAAGCGATCACCCGGCCCCTTTCCCTTAACACTTCGATTTGCCGCCTCTCCCGGGGGTTGATATCCAGCGTGGAAAAACAAAGCACCACAAATGTCCGTTCCCGCCTGTTCATGGTTTGCGGTTCCTTTTTTCAGGCAGATGATGTTGAAATGAAAGTCCCTGCCGTGAGGACAGCACGAGCCAGGCGAAGAAACCGCGCAGAGAGGCCAGAGATGTTTCCTTCATAAAAAGCCTCTACCCGCAGGAATCCAGCAGGGCGAGAAACAGCGCCCGCTGTTCGGCGGTATATAGTGTGTTGTTGTGCCAAAGCACGGTGAAATCACCCCGGTGGCGGCGCGCATGGGCGTTGAGTTCAAGAACCAGATCATACGCCTCGGCCGGCGGAAGGTGCAGGTATGGTTTTTCCAGCAAGGCGCCTTCCATGATTATAAGAGGGCGTTCGCGCAAGGGCAGAGGCTTACGCCCTACAAGATCGTAAACCGGGTACTCGCGGCAGGTGCCGGCGCGAAAGCCGGCGTCTTCGGCATACCCCAGGGAAGAATCGTAGGCCAGGCCCGCCTCATGCCAGTAGCGCCAGGTTCGGGAAGCATCAAAAGTCAGCCAATGCTGACGCCCGCCCCTGACGGGCGCCCCGCAAGCCTCGCGCAGTCGGCGCGCCTCGTCGGCCAGCAAGCCCGGGGTGCCCGCCGCCAAAAAAGACCCGTGCAAGCCTATTTCGTGCCCTCTTTCCCGCAAGCGCCGATACAGGGCGCCAAGGGCCGGATGGGCCAGAGAATACGGAATATCATGCTTGTGCCCGCCTCCGGCCAGAAAATACGATGCACTGCGCAGGCCCCGCGTTTCCTCCTCATGCATGAACCAGGCAAAAGAAAAAAACGGATCCTTTTCCGGAACGAAATAGCCGTAAACGGCCCGCGACAGGAAAACCGGAGAACGCGTCTCCCAGGTGCGTTTGCCGATGCGCAGCAACCCGCGCAATCTTGAGTGGGCCGCCCAGACAAAAGGCATGTCAATGTCGTGGCTTAGATGCAGGCGGTAGGCCCTCGCCGGCAAGCCGGGGTTGTAACCGGCTTTTTCCCGCAAGAGCCACAGCAGCACGTCCAGCCATTCGTCCACCAGCGGGATACGATGAACCTTGCCCCGATGCATCCAGAATTTTTTTTCGTTGATCCGGCCTTCCTTATCCAGTTCAGGGGCCGTCCATTCCTCATAACGGGTCAGCAAAAAAAAGGCCAGGCCGAATATATCCACCTGTTCGGGGGTCACGGCCCCGGGCAAAAAGAAAGGGGCGGGCAGACTCCGGAAGGGCGAGGAGGCGACCGGGTTGTCAATCCAGACCAGGCCGCCGGGCTTGTGCGCCGCGGTCCCCCAGACCTCCGGCCGCCGCTCCGGGAAAAAACAATCGGGCAGGGTCAGGATGTTTCCCTGGCAATCCAGTTCCCACCTTCCGGCGCCGCCCGGCAGGATTTGAACGTCAAGACCGCAAAAATCCGCCAGCAGGCATTCGGCCACATAGGCCTGTTCCGGGAAAAAAGCCCCGCCGGGCGGGCGCACGGTGATCATAGGGCGGATTTCCTTTGGCGCAGCCGGCGATATAACGTTCCGCCGGCCTTGATCCATAACGGTATTTTTTCCACGTGCAGCAGGGGTATCTGCCGGGCGCCAAAGGCCCGGAAGTGCCGTTCAACGGACCGGATGTCCGAACCCTCGAAGTCAAAACAATTCACATCCCGGCCGGCCCGGAGAATTGATTCCCAAACGACCAAAGAGTGGGCCCCGCTGCCGCGGAGGGCCGGATCGCCGCCGCCCATGAGGTAATAGGCCGTCTCCCCGTCCCACACGGTATAGGCGGCGGCATGTTTGCGGCCTTCACTATCCACAGCCACCAGTATGCGGCGGCAGCGGCGTTCCGCGCAAGCCGCGTCCAGGCGGCGGACAACCTCCACATACGGGACCGTCAAGCCTTGGCGAGCCCAAGTTTTGGCGTAAACCTCAAGAAAAATCTCCAGATCCGTTATTTCTTCCACTTTCAAGGCAAAGCGGTTTTGGGCCTTGCGAATGTCGGTGCGGATGTTGTCTTCCGTTTCCGCCAAAAGTTTAGGGGCCTCCCGCAGACCGGTCAGCACGTAGGTGTAGTTGGTCCGCTGGGAAAAACCGTTCCAGCGAAAAGCCTGCCAATTGGTTACGGCGGGCGAGAATGTCTGGCTGAAAGCCTGGTGCGGGGGCAAAGATTTGATGAGACGCTCGTGAATATCGTGTTCACGGGCCAGCGCGCGCGCGTAACGGGCCTTGGAGGGCGCGTGGATCGGCCCGAGGAAAGGCGTGTAAGGGGGCAGATTCAACACGGTCAGCCCCAGAAGCCGCTTGCGCCTGAAGGGCAGCGCGGCCTCCACCCGGCCGTTACGCTCAAGCAGGGCCACATCCCAATTCCCCGCGCCGCAGGCGGCCTCAAGCCACCAAGGCTGAAAAAAGATAGGTAACGGCATCGTGCTAACAAAAGCGGAATAACAACCTATCCGTGCATCTCTTAACATATGCAAGAGCGTGGCAAAACGGGTTGGGGGAGGATCGCGGATATAATATATATCATGTTTATACCTCAAGATTGTCCCGGGCTCCATGCGCAATTGCACGGGAAATAGCCATTTGTGCCACCAATGCTTCTGAAACAAATTTTCTGTAGTTCGTATTGTTGGAATAGTTTTGTTTAAAAAAGTCAACAATCAACTCTCGCCTTTCAAGGGATTTCCAGCGTAAAAGACTCCCGGCCGCGTTCCTGAATTGTTCCGGCGTGAAACTTTCAGGTATGAGAATACCTGTTTGTTCAGTCACCAATTCAGGTACCCCTCCGACGCGGGTCGCCAGCACCGGCAGGCCAACCGCCAAGGCTTCCATCATGGAAACAGGGATACCCTCGGAAGAACTCACGTTCACCAGAACATCCAAGGGACGGCCCGCCAGAAAAGCCCGAACATCCTCCACTGGCAGTTGTCCATGCAAGGTATATTGCAAGTTAGGCAAAAGAGTTAGCGCGGCATCCGCATAGGCCGAAAGCGTACTCAAATCCGCCCCTCCGCCCAAGTGGTGCCACGTTAGGCGCAGATCAGGCCTATGCAGGGCCAGATCGCGCAAAGACTCCACAAGTAGCGGAAGGCGCTTGACAGAAACGGCGGAACTGCAACTCACCAAGACCAGATGCCCTTCGGGCGATGGGGAACAAACATTTTTCCCTGAAGGAACTCCTAATCGGGCGACCATTACTTTGTCAACGGGGAATCCATCCTGGCGCAAACAATCAGCGCCATTTTCCGAACATGGGCAAATCAGATCAACCGCCTGCGTGCGCTGGAAACGCAGAGGAAGATAAGAGTCAGGGCTCTGGTCGGGATAAAGATCCCCTCCATGAGCGCGGGTTACAACGCGGATCTGGGGGAATTCCGATCGCAACATGCCAAAACCAAATACAGATTCGTTAAACCAAAAAGAATAGATGACTACTGGAGTTTTTTCCAGTTTTTGTTTTAATAAAAATTTACGCAGAACGGACCTGGCATGTAATGCAATGCCAATTGCTTTCAGCAAAGTATTTATTTTTGGCTTTATTTTGCAATGCTTATAACTTTTGTACTCATTCACAAGCAGAGATATGGCGGCGGCGGTGGCCCAAAAAGGGACTTTTGCCCATTTGGAAGGCAATAGCACAGGGGAAAGCGATACCAAGTGTTCTATTTGTTCATACAAGATATCGCCCGGAGCGGAACGTGGCGCCAAGATGACCCTTTGAAAACGTTCAAGCAGGAAGGGAAATTCGTCTCTCGCAAAAACTTCCTTCATACCGTAGGGGAACGAATTGGTGACATATATAAGGCATGGTTGTCCCACGGTAGGCGTATTCTTTTTATACAGTAACGACGCCATTTTAGGCATCCAATTGCAACCAACTAGCCATCGCCGCTAATTTTTTCGACTCCAAAGAGGTGACTTCTATATAAGGCCGCGACTCTTCATGCGTCACGATCCTGTTCCTTTTCGCCTCGCAGAAGCCGCGCACAGCCTCAACAGCGGCCGCGTCTTCAAAAACATCTTCCCTATTCGGCAACGGCAAAACCCATTCCGGAACCATTTCCCGGAACGCCGTGTCCCGATAAGGCAGAATCACCGGCAGACCGGCGGCAATATACGCCCGCGTCTTGAGCGGGCAGGCTTCTTCCATTTTTGTTCTGTGCCTGGCTATGGCGCCCATTCCTATATGCGCATCCGCCAAAAGCCGCGCACAGGCGGAATCGTCGAGATAGCCGTGGACGACTACGTTCTCTGGACTGTTTCCTTGAGAAGAAATGTCCTCCGCAGGCGGGCCGACGACATGAAACTGAAAGTCGGGGCCAAGAGCATTGGCCAACGCGGGCAGCTTGTCGACGCCCTGCCACGGCTGGCCGGGACTGCCCATAAAAATAATGCGCGTTGGACCGGACTGACCCGCCTTCTTTATAACCGTCTTGCCGGCCAAGGCTATTCCGTTGGGGCTGACAAGGCGGTTCGGCTGCCGGGCAAATTCAGGCGCAAAAGCCAACTCCTCCGTGACGCACACCAAGCCCAGAACTCTCCGCGCCACGAGAGGCTGCGACAAAATATGCAAATAATACGAGAGAGTCCGCGCAAAGGACTTGTGCAGAAACAAACGGCCTTCATGCTCACTGCTTGAATTTATCTCAAGAACGGTTTTTTTCGCGAACATGCGCAATAGCGCCAGCGTAAATGCGGTAAAACGTTCTTCTCTCCAGTAAACTATGTTCGGGTTGAAACGCTTTACATCCGCAAGCAAGGCCGGACGATGGTTCAGCAGATTGCGGCGTGTCCAGAGCGCATAGCGGGGATCTGAGGCCGGAGAAACGCAAAACATCTCCACCTCATGCCCAAGGGTCATCCAGGCGGATATCTGCTCCAGCACCTTGCGCCTGACACCATGTGATTGTTCTCCAACATTGGCGATATAGGCAATTTTCATGGTTGTAGATTTCCATTCGCGAAGCCGGTTGATGCGGTTATGACGCGCCTGCCGAAGCGCGGAATCGGAACGCGCCGCGGGAGGACGCGCAGTTCCGATTTGGCTGTTTCAAACGAAATTGCCGATAATGATTTGCCAGACATTACAAACCCAACCCGCGTTTGAACTCCGAATACGTTGGCGGATTGATCAGTACGCCGCGCAAGGGGCCGTAGAATACGAACAACGCTCCGGCGGCCACGGCGGAAACGGGGGTTTGCTTTACAAGATCGACCATGTTTTCAAGACTTTTCGCTCCCCCGCAGGCGATAACGGGGATAGAGACCTCCCTGGCCACAATGGAAACCAGCTTTTCATCGTACCCTGTCATGGTGCCGTCACGATCCATGGAGTTCAGCAAAATTTCGCCCGCGCCGCGTTGTTCGGCTTCCTTTGCGAACAAGACAGGATCCCGCTTTGTATTGAATGTGCCGCAATGGCTCCAAACTTGGTAGGAGCCTAGAAAGTTTTTTTTGACGTCAATGGAAGCGACCACGCTTTGCGCTCCAAATTGCGCCGCCGCTTCCGCCAAGAGCCCGGGAACGGTGAATAGTGCGGTATTCAGAATAATTTTTTCAAGGCCGAGTCCGAAAAGGCGCTTGCATTCGTCAAGTGTGGTGATTCCACCGCCATACGACAACGGCATGAAGCATTCGCCGCTTAGTTCCGCCAGGAAGTCGAATCGGGGCCCTCGGTTTTCAAGAGTGGCCATGATATCCAGCACGCATAATTCATCAACTTCCTTTTCATTGAAAATCCTGATGATATTGAGCGGATCGCCCAAATAGACCGGATCGCTGAATTTGGTGGTTTTATAAAGGCCATCACCTTTCAGCAAAAGGCACGGTATCATGCGAGGAACGGATTGCGCGGTTTTCGGCGGCAAGGTGCGGTTCCTCTGATCAAGCACGGGCGAGACGGGCAAAATTTTTGAGCAGAGCCATGCCGTACCTGTGGCTTTTTTCAGGATGAAACTGTGTCCCCCACACGTTGTTTCTGTTTACCGCCGCGGTAAACCAATCGCCATAATAGGCTTGGGCGACAACATAATCCAAATTGTCGCAAAGCATATGATAGCTGTGCACAAAATAAAAACGGCTTTCCTCTTCCGGATCTGGAAAGAGGCTACACGGTCGAATATTGCGCAGTTCAAGCCAGCCCATATTGGGAATTTTCCGTTGCGGCTCGTCGGGGAAAGCGAATTTCACCACCCGGCCGGGGATGAATCCAAGCCCGGCTTCGGTCCCTTCTTCACTTTTGTCCGCCAGCATTTGCATCCCCAAACAGATGCCGAGGATCGGCGTCCGCTTCTCTTGAACGGCCTCTTGCAGATGCGAGCGCAAACCACTTAGCTCCAAGGCGCGCATTCCGGCATCAAAATGCCCCACGCCAGGCAAGACCAGCGCCCCGGCTTCCAGAACGGATTCCGGGGTGCTTGCGGCGACGGCCTCAAGGCCCAGCTTCCGGCACATGGTAAGAAGCGAACCAATGTTCCCAATTCCATAGTCTAGAATTGATACCATCCGAACTCCACATTCGGGTCCCACACGCCGCCCAAACCGCATCCCCTAATCTGCGGCCAGGAGGTTAAGCGTTCAAAAAAATTTCTTACCTAATATTCTGCCGGCAAGCGCGTAAAGGCTGGACGGGCACGACGCCAAACGCCTGGGGACGCCCTTCAGCCTTAGCGCCCATTTAAACCATTGCTCATAATTCGGGTAATCGGCAAAACTTCTATTGGGTAAGGCCATGAGCTGTTCCCATTCTTCAGGAGTGAGTCCCAGTTTTTTGAGAATGAAAGCTTTGTCTTCCCGCAACTCCTCCGGCGGATATAGCGGCTTGGCAAGCTCGGCCAAGGCTTCGTCCCGGGTAAGCGTGCCGGATATGATCAGGCTGGAAAGGTGCGCGCGGCGCTTGTCATACCCGAACTTTGTCGGCAGATAATGCCCCTGGAAGAATTTGGTAAAGCGTGATTCATAGTGCTTTTTTCCGTAATCGCGCCAGCCTATTCGCTCCGCCAGTTCTTTTTTGGCCTCAATAACATTGTACGCCATGAGATTGAGCGGCGCGAAAGACTGAACCGGATCAAGGCTGGGGTAGCCCAAATAGTACCGGCAATATTCGGTAAATGAAAGCGTCACATAGGTCTTTAACGGACGGGAGCCGAAACGGCGGTGGATGGAAAAAAGCAGCCGGCTGTCCATGGCCGTGTAGCCCCAAGCCGACGGCAGTATAGATTCAGTTGCGTAGTTACTGCCAGAAATCCAGTAGGAGATATTGCGTGCGGCGGCCGTTTTGAAAAGGACGGCGAAGAAAATATGGTCCTGGGGTACGTCCTGGTTGGCCACGGCGGCGCGAAGAAAGGCGAGCTGCAAATCTTTCATCTCTTCCCAGTCCACGACATGGGTGTAAAGATCGTAGCCCAATTGTTTGCAAATGTTCTCAATATTCTTCTGTGCTAGTTCGGAATTCCATCCGGCATCGACGTGAAAGACCAAGGCGCGCAAGTCATACTCTTTCATTTTATAGGCCAGGTAAGAACTGTCCACGCCTCCGGAAAGTCCGATCAGGCAGTCGTAATCCTTACCCTTCCCGGCCTTTTTGATGTCCTTTATTTTGGCAAGCAGCATATCCCGGCCAGTATCGTTGGGAAACCAACAACGCGGCGCTTTGCTCAGAAAATTTGAGCAATGATTGCAATAACCTTTATCATCAAAATGAATCAACGGATCGCTGGTGTCCATAACGCAGCGTTTACATACTGTCCCCATACTGACGTTTTCCTTATCGCGGCTATATGTCATCGGTTCTATGCCGTTTCAACGCAGTCCGCAGGCTCACGCTGTTTGGAATACGCCGCCAGAACTGTGGCCGGCTCTCCGGCGGCGACGACCTCCCCGTTTTCAAGCCAGTAAACGACATCGCACCGCTCCAATGATGAAAGCCGATGCGCCACAATCACCACTGTTATATCATCCCGCAAAACATTGATGGTTTGCTGGATGACGTTTTCAGTTGCGCCATCCAGCGAACTGGTCGCTTCATCGAAAATCAGAATCCGCGGGTCGGCGTAAAGCGCCCTGGCTATGGCCACCCGCTGGGCCTGGCCGCCGGAAAGGCGCACCCCCCTCTCGCCTATTTCCGTCTGGAGACCCTGGGGGAGCTGTTCCCAGAAGTCTATGGCCGCCATGCGGCAGACGCTTTTCACGCGGTCTTCGTCAATGGAGTCGCCCCAGCGGGAAAAAGCCACGTTTTCCGCCAGCGGGGCATCCAAGAGGTAGGGGGATTGCGGCACATAGCCGATAAGCGCGCGGAAGCCCCCGTAATTATCCGGGCCTATGCGGGTTCCATCGACGCGCAGAGCGCCGGAATCCGGCGCCAGAAGGCCGGTGAGAATGCTTATGAGCGTGCTCTTCCCCGCGCCGGACGGCCCGATGACGCCCACTTTGCGCCCCTTGGGCAAGGTGAGGTCCACCTCGTGCAAAGCGGGGCGCGTTCCCAGCGGGTAGCGGAAGGTGATGCCTTCCAGGGTGACGGCCCGGGTAAAGGGCAGCGGCGTCTGCGTTTCAGGAAGGGCGGGCGGGCTGTTCCCGGTGAAGGATTTGAAAAAAAAGTCCAGGTAAGGCTTATTGCCCTGCATGCTCACCACAGCGCTCACGGCCTTGTTCATGCAGGGCAAAAGCCGCCAGGCCATGGCCGCCAAAAGGGCCAGGGTGCCGGTGATGGTGGCGAGCGAGGCGTTCAAGGCGACCAGGGCGGCCAAGGCCAGCAACAAGGCCAGCATGCCCGCGCTTTCCAAGGCCCATACGGGCAGGGAGGGCAGGGTGGCCGCCATGGCGGACTCGTGGATTACCCGCGCCATATTGCGCTCGACTCTGGCGTTGACCGCGGCTTCGCGCTGGTACACGCGCATGTCCCGTATGCCGTGCAGCCCGGCCAGCACGTCCTTGTTCAGGGTGCAGCCGACCTTGACCAGGAGTTCGTTATACTTCCGCATGCCGCGGCGCGAGAATTTGTATATCCAAGCGGCCACCAGGCCGGTAGAACCGAGAACGGTGAGAGTGGGGAAAGGCGCCAGCGCCAGTCCCCCTAAAATGAGGAAGCCGGCGACGACCATTTGGGTGAGCAGGACCAGGAGGCTGTTGACATACGCCCCGACATAGATGCGGTAGTGAAAGGCGGTCAGAAGCTCCGCGGCGTTCCTCTGCAAATGCCAGATATAGTCTTGGCCCAGGAACGACCTGAACAGAACGCCGCCGAACGCGGCGTTGATCTCGAACCCGCGGCGCTGCTGCTTATAGGTCAAGACGCCCTGCAGGATGTTTTTTCCGCCCACCCCGAGAACGACCATGAGCAAGAGGGCCGCCAATAGGGCGGCGGGGGCGGCGGTCAGGCCTGAGGCCAGTCCGGGAAAAATCTGAAATATCATTCTGATTGGCGAGAGGCTCAAGACGCTCTGGGGGGAGGCCAGGGCCACGCCGAGCAAGGAAACAAGTCCCGCGATTCCCAGTTCTATGAAACCCATCAGCACGGTGAACGCGAAAATACCCCAGAGCCGGCGGCGGATGGCCGGCGGGGTGTGGCGCAGAATGAGGCGGGCCTGGCTGGTTATGTCGGTGACTATCATGCTTTGGCTTTCAGTCCAT
>Ga0268262_10004661_pt1 | contig 14042 bp, 12 predicted proteins | sample TergutNc150P3_FD_190354 | JGI IMG/M metagenome (GOLD analysis project Ga0268262, IMG submission 190354) | Nasutitermes corniger P3 segment gut microbial community from laboratory colony in Florida, USA - Nc150 P3 (SPAdes) (version 2) | ecosystem: Host-associated > Arthropoda: Insects >... | reverse complement strand
CGTTTGATATTGGCTTTGCCATTTTTAACCTCCTCCTGCTAACTACAATTAAATCATGCCTGACTAATAATAGTTGATTTGCTATATTGCTTGCAGGAGGGCTTTGGCCGCCTGCAAGCAACATGCGGTTTGAATTTGCAAGGCAAATCCACACATAGCAGTTCAAATATGAATATTTGAACTGCTATATGCGCAATTTGGTATCAGTTCAGATGAACTGCCGCAAAACCTGGCTATCAGCCTTTCCAATTACCATTTGTGAAGTCGGGGAATTGCTGTGGCTGGCCATCGTTTCTAACGCTGGCAACGCTCAGCGGGAATGGCGCGCTCCATGCGGCGGCATCGTACACATTAAAGTCGGGTGTGATGCCTTGTCTCATGCACTGGACTAATCGGTAGCTCATGACGTAGTCCATACCACCGTGGCCGCTCTCACGGGCCGCCTCTTCCAGCTCTCTCCAAAGGGAGTGGTCATACTTTTCCCGCCAGGGTTTCATGTCGTCATCCCATCTATGGCCTTTTGTAACGCCGTCAATGTGGATGCGGGCGGGATAATCGGCAAAACAGCCTTTGCTGCCCTGAATCAAATTATGGCGGCTATAAGGACGAGGAGTTACAACATCGTGTTGAAGCATGATGGTGCGTCCAAGGGCGGTTTTGATAATACTGGTATTCATATCGCCGCAGATGTATTTTTCACTGCGTCTGGGGTCGCTAGCTTCAAGCGCGTTGGGCATGAATTCGGACAAAGATGCTTCTGGAGAACTGTAGCTAACTAAACTGACCATGCGGTCGCCTTTGTGGATACCCATATACCAGCAAACAGGTCCCAGACCGTGGGTTGGGTAAAGATTGCCATCCAGACGTGTGTGCATTGGGCGGCGCCAGGGACCTACGTTGGTCTTGCTCAAGTACCATGGCGTTCGTAAGTTATGAATGTAAGAGGCTTCTCCGTGTGTGATGGTGCCGAAAAGTCCTTGTTGAACCATGTTGAGTACCATCATTTCAGTACGGCCATAATTGCAATTTTCTATCATCATGCAATGGCGGCGCGTTTTTTCGGAGACTTCAACCAACTGCCAGCATCCCTTTAAATCCATGGCTGCCGGAACCTCAACGCCCACGTGAGCGCCGCCTTCCATAGCGGCAACAGAGTTGGGTACATGAAGATTCCATGGTGTGACAACATAAACCAAGTCCAAATCGCCCCTCTTGCAGAGGTTTTTCCAGTCGTTTTCGTCTTTGGTATAAAGCGTAGGCGCAGCTTGACCGGCAGCTACTATGCGCTGTTTGGCCGCTTCAACTGCCTGCGGATTTATATCACACAGAGCTGTGATTTCTACGCCGGGAATTCCAAGCAGGTCACGTACGTGACTGATTCCGCGCTCGCCCAAACCAATTATGCCCACGCGAACTTTGGCATACTTTTCAAATGGCACGCCCATCATGGTCTTTGTGGTTGTTGGGGTGCTGACTGTTCTCCTTTGCTGTGCATCCAGTTTTGAAGCCGCAACAGCAGCACCGGTCAGCGCGGAAACTTTAAGAAACGATCTTCGTGAGATGCTCCTTTGACTCATAACTCCTCCAAGAAAACCAAAAATCCATTATGTCATGAAAACAATCACGATTTACATAATACCTTTCCTTTTTTGGCTGTTTTTTTATGCCTGATACTGTTGCGTTACCATCATTCCGCCGTCATTTATCTTTGGATGGAGCTTCTTGCAAAACTCTGCTGTACGTCTGCTTCCGACCTTCCGCCGTCTCTGGCTGGATTTCACAACTTGTTTGCTGGCAATATTTTACGCCAGACCCTGCTCCGGTCGGGCGTAGCCTACCAACTCCGTTGGACTTGCAAAACTAACGTTTTGCAAGTGGCTCAATGTTAAGTTTTTGATCCAAAAAGTCAAGTATTGCTATCGTTGTTGCGTTGGTGGCATCATCAAAGTCTTGGTGCCCCCTGCCGGTAACTTTGTTGAATACCGCCTTGCCGGGAACAAACGAATTGACTTTGTTCACCATTATCTCTGACTGCTGCCAGGGAACCAAATTGTCAGCGGTTCCGTGCAGCATGTAAATGGGCGGCGTAACTGCCGATACGTGAGTCAGCGGATTCTGCATCCTGAGATACCTTTTCATGGTCTCAGTATTGTCTTTCAAGTGTCCCCCCAGCATCGCCCCTTCAGGAGATGCATGATGATCCAGGAAATACATTATGCCGTCCAGTAAATACATTATGCCCGTATTTTGCGACTGGTTTGTATAAAGCAGCGAAAAATCGGTCAGCGCCGCGTTGCTTGCGGCAGCCTGAACCGCATGGGAAACGCCGGCATTACCGAGGCTGGTTACATCAAAGCCGTGGTCTGTCGCATTGGAAAGCGCGCAAACTATCGAAGTCAGGTAAGCTCCCGCCGAGAAGCCTGATATTGCGAAACGATCAGAGTCAAGGCGGTATTCCGCGGCGTTGGCTCTTAAATGACGAACAGCCGCCAAAACGTCCTCCACCAATTCGGGGAAAGTACTTAGACCTCCGCTCCAGTCGGCTTGTCCCATCAGAAAGTATCCGACGCTGGCAACAGCGTATCCCCTGCTTCGGGCCAGTGAAACAAGCCCGTTGTTGTTACTGCTTAACCGCCAGTTCCCGCCGATAAATCCCCCGCCGTGGACATATATTAGCAGCGGGAAAGGCCCTTCCCCGGTATCCGGCAGTCTTAGGTCATACCTCTGGCGGGCATGCCTGCGCGCGCCGTTAGGCGCGTAATCAACATTCAAACGCTGCCGCACAATAGGCGTTGTCCCGCCACCCTGGAAGTTGGCGGTCAGGTTTACGTTGCTGTTGATGTTGAAAGTTATGGACGCGCTTGAGGCGTTTACGCCCAACGGGACACCTGTCCATGACGAGAATGTGTAGCCGTTGTTCGCCGTGGCCGTAACGGTGACAGATTCGTTGGCGTTACGGCTCAATGTCCCTGACGGCGATACCGTTCCGCCGGTTCCTGCGTTGACGGTGATCTGCGTATCAGCGGCGTAGTATTGCTGATTGGGGTTGCACGTCACTGTCCCTCCTTCCGCAGGGCTGGTGGCGGCTGTGACGGTATAGGTTTCAACTGTCTGCGTCTGCTGGTTGCTGGTATCTTCATCTGCCGCGCATGAGATCAGCACAAGAGCCAGTGCAAACGGGAAAAACACATTTTTTAATTTCATGAAATTCTCCTTAATCTATATATTTTATGATCAATAGTAACGCAATGGTATCAGATACTTTATGAAAAAGAAATATTACAATGGCCGCCTTTAGATTCGGTGCATGTTCAAACCGCTTTGAGCGGTTCACAAATTCAAGCCTCCGGCTTTGCCGGAGGCTCTGACTTCTTGACTTTATCGGCCACGACCCCAAAGGTATTTGATGCCAATGCCTGAAAACTGGACGGAACCGACACCCACTTTGTCTTTATCAAGAGACGAGTAGTGGTAAAAAACATTCCCGTGCAGTCCCCACATGAGCTTTTTAGTCATACCTAGTTCAATACCAAGTGTACCTGCATCATTTAAGGCAGTAGTACCGCCAACCCATTCCGGTTGTTTATAAACATTTTCCCCAGGTGGATTATCTTCTCCAGGCAATTCATCTACAATAAACCATAACTTCCACATTGAGAACGATGATTTATAACTCCCTATAGTGACATTTGCGTTGAAAATAACATCGTATTTGGGATATTTGTAGTTCACGCCCGCAGAAAAATACTGATAATTAATCCCAAGTCCCCAAGGCGCACTATATGGAGAAACAACCATACCATCAGGAGAAATAGGGAAAATGTTTTTAGAAACAGGTTTTCTATGCTTGTTGTTAAAAAAATCATTTCCTACCAGACGCATATTGTACCCAATTCTTGGGCCAAAATACTGCCCGAATTCAAAACTCACGCTGTATCCAACATTGTTTCCAATTGCAAACGGATAGTTGCTATCCCTGCTGGAGCCGATAGGTAAGGTGGCATTGGCACCCCCAAGCCCCCAGTATGTCGGCAGTGAAGCAGACGCAGTTACTGAGCACAGCAATGGTAGCAATGCAAAGCTCAATCTTGATAGAAGTCTCATTGGATCACCGCCTTGAAGAACATCGAGATTGTTATTTGTAGACATTGAATCCCCCTTAGTGTTTGTTTCTTATTCATAAGGAAACAGTTATATTTAAAACCCATAGATTCTGTAAATCAAATTAAAATTTAGTAATAAATAACATTCCATCATTTTGTCTAAGCACTGTCGTCAATAGTATTGTTTTTCGCATTCCTGCCGCATATCTTGATGTGGAATAAAAGGAGGCCATACGGTCTCATACTTTGGTTGCTGTGTATATAAAATGATTATCATATGGGCTAAAATCTATTGACGGCAGGCTCTATTACGGTCTGCAAGATGCCTGGTTTTTCCTGATTTTGTCGTCGTGTTATTTTGCTCAAACGAGATGGCGATTATGTGTAATACATACTCTTCTACGCCTGCAACCACACATTCCCGCGGCCCTATGACATGCGGCCCGATCTCAAAAATTGTTTTGCGCGTTAATGATAGTTGGCGATGCGGTCCGCAGAAGCCGTACCACTCAAGCTGCTTGCCCTCACCCTCTTGCCAGACAGAACCCTGAGCCTTTTCAATAGAGTCAACTTTCAGGCACCATATCCCGATCTTTGAGTTGTATATCCATTGAACCTCATGGTCATGTATGCGCTTACTCAGGAGCTTGTTCTGCTTCTGAAAGTACAATTTGTCGTGCATCTTCGGCTTATTATGTATTATGTTATTAGTTGTCTGCTGATTCATTGTTCCTCCCTCCTGAAATCTGCCTCTCAATCGTATTTTCGACATTGATTAATTTTAGATATTCCGTCTCAAATTGTGAGACATAAATAATTTATTCAAACTGATTAAATGTTCAATTAAGTCTCTATGTGCCAAAATTGACTCCTATTTTTGTTTTGTATTTAATGCTGATACTTCTTTCATATTTTGGACAATTAGTAACATATCATCTCCTTTGTTTAGCCATAAACATGAGACAGCATATTACATCATATCGTTTAATTTTTTCCTTGCTTTGATATATATCAATATTTTTACCCGTACAAATCCGCTACAATACGTTTCGCCATCTTTCATCCATTAAAAAATTATTGACATAATTGTCATGATTAAATTATTTGATTGAAATTTTGGTTTTACAAATCAGGCTCTTATGTCAAATATGGCGCTTCAAATCTTTTGTAGCTTGAAACTGCTAGGAGCATTCTGTGACTTATCTAAAAGCACAGAAAAATCCGACTGGTCAATATCTGTCATCAGGTGCTGTCCAATCTAACTTTTATTTCATGCTTTCCAATTTCAAATGTGATAGTCTGAGCTTTGGCCTTATTTAAAGACATGGGTCTTTTAACGGGTGATTCTCAATACGGAAGGGGTGAAATTACATGCCATTGGTCAAAATCAAAGAAGATGAAACCTTTGAAAACGCTCTGCGTCGCTTTAAGCGTAAGTGTGAGAAGTCTGGTATCCTGAGCGAATTAAAAAAACGCCAGCACTATGAAAAACCTTCCGCAAAGAGGAAACGTAAAATGCTTGCCGCGCGTAAAAAGTCGCTGAAGCGATTAGTACAGGAACGCAGGATAATGGGTTAGAGCAATTTGCAGTGATTCCATTGAGAAAAAAGCTCTAATTGCCAAGTTGCGTTCAATAGCTATGAACGCTTGTTCTGTTTAGCCAACAAACCTGAAAAGCAGAGCGTAGCCTGTTTTTTCAGGTTTGTTGGCTAAGCTTGGTATGAGGAAATGCTTTATGTCATGGAAACAGAAAGAACTGGAGGCTGTTGAGTTCCCAACTCTGCTGAACTTAATATCCGGTTTTGCTAAGACGCGCCAGGGCAAGCGCCGACTGAGAGAGATGCATCCCTGGGATAATCTGGCCTGTATCCGGCGTTTGAGGCAAATTGAACTTGAGCGGACATGGCTTCTTGAGCCTTCCTCATTGCCGGTACAGCCATTTGATGAAGTGCTGGATGAGTTGCTCTCACCAGCGGGCTGGTTGCTGCCGGAGCATTGGAGACAACTGCGCGAGGCGTTGAAATCATTAAAGCGACTGATAGACAAAATCGCTTTGTTGCCTTGGCCTGAGGATCAAGCGCCGCCGCAAAATACAAACCTGGAGATTGATCGTCTGCAAATTCCGGCATCCATTCTGGCCGATCCATTTCCCATAGCCGATATGCTGGCTCGGAGCTTCAACGATGACGGCCAGTTGGATCCGCTCAAGATACCGGCCCTGGCTGAACTGCATAAAAATAGAATGCGAGCCTATCAACAGGTTCAAAATAGGCTTCAAAAATTTATTAAAGAAACACCTGAAGCTTTTATGGAAGCTACCATCGTTGAGCGCAGCGGACGTTTCTGTCTGCCGGTCAGGCTGGACAGGAAGGGGCTTGTACCGGGCCTTATCCTAGACAGATCCGGCAGCGGCGCAACAGCCTTTCTGGAGCCTTTTGACGCTGTTCAGTTGAACAACGAATACATGGAGGCCGACAGCGAGTACAACGAAGCCGTAAATGCGTATTTAAGGGGCTTGTTGGCCTCGCTACGCTCAAGGAAGGATGATTTCATCCATTGGCATGAGTTTTTGACTGATGTGGATGAAATCATCGCATTGCTTAAATGGTCAAGGCTATGCGATGGAGTCCTGCCGAGTATTGGTGCGGACAGCTTGGCGCTGTTGAGCGCGAGCCATCCACTGCTGATGCCCAAAATAAGAGAAACACTGGAACTAGAGCCTATAGGACACGATGTTGTACCTTTAGACTTGGTAATGGATCGCAAAAGACCCGGCTTGGTAATATCAGGCTCAAACACGGGCGGAAAGACTGTTGTGTTAAAAACAGTCGGTCTGCTGGCGGCTATGGCACACTGCGGATGTGCTGTACCGACAAAGCCAGGAAGCGAATTCCCGGCCTTTTCATCATTCCATGCCGATATTGGCGACCATCAGACTTTAATCGGGAGCCTCAGCACTTTCAGCAGCCACATAATGCACTTGCGCCGCATATTGGGCCAGGCACGTCCCAGAGGTTTCGTAATGTTGGATGAACTTGGCACCGGCACAGATCCCAAAGAAGGGGCGGCACTGGGGATTGCTATATTACAAGCTCTTTCACGCCGCGGCTCCTGGGTATTCTGCTCCACACACTTGGGCGAAATCAGCCAATGGGCGCTGCGCCATCCGCGTTTTCAGAACGCATCCGTACAATTTGATGAAGAGCGTTTAGTCCCCACATATCGTCTGCTCCTTGGCCAGCCAGGCCAGAGCCGCGCCATCACCATAGCCGCTAAACTTGGAATGCCCAAATCCGTACTGGATCAGGCGCAGAGGACGTTGGGACGTCGTGAGCAGGACTGGCGGGAGTTTCTTCGCCAGTTGGAAGCTGAACGCGGTCGCTTGTTGGAAGAATCCGATGAACTTGCAAAAGCACAGGCGGCACTGGAAAAAGATAGGCGGATATTGGCTGACAGAGAAGCCCAGTTAAAACATCAGCAGGAGAAATTCAAGGAAGAATCGCAGACAAAGCTGGCGCGGATATTGGAATTTGCCGACCATGAGTCCAAGCGCCTAATCAAAGAACTCAAAGCCAAGCAGAAAGCCGCCCAAACGGCCCAAACCAATGCCGACAGGATTGGCGCTGAAGCCAAGGAGCGAGTGAAAACCATTGAGTCCATCGCCCGTCAGGAATTGACGCCCATATTGCCCAAGGCCAGCCCGGCGGAGCCAAAGAAAATCACCGCCGGGATGTACGCAAAGCACCGGGGAATTGGTGTTCAAGGAAAAATCTCTTTCATAAAGGGGAAAAAGGCTTTCCTTGAGACATCACCGGGCCGCCAATTGGAGGTTCTTGTAAGCGAACTGGAGCCAACTGCAAAAGCGCAACTTGCCGGGAAACAATTAGGCGGGCGGGTCAGGGTGAGGGCTGAATACAGTGAAATAGACAGTGAATTGAACCTGATTGGTCGAGCATCGGATGATGTTGAATTTGAAGTCCACCGCTTTGTGGAGTCCGCTCTGGCCGGTGGTTACAGGTTTATACGTATTGTTCACGGCCACGGCACGGGACGTCTGAAAACAGCCGTAAGGAATGTCCTCAATGGTCATCCTAACATAGCTAACATTGAGGATGCGCCACAGGCTCAAGGCGGTTCTGGCGCGACTGTGGTGGTATTAAAGATATAGCGGTTCAACCTGCAAAAAATGAACTGTTATAGTGGTAGTAATTAGTGGATAGTGGGTGGTTAAATTTTGTGGCGGCTCCTATTTCAACTAATCACTAACCACCACTCACTGACCACGAAATGGAGTTCTATGTCTTTGAAATCAAAAAATACTGGTCAGTTGTTAGTTTTGGATATTGACGGGGTGATGATTGACCCGGCGGGCAGTTTCCAGGTTTGCACCGCTATGGCGCTTAAAGAGATGGCCCCTGACCTGGCCTGGTCTGATGAGTTGTATTGGGGACTCAAGCGGATACCCGGCTTTAATAACGATTACTGCTTGACGGCGGCGGCTTTGGCGCTGTTTGAGGCGGGTGAAACTGAGAGTTTACATGACGCGCCAGACACAGGGTTCCCCCACCTGGAAAAACGCATGGATGAACTGGAACCGCGCTGTAAAGAAATAATGCAGTTTTATTATCAGGTTCTCAAACACCTGGAGCGCCCACTGATAACACTTACCGAACTGGAAGCTATTACGGACTGGAATGTGGCGATACTGACAGGCAGGCCGCCGGATGAATTGCTGCTGGCGTTTGATGTACTTGGTTTTGAAATACCGGCTGTGTGCGATTCTTGCCCCGAGTTTCGCAAGCCTGAACCTGGGGGATTATTGCATTTGGCGGATACGTACAGCGCAAACCGCATCTGTTTTGTAGGCGATACGAGAGACGATGCGACATGCCTGCGCCGCGCACGCACTGCCAAGCCGGACATAGATTTTACCTTTGTCGCTGTCAACAAACTGCGATATGAAATATCACAGCCCGGAGACTTGATCTACGAGACGCTGAGGGAATTTATTTCCAGCGGAAAACTGGGGATGGCAAAAAACTAGAATATGGGGTCGCCGGGCTTGCGTCTCCAAGCCTCTGGCCTCTTAGAGGTATCTTTTTGCTTGATCTCTTTGGCGGCGGCTAAGGCGCTTTGCAGTCCGCTGCTGACATTTGCCGCGGCTGTGCGCGTGACTGTCTGGGTGGGAATAACCGTGGCGGTTGTTACAGGGGATGTTACCGAAGTCTGACGAATGTCCAACTGTTCTTTTAATCGCCTCTGATACCAAGCTTTGCGCTTGGGGTCATGGATTTTCTTTTTGTGCTCTGCGGAATCAGATGTGTTTTGCAGAGTTTTTGGCTTGGCTTCCCGCCTGTCCTCTCGCAATTGTGATTCGGGGTCTGATGCTTCTTCCAGGATTTGGGCCAAATCAGCCAACGTACCAAAACCTTGCTTATTCATACTACGGGTTCACTCCTTCCTGTTCTCATTGGAGAACAATTACGAACAATTTACTGAAATAACATATTTGATATATTTTGTCAAAACGAAAAGCGAATACTCACTGTGAAAATAGTCTTGGGTTTTCTTACAACATCAAGGGGGCGGTGAAGCCCGATTCTGAGAGACGGGACAATGCCTAAATAATTGAGCATGTCGGATAGAGCCAGATCGTCAGACCTGAACTCAAGACCTGCGATGCGCTGATAGCCGTTGCTCTGCTCATCGGAAAACCAAACGGCTGTTTTTTCAAAATATAGATAAACTAACAAACCATACTCGGCTCTCACTCTGCGCATCCTATCGCCCAACAAGAAATAATCAGGCATGGCCGGTTGCTGAATGCGGTTCAAGTCCAAACTGTCCGATACGAGTCCGGTGTTTTGCCCACCATAATGGAAAGCGTCAAAAATACTGTAATCACCCTGTATGCGACCCTCCTCCGCATTTATTCTGAACAGACCCATGGGTGTAATAAAGCGCAGCCCTGCTTGCAGTCTGGCCATTTGCCAGCTGGATACGTCCAGATCAACCGCGCTGGTGCGCCCAAAAGTACCCTGGAGCGTGGCGTTCAAGCCAATGCCCCATTCGCCCTTGGACCTCTGAGTGGTAAATGCCGCCGTTGCCCCAAGCAGACTGCGGTTTGTTCTGGCAGCATCTGTATCTGCATCAACATTTTTTATGGATTCCCAGGCGACAAAGGGCCTGACAATTATTGGCGACATGCCGAGCTGCTGCCATCTCAGGGCAAATTCGGCCCCTGTGCGCTCCCTGTCAAAACCTGATATTGGTTCATACTTTTGGTAGCTTGGTTTTTCCAGGCTGGAAAAGGCTTGCAGGCTTGGCGCAAAACGCCATCCGTGATAAACAATGCCAAAAGCGCCTCCCCTTGGCCCTATGGCGGATCCAAATGCGGCTACGGCATACCAGTCCAAACGGTTCAATATGTCAGAACCTCCCAATCCAAACTGAAGTGATCTGCCGGAGTGGCTTAACGAATAGGCCTCGCGGAGTCCTATGGTGTGTGTGTCAAACACGGAGTAATCTGTCGCCTGAATGACAGTGTCAACGGGTGGAGGAAGCAGACTTGGCGTGTTGGGTTGGCTCATAACGGCGCCTTGAACCATCAGGTTTCCCAAAGCGCCCGCCGGGGGGGTGGGTTCCAAGGCTGGCTGGGTCAGATCCAGTTTGCGTATCTCACAGCCTGTGGCGGTGAGCTGAACGTAGTAGAGCGCTCTGCCATCCGGCGTTGGCGCGGGCTGCCAGGCCGCTGAAAGAACTCTGGTCAATTGCTGTTCCTGACCGTCAGGCGTTTTTTTCACTATGTTCCAAATGCCGTCAATGTCTTTCCATGTGAATTCGTTGTCCTTAGTCACTACTGGTTTTTCGGCGGGTTTTAATGTCCTTGTCTTTAGATCCGCCACTTTGAATATTGGCTTTAATCCCCCTTCGCTATTGCGAATCCTAATTTCATAAGTGACTTGATCATTGCCCGTCCACCAGGCGCGCCTGGGTAGAGCGCCGTTGCGCCTGCCTATAATGGCCAGTATTTTTGGCTCTGTAAATTCAGGCTTGCGGTCTTCAACTTCGTTTGGATCCGGGTTTTCCGGGTTTTCCGGCTTTTCCGTTTTTGATGCCTTTTTTTTCTTGGGTTCCGGTTTGGCGTTAATATCCCAAATCCTGACGCCAGGCTTCTTTTCGGTCAGGAGTCTGGCCATCAATTTAGAGCCATCGGGGCTTAGAGCTAGGCCGGTTATTTCGGTGTCAAAGCGCGCTATAAGCTCACCTTCGCGGATTGATCCACTGGCCTTAAAGTCACGTTCCATCGCTATGGCGTCATGTGTGACTTCAGCCCTCCACCTGTCATAGCTGTCTTTTGGGCTTGTCCCGAAAGTGGCCTTAAAAGAATCGTCGTACGACCTCTGTTTTTTGGATGGATTTTTGGAGGTCAACTGCTTCCAAAAATTTTTAAGTATGTCAGGTTCCTGCGAGTTCTGACGCTCCAGCCATTCCAGATACGCACTTCCCATGAGATAGGCCATTGAGCCACCCCTGAATCCGCCGGTTCTCGAGGCATCGCCATAATTCGGTATTTTTCCCTGCAATGCCCACTGGCGGATAACCGCGGCGCGGTAGGCGCTGTGGGGCCTGCCTGATCCTGTGATCCGGCCTTCTATCAGCGTGGCGTAACCCTCTATTATCAGCCGCGGCGCTTTGCGTGTGATCGGGCCTATGGACAGTGAATCAAACCATCTGCTCTTTTCACGGCTGCCATCTCGTGGGCGCATCAGGTGATGCAGATGGGCGAGTTCGTGAGTCACCAGCAAATCAATCCAGTTGTCGTAATGGCCTATTGATGAATCCGGGTCGGGCGGCGTTTTCCACAACACCACTATTGGCCTGTTTAGCTGTGGTATGGTTGCGCCGTTGGCTTCCATCATTGGGTCTTCGATCACGACATTGATAGGACCCTTTGCCTCAAAACCAACCCATTCCGCTACCTTGGCGTGAATACCCTCGATTTTTGAGGCCACTTCCATTGCGAATGGTTCAAAGCCCCCTTTGGGGTTCGCTGGATAATGAATGAGATAGTTGGATGTCTTGATTGTTTTCCAGTGTGCGTCTGGAGATTGAATCCGATCCGAAGCGGCAAGAGCAACAGTTGCCATCAAAAATAAGCATGGGATGAGTTTTACAAGCGCCGACATTATTATTGATCTCCACAGGATTGTCAGATGCGAAGCTATTCCCACAATAGTGCCGGACGCGACTCTGGAGCGGACAACATTATTAATCGGGTGCGGAAGTACATCATGGTTTTACAATTACCTCAAAATGTAATTATATCTTATTTGTCATTCCCACGCTGTTCTTCTTCGGCCAGTATTTCGGCTTTTGTGATTCGCACAGGAAATTCCGGTACGTCGGAAAAGCCCTTGCGCCAAACTGTGCGGGCTTTGGCTATTTTGTCAACATTTTCCATACCGGAAACGACTTTGCCGAATACGCAGTACCCAATTCCGGCGGCGCTGTTGGAAGTAAAATCCAGTCTGGGGTTATCAGCCAGATTGATGAAAAACTGAGATGTGGCGCTATTGGGCTCATCTGTGCGAGCCATGGCAATGGTTCCTCTGGTGTTTTTCAGCCCATCCGCTTTTGACTCGTTCCTTATGGGCGCGCTGACTTCTTTTTCCGTCATGTTCTCTTGAAAGCCGCCACCCTGAATCATAAAACCATCTATGACACGATGAAAAATTGTTCCGCTGTAATGTCCGCTCTTTACATAGTTCAAAAAATTTTCAACTGTTGCAGGGGCAAGCGATGGCTCCAACTCAATTACGACCGGGCCATAACTGGTCTGAATGCTGACCCTTGGCTTGGCCTGATGCCTGGCATCGGGAACCTGAGCAAGTACAGCAACGGCGCTCAACAGCAGGCTTAAAATAGGGCACGCTTTCATTTTTGCTCCTAGGTCAAAAGAATGTGACACATAGCAATTTATACCAACTTGCAATCTAAAATAAAGTGATTGGTATCAGATGGTAAATCCCGCCAAGGAGCGCCGGTTTTGGCTACCCACATGACTGCTTCAATGAATAAACGATTGTCTCTACATGTCCTGCCTGGGTCTTCCGACTTTCCTGGTAAAGCGTATTTGATATTCTCCCACTGGTCATCTCTCAGTGCATGTCTTCTCTGCATGGCAAAGCTCCTGCCATATTTTATAATATATTTATATTTGAATGTCGACAGGGCCTAAACTCATCCACAAACACTTGGTGACCACAGTGCGCCATGGGCGCCATGTTTCAGCTCTCAATACCATTTCATCTGCTTTTGGGTTCTCAATGCCAAATAATATTCCGTACGCTTTGCGAATAGCAAAATCGCTCACGGGCCAGACGTCATGGCGTCCAAGGTTGAATATCAGCACCATCTCCGCCGTCCAAGGGCCAATTCCTTTGACTTGTGTCAGACGCTCAACTACCGCTTTGTCATCCATTCGGCGCAAGGATGACCAGTTAGGAACAATATTGGCTTTTACCTTTTCGGCCAGATTGCGTATGGCAATGGCCTTTGCCTTTGAAAGACCGGCTGATCGCATCATTTCTTCTGGTGTGTCCAGTATTGCCTCGGGGGTCAAGATACCGCCGTACATCGCGGCGAAGCGTTCAAAAATAGACTTGGCTGCCTTGCCGTTGAGTTGCTGGCCAATAATGGTCTCGGACAGCGAATACAAGGGTGAAGGCCCTGGGTTTGGCTCTAGCGAAATTTTGCTTGCGTAAGACAGCAACGGCTCAAGCATCTTATCGCGTTGCAAAAAAGACAGTGCTGCCGACAACTCCTGCTCATACTTTCCATGTTTTGCCGCCAATGCTCAGTTACCCCAAAAGAATTTTAATTGTTTCCCCCCAAAGTCGTGTGGGATCGTCCAGGAACAAGACTTCGGGATCAAGG
>Ga0268262_10004660_pt1 | contig 14042 bp, 25 predicted proteins | sample TergutNc150P3_FD_190354 | JGI IMG/M metagenome (GOLD analysis project Ga0268262, IMG submission 190354) | Nasutitermes corniger P3 segment gut microbial community from laboratory colony in Florida, USA - Nc150 P3 (SPAdes) (version 2) | ecosystem: Host-associated > Arthropoda: Insects >... | reverse complement strand
TGAAACGGCAAGGCAAAAGCAATCACCAAAAACGGATATGCAGGCACAATATAAAATCCGCTTTGCTTCAAACTCAACATCACGGGGAGTATTCCGCACAGCGACAAGGCAAAAAATAAAAAACTGATTCGGCAGTGTTCTTTCAGCAAATTGACCTTTTTTTTGGCAATCAGCACAATCAGTAAAGGCAGTAACAATATGATTGTTACGATTATATTTTCAAAAAGTTTGTTAAGAATGTGAAAACGGGTATCTACCGTTTCCCGCTCACCCGAAAGCGAGGGAAACAACTGAATTGACAGATAATTATCAAAAAACTGTTTTGCATCGGGCGAAAAAACATAGAACAAAACAAGCGGTATGAATGTGAAAAACACAAGCGTTAATGTATCTGTAACTGCTTGTCTAAAAGATATTTTCTTTGAAAAAAGCCATATCCAAAAAGGAAAAGTCCACAGAAAACACGCCACTACCCCTTTGCTAAGTACTGCCAAACACAAAAGCAACCCGCTAATGACTGTAAAATAATATTTCCGCTTGCGCACTCCCGCCAAATAAAAAAATGCGGCACTGCAAACGAAAACAGTCATTGTGTTTTCAAGCATATTGTTCATTGCCGTCCACGTAATAATCGGAAACATGACAAACAAAAACAAAGGAAACCATGCCGTAACTGTCTCTTTTGTAATCTCTTTCCAAATCTTCACAATGAGAAAACCTGTCAAAATGATAGTGAAAACAGAATAAAAACGCTCTACAAAAACACTCGTCCCGAATGCCCTGAAACACAGACTTTGAAGCCAAAAGACAAGCGGAGGATTTTCGTAAAATACAGGATATAAGGTTTCTGTATAGTACGGAAACCAAAACTGCCCTTCTCCCAAAGCCATATTCCGTGAAACAGATGCGTAAACAACACCGTCCATAAACATGCCATGCGACAACAAAAACGGCGAACATATCCCTAAAAAAACTGCCAAAACCGCAACGTAAAAGTAAAGGCTTGGATTTTTAGTACAATTTCCAAATGTACTACTTCTCATATCAAAGAATTTTATAACAACAACGCAGACTTCCGTTCAAATATTACATTAAAAAAACCAGCGAAAACAAAATGTTTCCGCTGATTAACGAAATGTTATGACAACTAACTTTATTTATTCTTCTGTTTTTTCTTCTGCTGCTTCAGCAAGGGGTTGTTCTTCTGTTGTTTCTGCAACAACTTCTTCTTCCCCAATTACTTCTGGAACAATTTCTTCTACCTGCTCAACGGCAACTTCTGCAATCGGTTCTGCTGCTTCAACCACTTCTGCTACTTCTTCAACCTGTTGTTCTTGAGGGGCATCTGCTTTTTTCACGCTGCCTCTTCCTCTGCGGGTTGATTTTGCTTTGGCTTTTTTGCCGCCTTTGTTCTGCGAGTAGTTTTCGTTGAAATCTACCAACTCGATGATGCACATTTCAGCAGCATCGCCCAACCTGAACCCTGTGCGGAGAATACGCGTGTATCCGCCCGGACGGTCGCCCACCTTTGCCGATATTTCCCGAAACAGTTCCGTAACGGCAAATTTGTTCTGCAAATAACTGAACACCTCGCGTCTTGAATGCGTTTCGTCCTTTTTTGCTTTGGTTATCAACGGCTCTACATATTTGCGGAGTGCTTTTGCTTTTGCTACCGTTGTGGTTATTCTTTTACTCATTATCAAGGAGGTTGCCATGTTGGACAACATTGCCTTGCGATGAGAACTTGTTCTTCCTAAATGATTTACTTTCTTCCCGTGTCTCATATCCTATTCTTTGTCTAAATCTAATTTGTACATTGTTAAATCCATTCCAAACTCCAAACCTCTCGACTTGATAAAATCTTCCAGTTCCACCAACGATTTTTTTCCAAAATTTCTGAATTTCAACAAATCGCTTTTGGTGTAAGAAACAAGTTCGCCCAAAGTTTCTACTTCTGCCGCTTTCAAACAGTTTAATGCTCTCACTGACAAGTCCATATCTACCAGTTTCGATTTCAACATCTGGCGGATATGCAATGATTCCTCATCAAATTCACCTGCCAAAGAAATTTCATCAATAGAATGAGACATTTTGTCATCAGAGAAAAGTATAAAGTGTTGAATGAGCACATTAGCTGCTTTTTTCAAGGCTTCTTTGGGAGTTACCGAACCGTCAGTGGTGATTTCAAGTATCAACTTTTCAAAGTCTGTTTTCTGTTCCACACGATAGTTTTCCACCTTATACATCACATTTTTAATCGGCGTATGTATGGAATCTATGGCGATAGTGCCAATGGCATCGTGCATCTGTTTATTTTCCTCAACAGTTACGTATCCGCGTCCTTTGTTAATGGTCATTTCGATGTCCAAGCGCACGCTCGGCTCCATTGAACAAATATGCAAACCCGTATTCAATACCTGAAAACTGTTTAAGAAGTTGTTCATATCTCCTGCTTTAAATTCGGATTTTCCCGTGATTGTAAAGCGAACGGTTTCGTCATGCTGGTCTGCGATTTTCCCTTTCAGGCGGATTTGTTTGATATTCAATATAATATCCGTTACATCTTCGATAACCCCAGGTATTGACGCAAATTCATGCGGCACACCCTCTATCTTGACGGAAGTAACTGCAAATCCTTCAAGTGCAGACAGCAAAACCCTGCGGAGGGAATTGCCAATGGTTACCCCATAATTTGACTCAAGCGGACGAAATTCAAAAACGCCAAAGGAATCCGTTGACTCCAGCATTATCACTTTTTCTGGTTTTTGAAAAGGTATTGTAAACATTGTTATTTTAATTTTATTAATTTTTTACTTTATGAATTACTATTTGGAGTACAACTCCACAATCAACTGTTCGTTGATTTTTTCAGGAATAGCCTCTCTTTGCGGATATTCCATGAGTTTACCTGCCATCATGTTTGCGTCCCACTCCAACCACGGATAGGAAGTTACACTGCGGCGACTCAATGAATTGACTATCGCCTCACAGGCTTTTGAACGTTCGCGCACGCCTACAATATCGCCGACTTTCAATTCGTAAGACGGAATGTTTACCACCTTATTGTTTACCACAATATGTTTGTGCGACACCAATTGACGGGCTGCTGCGCGCGTGGGCGCTATTCCCAAACGGTAAACTACGTTGTCCAAACGTGCTTCCATCATTTGTAATAATATCTCCCCTGTAATCCCCTTTTTGGAGGACGCTCTGCGGAAAACATTTTTAAACTGACGTTCCAACACGCCGTACGTATATTTCGCCTTTTGCTTTTCCTGCAACTGCATGCCGTACTCGGACACTTTGCCGAAACCTCTTTTTTTCGTAACGCCATGTTGTCCGGGGGGATAATTTTTCTTTTCGAAATACTTATCGGGACCGTAAATGGGGTCTTTAAATTTTCTTGCTATTTTGGTTTTTGGTCCAATATATCTTGCCATACCTAATTAATTCTTTATCGTTATTTTCCCTTAAACTTAAACTCTTCTTCTTTTTGGTGGTCGGCAGCCGTTGTGCGGTAATGGAGTTACATCTGTAATTTCCGTTACTTCGATACCTGCTGCGTTGATAGTCCGAATGGCTGACTCACGTCCGCCGCCCGGTCCTTTTACGAACACTTTCACTCTACGCAATCCCAAGTCGTATGCCACTTTCGAAGCATCTTGAGCAGCCATTTGTGCGGCATAAGGCGTATTTTTCTTCGAGCCTCTGAAGCCCATTTTCCCAGCCGAAGACCAAGAAATGGCTTGTCCCGTGTTGTTTGTCAGCGTAACAATCACATTGTTGAAAGATGCTTGTATGTATGCTCTTCCAAGTGCGTCCACTTTAACAACTCTTTTTTTCGTAACTTTCGTTGATTTTGCCATAAATCAAATTTTATTTTCCCTTTTATTTTCTAATTTGTTTACTTAGTTGCTTTTTTCTTGTTGGCAACCACTTTCTTACGACCCTTACGCGTCCGGGCGTTATTTTTCGTGGACTGTCCACGAACAGGTAATCCGATACGATGCCGTACGCCGCGGTAGCAACCAATATCCATCAATCGCTTGATGTTCATTTGCACTTCCGAACGCAATGCACCCTCTACTTTCATTTCCGTAATGATGCCGCGTATCGCGTTCAAGTCATCATCATTCCAGTCCTGTACTTTCTTATCGAAAGATACATTTGCTTCTTTCAAAATCCTTTGCGAAGTGGAGCGTCCTATTCCGTAGATATAGGTCAAACCTATTTCGCCTCTTTTGTTTTTTGGTAAATCAATACCCGCAATTCTTGCCATATACTTTTCCCGTATTTCTTATTAAAAATTATTAACCTTGCCTTTGTTTAAACTTGGGATTTTTCTTGTTGATTACATAAACCACTCCCTTACGACGTACTACCTTGCAGTCGTCCGACCTTTTCTTTACTGACGTTCTTACTTTCATCTCTATTCTAACTTTTATATCTAAACGTAATTCTTGCTTTTGACAAATCATAAATAGACATTTCCATTTTCACTTTATCGCCCGGCAATATCTTAATATAGTGCATTCTCATTTTTCCCGAGACATGGGCTATCACCTTATGTCCGTTTGCGAGTTGTACGCGGAACATTGCGTTCCCCAGCGACTCCAACACTACACCATCCTGTTCAATTGCTTCTTCTTTTGCCATCTATCTGTATCTATATCTATTTATCTTTTAAAACCTCTTCTATGTACTCATAAGTTGATAACACTTCTGTTGTTCCGTTTTCCCGTATCGCCACCATGTGTTCGTAGTGTGCTGACGGCAGTCCGTCCACTGTCCGCGTTGTCCACTTGTCCGCATCGGTTTTGAGTTCCTTCTTGCCCAGATTAATCATCGGTTCTATGCAGAAGACCATGCCTCTTTTCAATCTTGCTCCGCTTCCTTTCTGTCCGAAGTTTGGAACATCGGGTTTTTCATGTATGTTTCTGCCTATGCCGTGACCAATCATTTCCCGAACCACCGAGTATCCGAACTTTTCTACGTAGGACTGGATTGCAAAACTGATGTCCCCTACCCTGTTTCCTACTTTCGCCTGCTCTATTCCAAGATAAAGCGATTCTTTTGTTCGTTCGCAAAGTTTTTTAATCTCTTCTGCCACCGTGCCTACATAAAAGGTGTAGGCGTAGTCGGCATGGAAACCATTTTTTTTCGCCCCGCAATCTACTGCTACAATGTCACCCTCTCGCAGTTCGTTTTTGCTTGGTATTCCATGAACAACCACATCGTTGATTGAAACGCACAAGGTTGCTGGAAATCCCCTGTATCCCTTGAAACTTGGAGTAGCCCCGTTATCTCTGATAAACTCTTCCGCTACTTTATCCAAAGTTCCGCAAAACACACCCGGACGAATTAACTTTGCCACTTCGGCAAGTGTTTTACCAACTATCAAAGAACTTTCTTTTATTATTTCTATATCCCGTTCCGACTTAAAATGTATCACCTTTTCTTCTTCTATTAACTGACAGGAAGCGGCGAACGACCTTTAATTCTTCCAGATTTTGTTAATCCGTCATAATGGCGCATCAACAAATGACTTTCTATTTGTTGCAACGTATCCAAGACAACACCCACCAAAATCAAAAGGGAAGTACCGCCAAAAAATGCTGCAAACTGCGAATTGATGCCGAATATCCGTGCAAATGACGGCATAATGGCAACAAACGCCAAAAATATGGAACCCGGTAAGGTTATTTTTGAAATAATATTATCTATAAATTCAGCCGTCTTTTTTCCCGGTTTGATGCCTGGAATAAAACCGCCGTTTTTCTTCATATCGTCTGCTATTTGCGTGGGATTGAAGGTTATTGCCGTGTAAAAATAAGTAAACGCAATAATCATCACCGCAAAAACAAAGTTATACCAAAAACCCTCTGGATTGGTCAATGCTCTGGCAACTGCCCCCATTGACTCCTGCGAAGACGCAAATCCCGCAATGGTCAAAGGCAAAAACATGATTGCCTGTGCAAAAATTATCGGCATAACTCCTGCAGCATTCACTTTCAAGGGCAAATACTGGCGTTGTCCGCCGTACTGTTTGTTGCCCACTACGCGTTTGGCATACTGCACGGGTACTTTGCGTGTCCCCTGCACCAACAAAATGCAAACCAATATAACCAACACCAACAACAACAGTTCCAACATGAAAATGATAGGACCGCCATTGCCTGTTTCCGTTACTTTCGATGCAAATTCAGCCGAAAGCGCAAAGGGCAAACGGGCAATAATCCCCACCATAATCAGCAAGGAAATTCCGTTTCCGATACCTTTTTCCGTAATGCGTTCGCCCAGCCACATTATAAATAATGTACTCGACACCAACAGCAACATGGATACAACGATAAATGAAACAGGCGTTGCTCCCATTATCGGTTCGCCTGTCAATGAATGAAATACATTCACGGGTGCACCTTTTGCTCCGCCTACCAAACTTGCAATGTAGGCAGGTGCCTGCAAAGCCGTTACGGCAATGGTTAAGAAACGCGTCATTTGATTAATTTTCTTTCTTCCGCTTTCACCCTCTTTTTGCAAACGCTGGAAATAAGGAACTACCAACGTCAATAACTGCACCACGATAGAGGCAGAAATATAGGGCATAATCCCCAACGCAAAAATGGAAGCACGTCCGAATGCACCGCCCGCAAACATATCCAATATGCTCATCAAACCCTCTTTGGACGATGACCCAAAAGACGATTGCGCCAATGCCTGCACATTCACACCCGGTAAGGCAATATAAGAGCCTACCCTGTATATCAGAACAATACCCAAGGTATAAAGAATGCGTTTGCGCAACTCTTCAATGTGGTAAATATTCTTAATTGTGGTTATAAATCTTTTCATTCTGTCAATCTTTTATTTTAAAACGCACAAATTTTACTATAATTTTTCAGCCACTCCGCCCACTGCTTCGATAGCCTGTATGGCTGCCTGCGAAAACGCATGTACTTTCACTTCCATTTTGGCGGTTAAAGTGCCTTTTCCCAATATTTTCACCAAATCGTTTTTTCCTACCAAGCCGTTGGCTTTCAAAACTTCCATATCAATGTTGGTGATGCCTTTGTTATCAGCCAAATGCTGCAAAGTGGACAAATTAATCGCCGTGTACTCCACCCGATTGATATTTTTAAACCCTGATTTGGGTACGCGTCTGTACAAAGGCATTTGTCCGCCTTCAAAGCCCGCCTTGCGGGAATAACCTGAACGGGATTGCGCCCCTTTGTGTCCTTTTGTAGAAGTGCCGCCTCTGCCTGAACCTTCACCTCTGCCAATCCGTTTTGATGTTTTTGTTGAACCTTTTGCTGGTTTTAAACTGCTTAAATCCATCTCTTATTTTCTTTTTATTTAGTTTTTAACTAATTTCTTCTACTTTTAACAAATGCCTAACGGCGTCTATCATTCCCAGAACTTGCGGAGTAGCAACCACCTCTACCGGACGGTTTAGTTTTTGGATACCCAAAGCCTCTATCGTAAGTTTCTGCACTTTCGGTCTCTTAATCTGACTTTTAATTTGAGTTATTCTCAATTTCTTTGCTTCCATTTCTACCCGTTATTTATCCGTTAAACACTTTATTTAAATCTACACCGCGAAGTTGAGCCACTGCGTAAGGGTCTCTCATTTTCGACAAGGCATCAAAAGTAGCTTTCACAACACTGTGCGGGTTGGACGAACCTTTTGATTTTGCCAATACGTTTTTCACGCCTACGCTTTCCAGCACGGCACGCATCGCACCGCCTGCAATAACTCCCGTACCGGGTGCTGCGGGTTTCAAAAACACCAATGCACCACTGTAACTGCCCTCCTGAGAATGCGGAATTGTTCCTTTCAATACCGGTACGCGAATTAAATTTTTCTTCGCATCTTCTTTTCCTTTCTCTGCGGCAATGGTTACTTCCTTTGCTTTTCCCAGACCGTAACCCACTACGCCATCTTCATTGCCAATAACAACAATGGCTGAAAAACTGAATGTCCGTCCGCCTTTGGTAACTTTGGTTACCCTTTGTACGCTTACCAAACGGTCTTTAAAATTTATATCGCCTGCTTTTACTTTCTTAATATCTGCCATAACCCTAATTTAGAATTTTAAACCTCCTTCTCTGGCTGCTTCCGCCAAAGATTTCACTCTACCATGGTACAAATAGCCATTTCTGTCAAACACAACCGCAGTAATTCCCGCGTTCAATGCTTTTGCACTCAATTCTGCACCTACCAGTTTTGCCTTTTCAATTTTCGTAACCTTCTGACTGTCAATAGACGGTATTTTAGAAGATGCTGATACTAAGGTCGTACCCAAATCATCATTGATAATTTGTGCATATATCTGGTCGTTGCTTCTAAACACAGACAATCTCGGACATTGCGCCGTTCCGCTGATTGTTTTTCTAATTCTATGTTTAATCCTATTCCTTCTGAAAACTTTCTGATTTTTAACTCCCACTGTTCTTGGATTTTATATTTTACTACTACAATCTTACTTCTTATCAGCAGATTTACCCGCTTTTCTACGTACCACCTCACCTTGGAAACGGATACCTTTTCCTTTGTAAGGTTCTGGTTTTCTGTATGAACGAATTTTCGTTGCTACCTGTCCCAACAACTGTTTATCGGAGCAGGTCAGTTTAATGATTGGGTTTTTACCCTTTTCAGTAACTGTTTCCACTGCGATTTCTTGAGGCAGGTCAAAAATTACGTTGTGGGAATATCCCAGCGACAACTCCAGCACCTGACCTGTAGCCTGTGCCTTATAACCTGTTCCTACCAGTTCCTGCACGGTAGTAAACCCTTCACTCACGCCCTTTACCATGTTGAACAGCAATGCTCTGTACAAGCCGTGCATGGCTCTGTGCCTTTTCTGTTCGGTATGGCGTTTCACTAACAATTCATTGCCTTCCACTTCCAAAGTGATGCAAGGGTCAACCATTTGCGTAAGTTCGCCCCTTTTCCCTTTTACGGTTACAATGTTTGTTTTCTCATCTCTATTTACGGTTACACCACTTGGTAACGCTATTGGTAATTTTCCTATTCTTGACATTTCTCTTCCTCCCAATAATTAACTAATGTAACACAAAACTTCGCCGCCAATACCTAATGAACGTGCTTCCTTATCCGTCATGATGCCTCTTGACGTAGAAATAACAGCGATACCCAAACCGTTCAACACGCGGGGTAATTCGTCTGCTCCAGCATATTTCCGCAATCCTGGACGGCTTACTCTTTTCAGCGTCGTAATTGCACATTGTTTGCTTACAGGGTGATATTTCAACGCTATTTTTATAATTCCGGGAACTTGTGCGTCCTCGAATTTATAGTTCAAAATGTACCCTTTGTCCAACAATATTTTTGTTATCTCTCTTTTCATATTCGACGTGGGGATTTCAACCACTTTATGCTTTGCCATTACGGCATTGCGTATTCTTGTCAAATAATCTGCTATCGGATCCGTATTCATCTCTTTTTTTTACTATATTATTTTACTACCAACTTGCTTTTTTAACTCCGGGGATTAATCCCTTTGATGCCATTTCTCTAAAATTGATACGGGAAATGCCGAATACACGCATGTATCCTTTGGGTCTTCCCGTCAATTTGCAACGATTGTGCAGACGGATAGGATTAGAATTCGGCGGTAATTTCTGCAAGGCAATAATTGCCGCATCTTTTACATCATAATCATCGCCGTTGATAATCTTTTTCAACTCTGCACGCTTTTTCGCGTATCTTTCAACTAACTGGGCTCTTTTTACCTCGCGAGCCTTCATTGATTCTTTTGCCATATCTTAAATTTCTGCTTTCTTTTGATTTTTAAAAGGTAACCCAAATTGTTTCAACAAAGCCATGCACTCGTTATCGTTGCGGGCGGTGGTTACAAACGTAATATCCATTCCATTGATTTTGCTTACTTTATCAATATCAATCTCTGGGAAAATAATTTGTTCGGTAACACCCATCGAATAGTTTCCTCTTCCGTCGAAGCCTTTTTCATTGATGCCTCTAAAATCGCGGACGCGGGGAATGGAAACAGAAATCAATCTGTCCAAAAATTCGTACATTCTGTCTCCGCGAAGCGTAACGCGAACGCCTATCGGATTTCCACGCCGCAGTTTGAAGTTGGAAATATCTTTTCTTGACTTGGTTGCAACGGCTTTTTGTCCTGCAATCATGGTCATTTCGTTGATGCCTGCGTCAATCAATTTTTTATCAGCGGTGGCTGCTCCCAGTCCCTGATTTAAACAAATCTTGGTGATTTTGGGGACACGCATTACCGATTTGAAACCCATCTGCTCTTTCAATGCGGGCAGGATTTCTTTTTCGTATTTATCTCTCAATCTTGGTGTATATTCCATTATTTAATCTCCTCTCCCGATTTTTTTGAGTATCTAACTAATTTTCCGTTATCATTCATTTTTCTTCCAATGCGCGTTGCATTTCCTTTGCCGTCCACAAGCATTAAATTGGAAATGTTGATGGATGCTTCCTTTTTAATAATTCCGCCCTGCGGATTTTTCGCATTGGGTTTGGTGTTTTTGGACACCATGTTCACGCCTTCTACAAATGCTCTGTACTTCTGTACTTCAACTTTAAGCACCTTGCCCGTTTGACCTTTGTCATCGCCAGCCAAAACCCGCACTGTATCGCCTTTTTTAATATGTATTTTCATCTCTTAACTTTTTTCTCTTTTAAAAATTAAAGTACTTCTGGGGCTAATGAAACAATTTTCAAATACTGTTTTTCCCTCAATTCGCGGGCAACGGGACCGAAGATACGCGTTCCGCGCAACTCTTCCGAAGCCGTAAGCAACACCACTGCATTATCGTCAAAACGAATATAAGAGCCGTCTGCTCTGCGAACTTCCTTTTTTGTTCTTACCACAACCGCCTTTGAAACAGTTCCTTTCTTGATATTACCTGAAGGAATGGCGCTCTTTACGGTAACAACAATCTTATCGCCTATTCCTGCGTAACGTTTTTTTGTCCCGCCCAATACGCGAATACATAACACTTCTTTTGCTCCGCTATTATCTGCTACGGATAATCTTGATTCTTGCTGTACCATATCTACTTCGCTTTTTCAATTATTTCTACCAATCTCCAACACTTATTTTTACTCAATGGTCTGGTTTCCATTATTTTAACCTTGTCGCCCATTTGACACTCTTCTTTCTCGTCATGTGCCATGAAGCGAGATGTTTTTTTCAAAAACTTACCATATTTTGGGTGTTTCAGTTTTCTACCAACCTCCACGACAATCGATTTTGTCATTTTGTTGCTCACAACAACCCCTTCCCGCTGTTTTCTAAAATTTCTTTCCATCTCTTTAATTATTTTACAGATTTTGTTTCTGCAAGTTCTCTCGCTCTAATTTCCGTTTTCAACCTTGCCACTGTTTTGCGGTATTCCTTAATCCTGTTTGGATTTTCAATAGAAGAAACAGCATGGTGCATTTTCAGTTTTACCAACTGTTTTGTTTCTTCTTCCAATCGTTCAACCAATTCCTTCGGTGAAAGTTCTGCTATTACTGACTGTTTCATTTTCTTAATGCTTATAATGTTTCTTCTGAATAATCTCTTCTGGTTATAAATTTGGTCAAGATAGGCAGTTTTTGTGCACCTAACCGCATGGCTTCCTTGGCAATCGCCAATGGCACGCCGTCCGATTCAAACAGAATTCTGCCCGGGGAAATGCGAGCCACAAAGTATTCGGGTGCTCCCTTTCCTTTTCCCATACGCACTTCGGCTGGTTTTTTGGTGATGGGCTTGTCGGGGAAAATCCGAATCCACAATTGCCCTTCACGTTTCATGTAACGAGTGATTGCTTGACGGGCTGCTTCAATCTGTCTTCCCGTCATCCAGCATTCTTCCAAGGCTTTGATTGCAAAGGAACCGAAAGCGATTTCCGAACCGCGTTTGGCATTTCCTTTCATCTTGCCTTTCTGTACTCTTCTGTATTTTGTCTTTTTTGGCTGTAACATTGCTATATCTTAATTTTATTTTTTAGTACACTTCTAGGAGTTCTCCCTTTTTTCCCTCTATTGTAATTTTATTTAAAGTAGTTGAATTAATCCTTTCCTTTTTTTCATAAAACAAAGTCCCGTCAGACGAAATACTTCCTTTCTCGTAATTTTCTCCGTCCGTTGTTTCTACAAACGTTCCATTTTTATCTGCGAGTTTAAATATTCTGGTACCAAAATCATCGTAACCAGGTGCAGGTTTTAATCCTAATTCGTCCTCTTGCATATTTTTGTCAAAATAAATCTCTCCTTTTGGAAAGGTAGTCATGCCCAAAGTATTAATCCAGCCCGTTATCTCAAGGTCATAAATACCAACCCAAACATCTCGGTAATCTTTTTTCTTGTCTTTCTTACAAGAAACGACTACGACTGCTACTACTGCAATAACTCCTACCAATTTGAAAAAACGCTTATTCTTCATCTCAAACCTAATTTAATTATTTTCTACTCCTATCATTACTACGGTTACGGTCTCTGCCACTCTCTCTGTCTCCACCGAAAGCACGGTCTCTGCCGCCTCTTCCGCCGTCTCTGCCGCCATCTCTACGGTCGCGGTCGCGGTTGAAGCCGCCGCCTCTGCGGTCGTCTCTGTCTCTGCCGCCGAAACCTCTGCGGTCGCCTCTTCTGTCGCCCAGCGAGTTGCTGCTTGCTTCGGTTGCTGCTTGGAATAAATCCGTTTTACCGTATATCAAACCTCTGCAAATCCACACTTTAACGCCCAAACGTCCGTAAGTGGTATGTGCTTCTGCGTGGTTGTAATCAATATCGGCACGCAAAGTATGCAATGGCGTACGTCCTTCTTTAAAATGTTCTGAACGTGCTATTTCCGCACCGCCGATACGTCCCGAAATGGAAACCTTAATGCCTTCCGCTCCCGCACGCATGGTGTTTACGATAGCCTGTTTGATTGCCCTGCGGTAAAACATACGTCCCTCCACCTGTTGAGCAATTTGACGCGATACCAAAACAGCATCTAACTCAGGTCTTTTGATTTCAGCAATATTGATTTGAATATCTTTTTTGGTGATTTTCTTCAACTCTTCCTTCAATTTATCAACATCTGCCCCCAAAGGACCAATAACCATGCCCGGACGTGCCGTATTAATGGTGATGGTAACCAATTTCAAGGTTCTTTCAATATAAATCTTGGAAATACTTGCCCGTTGCAGACGAGCATTGATGTATTTTCTTACTTTTTCGTCTTCAACCAGTTTGTTTCCAAAATCTCTACCACCGTACCAATTGGAATCCCAACCTTTAACTATACCCAAACGCAGTCCTATCGGATTAACTTTTTGTCCCATTATTCTTCAGTTTGATTTACGTTTTCTAATTCTGTTTTACTGTCTTCTAATAATTTGCTGTCCACGATTACCGTGATATGGTTGGAACGTTTCCGCAATCTGTTTCCCATACCTTTGGCACGCGTCCGCAGGCGTTTTGCCATTGTTCCGCAGTCCACAAATATTTCTTTTACATAGAGATTGCCGTCTTCCACGCGAACGGATTCATTTTTTGCCTGCCAGTTGGCGATTGCCGATAAAAGCAATTTGCGTATTTTTTCAGAACTTTCTTTCTTACTGTATTTCAATACGTTCAACGCATATTCGACATTTTTTCCCCGTACCAAATCCGCCATCAAACGTGCTTTACGGGGTGATGTATTGTTATTCACCAAGCGTGCCATAGACACATTGCTTTTGGCTTCTTTTCTTGCCTCTGCTGCTAATCTTTTTCTTGCACCCATCTTATTCTCTATTTACCTTTTTTACCTTTATCTTTACTACCTGCATGACCGCGGAATATACGCGTTGGAGCAAACTCTCCAAGTTTATGCCCTACCATGTTCTCTGTTACGTAAACAGGGATAAATTTATTTCCGTTATGAACGGCGATTGTCTGTCCTACAAAATCTGGTGAAATCATGGACGCACGCGACCAAGTTTTAATGGCAATCTTCTTGCCAGTTTCCTGTGCGGCTATCACTCTTTTTTCTAACTTATAGTGAATGTATGGACCTTTCTTT
>Ga0268262_10004659_pt1 | contig 14045 bp, 14 predicted proteins | sample TergutNc150P3_FD_190354 | JGI IMG/M metagenome (GOLD analysis project Ga0268262, IMG submission 190354) | Nasutitermes corniger P3 segment gut microbial community from laboratory colony in Florida, USA - Nc150 P3 (SPAdes) (version 2) | ecosystem: Host-associated > Arthropoda: Insects >... | reverse complement strand
CTACCTTTGCTCATGGCTTTATCTCTTTTTTTTGTCAACTAGAATATAGCCATTGGGCGGAAAGATGTTTCATCTTCTCCGCCTTCTCAACTTTTATAGACCATTCGGTTTTTTTCTTAAATGTTTAACGGACAACAGTGGCATTTACTATACTTAGTGTCAGAGAATACCTTAAAGCAGGCATGGACAGGGACACTGCGATAAGCCGTGCTGTTGGCGACTGCATAAGGCAGAATGTGTTGAAGGATTTTTTGGAGAAACACGGTTCGGAGGTTCATAATATGTTATTTGGCGAATGGAATTGGGATGATGCTAAGCGGGTTTGGCAGAGAGATGCTCAAGATGAATTATTTGAACTTTTGGAAAGTGGCGTTTCCGTGGCGGAAGCTAGAAAAATACTCCGCGGTGAAACCGCAAGCTCCACTACGCCATTTGGGTGTTCTTAGTAGGTACGCTCAGCAACTGCGTAGCAAACACTAGTCCTGCAAACAACGGACACTCAGCAAGATGTCCTTAAAGTCGTAGTAGTAGCCTACGCCCTCGTAGCTGTAGCCCATATCCCGGTAGTAGGCGAGGTAGTAGCTACCGTACTCGCTGGAACTCCACCAGTAGCCGCTGTAGCCGACACCGTAGAAACCGCCACTGGAACCGCCGTAGCCGCCAGGCAGAGCCGAAAAGCCATATTTGTCCTGACCGTTGCCATTGCTGCTCCAACCGCTTGTTGCTTTCAAATACTTGCCTGCGGTTGATGAACCGCCAACAAAATTTATTAACACATCCCAATCCGCATCGCTGGGAATATGCCAACCGCTAGGGCAAATGCCCTTATGCTTCGCAGATATTTGAGAAGCGCAAGAACTATAATTATTGCAGCTAGATGGCAGTGCCATTGCGGTTGCCCAATCATAAAGTCTGCCGTATTTGTTGCAGGCGGCTAAATTGTCATTATAGCATCTGCTGCCGCTTACATCGTAATCAAGATTTTCCGCCATCCACACTTGGTCGCCAATTTGAACGGTTTTATAATTCGCTATGTTGTTGCCCCTGCTGGATACTTTTCCAATATAATTAACGCCGTCTGGATCGTGAGGGTTGTCGCGATCATACCCGCAAGATATAAAAAGAAACACGCATGCAAATAGAAAAAATCTTAAAACCATATATGTACTCCTATACCAGAAGCTAAAATTAAACCACCAATAACATAAAACGTATTTTTGCTTTCAACTTTTTCCCAAGCATCTCCGTATTTACTAACTCTTCCGTAATCTATTTTTTTGTAATCATCGTAGGCATCTTTGCCTGTTACATATCCGTTGTAAATAATAATCGCTCCCAACGCCTCCAAACCAATAGCAACCCAAAAACTAGTTCTGCTGGATTTCTCAATACCTGGCTTTTGCGCAGTGTAAGAAGAATAAGCATCGCCAAACTTATATACATACTTAACATTTTCGTTGTACTTCAAATCCACATTCAGCACTTCCATACTATTGCCTATCTCTATCTTTGAACACAGCGGAACAGCATCGCCAAAAGGAGTATCGCCTACTCGCTTGCCGTTCACAAAAACTGGCTCGCTCGCTGGCTTGCCGTTTTTCTCCGCGCTCAAAGCCAAACCGCCCTTCTTTAGCTTTATGTGGTATGCCATATCAAAAACTTCGCGGCTGTCTTTGTTTATCCCTGCCATAAAACTTATAGGCTCATAACATCTGTGGCTTAACTTAACATTGTAATTGCCCGGAGAAAACTTATTCTCAAAAGAACGATATAACTTATCGTTTATGGACAAATTCCAATCATCATAGCTACCTATGCCATCCAAATAAGCAGGTCTTATTTCCAAAACACCAAAATTGGAATGGCTCTTTTCTCCGTCTGCTACTAAGGGAGACTTTGAGCTGCCAGATGCGCTAAGTATCTTGCTAAACACTTCGGTGGGAACCCTTTTTTCCACAATGGCAAGCAAATTCATAATATTTTCTGATTCCTCATCGCTTAACATACCAATCAGCCCTTCGGTGCTCACATTATACAACTCAACCTTGAGCCTTATTTTGTTGCCCAGCTTGCCAACGCTGGCTTGAGCAACGTAGTCAACCTGTGCTAGCTTGCCTAAATTCACAATGCAAGTACTCTCCTTGCACTCCTTTATAAAATTTTCGGCACCGCCAAGCCGCTTAACAACAACATCCTGTTTAACCAAAACAAAAGCATTCGTAGGCAAAACTTTCAAAGCTGCCTCGCGCATTTTATCCGTAAGTACCTCAAGCTCATCATTAGTTAGCACGGTACCATCGGAAGGCAGAACGGCAACAGTAGTCTGATACCCGTAGGCGGCAAGTGCAAGAAGCAGTAAAACGAAAAGAGGGGTAAAACGCATATTTTCTCCTAAAACTGCATAAGCATACAAGTTATATCATCTGTTTGATTTGGATGGCCACGCCATTTTTCAAGAGTTTGCGGCAGCAATTTTTCTATTGCATTTTTGTTTATTGGGCTTTTTGAGAAAAATTCCACAAGTCTTTCAAGCCCAAAAATTTGCCTTTCTGGATTAAAAGTTTCTGTTACGCCATCAGTATATAAAATTACCGAATCTCCTTTTTCAACAATTAGTTCAGTGTTCTTTATGTAGGGATCTATATCGGAATCCATCATAAGGGCAAGCCCTCCAGAGCGAATGCATTCAATCGTTTCGTTTTTTGCATGAAAATGCAAAATATGTTCATGCCCGCAGCTCACGTAGCTCAATTTTTTTTTCTTGGAATCCCATTCAAAAAATAGCAATGTTACAAAAAACATTCCTGTGGTTATTTTATTAGATAAATATTTGTTCAAATCAACTATAAGTTTTTTCAAATCATTTTCTCTTTTATATTGATTATGCAAATATGTTTGCATAATAGCAACTATAATGCCAGCAGAAACACCTTTGCCGCTCACATCGGCTATGGTCAGCGCAAACTTATCGCCTTTTTCAAAAAAGTCGTAATAATCACCGCCTATTTCCTTTGCTGGCGACATAAAAAACGAAACTTCTATTCCTGCTATCTTAGGAACATCGTTCAGAAATAAGGAACTCTGGAGCAAATTTCCAGAATTGAGTTCCATAGACATTCTCAAATTCTCGTGTTTCTGTGCTGCTATTCGGCTGGTATTCAAAATTATTGCGGCAAAATTAGCAAAATTTCTAGCCATATTAAAATCTGTTTCTGTAAGATAATCAAGCCCAATTTTGTTTTCCAAAACAAGAACTCCAAGAAGGTCTGCTTCTTGCAAAAGCGGAACTAGTATTATTGAATGAACCTCTTGAGACAAATTCCCAAGCAATGCCGCCATATTATCCGTAGAATGGCTTAAAAGCACGCTGGAATTATTATGCCCGCATTTCCAAATTAAGGACTTTTCATCTTTTATATGATGTATATAAGCCATTTCAAGCAACAAGTCGGCTCTTGTGAATAATTTCTCGCTGCCTATGCCAAGAGGAAAATAAAGCCCTGAAACAGCCACGCAAGAAAAATATTTTTTATTGCCATTCCATTCATAAATAGCAGCACCCTTAGCAGACAAAAAACGGCATAAGCTATCCAAGTAAGATTTTGCAGCATATTTCTTATCTGAAAAATCTTTAATTGAATTGGAAATTTCATCCATCATGCTTCTAAATCTATCTCGCTCAACACGAAGATTTTCTATAGTTTTTTCAGAACTAAAAAGTTCGCCACGCCTATTCTCCAAACATATATAAAAAATAAAAGAAATAAAAGCAAATCTGAAAACATAAGTGTCAAATAAAAGACATGGTATCACAAACACTGTTAGCAAATATCTGGATACTTTTGGTCTATAAGCAGAATAATGATATTCTTTGCCAACACTAATCACAACATAAATAGAAAATAACTGAGTAAATAAATTCAAAAGCTCGTAAACGTAAACATCTCGCAGAAAATCATGCACAACAATCTGCAAAAACATATTCTCCAATATCAAAATCAAAAGCCTTGTTTGACTTTTTTTATTCATTTTATAAGACAAATCTCTTTGAATTAAAAACAGCAAAAAGAAAGGATCTGCTATTTTGAATATATAATTGAAAAGTTCGTATGAATGCGAACGCTCATACACAAAAAATGTATTGAGAGCGAAAAAAGCAAAAAAAACAAGAAACTCCAGCAAGGCCCTTTGTTTCTTAAATGAAACTTCTCTCCATTTAACAAAGGAGATTACTGCGGGCAAGGCCGTCAAGAATGGCAAAATCATATAAATTGCCACTGATATCATTCCGAGCCATCTTCATCAGCAGTGTCTTCTTCCGGCTCTACTGCTTTCTTTTGTTTTGCCGCAGCCGCCATCGGCAACTCGGCTAAATAGTTTCGCATTATGCGCGGAGTCACAAAAATAATCAAATCTTTTTTACTTATTTCTTTTCTGGTATGTTTAAACAAATATCCCAAAATAGGAATGTCTTTTAATATTGGAATTCCCGTTTCTGCCTCTATTTCATCGTTTTTTGTTAAACCGCCTATCACAACCGTTTCTCCATCAGAAACCACAACTTTGGTTTGGGCCTCTTGCTTGCTTATCACAACTTGCCCTTTGTCGTCGTAGCTGTAGCTGTTGTTTTCTGGATGAAGCTCAAGCAAAATTCTGTTATCGCCAGCAACGTGTGGAGTCACTGTTAATTTTATGCCGCTTTCCACCATTTGAATTGCAGAGTTGCCGCTTTGGTCTATAACTCTTATGGAAATTTGGTCTCCCATGAAAATTTGAGCCTCCGTGTGGTCAAGGGTTGAAATTTGCGGGCTTGCCAGAATTTCAGAACGGGAATCGCTCAAAATATTTGAAATTGTAGCCTGCATATTCCGGTCAAAAGCATTCACAGTCAACTTAGTCGCTGGAGTAACGCCAGCCGATATAGCTCCGCCAGTACCGCCGTTTGCATCGCTTATGCCAGCCAAGCTGGGCACATTGGAAAAATTCGCCTGAAGCCTTGAGTTATCGCCGCCAACGGTTATATCGGGCCTATCAACACCAGACCAGTCAACACCCAAATCATTTGCCAAACGGCTATCCACCACAACCAATTTCGCAGTAATAACTATTTGCAAAGTTTCAATATCCAATTCATTCAGAGTATTTTGCATTTGCCCCAAACGCCTTTCGGTATCGTAAACTATTATTGCATTGTTGCGATCCACCACGGAAATGCGACCTCGCGAAGATTTTATTGTTTCCAAAACACGCGACATCTCGTTTGCAGAAGCGTGTTTTATTTGAAAGCTACGCCTCAAAAGAGGAGCAACCATATCGCTCTGCTCGCGTTTTTCCGATTCCCTTATTATTCTATTCTGGTAAGATGCCGTCCTCTGAACATTTATGTAATTGCCTTCATCCAGCCAAATCAAATCGTGCATATTACATATAATATTCATCATTTCATACCAGGTTTTTTTTGTAACCGTCATTGAAAGCCTTCCAACAACATCGGGAGCAAGCAGTATATCTTTGCCTGCAAGCTCGGATATGGAATGGAAAACAGATTGGAAATCTGCATCCACAAAAGACATATCATACCTTTTGTTGCTGTTTTTGGTGGCAGCAAAAGATATGGAGAAAATTAGCAGCAAAGCTACTGCCATAATATTTTTTTTCATTGAACACCCCCTCTATCGGGCAAAGACATTGTATAACGACGGCTCACGCCATATTCCTGCAATAAAAACATTACGCTATTCTTTGTGATTTTTAGTATTTTGCCATTTTTAACGGTATCACCTTCATAAAGAGTATAAGAGTGCCCCATTATTTTGTTATCGGAAAGGAGAGCCATTGGTCTTTCATTTTCGTAAATAATGCCAGCTAAAGTTAAATTATCAATGTTAATGCCATCTCCACTTGTGCTTTTTACCTCTACAAATGGGTCTCTAAAACCAAAAGAACTGTAGCTTATTTTATCGCTGTCTTTCCACCCGAATTTTGCAGCAATGCTATCTACGCCGCCCGGTGCCTCTTTTTTTAAGCGGCGAAGTTTATCTTTTTGAGAGGTTGTAAGCTCTGATTCTTGAATAACATCGTGCTGGTACACATAACCCTCTCTATTATGAAAACGAACCTTGTAAAAGGGAGGCTGCTTTGCCAACACCTTTAAACGGTCACCAAATTCAAGCGCTTCTAAAGGCCTGCCTTCGGAGGGTCCTGGGAAAAGAGAAACTATATCTTCGGCTACAACATAAGAAGCATCTGACCTTTTTACCTGTATAGCTTGCGAAAGAGGAACGCTTCCCTCTTGCTTTCTGTTCAAACGGCTGGCAAAATCTGCCGGGCCAGAGGCGAGTGCTTCGTAACTTGGCAAAAAATAATTTGATTTTTTCACTTCGGTGGGAAGAGCCAGCCATGTTTCCAGCTTGCCCGGACTTGTCTCATGCTGTAAAAGCACCCTATTCTTCATAACCATAACGGCAGGTTTTTTGCCTTGGCTCAAATAAACCGTCAATTTGCCCTCCGACCAAGCCAAGCCCTTTGCAAAACTGCTGTTTGCGGTTCTAAACACCGAGGAATGTTCAGGCGAATCTTTAATGGATAATGCAACGGTAGAATCAGTTAGTTCCGGTACAAAATTTTTAGGCAGTTCGGAATCCAATACTATTAAAATCTGTTCCCACTCAGAATTTTTTTGCACATAAATTCTTGAAATGCGAGGTGGCAAAATGGAAAACCCTTTAAGTGCCTCTGCTTCCTCTGCATAAGAATTGAAGTTGAGAATCACAATAACAACCAAAAGCCATTTTTTTAAATTTGTACTTGCATTTTTCATATTATTTCTTCCTTGAGGTAAATGTAGTTAAATCAAAAGAAACGCCCATAGTTACTGGTTCCCAACCGTGTTCTTCCGCTTTTTTTACCTCTTGGCTTATGGAACCAAAACGATTTAATTTAAGATTATCTATGGTTGTGGGATAATTAAAGTTGGCAATTTCTGCAAACAAATAACCCAGCATGTGATACCCAGCATTAACAGTGAACGAATATTTATTTTCCACAAAATGTTCTTTTTCCTCTTGCCCATTTGGCTTAAACATTTGAATATTTACTCCCGAAGCCCTTACCACCGAATACAAATCTTGCAAGCGAAGCGGAACTTTTTCTTCTTCTGGAAACATTTCTTTCAATCTTTCAAATTCAATTTCTGCTTTTTGCAAATCTGCTTCAAGCATTGGAATGCGAGACCTTTGCGAGTTTATTTTGTCTAGCTCGGCTTGAGCATTTTTTTGTTCGGCTATTAGCCTTTTTTGTTCAACTTGAAATTCAGACCAAATAGAATCGTAGAACATATATATGGAGCCTAAGCAAGCAATAACAACAAATACAACGTATATGTTCTTTTTATCTTTTATGTCAAATTTTGAAGCTGCCATAATAAAACTCCTTAGCGTACCCCCGTTTCCAAACCCAAATTCGGATTAAATTTTACTCTAAGCGAAAAATTGTAAGCATCTTCGCCATTAACTTTAACAGCGCTTATATTTGTCAAAGAAACCTCGGTAACACTTTGCGTTTGTTCCAGCTTTAGCATATAAAGCGCAACTTCTGGGAAATGCCAAGTTACGCAGTTTATGCTCATCACATCTGCCTCTTGAATTATCCCGCTTATCCAAGTGCCGGGTGGAAGCGTGGTGGAAAAATCTTCAAACATGAGAACCCAGCGCCTTCGGCTAACCTGTATTGAACGCAGAGCATCACTCTTTTCTTTTATGGCTCTTTGCTTTTGTTCCAATTCAGCTATTTTATCCAGCAAAGGGCGCTCTCTTTCTATTGCCTGTTTTGTTTGCGCAACCGCACTTTCCAATTCGCTTGTGGTTTCAATAACGTGATAATATAAAAGAGACAATACCAAAGTCACCAAAATAAGGACAAAAGTTGCCCATATAACTCGTATATCCAAAAGCCACGATACATTCAACTTGCTTTGCTTGTACTCGCCAGGCAAAAGATTTATTTCCATCAATTGATAATCGTTTTGGAATTCTGCCATTAAAATCTCCTCAGAGCAAGACCCAAAGCAACTGTATATATGCTAGCTTCTGTATCCCAATTTATTCCAAAGAAACGTTTTTTGTCTATTTTCACAGATTTAAACGGATTCAACCGCACAGCATCTAGAGAAAGCCTATCTGTAAGAAAAGGAATTAAACCCATTATGTTTGAGCCGCCGCCAGCAATTATCATTTTTGAAGGTTTTCTATAGTTATCAGAAGAACTGAAATAACGAAGCGCCGTATCTATTTTCATGGCTATTTCTTCAAAAACATATTCCATTGCAGATTTTACTTTAGACGCATCCAGCCCAGATTGACTAGTTTCGGTTCCCATAAGCAGTTCTCCGCATTGATCTGTGGAAACTCCAAGTGCCTTGGCTAATTGTTCCTGCAATTCTTGAATTGAACCCCCAGATATTGAACGTGCCGTGCTAAAACGTTCATTTCGCAAAAAAGCTGCATAAGACTTTTTATAACCCAAATTCAAAAGCAGAATCGCATCATCTTCATCATCAGAATCAGACGAAGTGCGCGTTCTAGACACAAAATAGACATTTGATAAAACAAAAGCATCTACATCTATGGCAAAGAGCCTCAGGTTCAAAGCCTGAAACAGATTTATCCAAGGAGACAAACTGTCTTTTTTGGCAGCAACTATCATTGCTTCTATGCCTTCTTCTCTATGGCCTAAAATTGAATAGTCCAAAACATTGCCTGCATCATCAAAAGGGCTTCTGGCCATGGCAGCTTGAAGTATAAGCTCGTTTTCTGGAACCTTGGGAACAGGTTTCACCAAAATTCTATCGCACAAAATACCAGATGTCCAATTTATAGAAACCACAAAATCGCCTTCAATGCCACCAGGCATGGCTTTATTGAGCAAAGCCTGGATTTTGTCTATTAGAACTGGAACATTGCGTATTTCATTATCCACCAATACCCCTTCTGGAAGGGTATCGTGTTCTAGGGCGAGCAAAGTCTTTTTTGAGCCTTGCCTATGCCCAACAACAGCCACCCTTATCAGGCGGTGCCCAATATCCAAACCCACGGTTTTGCTATCACCGCGTATTCTTGAAAGTATTTTGCGTAACTGCACAGGGTAAATATAGAAAACGAACTTTGCTACCCATGTAGAGCCATAGAATTTTGCCGCTGTTTTTCAAAAACATACTGTATTATTTGTTCTTGAATCAGGTGAACATCGCTGTCAAAAGCTACACTATGCACAATTCTCAAGGGGTCCTTGTTATATGGGCCAGCCACTCTTAACACTTTTACCGACAAATCGTTTATCATGCCATGGCCTGGCAATTCAAAATTCAACAATAAACGCGAATTATTCGGAAGTTTAACTGGAAGGATCATGCCAAAGCCTCCACCAGACATATCTATTATTTTGCCAGAAAAAATATCGCCTATGCCTTTGTTCAGTATCTGAGTGACCTCAACAGGAATGCTAACATCTATGCGCACCCAGTTTCTTTGCTGGGCACGGTTTAGTTTGTTTGTATGAGTTAAAACAACTTCCCCATCTGCATCTTTTATAACTTGAGCCCTGAAGGTGTATTCCGCATCGCCTGCTCTGATTAAATTCACAAATATCCATGTTTTTATGGGCACTTTGGGCCCGGAGAGACTAGCTATTGACCAATAGCGTTCTTCCATATTTCTAATCAAGCATACCCCTTTATGTGTGGACGGGCCGCTTGCTGGAATTTGCACTATGCATTTCTCACCTACTTCGAACTGCCTTGTTGATACGAAAGCTATATCTTTGGAAAGCGGTGAAAAACCGAGCACTTTTCTCAATTCTTTTATGCTTGCAAGTTTTGAATCAGACATAGAATTAATATTTTTGTTTTCATAATAAGTTTCAAGCGCTTTTTCAAATACATGTGGAGATTTTATTATTGAGATTGGATCTTGCAAGCCAGACTCTTCCAATATTTTTTTCAATAGTTTTATGGCTGTCTGGCTCAGTTTCAAAGTCTCCACGCGGGCATCAAATTTTCTCCAAGCCAAATCTTGCAATTCTTGCTTTACTTTGTTTGAACGATAAATTTCAAAAATCACCACCGCCAAAATAAACAGCAAAAAAATAGAAACAATTACGCAGATTGTCCCTACAGATAAATTTTTATTCATTGCGTTTCTAATGGATTCGGCAAACAGTTCATAAGTGGTGACGGTATCAGAAACATGCTGTGGCGGCCCTGCGGGCTTATCTCTCAAAGAAAGCTGAATTAAAAAATCAAAATACATACTATTGCTAATATAGTAAAATATGCTGAACGCCATCTTCTCCAGCAATAAAAGCCTCTTTTGCAATACCTACAAACAAACCGTGACCAACAAGGCCAGGAATGGAATCCAGTTCTTTGCAAAGAGTTGCCGGTTCTTTTATCGGGGCGAATTTTGCATCTGCAATTAAGTTTCCAGAGTCGCTAATGGTTGGGCCATCTTTGCAGGCACCGGCAATGCGAATTTCTAATGCACCGCCTAAATTTTTTATACGAGTTTCCACCAGCCCAAGCGCTGCTGGCAAAATTTCCAGTGGCAATGGAAACTTCTCTCCAAGGTTTTGCACTTTTTTTCCCGAATCTGCAACTATGATAAATTTATCTGCGAGGCTTGCTACTATTTTCTCAAGCAAATGAGCCGCACCCCTGCCCTTTATCAAATTCAAATTTGGGTCTATCTCGTCTGCACCGTCTATAGCAAGGTCTAAATGCGAAACAGAGCCGCTGTCTTTTAGTTCAATGCCCATTTTGCGGCAAAGCAAGGTTGTGCTGAAGCTTGTACTAACGCCAAAAAATTTAAGCCCTTCTGTTTTTTGCCTCTCTGCAAGCCTTTCCAGGGTAAAAAACACCGTGCTTCCAGTGCCAAGCCCCAAGCCCATTCCGTTCTGCACCAAATTTGCTGCTGCTATGCCAGCTTGTTGTTTAATATTCATCGTCATAATTTTCGCTTTCTTTTGGATAGCCATTTTCCAGTTCCATTATAGAAGCATTTTCAACGGAAACAACCCTTACATTGAAAATTAAATCCATTCCAGCACATGGATGATTGCCGTCTAAGATAATGGTGTCTTTGCGAATTTCGCGAATAATAAAACCATTAGGCTCTTGAGGTTTTTCAATTTCCATAAAAAACCTTTCGGAGTCAGACATTTCTTCCCCACTCTCTTCATCAAAGCTTTCTATGTAGCCTCCAACCCAAAAATCGTCTATGAATGGCGTTAATTCCTCTTTTGCCACTTCCATCACAAGCTGTTTGTCATAAGCACCAAAAGCCAGCTGATATGGCAATTCAACAGAAAACACATCGCCTTCCCTATGGCCTTCCAAAGCTTTTTCCAGCCCCGAAACAATGTTTTCGTTTTGGTAGCCGTGCAGGTAGAATACAGGAGCATAAGGCGAAACTTCCATAATCATTTCGCCTTTATCGTTCATTATGCTATACACAATGGATACTTTTTTGTTCTTTGTTATTCTTTCTGCCATAGTGGGTAATATAGAAATGTTTTAAGAAAAGACTTGACAAAACCGCAAACTTTTGCTATATTTACACTCAGGAATTTCTATTCACAGTTCGCAATGGTTTTGCGACAATCGAATAGATGGGCAAAACAATGAGCGAAGGTGAAGAAAATATCGAGGGCGAATCTACATTCGCCAGTTTGGGTTTATCTCAAAAAGTTATGGAGGCCGTTCAAAAAATAGGCTATGAAAATCCAACACCAATACAAATGCAAACAATACCCCTGCTTTTGGCGGGTAAAAATTTGCTCGGCACAGCACAAACAGGAACAGGCAAAACAGCAGCATTTACGCTGCCCTTGCTATCTAGGCTGAATTTTAACGCTCAAAATCCCGCCATGCTGGTTCTAACGCCAACTAGGGAGCTTGCAATTCAGGTTTCGGAGGCCATTCAAAAATATTCCTCTTTTATGAAAGACTTTCACGTGGTGCCTGTTTATGGCGGGCAAGATATGGGAATTCAGCTTCGTGCACTTAAACGCAAAGCACAAGTTGTGGTTGCAACCCCAGGCCGCCTCATAGACCATTTGGAACGCAGAACAATAGACCTCTCCGGCATTCAAGCACTTGTGCTAGACGAAGCAGACGAAATGCTGGATATGGGCTTTCAAGAAGATGTTGAGTATATCTTGGAGTCAACGCCAGAAGATGCGCAAAGAGCCTTGTTCAGCGCAACCATGCCAACCGCTGTGCAAAAAATAGTTTCCACATACCTCGGCGAATACGAAACAATAAGAATAGCAGGCAAAACTGCCACCGTTGAGAAAATTCGCCAACGTTATTTATCGGTTCGCCAAGAGCATAAAATGGAAGCTCTAACAAGGGTTCTGGAAGGCGAAGAATTTGAAGGGATGCTTATTTTTGTGCGCACAAAACAAGCCACAGCAGAAATTGCAGAACGCTTGGAGGCTAGAGGTTTTAACGCAGTTCCTCTTTCGGGAGATTTGGCTCAATCTTTGAGGGAACGCACCCTAAACCGCCTTAAAGACGGCAAAATAGACATTGTGGTTGCAACCGATGTTGCAGCTAGAGGCTTGGACGTTGAGCGCATAACCCACGTTTTGAACTACGATATTCCCTACGATACCGAATCTTACGTTCACCGCATAGGCAGAACAGGCCGTGCAGGCAGGGACGGCAATGCCATATTGTTTGTAACTCCAAGAGAAACACGCTTGCTCTCTATGATAGAAAAAGAAACTCGCCAGAAAATTGAGAAAATGAGTTTGCCTACAGGTGAGCAAATAAGCGATAAAAGAGTGGCTAAATTCAAAGAAGATATTATCAAAATTGTTCAAGAGCAAAAAGTCTTGGATAATTTCAGAGGTTTAGTTGAAAGCATAGCTTTGGAGCAAGCCTTAGATATCGCAGACGTAGCAGCTGCTCTAGCTTTTATGACTCAGGAAGAGCAACCATTATTCCCAAAGATGGAACCGCTAGAGGCAGAATCTAAAGGAACAAGGGAACACAGAGACAGAGATAGAGGCGAGCGTGAACGTGAAAGGCCTAGAAGAGATAGAGGAGACAGAGGTTCAGACAGGCGCAGAGATGGCAGCTTTAGCGATATGGAACCACCGGAAGACGGAATGGAACGCTATTATTTGGGTGTTGGCAGAATGGACAATGTTTCGCCAAGGGATATTGTTGGTGCAATAGCAAATGAAGCCGATTTGGACTCCAAATACATTGGACACATAAAACTATTTGAGAAATTCAGCACTGTTGATTTGCCCGAAGCCATGCCCGAAGAAGTTTTGCAAATCCTTCGCAAAATGACAATTAAAAATCGCCCTTCTAAAATAAGACTTATGACGGATGAGCCGCCGCCCGCAAAAAGAGCCTTTGAAGGCGAAGGCAGAAAGTCTTCATATTTCGATAAAAAAGAGGAATTTGGCGCAAAGAAAGCGCGAAAACCTTTCAGAGGCGATGACCAACCACCAAGAAGAACCAGAAGATTTGGCAGGCATTAAAAATCAATGCCAATCCTCCGCATAAAGCCTCTTTCGCAAGCTCCAATCATTTTTGAAAATTCCTATATTCTTAAAATACCTTTCAACAGGAGGAAACAAAATGGGATTCATAGGCGTACAAGAACTATTGCTGATATTGCTTATTGTGCTAGTGTTGTTTGGGGCAAAGAAGATTCCAGAATTGGCTAGAGGCCTCGGTAATGGGCTAAAGGAATTCAGAAAGGCAACAAAAGAAATAGAAAACGATAATTCCAAAGAGAGTTCTTCCGTAAGTGACGGAAACAGCAAATAGCGATGATGGCGGCAATAGAGAAATGCCGCTTATAGCCCATATCGCTGAACTGCGACTCACGCTGATTCGCTCCGGTTGTGCCCTTATTATCTGTGCCATTCCCTGCGGATATTATTGGAAGCAAATTTTTGATTTAGTTGTATCTCGCACCTTGGAATTATGCAAGCCCTTGTCGGTGCGCATAATTTACACCGCTCCAGCA
>Ga0268262_10004658_pt1 | contig 14046 bp, 7 predicted proteins | sample TergutNc150P3_FD_190354 | JGI IMG/M metagenome (GOLD analysis project Ga0268262, IMG submission 190354) | Nasutitermes corniger P3 segment gut microbial community from laboratory colony in Florida, USA - Nc150 P3 (SPAdes) (version 2) | ecosystem: Host-associated > Arthropoda: Insects > Digestive... | reverse complement strand
TTCTTAACGCGGCGGCCAACAAGGATTTGTCGCAGAGGCTTAAACGCGAGTACAGCGGCGCTTTTGACAAGATGAAGAATGACATAAACGCCCTCGTGGAGAATCTCAGCGACGCTTTGGGCCAGGTGACGGACGCGGTAGCGCAGGTAACAAACGCAAGCTCGGAAATTTCAAGCGGCGCCCAGAATTTGGCCGAAAGTTCCAACAAAGAGGCCAGCTCGCTTGAGGAGGTGTCGTCGAGCCTCGAGGAGATGTCCTCCATGACCAAGCAGAACGCGGATAACTCCAATCAGGCTAAAAATCTGGCGACCGAGGCGCACACCGCCGCCACCGACGGCGACGCCTCCATGAAGCGGATGGAGGAGGCTATAAATCAGATAAAGGCCTCGGCCGACAACACGGCCAAGATTGTCAAATCCATAGACGATATCGCCTTCCAAACCAACCTCTTGGCCCTGAACGCGGCGGTTGAGGCCGCCCGCGCCGGAGAGGCGGGCAAGGGCTTCGCGGTCGTGGCCGAAGAGGTGCGCAACCTCGCTATGCGCAGCGCCGAGGCGGCTAAGAACACAGCGAACATGATCGAGGAGTCGGTGAAGAACGCCGACGGCGGCGTCAAGATCACGGAAGAGGTCGCCAAGTCGCTCAATCAGATCGTAGACCGCGTGGGTAAGGTGGGCGGCCTGATCTCCGAGATCGCGGCGGCGTCAAACGAACAGGCGCAGGGCATAGAGCAGGTGAACAACGCCTTGGCGCAGATGAACCAGATCACCCAGAGCAACGCCGCCAACTCCGAGGAGTCGGCGAGCGCCGCCGAGGAACTCTCCAGCCAAGCGGCGGAACTCGCGAACATGGTGAGCGCGTTCAAGCTGAGCGACAGCCACCGCCGGTCGGCGGGAGGCGGCCAACAAACTCCGCCTCCGCCGCCTAAACAACAGTTAATAACGGCGGCCCTTCCCGACAAAACAGGGAAGCCGGGCGACCGCCGCAAAACCGGCTAAAGCGGTGAAAGCGTAGGAGGTTATTCCGATGGACGAGTTTTGATATGGGGAGAATTATTTAAGATGATGAGTTTCTGGATTGGCTTTGCCGAAATAAACAAGTTGCTTCGCTACGCTCGCAATGACGGTCATTGCGAGGAGCGAAGCGACGAAGCAATCTAGGGTTTCGGATATAATAAACTATTATACAATTCAAAATAAAATTAGGGGGAATTATGGCTGAAAAGACTGAAAAGACGGAGAACGCGGCCGCTTACCTGGCCGGGAAGTACCTTACGTTCAAACTCGCCGACGAGGAGTACGGTCTTGAGATACTCAAGGTGCGGGAGATCATAGGGATGATGGCGATCACAAGCCTGCCGCGCACACCGTCGTTCGTGCGCGGGGTTATCAACCTGCGCGGCAAGGTGATTCCGGTAATCGACCTGCGCAAGAAGTTTGAGCTGGAAGCGACAAGCGATACCAGCTTGACTTGTATCATCGTCGTGGACGTTACGGCCACAGACGGGCATATCCAGATAGGCATCCTTGTCGACTCCGTCTCCGAGGTTCTCGACATCCGCGGCGCGGATATAGAGGGCGCGCCGTCGTTCGGGACCAACATCGACACGGCGTTCATCCTTGGTATGGCGAAAGCCAAAGGGGCCGTGAAGATTTTGCTGAACATAGAGAAGGTGCTCTCGACCGCCGAGCTGGAGAGCGTGGCGAACGTGGCGTAATGAGGAGGCATTGGCGGTTGATCGGGACCGATCGGCCGGCGGTATAAAACAAAAAAATACAGGGGGATTACGATTATGAAAAATCTAAAAGTCGCAACGAAGTTGTTTGTGAGTTTCGGCGTAACCATAGTGCTTATGGTTGTGGTCGGCGTGGTGAGCGCGATCGGTCTCAACCAAATGGACAACAGTTACAGCACTTGCATCGAAACGCACGGCACGCCGCTCGGGGACGCCGCGAAACTCATGGAAGCGTTGCAATCCTTGCGCGCCGAAGCCCGTGAGGCCGTTATCTACACCGGCAAAAAGGAAGAATTGCAGAAACTTGATGTCAATATCAACAAATTGAAAAGCGATTTTGAATCGTATTCGGCATCGTTCGAGAAGAGTCTTAAAAAGCAAGAAAACATAACAAAATTCGCCAATGCCAAAAAAGCGTATACAGACGGTTTTATACCGGCGCTGACGGACATCCTCAAACGGGCCGAAAAGGGCGAACCGCAGGAGGATTTGATTAAAATATTGAGCACTGTCGCGAAACCTCAGGCGAAGATCGTGTCTGACGCTATGGAAGAAGTTCTTGACAGCAAAAGCAAAACTTTGGCGCAAGCCAATGTGGACGGAACCGCCCTTTCGATGAAATTCGTCACGATTATCTTCGTCATTCTCGGCGTAAGCGCTTTGCTCGCCGTATTCTTCGCCGTTTATGTCTCCAAGCTGATCGGCGCGCCCGTCCAAGAACTCTCGCGGTTGATCGGCGAATGGAGCCAGGGGCGTCTCGACTCCCGGCTCAATATCCGCGGGCGCACGGACGAGATAGGCGTTATGGCCGAGGCCGCCGACAAGTGGGTGGACACTCTGAACGACCTTATCGTCAACGACGGCGGCAAGGTCCTGAACGCGGCCGCCGCGAAAGACATGACAAAGAGGCTTACGGGGGATTATAACGGCGCGTACGGCCTTATGAAAGACAACATAAACACAGTCGTGCAGAACCTTGACCACGCTCTGGGCCAGGTGACGGAAGCCGTAGGGCAGGTGTCGAGCGCGAGCGGCGAGATTTCAAACGGGGCGCAGGCTTTGGCCGAGGGCGCGAACGAACAGGCAAGCTCGCTTGAGGAGGTGTCGTCGAGCCTTGAGGAGATGTCCTCCATGACCAAGCAGAACGCGGACAACTCCAATCAGGCGAAGATCTTGGCGACCGAGGCCCGCTCCGCCGCCAACAGCGGGGACGCATCGATGAAGAAAATGGCCGAGGCTATCAAAGAGATCAAGCAATCGTCCGACAACACCGCCAAAATTATCAAGTCTATCGACGACATCGCCTTCCAGACCAACCTCTTGGCGCTCAACGCGGCGGTGGAGGCGGCCAGGGCGGGCGAGGCCGGAAAGGGCTTCGCGGTCGTGGCCGAGGAGGTGCGCAACCTCGCGATGCGCAGCGCCGAAGCGGCGAAGAACACCGCGAACATGATAGAGGAATCGGTAAAGAACGCCGACGGCGGCGTCAAGATCGCGGAAGAGGTGGCCACGGCGCTCAACCAGATTGTGGACCGCGCGCAGAAGGTGGGCGACCTGATCGCCGAGATAGCGGCGGCCTCCAACGAGCAGGCGATCGGCATAGAGCAGGTGAACACGGCCGTGGCGCAGATGAACCAAGTCACCCAAAGCAACGCGGCCAACTCACAAGAGTCGGCGAGCGCCGCCGAGGAGCTTAGCGCCCAGGCCGGGGAGCTTGCGAAAATGGTGAGCGAGTTCTTGCTGACCAACACGGGCGGCGGACGCCGCAGCGCGCCCGCGAGCAACTATAAAACAGTAAAGCGCTTGCCGCCTCCGCCGCAGCGGCCAGCAACCGCGGCTATTACCGATAAATCAAAGAAAACGCCGACGGCTTCGAAAGCGGTGAAAGCCGAAGAGGTCATTCCGCTTGACGACGACGAACTGGGTGAGTTTTAAATAGGACGTCTGAATTAGGATTTATAGGATTTTTAAACAGATTATAGGATTTAAAGGCTCTGGATCGCTTCGCTACGCTCGCGATGACGTCATTGCGAGGAGCGAAGCGACGAAGCAATCCAGAAAATAAGTAATCATAACAAGGATCATCACAATGAGCATACGAATAAAAATTATTTTGTCAATCGTGGTCACAACGCTTCTGACCGCGTTGGTTCTCGGGCTGTTAAGCATCTCCAGCGCCAAGTCTATTACCGCCAGCGCCGAGAAGAGGTTTATCACCGAATCGAACTCAACGCTTCAAGGTTATCTGAAAGATATGGATGATAACATTGAGCGCGCCACGCTTATGGTCGCCAAAGACCCGGACGTGGCGTCCGGGCTCGCCGAGTACTTAAAGGGCGGGGATCGCAAGAAACTCAAGGACGCGGTGGTCGGCATCGCCCAATACAGCGGCGGCAATCTTATCACGATCACAGACGTCAAAGGGATAGTGGCTATGCGTTCGCACCAACCCGATAAATTCGGCGACGACAACTCGAACCTTGAACACATGAAAATCGCGTTGCTCGGCAAAAATGTAACGGCTTATGAAAGCACGCCGACCGTTCCCATCGGGTTGCGTTGCGGAGTGCCGATTATGTACAACGGCCAGAGGATAGGCGTGGTCAGCGGCGGCCTCAATTTGGGCACCGAGGATTTTGTAGATAAAATGAAATCCTTTTCCGGGGCCGAAATCACCATGATTTTGGGCGACACACGCGTCATGACCACCGTAAAGAAAGCGGACGGCCAACGCAACATAGGCACAAAGATCGCTGAGAATATCTATAAGCAGGTCTTAACCGGGCAAGACTACGTGGGCGTCGCCGCGGTGGCGGGCAGGGATATGTTCACCTACTACTCCCCCATCCGCGACGCGGCGAACCGCGTCATAGGAATGACTTTTGTGGGAATGGACATAACGGATTCGGAAACCCAATTGAAGAACACCATCGCCTTCTTCATCGTAGCCATGCTGCTGTTTTGCGCGGTGGCCGTTCTTGTCGGGCTGTACATCGCCGGCGGCATAGCGAGGCCCATGAAGGCCACGGTAAATATGATCCACGAGATGGAGCGTGGGCACTTGGACACAAGGCTGCGGCTTGACCGCGGCGACGAGATAGGCGTAATGGCCAAGGCTATGGACGGGTTCGCCGACGATCTGCAGAATGTGGTCGTAAAGGCCATGAAAAAGATCTCCGTGGGCGATTTGGAGATGATGATAGAACCTAAGGACAGCCGGGACGAGGTGTCCGACGCCCTAAAAAATACGGTAAAGGCCCTGCGCAAGCTCATTATAGACGACGGCGGCAGGGTTCTCAACGCGGCGGCCAACAAGGATCTGTCGCAGAGGCTCAAACGCGAGTACAAAGGCGCGTTCGACACTTTGAAGAACAACATAAACACCGTCGTAAGCAACCTGGACGAGGCGAACGGCCAGATTTCAGGGCGCGCGCAGAGTTTGGCCGAGGGCTCCAACGAGCAAGCCAGTTCGCTTGAGGAGGTGTCGGCTAGCCTTGAGGAGATGTCCTCCATGACCAAGCTGAACGCCGAAAACACCAATCAGGCGAAACTCTTGGCCGCGGAGGCCCGCGCCGCCGCCAAAGACGGGGACGCCTACATGAAGACTATGGCCGAGGCCATCCGCCAGATCAAGGCGTCGGCCGACAACACGGCGAAGATCGTCAAATCCATAGACGACATAGCGTTCCAGACCAACCTTCTCGCCCTGAACGCGGCGGTCGAGGCGGCCCGGGCGGGCGACGCCGGCAAGGGTTTCGCGGTCGTGGCCGGAGAGGTGCGCAATTTGGCCATGCGCAGCGCCGAAGCGGCGAAAAACACCGCTAACCTTATTGAGGAGTCGGTTAAAAACGCCGACAGCGGGGTGGAAATAACGGAGAAGGTCGCGGAGGCGCTGACCCAGATAGTAGACCGCATCGTCAAAGTGGGCGACCTGATAGTCGATATAGCCACGGCTTCAGCCGAACAAGCGCAGGGCATAGAGCAGGTGAACGCCGCCGTGACGCAGATGAATCACGTCACCCAAGAGTTCAGCAGCCAAGCCGCGGGGCTAGCCGAGATGGTGAGCGCGTTCAAGCTGAGCGAAGACAGGGGGAAAAACGCGGAACCGCCGACGATTGAGAGACGGGGGTTGATCGCGTTAAATTAGAATGTTTTACAAGTATTTAACCACTAAAAATTTGCACTTTCATATTACCATAATATATTTTATATGAGATATATGGTGGTGTATCATAACGGGTTATAACTTTTTTAACATACAATTAAACCAAAAGCGGGGGGAAGTATTATGGCTGAAAAGACTGAAAAGACAGAGAATGCGGCCGCCAACCTGGCCGGGAAGTACCTTACGTTCAAACTCGCCGACGAGGAGTACGGCCTTGAGATACTCAAGGTGCGGGAGATCATAGGGATGATGGCGATCACAAGCCTGCCGCGCACCCCGTCGTTCGTGCGCGGGGTGATCAACCTGCGCGGCAAGGTGATTCCGGTAATCGACCTGCGCAAAAAGTTCGAGCTGGAAGCGACAAGCGATACCAGCCTGACTTGTATCATCGTCGTGGACGTTACGGCCAACGACGGCAAGGTTCAGATAGGCATATTGGTCGACTCCGTCTCCGAGGTTCTCGACATCCGGGGCGAGGACATCGAGGGCGCGCCGTCGTTCGGGACCAACATTGACACCGCGTTCATCCTGGGGATGGCGAAGGCCAAGGGATCTGTGAAGATTCTGCTGAACATAGAAAAGGTCCTTTCGTCCGCCGAATTGGAGAGCGTGGCGAACGTGGCGTAGCGCGCGGAGCGATTTTGGATTGCCTTACGGCGAGATAAACAAGTTGCTTCGCTACGCTCGCAATGACGGTCATTGGCTTCGCCGAGATAAACAAGTTGCGAGGAGCGAAGCGACGAAGCAATCCAGAGGACGTTAGTTGACGGTGATTAACCGGCGGCGGTACGCGGTCAAAACGGTAAAACAAAATTACAGGGGGAGCTGTTTATGAAAAATTTAAAGGTGTCAATGAAACTGTTTGTGGGTTTCGGCGTCGCCATCGCGCTCGTTGTTTTTGTCGGCGTCTACAGCATTATCAACATGAACAACATAAACAACGACTATTCTTGGGCGATTAGTACGCACGGAGAGCCGCTGGGAGACGCGGCGCACATGTTGGAAGCCGTCCACTCTTTGCGCGCCGAGGCTCGAGGGGCTATCATCTTTACCGGCAAATTGGAGCAGTTGCAGAAGTCGGAAGCCTTAATTAACGATTTGTTCAAAAAGTATGAGGAAAAATCGGAGGCTTTCACCAAGACTGTCCAAATGCAGGAGAGCAAGACGCGGCTTGCCGAGGCTAAAAGCACTTATGAACAAGGTTTTAAGCCGGCGATATTGGAAATCCTTGACGGCGCCAGAAAGGGCTTGCCCATCGACGTCTTGGCGCAGATAATGCTGACTAAAGCGAAACCGAGCGCGGATCTCGTGGCTAGCAATGTGGCCACTGTTATTGAGCATAAGCAGGGGTTGTTGAAAAAAGCCAACGGCAACGGCGACGCCCTTACGGCGAAACTCAGCGTGATTATGGTTATCATTATCATTGCCGGCGCCGGTATTTCCGTATTTTTCTCCCTTTATATCTCCTCCTTGGTGGGCAAACCCGTCAGCCGTCTCTCGGAATTGATCGGCGAATGGAGCCGCGGGCGCCTTGACAACAAACTCAATATCAAGGGGCGCACGGATGAGATCGGAATAATGGCGGTGGCCGCGGATCAATGGGTGGACGATCTGAACTCCCTCATCATCTCGGACGGAGGCAAGGTTCTGAAGGCGGCGGCCGGGAAAGACCTGACGCAAAGGCTTAAAATTCATTATCACGGCGAATACGGCGTCATGAAAACCAATATAAACTCCTTGGTGAAGAGCTTAGACGACGCTCTCGACCAAGTGCGGGAGACCGTGATGCACGTGTCCAGCGCAAGCTCGCAAATCGCGGGCGGGGCGCAGAGCCTGGCCCAGGGTTCAAGCGAGCAGGCGAGTTCCCTTGAGCAAGTGTCGGCGAGCCTGGAAGAGATAGCCTCCATGACGAAGCAGAACGCGGAGAACTCCAACGCGGCGAAGGACCTGGCGAACGAGGCGCGTACCGCCGCCGACGAGGGGGACGCCTCCATGAAACAAATGGCGGAGGCTATCAATCAGATAAAGCAGTCGGCGGACAACACCGCTAAAATTATTAAGTCCATAGACGATATCGCCTTCCAGACTAACCTTTTGGCCCTCAACGCGGCAGTGGAAGCGGCGCGGGCGGGCGAGGCCGGCAAGGGCTTCGCGGTAGTGGCCGAGGAGGTGCGCAACCTAGCTATGCGCAGCGCCGAAGCGGCGAGAAACACAGCCGATTTGATAGAGCAATCGGTCAAAAACGCCGACAACGGCGTGAAGATCACGGAGGAGGTCGCGAAGTCTCTCACTAAAATCGTTGACCGCACGGATAAGGTCGGCAACCTCATATCCGGAATAGCGGCCGCCTCCAACGAACAGTCGTCGGGTATCAATCAGGTAACAACCGCGGTGTCGCAAATGAACACGGTCACCCAGAGCAACGCGGCCAACGCGGAAGAGTCCGCCAGCGCCGTAGAGGAGCTTAACAGCCTTGCCGAGGAGCTTCAAGACTTGGTGGACACTTTCAAGCTGAGCGCTTCGTTAAGCGGCGCTAAGCCTGCGAGTAAACGCCCGCCGCCGGCGACCGCCAGAAATCGGGTCCCCTCGGCGCCGGCGATAAAACAGCTGCCGCCGCCGACCAAAAGCGTCAGGGCGATAACGCAGGAGGAGATAATACCGATGGACGATACGGAGCTTCACGAATTTTAATATATAACCATATAAATATGTCGGCGTGGGTAAAAGCGGAAACGCGCCACGTTATTTAAACCAAAAACATGAAAGGGTTTGTATCATGAAAAATCTTAAAGTATCAATGAAGTTGCTGGTCGGTTTCGGTGTGATGGTCGTGTTAATCTTGACCGTCAGTCTTATAAGCATTTTCAACATACTCAGCATTGACTCCACGTACTCGGAGGTCATTGTCAACCATGCCCTGCCTTTGAACCCGGCGATTAACGTCGTGGGAGACGTCCAAGGCATGCGTTCCGAAATACGGGGTTTCGCCGTCTATGCCGGCAACAAAGAGAAGATAGCGGCGGGGAGAAAAAACCTCGACAGATATTCCAAAGAGTTTGAGGACAGCGCCAAAGCGTTCGGCAAGTACATCGTGAAGCCCGAAGTCAAATCGCTGTATGACGAGGCTATGAAACTATACACCGATACTTTTAAACCGGTCGCGTATAAAATGGCCGATGACGCGGAAAAGGGCGCGTCGCGGGAAGATTTGACTAGTCTATTGGGCCAAATATCGGGCGTAACGGATAAGATTATGGATAACATGACCTCCGCTACCGACGTCAAGGCGTCGCAGTTGGTAGGCTCCTCGGAAGACTGTACCGAAAAGTCCAGGAGCATTGCCGTTATGATGGTCGTTATTCTCATAATCAGCGTCATCGCCGCCGTGATTTTAGGCGTCTATATCAGCGCCATCATCAGCAAACCTTTGGGCACTACAGTGAATATGATAAACGAGATGGCTCGCGGGCATTTGGGCATGAGGCTGCGTCTTGACCGCAAAGACGAGATCGGCGTTATGGCCAATACAATGGATATGTTCGCCGACGATATGCAGAATATCGTCATAGGCACCATGAAGAAAATTTCGGAAGGCGACCTGAGCACAAAGATCGATTCGAAAGATCCCTCCGATGAGATCGGCACCGCGCTTAGGAACACGATAGAAGAATTGCACTCTCTCATCATAGACGACGGCGGCAAGGTTCTTCAGGCGGCCGCCGGTAAAGACCTGTCGCAGAGGCTCTCTCACGAGTACAGGGGCGATTACGCCAGAATGAAGGATAACATAAACACCGTCGTGAATAACCTCGACCACTCAATGGGCCAGGTATCGGAGGCCGTGGGGCAGGTGACGAGCGCGAGCGGGGAGATTTCGCAAGGCGCCCAGAGTTTGGCCGAGGGCGCCAACGAGCAGGCGAGTTCGCTTGAAGAGGTGTCGTCGAGCCTTGAGGAGATGTCCTCCATGACCAAGCAGAACGCCGACAACTCCAATCAGGCGAAGATCTTGGCGACAGAGGCCAAAGAAGCCGCCAACGAGGGCGACGCCTCCATGAAGAAAATGGCCGAGGCTATCCGGGAGATCAAGCAGTCGTCCGACAACACCGCCAAAATTATCAAGTCCATAGACGACATCGCTTTCCAAACCAACCTCCTGGCGCTCAACGCGGCGGTCGAGGCGGCCAGAGCGGGCGAAGCCGGCAAGGGCTTCGCGGTCGTGGCCGAGGAGGTGCGCAACCTCGCGATGCGCAGCGCCGAGGCGGCCAAGAACACGGCGAACATGATCGAGGAATCGGTGAAGAACGCCGACGGCGGCGTCAAGATCACGGAAGAGGTCGCCAAGTCGCTCAATCAGATCGTAGACCGCGTCGGCAAGGTGGGCGACCTGATCGCCGAGATAGCGGCGGCCTCCAACGAGCAGGCGCTGGGCATAGAGCAGGTGAATACCGCCGTGGCGCAGATGAACCAGGTCACCCAGCAAAACGCCGCCAACTCCGAAGAGTCCGCGAGCGCCGCCGAGGAGCTGTCCAGCCAAGCCGCGGAACTCAACAACATGGTGAGCGAGTTCAAGCTGAGTACCGGCGGCGGCGGGGCCGGCGGAAGGCGCAGTTTGCCGCCGCCGAAGCATCGACCGGTTGTCGCGGCCCTTCCCGACAAATCGAAGAAGGCGGCAGGCGGAGCATTGGGCAAGTCCAACAAATCCGCGAAAGCGGTGAACGCGTCGGAGGTCATTCCGCTGGATGACGATGAATTGAGCGAATTCTAGGATATTTCCGGCTATATTTCTGGATTGCTTCGCTTCGCTCGCAATGACAGTCATTGCCTTACGGCGAGATAAACAAGTTGCGAGAAGCGAAGCGCCGAAGCAACTTGTTTATCTCGGCGCAGCCAATCCATAATTAAGTTGTACAACATAAATTAATAACTTTCGGCGTGGGTAAAAGCGGAAACGCGCCACGACAGTCTCAACAAAAAACATGAAAGGGTTTAAATAATGAAAAATCTCAAAGTATCAATGAAGCTGCTGGTGGGTTTCGGCGTAGTCGTCTTGGTAACCTTGATCATCGGCGTTGTGAGCGTTACCCAGCTGCTCGACATCGACGCCCAGTACTCAAAAGGCATCGTCAACCACGCTCTGCCTTTGAACTCCGCGATCAACGTCGTGGGAGACCTCCAAGCCATGCGTTCCGAAATGCGGAACTGCGTCCTCTTTACCGGTCACAAGGATAAGATCGACGCGTCGAGAAAAAACATCGACCACCTTACCAAAGAGTTTGAGGACAGTTCCAAGTCGTTCGGCAAGTACATCGTGAAACCCGAAGTCAAGAAGCTGTTTGACGAGGCCATGAAGGAATATACCGACGTTTTTAAGCCGGGCTTGTATAAAATCGTCGACGACGCGACTAACGGCAAACCGCAGGCGGATTTGATAGATTATATGACTAACGTCACAAAGCCCTCGTCCGAGACAATATCCGATAATATGGTGACGGCTACGGACGTCAAGGCGGCACAGCTGGTGGAGTCCTCAGACGACTGTTCCAATCTCTCCAAGAGCATCGCCGTTATCATGATTATCCTTATCGTCGCCGGCGTCGCCATTTCCGTCTTTTTCGGCGTTTATATCAGCGCCGTCATCAGCAAACCCTTGGGCGTTACCGTGAACATGATAAACGAGATGAGCAAGGGGCATTTGAGCGCGAGGCTGCGCCTTGACCGCAAAGACGAGATAGGCGTTATGGCGCATACGATGGATATGTTCGCCGACGACTTGCAGGAAAACGTCGTGGGCAACATGAAGAAAATTTCGGAAGGCGATCTGAGCGTGAAGATTGATGCTAAAGATACGGCGGACGAGATTTCCGCCGCGATCAAGAATACGATCGAGGCTCTGCACGCGCTCATAATAGACGACGGCGGAAAGGTTCTTACGGCCGCGGCCAATAAGGATATGTCGCTGAGGCTTACCCGCGAGTACAAGGGCGATTACGCCAAAATGAAGGACAACATAAACATGGTCGTTGAGAACCTAGACACCGCGCTGAGCCAGGTGTCGGAGGCGGTATCGCAGGTGACGAGCGCGAGCGGCCAGATTTCGCAAGGCGCGCAGAGCTTGGCCGAGGGGGCGAACACGCAGGCAAGCTCGCTCGAGGAGGTGTCCTCAAGCCTTGAGGAGATGTCTTCCATGACCAAACAGAACGCCGACAACTCCAATCAGGCGAAGATACTGGCGACCGAGGCCAAATCCGCCGCCAACGAGGGCGACTCTTCCATGAAGAAGATGGCCGAGGCTATCCGGGAGATCAAGCAGTCGTCCGACAACACCGCTAAAATTATCAAATCGATCGACGACATCGCCTTCCAGACCAACCTCTTGGCGCTCAACGCGGCGGTCGAGGCGGCCAGAGCGGGCGAAGCCGGAAAGGGTTTCGCGGTCGTGGCCGAAGAGGTGCGCAACCTCGCTATGCGCAGCGCCGATGCGGCGAAAAATACCGCGAACATGATCGAGGAGTCGGTGAAAAACGCCGACGGCGGCGTAAAGATCACGGAAGAGGTCGCCAAATCGCTCAGCCAGATCGTAGACCGCACGAGCAAGGTGGGCGACCTGATAGCCGAGATCGCCGCCGCCTCCAACGAGCAGGCGCTGGGCATAGAGCAGGTGAACACCGCCGTGGCGTCTATGAACCAGGTCACCCAGCAAAACGCGGCCAACTCCCAAGAGTCGGCGAGCGCCTCCGAGCAGCTCTCCAGCCAGGCCGCCGAACTCGCGAACATGGTGAACGAGTTCAAGCTGAGCATCGGCGGCAACAGCATAGGGGGAGGGGGCGTAAGGCACAGCCTGCCGCCGCCGAGGCCGCAGCAACGGCCCGTCGTCGCGGCTCTTCCCGACAAATCGAAGAAAGCGGCAGGGGCGGTATCCGCCAAATCCTCGAAAGCGGTAAACGCGTCGGAGGTCATTCCGTTGGACGACGATGAATTGAGCGAGTTTTAAATATACTTCTGGATTGCTTCGCTTCGCTCGCACCGTGTTTATCGAGCCGAAGGCAATGACGGTCATTGCCTTACGGCGAGATAAACAAGTTGCGAGGAGCAACGCGCCGAAGCAACTTGTTTACTTCGGCGCAGCCAATCCAGAACTAAGTTGTACAACATAAATTAATAACTTGTCGGCGTGGTTAAAAGCGGAAACGCGCCGCGTTATATAAAACAAAAAACATGAAAGGGTTGTATGTATGAAAAATCTGAAAGTATCAATGAAGCTGCTGGTGGGTTTCGGCGTTATGGTCGCGTTAATCTTGACCGTCTGCCTTATAAGCATTTTCAACATACTCAGCATTGACTCCATATACTCGGACGTGATTGTCAACCACGCCCTGCCTTTGAACCCGGCGATTAACGTCGTGGGAGACGTCCAAGGCATGCGCTCCGAAATACGGGGTTTCGCCGCCTTTGCCGGCAACAAAGAGAAGATAGCGGCGGGGAGAAAAAACCTCGAAAGATATTCCAAAGAGTTTGAGGACAGCGCCAAAGCGTTCGGCAAGTACATCGCGCAGCCCGAAGTCAAGCAGCTGTTTGACGAGGCTATGAAACTATACAACGAGACTTTTAAACCGGTCGCGTATAAAATGGCCGACGACGCGGAAAAGGGCGCGTCGCGGGAAGATTTGATTGCTGAATTGGGCAAAATATCGGGCGTAACGGATAAGATTATGGATAACATGACCGCCGCTACCGACGTCAAGGCGTCGCAGTTGGTAGGCTCCTCGAACGACTGTACCGAAAAGTCGAGGAGCATTGTCGTTATGATGGTCATTATTCTCATAATCAGCGTCGTAGTCGCCGTGATTTTAGGCGTCTATATCAGCGCCATAATCAGCAAGCCTTTGGGCGTTACCGTCAATATGATAAACGAGATGAGTCACGGGCACTTAAACAACAGGCTGCGCCTTGACCGCCACGACGAGATCGGCGTTATGGCCAAAACGATGGATTCTTTCGCCGACGATATGCAAAACGTCATCATAGGCACCATGAAGAAGATTTCCGTGGGCGACCTGAGTACGAGGATTGATTCAAAAGATTCCTCGGATGAGATCGCCGCCGCCCTCAAGGGCACGATAGATTCGTTGCAATCGCTTATAAGCGACGA
>Ga0268262_10004657_pt1 | contig 14047 bp, 15 predicted proteins | sample TergutNc150P3_FD_190354 | JGI IMG/M metagenome (GOLD analysis project Ga0268262, IMG submission 190354) | Nasutitermes corniger P3 segment gut microbial community from laboratory colony in Florida, USA - Nc150 P3 (SPAdes) (version 2) | ecosystem: Host-associated > Arthropoda: Insects >... | reverse complement strand
GGAGTAGGGAATCATTGTTTGTAATCTAGCGAGCGTCACTATAGGAACCGGCGTGACGAGTATCGGCGATGGGGCGTTCTCCGGTCTCACCAGCCTGACGATGGTAACATTTCAAAGCACAATTACTTCGGCTAATTTTCACACTCAAGCATGCGGATATCCCAGCAGTTATAATTCTCTCTATATTGGCGACTTGCGGGACAAGTATCTTGCAGGAGGCATAGGGACGTATACCAGATCGAGCACTGGCGGCTACGACGGAACGTGGAGGAAACAGTAATAAGTAACAATGAACAATGAAAGAGGCGAAGCGTGCTGTCTTAACATTGCTAATTGAACAGCATCCTGCGAATTTGGCGGGCCTCGTCAATCCCGGGGTATACTTCTTTAAGCGTCAGGCCTTTTTCGGTTAACTCGAACACGCAGCGTTCAGTGACATATAACACCCGCTGTCCGCGCTTGAGCGCGTTTTCCAGACTGCCGCCGTCGTAAAAATCAAACTGCGTCGCCATGTCGGAAATCATGTCAGCGCGGGTAGCCGTGAAGAAATTGTTGCGAAATAGATGGTACTGGTGTTGCCGAACAGCTTTCAAAATTGCGCCTATCATATTCCCCTTTCACTGTCAATGACTGATTATGTAAATTTGATAGTTTGGTATGGAAAGACAGGGGATTTTCTGACAAGGTTATTTAATTGGAGTACCAGATATCAATTTGCGGTGACACCGAGCGTGAACATTAAAAACGCATTTTTTTAGCCTTTAGGCGAGAATGAAAATGTTTAAGAATAATATTGACATAATAAGATTATTATGTCAATATATAAATGAGGTCATATTATGGATAGAATTAAAGACACTAAAAATCATTCTGAAAAAGAAACAATAAATATTGACAAAAAAATATTCAAAGTTCAATGGGATAAAAATTATCAGGGATTGTTTGAATTTAGTTTCTTCAACTATTCTCACCATAACCTCCATATCCTTAATACTTATATCAACAATAGCTGACTTGTGAATTACTTTCATCATAAAATTTACGTCTATATTTCGTTTAACTTACTCTGTATTTCTTGCCAGCTTTCTTTTTAGTAGGTCAATCTCTACAACAGAAAGCTTAATGGTCTTAAGCAGATAATTTTCAGCGACAGCCTGCAAATTTTGATCGTTTATCGGCACATAATTACCCATAGCTGATAAAAGCTGCATCACTACAAGAGTATCCCCTTTGTTTACTTCGCCGTAAATGCTCGAATCAAATATGCTGTTAAATGATTGAAGGTAATCGTGGATAATCTCGTCCAGTGTCGCCCCCATAAGAGCTTCCAGCACAATGGAGACAAAACCTGTGCGGTCTACCCCGGCGTGGCAATGAATAAGCCAGGGCCCTTCGGTATTGATAATAAATTGCAAGCCTTTCTTTAATTTTTTTTGAAAATACTCGCTGGTTTGACTAAAGTCTATCCCTAAGGCAATAACCCTGTTGTTTTTCAGGAGCTTATTGTACCAGGGGGCAAAAAACGCCTTCCTTTTTATTTCAGAAGCAAAGTCGGATAAATTTATTATCGCGGCGATCCGCGCCGTTGACGCAAGCATTGAAATAACCGGATCCTGCTTGTCGTCCTTAATGGGATGGCTGCTGCGATAGAGCGTATTGGGCGCGATATTTCCCATGCGGATTTCACGGAAATTAACTGCCTCGGCATCGTTGGAAATTTTTATACCGCTTTTTGTCATTTCGATACCAGCTTTATCATTTCCTGTACGTGCCATTTCCAGTCATCAACCAGTTTCTTTGGTTTTTTGGGGACGGCGTAACAACCGCAGGACAAGACCCATTTTAATACCTTATCGTATTGGGTACTGGTAAATTCGATTTTAATACCGTCTTCTGTTTCGGTGATTTTTTGATCCGCAGCCCATTGACGGTCGGACACAAAAACAACCGCTTCTTCATAAAAGTCTATAGCATAGCTCTTTTTTTCCTGGCCGATAAAAACTCCGAAATAGCTGTCGCCGGAAAAATCGGCATAACGATAATTATTCGGCAAGTTAAAACAGTCTTTACTCAGTACGGCGTTTTTTATTCTTGACAGGGAGAAAATACGCGTGGCCTTGCGTTCCTCGGAAAAACCGTACAGATACCATACTCCATTATCGAATAAAAGCTGGTAAGGGCTTATCCGCCTGCTTTGGTATTCTTCGTCCCATGTCCCCTTATAATCAAAAACAATAACACGGTTTTCTTTCAATCCCGATACGACAACTTTCCAAATATCGGGGTTAATTTTTGAGGAGGCAATTCTGGGAACCATAATCCGGTTATCCAGCCAGTCCAGGTTGCCGTCGGAAGCAATGGGAGTGGTGATATTTTCCAAAAGCTGGCGGGACGCTTCATAAATAGGGGTCTCCCTGTACAGCGAAAAAATGCTTCTTGCCATACCGAGAGCCAGTAAATCATCGGCGCTTGTAAATCCTGCCGGCAGGCGGAATGTCTTTTTCGAGTAGTAATAACCTTTATTAAATGGGTCATATTCAATCGGCGCGGAAAGCTGCTCCCGCAGAAATTCAATATCGCGGCTGATGGTGGAAATGCTGGTTTCACAAAGCCGCGCCAAATCGTCCGAGTTTGGATACTTTCCCGAAGCGATTTCCGCGTCAATTTTGTAAATCCTCGGCAATGCCGTTTTTGGCAAGGATTGCCTTGCCGGCTTCTTTTCTGTTTTCATACCTTAATTATATCACATTAGTCTGTCATTGAGTGATAGACAGAAAAAATTAATCCAGATATACAAGTTTCCCTGTAAACCCCTCAAAAGCCCAGAACCCGATTCTTGTTTTTCTTGAAAGCGAAATGGTTTTAAGGTTTGGGCAGTCTTCAAATACTTGTTTCCCGACATACTGTAGGCTCATGGGGAGTATGATAGCCTTAAGCCCTTCACATCCGGCAAACGCTCGCTCGCCAATAAGTTCAAGGCTCTCTGGAAGAACTATATTGACCAGGCGTTTACATCCGCTAAATGCCAAGTGTTCAATGAAATTTATTCCGTCAGGAACGGCATAATCCGTTTTGTCTTTATTTCTCGGATATTCAATGAGTTTGTGTTTTTTTTTATCAAACAACACCCCGTCAATACTGCTAAATACAGGATTTAACTCGCTTACCGTGATGTCTGTAAGTTGATCACTGTGAAATCCAAAACCATCAATGATTTGAAGACTTTCAGGAAGAGATATGCCGGTTAATTTACAATTACAAAAAACATCAGATTCGATAGCAACAATTCCGTCAGGGACAGAATACTTCCCCTTCTTTCCATCAGGAAACCATATCAGGGTGATCATGGTTTTATCGAATAATACGCCGTCAAGGGAGCGAAAGACAGGGTTATTTTCGTCCACGCTTATCTCCGTAAGCCCTGTGCAGCCGCAAAATACCTCCATCCCAATAAAAGCAAGACTTTCAGGAAGTTTAATACTTGTAAGCCCTGTACAACCTTGAAATGCCCCTTCTCCAATGGAAGTGATGCTTTCCGGAATAATGACGTTTTTAATTTTCTTTTTTTGATTCGGGGAAAATAGATTCGCTATATTTTTCACTGGCTTATTTTTATAAGATGCCGGAAAAACCACTTCCTCGGATCTGCCATAGTAACCTGTAACGCTCCAGCCGTTTTCGTCCTTGTCGAATTCAAAGTCAAATAAATCGTCCTTTTCCATAAAACTCTCCTTCTGAATTTTAGCCTATTTGCAGAGGATCAAAATCTACCTAAATTTAAACATACTTGTCTATCATGGGATGCTAGAGTGGAGTTTATTTTTATTTTCTTGGTCTGGCAATATATGATAGACATAGTCGTTATACTTTTATGTAAAAGAGGCATATAAATGAAAAAGGAGGTTGACATGGAAAAAAGAAAATTAACAAATGAGGAAAAACAAAAAGTGAATTATGTTTTAAATGATTTTTTTGATGGAATTCAAGAATATCCTTCTGATCCAAAATACATAACTGAATATGATATTTTAATGGAACAAAAAGATAATGAATTTAAATTACTTTTTTTGAAAGATAATGAACCTTCAAAAATAGATGTTATTATGGATTTTTGTGATCAATATATAGAAGAAAAGAAAAATCCAGAAACATTATTTGGCGTTGAATTTGGTTTGATAGTAAAATATGATATGTGGATAAATGAATGTTCTTTTTGGCCTACAAATAATCCAGAATTATGGGAAAAGTGGAATAAGTTAAAGAAGAAAAAAGTAAAGAAAAGAACATAACATAGCCTAATCCCGATATACAAGTTGCCCTGTAAACCCCTCAAAAGCCTTATGCCAGATTCTTGTTTTTCTGGAAAGTGTAATGGTTTCAAGATGTGAACAATTTTCAAAGACACATCTCCCGACATATTGCAAACTTATGGGGAGGGTTATACTTGCAAGCTTTTTACACTCTGAAAAAGCGTAATCACCAATAAACTCAAGACTTTCAGGAAGAACAATATTGATCAGATATTTACAATCGCAAAATGCATAACATTCAATGCTAATTATCCCGTCAGGAACTGTATAATCTGTTTTGTCCTTTTTTCCCGGATATTTAAGGAGTACACTCTTTTCTTTATCGAATAACACCCCGTCAATTGTGGAAAATACCGGATTTAACTCGCTTACTGTGATGCTTTTAAGCTGTTTACACTTAAAAGTATTCTTTTCATAAAATAAAAGGCTTTTCGGAAAACATATACTGGTTAGTTTACAATGATAAAAAGCTCCAGAGTCGATAGCAATAATTCCCTCAGGAACAGAATACTTTCTCTTTCTGTTTTTCTTTCCGTCAGGAAACCACATCAGGGTAGTCATGTCTTTGTCGAACAAGACTCCGTCAAGGGAGCGAAAGACCGGGTTGTTTTCGTCTACGATTATATTGATAAGCCCTGCACAAAAAGCAAATGCGAATTCTCCAATGGAAGCAAGATTTTCAGGAAGTTTAATATTAGTAAGCATTCTGCAATTAAAAAATGCATAGTCTCCAATGGAAGTAAGACTTTCAGGTAGTCTAATCTCTGTAAGCATATCGCAGTTTTGAAATGTCCGTTCCTTGATGGAAGTAAGACCTTCAGGAAGTCTAATCTCTGTAAGCATTAGGCAGTTTTGAAATGCAGATTCCCCGATGGAAGTAAGGCTTTTAGGAAATTGAATCTCTTTAAGGCTAAAGCAGTTTTGAAATGTCATCTTTCCAATGGAAGTAAGGCTTTCAGGAAGTCTAATCTCTGTAAGCATTAGGCAGTTTTGAAATGCAGATTCCCCGATGGAAGTATAACCTTCAGGGATAATTACACGTGTTATTCTTTTATTGTAAAGAGAAAAAGGAAAAAGCGCATTTCCTATTGTTTTTACCGGTTTGCCTTCATAAGATGCCGGAAAAACCACTTCCTCGGATCTGCCATAGTAATCTGTAACGCTCCAGCCGTTTTCGTCCATGTCGAATTCAAAGTCAAATAAATCGTCCTTTTCCATAAATACGCCCCTTTCATAGTTTATCTTCCTTGTGAAACTTCGGATTTACTTTATATATATCACATTGGTCTGTCATGGGCTGATAGACATAAAAATTAATCCCGATATACAAACTGCCCTTCAAACCCCTCAAATGCCCAGAACCCGATTCTTGAGTTTCCTGAAAACGTGGGAACTCTGATTTCATTTTCTATAGCGTGCCGCAGTTTATTGGAGAGGGTAATTGTTTTAAGACATTTACAATATGTGAACGCGCAATCACCAATAGACCTAATGCTCTCTGGAAGAACGATATTGACCAGGCTACAGCCTGCAAATGCCCACTCCCCAATGTATTGTATTCCATCAGGAATAACATAATTTGTTTTTCCCTTATTTTTCGGGTATAAAATGAGTCCGCGTTTTTCTTTGTCAAATAACACCCCGTCAATACTGCAATATACTGGGTTTAACTCGCTTACTGTGATATTTGTAAGCTTTCCATTAATTCGGTTAAGCGATTCAGGAGTAACGCATAGAAGACTTTTCGGAAAATAAATACTGATTAACTTACAATTATTACCGAAAGCGTCAGACTTGATACTTATAATTCCGTCTGGAATGGAATATCTTCCTTTCTTCTTTTCCGGGAACCATAACAGGGTGGTCATGGCTTTGTCGAACATGACGCCGTCAACGGAACAAAAGACAGGGTTGTTTCTATCTACGGTTATCTCCGCAATATTTTTACATCCTTCAAACACCCTATCCCCAATAAAAGTAAGACTTTTTGGAAATTTGATGTTTGTAAGCCCTGTACAATCAATAAATGCCTCGTCTTTAATAGAAATAAGGTTTTTCGGAAGTTTGATATTTGTAAGCCCCGTGCAACCACGAAATGTATTATTCTCTATGGAAGTAAGACTTTCGGGAAGTTTGATATTTGTAAGCCCGGTACATCTTATAAATGCCCCTTCCCCAATGGAAGTGAGGCTTTCAGGAAGCTTGATATTTTTAAGCCCGGTACAGTCGCAAAATACCCATGTCCCAATGAAAGTAAGACCTTCCGGAAGCTCAATATTTGTAAGACCTGTGCAGCCTGAAAATATGCTATCGCCTAAATCGCCAATTATACTACCAAGCGGCATATCGCCGCTATCTTCAAGAATACCCCTGTAACCGATGGAAAGAAGGTTTTTCGGAAGTTTGATATTTATTAGACCTGTACAGCCTGCAAATACCCACTCTCCAATGGAAGTAAGACTCTCCGGAAGTTCTATATCCGTCAGTTTTGTACAGCCTTCGAATGTCCTCTCACCAATGGATGTATAACCTTCAGGAATAACAACGCGCTTTATTTTCTTTTTTTGGTTCGGAGAAAAAAAACATGCTATTTTTTTTACTGGCTTCCCTTTATAAGAATCAAGAAAAATCACTTCATCCGATTTGCCGTAATAACCAGTAACGCTCCAGTATTTTTCTGTCTTGTCGAATTCAAAGTCAAATAATTCTTTTTCATCAGCATATCTATATACATCTTCCCAGTTAATAATTTGACACAGTTTTTTAAATTCATTTTGGTCCATATAGTTCTCCTTGCGTAGTTTTGCCTATAATTATTATTTTTTCAGACGCACCCATGTTCCGTTACAATCACTATATCTGCCTTTTATGCCTGAAAAAGTTATTTCATCATTTATAAAAAGATATTCACCTATAACAATTTCAACAAAAGGTGTCCAAAAAATTATCCAACGCGCATGAGATGATGTTAAAACAAATTTTTCATTGTCGAATATTATTGTTCCTTTTCCATAGCGCGAATTGTTATAAAAACTTACATAGGAATTTCCTTTTATTTTAATTTTAAAAACGCCGTTTCCCCATATGCCGTCAAGTCTGTTATTTTTTTCCATAAAACGCTCCCTTCGTAGTTTATCCTCATTGCGGAACTTCGGATTTACTTAATATATAACAGATTTGTCTATCAGGAAATGCCAGAGGGGAATTTATTTTTTCTTTTTTGATCTGGCATCCTATGATGGGGAGAAAAAACAAAAATGACCTAGAAACTTGATTTTCTCTGGGAATTTGGGTATTTTATAATCATAACGTATATATCTCAAATTATGGGATATATACGATTATTCAAAAGAGGTTTATATTAGATTTATGAAACGAATAATACTATGCGATTCATCTGAATATAAAAAAATACCACAATTGTGCATAAAATATAATTTGGGTGTAAATATAGACATTCTTACACCCGAATATTATTTACAGTACGATCATAAAGAATTAGATAAAAAAATTGAAGGTTATGGAAACGCTGAAATATTTTCAATACATGGATGTTTTGAGGATTTGAAATTTGATAGTTCAGATGTACTTATAAGAAAAATTACCTTAAAAAGGTTTGAATATGCTTATAAAATTTCCCGAAAATTAAAGTGTAAAAACATTGTATTGCCTAATGGTTATGTGCCTGGTCGTACACAATCATTAGCGGTTGGAAGTGTATTTTGGAGATATTTTCTAAGGAATAAGGACAAAGAAACCATGTTTTATATTAAAAATGTATTGGACGAGATCCCAAATTCATAAATGATCTAATAAATGTAATAAATAATATTAACAATGATAACTTAAAGATGTGTCTTGATATTGGATGTGTAAATATTTATTCAAATATGAAAATAACGGAGTGGATAGAGAAAGTCAACAAAAATATAGGCTTTGTTTATTTATATAATAATGACGGTAAAATGGATAAACATAAAGGATTAAACAATGGGAAAATAAACATGATTGAAATATGCGAAGCATTGGAGCAATACTGCCCAAACGCAATATGGCAAATAGAAACAACGGAATATGAAGATTCAATAAAATGGTTAAAAAAGAATAAATACATAAAGTAAAAATGAAGTACGAACATTCTGTAATTTCTTACCTTTTGCTTCAGCAATTAAAATATATTATTCATTTCTTTTCCGTAAACAAGACAACCAAGAAGCTTCGGTTGTTCTAATTTTAGCATATTCCCTCTATTCGATTCTACTTTAGAATAACACATTTGTCTATCAGGAAATGCCAGAGGGGAATTTATTTTTTCTTTTTTGATCTAGCAATATATGACAGAGATGAAGGTTATACTTTTCTGTAAAAGAGGCAAATAAAGGAGACATAAAATGACTTGTCAGATCGGTGCTACTTATATGATGGTTGATCAAGATACATTTAATAGGATAAAGAAATTTAACAGTGATGAATTTAATGATGAACTTGATACAAATGAAGGAGAATTTGGAGGGTTATATAAAATATATAAATGAGGTCATATTTATGGATAGAATTAAAGACACTAAAAATCATTTTGAAAAAGAAACAAAAAATATTGACAAAAAAATATTCAGAGTTCAATGGGATAAAAATTATCAGGGATTGTCTGAATTTAGTAATGCTTTAATTAATAAATTGAATAGTACCTATCCTTCAAAGATTCAAGCAGGTCCATCAAGACAAAATAAAGAAGGATTTATAAGTGAATATATTAGAGTTTATCAGGAAATAGGGTATTGGAAAACTAATAAAATATTTAGAATAAATTCTAATAATAAAAAATATATTGAAATTACTATTTCAGATCATGATAAAGGTGCGAGACATCGAGGTAATTTTGAAAATTTAATAGCAAAAATTAATATAACTCCAAACTCGAAAAAAAATATTTCAGATGTTTTAGAGTTTGTTAATAGCAATCTCCAAGCAATTTAATGTAATTGATTTAGGTTAGCAGTACAGAAGCAATCATTTATAAAATATAAAAGGGAGAATAGGCGAATTAGTTTAATAAATCATATTAATTGGTTAAAAGACATTCCATTACCGAGCCGCTATTGTTTAAGGAGCAAATCTGGGTTACCGACGCAAAAAAGTGGATGGAGGTGTATTTGTTAGAGTATTTAGAGTAGGTTTTCTCATAACTTGTTGACATTTCTCTTCAATGTGTCAAAATAACACACTTATCTGTATCAGAAGCTATTTTTCTATAATACATATAAAACATATAGGAAATACATGAGAAGGCTTCTAAAAACAGGGACTTAATTTATTTTGGACACTAATGAGATTTTTGTATGTTTTAAGTCGAAGGAGGTTATTGACAAATATAGGATAATTGTATAAAATAAATTAATATGACTAATATAGAAGATAAAATTGCGTGTTTGGATACGGTTATTCATTCATCTACAGAGAATATATTAAATTTTCTAAACTCTACAACAGAATACAAAGAATCTTTATCAACATTAAAAGAAAAGTATAATGATGAGTTTAATATTTTTATGTCAATATCTGATCAATATCGTAAAGAAAATTTACATAGCGATATATTAAAGTTAATTTTTAATCCTAATCCTAATCCTAATCCTGATGGTATTGGTAATCCTGAATATATAAAGATATTTATAGATTATATTGAAAAAAGACTTAAAAAAAAGATAGACTTGAATTATCAAACAATTAAAATTGAACGGGAAAAAGACAGGATAGATTTACTTATATCTGATGACAAAAAAAACTGTCTTTTAATAGAAAATAAAATCAATAATGCTAATGACAGAGAAAATCAAATCGGAAACTATTATAAAAATCTTAAAGAAAAAGATTATAATATACAAGCGGTTGTATATATAAAACTTTCACCAGAAAAAGTATTTCTTAAAGACTATTCAATAGAGGATTCAAAATTAAGAGATGAAATCACAAATGAAAAATTAGTAGAAATATCTATAGTTAATTATAATAATGAAGATTGTTTTGTAAATGATGTTATTGACAAATGTATTGATATATCAAAGAGTACTAATAACATAGTATCAACTGTATATCTGTCGCATTATTCTCATTTACTTAAAATTTTAGGAGGAAAATTTATGACAAATGAACGTAAGGTTAAAAATCTGTATAAGATTTATTCGAATGAGAACTTTCTAGCATCTTTTAGAATAATTGGTGATTTATGGACTGATCAAGAAGTAGACCATAATATTGGTAACGTTTTTAAGGATTATTTTGAGAAAGAATTAAAATTTGAAAGTCACCCCGTGGAAAAAGAAACTACTGTTTATAAAACTATCAAAGATGGCATCAATATTGGTTTTTGTAATGATTGCGCATTTGGTTTCGTTTACAGTCCAAATAAAATAAAAATCTTTTCTTCAAATAAAACAAAATTCAAGGAATTACTTAAAAATGAAAAGCTTCAAAGATATTTTACTGAAAATGAATTTAAAAATGATCCTAAATGGGTTTATAAATATGTAGACAACAATAAAATTAACTCTTTAGCCGATCTAAAAACAATGGTGGATGAGCTAGAAAAATTATTAAAATAAAAAATATAAGTATGAATACTCGAAAATGACAGATTTCAATTATCACATATTTGAAATAACTTTAGAGAACCTCTAAAAACCTATAATTAAGCCCGTATTATACTTGTTATATATGGGTTTTAGCTCTTTAAACAGAGGTTTTTTATATACCGCAAAGTCTTTTCTTCTTTGCTTTTCTTCGCCGACAACTCATTAAACCTATACCTTAATCCCCTAATCGAAGGAAGCAATAATAGAAACAAGGATATCGCTTCTTTTTCCGAAACTGCAATCTTTTAAAATTATAGCCTTTTCACTTGCTTTTTCTTTTATTGAATCCAGTATAGCACTAATTTCTTTTAGCCTTACATTTTCATTACAGTTAATATGTACGATTAATCTTGTCGCATTTTCAATAGAATAATCAATAAATGGATTATTTACCGCTTTTTTATATGCGAGCATTGCCCCTTCTTTAATTGAACTTGTTCCTGTGCCAAAGAAAAATTTACCGGAATTTTTTAATACGGTTTCTATATCAGTCATATTAAGTTCCAGTGACATTTTCCTATCCGTGTTCGTCATCGTTGAAAATAAAATACATTTAATTAAGTTCCATGTAATATCGTCAATCAGGCTATATGCGTCTATAGAAGAAATATCTTTTGGAATAATCCGGAACATCCTCTCGTTGTCTATGGGCAAATAGGCATCCGCAATTTTACTAATATTATAAGCCGCTTGCCGTGCAATATTTAATTTTTCCTGTCCTTCAAATTCAAAAGGCATTGTATAGACAACTATCGTTAATATACCTAATTCTTTCGCAATTTGCGCTGCAACACTGCTTGCGCCGGAACCTGTCCCGCCGCCAAATCCTGCGGTTATTAAAACAAAATCGGAGTCCTTAATCGCTTCTTTTATCGCGGCTTCGCCCTCTTTTGCCGCTCTTTCTCCGATTTCAGGCTCTCCGCCTGACCCTCTGCCCTCCGTTATTTTTTCGCCTATCAGAATATTTGTTTTAGCTTTGCATTGCGATAGCATTGTTTTATCTGTGCAAATTGCAACTGTATTTATATAAGGTATTTCGCCGTGTTTTATATCACTTAACCGGTTAATTGTATTACACCCCGCGCCGCCAATCCCGATCAGGCTTATTTTTGTAATTTTAGATGCCATATAATCTCCTTCAATCTATATGTTTTAAATTAATGCCTTTGGTGTCGGAACGATATTTAGCATTTGTACCGGAAAAATCAGTCCTTAAGAAATTCACCTCCGGGAAATTCACCTCTCTCGAAATTTACGAGCGGTTTCATTTATTGCGTTTATTATTCGCTGCTGTGCCTTACGGGAGGCACTTAAAGAGAAAATATCGGCATGATCAGATTGCTCTATTCTTTCATTGATTTCGTCTGTGGTTTTAGTAGGAAGGCTTTGCATAATAAGCATCCTGGAGCGTTTGTCCATGCCCTTGAGCGCCGCCAGAATAATATCCGGTTTAAATTTTTTGAAGACTTCTCTGATTATATATGGTTCAAGTCTGCTGAGTTCAAATATTTGAATCGGATGAAAAGATATTAACAACGGTTTTGTTGTCTCATATTCAATCATTTGGTCGGCATGCCTGGCATAGAGAAACGATCCTTTATCCGGTACATCACCATTAAGAAAAAAACAAAAGGTATCGGCGTTGTCATATTCATCAAAAAGATACACCGATACAAAACCGGCGACATTTTCGTCTCCGCGAAATACCAAAACTATATGATTCCTGTCGTCAGAAGCCGTCTGCTCTTTTATGCTTTTCAGCCCGCTATGTCTTATCCACAGTTCATCAAGCTTTTTTTCTATTGTTGGCAGACTATTGTATATGTCCAGAATGAGTTGCCGGGCATCTTCTATATCTGATTCAGTTCTATACGGCGCATACTCCATGTCTTCTTCAAGCATGACCCCCGCACGTGTTGACATATTCCTGAAAAAAACATCTTTTACCTCTTCTTTGGCATCTATTAATGCATTTCCCAGTATTTCCGAATCCAGTTCGTTCATAATACGCTGTATTGTTGTATTGTCAAGTTTTACAAGATCATCAAAGCTAAAAGGCTGATACTTTTCCAGAGAGTATTCTGTGTTGCCTAATATTTTTCTGGCAACAAGCTTTTCTCCGCCGGCAAGCGAAAGGCCATTTACAAAACGGCAAAAATGCTTTGCTTCACTGTAATTACCGCAAAGATACACCGAAACATGGGTTACCCTCTCACTGTTCTCACGGGTTATTAATACTATATTCATTTTCAGCCTCCATACTTAATATTATAACAGAGCACTCTATCAGGAAATGCCAGAGTGGTAATTATCAACGAAAATCCAGCATCCCGCGAATTTGGCGGGCCTCGTCAATCCCGGGGTATACTTCTTTAAGCGTCAGGCCTTTTTCGGTTAACTCGAACACGCAGCGTTCAGTGACGTATAACACCCGCTGGCCGCGCTTGAGCGCGTTTTTTGCGGCAAAGCTGATCGCGGAGATTTGTTTTTTGAATTTAGGTATTGCGCCTTCATGTTTGATAATTACTTTACCGTTTTCTTTTGCGGTGATAAGCCCTTTGGTATTGAAACTCATGCAGAATACAATAATTTTGGTGGAGTATGTGATATTGGCGAAACCGCCAATTCCGGCGTAACTGCCCTCCAGTTTGTGGGCGTTCACATTGCCCTGAGCGTCGGCTTCCAGTCCGCCGAGAAAACAGATGTCCAGACCGCCGCCGTCGTAAAAATCAAACTGCGTCGCCATGTCGGAAATCATGTCCGCGCCGATAGTTGCGCCAAACGCTACGCCGGGCGCGGGAAGCCCGCCCACGCCGCCGGCTTCCACAGTGCTGACAATCTCTTTTAGTATGCCGAGTCTGGACGCGTAAATGCCTACCATTTCGGGAATACCGATGCCGATGTTCACGATTTGACCGGAGCGCAGCTCATGCGCGGCGCGTTCCCCGATAATGTCGGCTGTGTCATCGCCGTGGGCTTTTTTCTTGGTCTTTGTGGTGGAAATTTTGTTCACAAAATAATCCATGTGCGTGGCGGGAACATGAATGTCGCCTGACAACGCGGGGTTGTATTCCCCTATTTCAACGGGGGTCTCACACACTACCA
>Ga0268262_10004655_pt1 | contig 14054 bp, 11 predicted proteins | sample TergutNc150P3_FD_190354 | JGI IMG/M metagenome (GOLD analysis project Ga0268262, IMG submission 190354) | Nasutitermes corniger P3 segment gut microbial community from laboratory colony in Florida, USA - Nc150 P3 (SPAdes) (version 2) | ecosystem: Host-associated > Arthropoda: Insects >... | reverse complement strand
TCGCGGTCGGGCATGACGGCGTTATCGTCGTGCTTGCGCGGAATAAGGCCCTGCCGGGTTATCTCGGCACGGTGAAAGTCACGCTGCCCTATGACAAGCTCGGCAAGGCGTTCATCCTCGGAGCGGAAGCAGCGCCGGAACCGCCGACCGAGCTGCCGGCTGTCCCTTCCACAGAGCCGCCCACAAACCCGACCATACCGAACCTCCCGCCACAGAACACAGACATAGACCCGTCGAAGCCGATGATCGCGTTGACCTTTGACGACGGGCCAAGCAAATACACGCCGCAAATCCTGGATATTCTCGAAAGATACGGCTGCCGCGCGACCTTCTGCGTCGTGGGCAACCTTGTGGACGCGAGAAAGGACACCGTCAAGCGCGCCTCAGATTTGGGCTGCGAGGTGATCGGGCATTCCTGGGACCACCGCGACCTGTCGAAGCTCTCCGCGGAAGAGATTAAGGAGGAGTTGAACGATACCAGCGCCGTGATCGAATCGGCCACAGGCGTTTCACCGAGGATGTACCGCCCGCCTTATGGGGCGGTGGGAGGCGCGGTCAAAAGCACGTCCGCGCAGTTGGGATATGCGATGATCCACTGGTCAGTGGACCCGGAGGATTGGAAAACCAGGAACGCCGACGCGGTCTATTCCGCCGTCATGGGCCATGCGAACGACCGGGCGATCATCCTCAGCCATGACCTTTATGGATCAACGGTGGACGCGTACGCGCGCATCATCCCCGAGCTGCTTTTCAAAGGATACCAGCTCGTCACGGTCTCGGAGCTGATGTACTATTCGGGCATAACGCTTGAGGCGGGCGTGGTGTATTATAGCGGGAACTAAGCGCCTTTCACCTTGTAAATATAGCGCAAGCGCGTCAGGTCGGCGCGCTTGTTTTTTGTCCTCACTCGTTCTCTTTGGCGCTTTCGCCGCTGTCGCTGATCTCTCCAACCTCCAGTTCAGGCCGCCCCTTATCTCCATCGCCGGAACCCATGGTGGCCGAACCCTTCAGGGGCACGAAGCGCCGCCGGATATCCCACACGGCATTTTCAAGGACTTCCAGACCGTCCATTTCGCTTTGCGTCATGCCCAAGGCTGCGGCGTAATGAGAGATGAAGGGGAAGCCATACTGGCACGCCTGTAAATAGGCCTTGATCATCTCATCGCGGTTATACCGGGATATGTCCAGAAACTTGACGCTGAGATTCTTGCCGAAGGGCTTGGAGTGAAGATAGCGGTTGAGCATCGCGCCGATGGACTCCACAAGGCTGAAGGTGATCGCCTGATCCGCCTTGATAGAAAGCAGCAGGGCGTTGCTGCTGGCCTTCGCGTTGCTGAACAGCAGGGAGGAAACCCCGGCGCTGTTGTACAGGTGCTCCTCCGCCTCGGTGACGAAATCGTGCTCCGCGCCGTTGGGCCGTTCGAAGGAAATCTTTTCGATGGGCGTGGGCATGGCCACCGCCGCGATCTGCGGCGGGACGACCTCCCGCAGGTTGGCGAAGAACTCTTTCAGCAGGCGCAGGTCGATGTTGGAATTACCGCCGTCGTCTACGCCGAATTCGCCCACCAGCAGGGCATAATTGTCGATGGCTGCTTTCTCCAACTTGAGCGCCTGGTAGTCCTCGATCTCGAAGATGTCCCGCAGGACACCGAGGAATGGGGGGATGGCGAAGTCCGGGATATCCGAATTGCACTTGATGGCGAAGCTGGCCGGGGTGTCGAGCTCCTGCCAGCGGAACTCCTTGCCCTTGTTTTTGAAAGCCGTATATCGCGCGCGCATCTCATCCGAATAGAAGTCCAGCTTCGACTCGCTCCGGCCCGAGAAATAGTTGAAATCGAAGGAGACGTTGTAGGTATCCCCCCGGATGGACGTGATCTTGCAACAGTCTGAGGGCAGGCGCTGGATCAGGATGTCACCGTCGATCTCGCGGATCGTGCCGAAAAACACGTCCTCCCGCAGGCAGACCGTCAGGATTTCCCGGAACGTCCGCGCAATACTGAAGGCCGACAGGAAATCCGTGGTCTTCTTGAACTGCGAGGCGAAACTGCCCGTCTTGATCTTCTCCGCCTCGATCTGGTGGGGAACAACGAGGTAGGCCAGATCAGACAGACCAACGAAATACTGGATGATGCGCCACAGGCGAGAGCCCACGATGTATGCCTGGATCATAGCGTTGCGGAGGTTCTTTTCGTTGCGCGGCACATCCTTCAGGTATTCGGCAATGCGCTTGCGGGTTTCCGCGGTGAAGCCCGAGGAGGCTTGCTGCTGGTTCGGGTCGGAGTAGACAAGCCCGGCGCCGCCTATTTTTCGCTGCGACCGGGCGAAGTCAAGCAGCACGTCCCCAGCGGGGAGTGGCGTGCTTTGCGGGGTTTCTATTGACAGGTGAACACCTCCTTGATTTTATCGGATTTATCAGAATGATTGATCGGAAAAGGCTTGCAATTGGAGTTGCTTTTTGCTATAATGCCTGTATGTAAGCGTAGGTGCTTTCAGAGTTACGTAATTCCCTAAACATTCACAAGGGGAGGCCAACCATGGAAATCCTGCAACAGATCTTCGCGTACCTGTGCGCCCCGCTGGTCCTGTTCTCCGGCCTGATCGGCCTGCGCGGCGGCGTCAGCGAGCAGTACAAGGAGTACAAGAACGTCATCCTGTTCATCGGCGACGGCATGGGCGAGAACCACCTGGAGGCCGCCAAGGCCGCCGACCCGGCGCCCCTGGTCATGGAGACCATGCCCGTGCGCGGGCAGAGCAAGACCAACAGCTGGCCCGGCTTCATCCTCACCGATTCCGCCGCCGGGGCCACGGCCCTGGCCTGCGGCATACGCGTGATCGACAGCCAGATCGCCGTGTTCGCCCTGGACCCGCTGCGGTGGATCGCCACGCCCGTTACCCTGGCGGAGCTGGCGATCGAGAGGGGCAAGCTGGCCGGGGTGGTCACCACGGACAGCACCAGCGGGGCCACGCCCGCCTGCTTCAGCGCGCACTCCGCCAGCCGCGACAACGAGAAGGAGATCTCCGAAGGGCAGATGGCCTCCAAGCTCACGCTCATCTGGGGCGCCGGCAGCGCCTCCGTCACGGAAGTCGGGGTGAAGGCGGGCGGCTTCGGCAGCCTCATCACCACCAAGGCGCAGATGGACGCCCTGGCGGAGGGCAGCCGCAGCTTCGCGCAGTTCGAGGGCCTGGGCAACGTGCCCGTGCCCGCCGGGAGCCCCAGCCTCGCCGAGATGACCGTGCGCGCCATCGACCTGCTGGACGACGACCCGGACGGCTTCTTCCTCATGGTGGAGGCCGCGCATATCGATAAGTATTCCCACGGCGGCGACCTGCCCAACGCCATCAAGCACGTGCGCACCCTGGACGAAGCCGTGGCCGCCGCCTTGGCCTACGCCGACGCCCACCCCGATACCCTCGTGCTCGTCACCGCCGACCACGAGACCGGCGGCCTGAAGCTGAAGAACGGCGCGCACGCCTACACCACCGGCGAGCACACCCCGGTCAACGTGCCGGTGCTGGTGAACAGGACCGACGCGGGCTTCGCCGACGGCGACGCGTGGAAGAACCGCCAGATCGGCGTGCAGCTGGGCCGCGTGCTGGGCTTTGGGCCGGAGGTGTTCCCCACGCCCATTCTGCCGAGGCGGTAGTGCCTGCGCCAAGCAAGACGCCAGAGTTTCGCAATTCCCTCATCCATAAGGATTTTGCGGAAATACTTGCAATCGGTTCATTTCTTTGATATAATGCTTAACGGCAAACGAATTCAATAAAAACAAGGAGAAGACACATGACAAAGCAAGACTTCATCAACGCGCTCGCGCAGCAGGAAGGCATCGAAAAGAAACAGGCCGCCGCATCGACCGACGCGGTCCTCAAGGCGCTGACCGATGCGCTGGTTGCCGGCGAAAAGGTACAGTTCGTAGGCTTCGGGGCCTTTGAGGTGCGCCAGCGCGCCGAGAAAAAGGCCCGCAACCCGCAGACCGGCGAGGAAGTGATCTCCCCGGCCGCCAAGGTGCCGGTATTCAAGGCAGGTAAGGCGCTCAAGGACGCTGTGGCGAACGCGTAGCTTTCGAGAGGACAATACAGCACACAGGGACGCACGATAAAGCGCCCCTGTGCTTTTTTAGCATTATAAAACAGGCGGTCCCGGTGCAGCGAACGCGCGACAAAGTCATTTTTCGGGAGCCCAGCTTAATAAACGAAGCTGATGTACTCCGTTCTGTTCCTGCGCGAGAAGCTGATGTCCGTCCTAAAAACACTGACCCGTACGTCTTTCGCTTCTACATCGACAGCGTATTCACCGTATGCCCTGATGATCTTACCTTCCGGGTTGACCGTAATCACGATTTTTCCGTCGCGGTACGTCATTGTCACGTTGTCGATATCGCCATCAACGCCAAGGCCCCGCAGTACATCCTCGCGCGATGCGGTGGAAAATATGCGGGAATATGCGCTGCCGCCATCATTTGCGGGGTTGTTTTCCGTGCCCAGCGTGAGTGTGAATTCGTAATTTGCGCCGCTGCGCTTCACGGTAGCCAACATCACATCGCTTGCTTCGATGCCGGGCACCGAAAGCGGGCCGAAAATTTCGTTGACGTTATCCTTGCCCCTGGGTACGCTACGGGTCTCCGGCGGCGAACCGGGCATCATGTTTCCGATGATCGCGCTTTCAAGACCGCCGTTCAAGCCGCTTCTCACATTGCTTACCGTGCTGTAATCTGTGTAGGCGAACCCCGGCTTCTCGGTACGCACACGGTTTACGGCGTCGTTGAAGTAATCAAGCAGTTCCGTTTGGCTCAGCTTGGTTGGGTCTTTGGGCTCATAAGGCATGGCTGTTGTTTCGGTTGGAGTTTCTTCATCGGTGGCGGCCACTTCCGTGCTGGCCTCAATACGCGGTTCCGTCGGGCTTGGATGATCTTTTATCCTGTCGTATGTCAGCCACGCAACTGCCGCAACCAGCGCCGCCACAAGCACCGCCGCGGCCCGCCGGCCGGTAATGCCCGCTTCTATCAACCTGGTCTTGATTTTACCCCTGGCCAGGTACAGCCGCGTTTTCACGGTGCCTTCCGGCACTTCCAGCGCGGCGGCGATATCGGCCACCGCCATATCCTCATAATAATGCATCAATACGCACATGCGCTGCTCTTCCGGCAGCCCCTGCACGCATTCCCAGATGATTTGACGGGTTTCGGCGCTGTCATAGGCGTCTTCCGGCAGCAAATCGTCATCCGCTTCTTCCTGCTCATACTCCTCTTCCCCGCCGATGAAAACAAGCCGGTTGCGGCGGCGCAGGTACATCCGGGTCTCGTTGTATGTAATCGTGACGAACCATTTGACAAAGCATTCCGGCTTATCCAGCGAGCCGATACGCAGCCTCGCCCTCAAGTAAGCGTCCTGAAGGATGTCCTCCGCGTCGTCGATGTTCTTCGTGACAGACAGGGCGACGAAATACGCGTGCTGCTTCGTGTGGTCATACAACTGCTGGTACGCGTCCCAATCCCCCTGCTGCGCCGCCTTTACGAGCTTGGCCAGTTCATGCTGCTCCATAGAAACCCTGCTCCCCGTTGGAAAATTCCTCGTTTTTATTCTACAGAATCCCGCTGCTTTTGTCAATTGAAATATTTTTTTACATTTTTCATTTTTATAAAACCAAACGCCTTTCTTGTGCATCTAACTTAACGGTTGGTCAAAAACTTTTGCATTGCCGCCGCCCGAAAATACATTTCGGGCGGTTTTTCTTTCAAAAAGCGGCTATCATGTAAAACCTTTTGGCCGGTTTGCGCATCTAACCTGTGAAAACAAACGAAGGGAGATATCAAGTTTGAAACAAACATCCATCCCACCCCCTGAATGAAAAGCACAGCAAAGCCAGCCGCCATAGGCAACCGATTTTTTTGTGAGGGATGCCAACTTAGGCGGCGATAGCCTCCTCAATGATGTAGCCTTTGGCGCGCAACATAGCCAGCGCCTGTTCGGGAGACAGGACACGGCTTTGCGGGATGGTTTCCTTTGCGGGCGCGATGTAAGGCGTGTAAGGTTCATCCTTGAGCAGCATTTGGTGGATTGCCGTCAGGAGCCTGCGGGCTATGGCGACCCTGGCTTTCTTGGTGCCGCGCCGTTTCTTGAGCTGCTGGTACTTCGCTCGGATGTCCGGATTCTTGTCTGAACGCGGGTTGCTGGCGGCCATGGCGCACTGAATCAGCAGCGGCTTGATGTACTGCCCGGCCTTACCGATGCGCGTGGTTTTCTTCTTCCCGGCGCTCTCGTTGTTCTGCGGGGTCAGACCCGCCCAGGAACACAGATGCTTCGATGATTCGAACTGATTCATGTCAGCGCCGATTTCCGCAAGGATACGGATGGCTGTCATTGGGTCAGAAACGCCGGGAACCGTCAAAAGCAGCTCCACTTGGTGCATGTAGGGTTCGGCAAGCCGCAGGATCAGGTCTTCGATCAGCGCTTTGCATTTGTCCAGGTCGTTCATGTGCCCTCGGATCACCTTCAGCTTCTCAGCCTGCCACGGGCTGAAGACTCCGTCCACCGCTTGCTGAATTTCTTCAATCGGCGTTTTGCACCTGCCATCAACCAACGGCGTGACATCAAATTGTTCTCCCGGATGCTCCAACATGTAGCTGACGATAGCGGACGCGCTCTTGCCGAACACGTTGCTGAACACGCTGTCGAGTTTGAAGTTGGAGACCGTCAAGCAGTTTTGGGCGCGGTTTTTCTCGCCGGTGGCACACCAGGTGAGCTTCATCCAGTAGCGGCACAGGTCACGCAGTTGCCGGATGCCCTCTGGCGGGATAAAACTGCCCCGCACAAGGTCGTGCTTGAACAAGTCAGCAATCCATTGCGCGTCCTTTTTGTCCGTTTTTTTGCCCTTGATAGCCTTGACGAACTTGGGGTGGCTGACCACCACGTTGCAAGTGGCCTCCAAGATGTTGTGGACGGGAAACCAATACTTTCCCGTGGATTCCATACAAACGTCTTTGCAGCCCTGTTTTGCCAGCCAGTCCCGCAAATCCCTCAGCCCTCCCGAAAAGGTCGAGAACCGGCGGCTGGCGTAGCTGGTGACCCCCTGCGGGTTCGTAGATGCGATACACGCGATTACGAAATCGCGGTGTACGTCCATCCCGCAGCAGATCGGATATACGATTTTGAGTCTGCCCATAACATGCCTCCTGAAAAATATTTTGAAGGCACAGGCAGTGACTGGATGCCCAGCTAAAAACGAGCAATGTCTTTACAAAGATAAGTTTACAGGCTACTGTAACCGTATTGGGGTCACACGTCCAACTCTTTGGTGCTTGAAAGAGCATCCGGCGACTTATATCATGGCGGGCTCACGCAAAACGTGCGCCACCTGTCTCCACGTGCTTTGTAGTGTGCCTGCGCCTCCAACCTCAGCATAGCACAAATCTTTACCCTTGGCAAATTACTACACTATTACAAAGGTACCAAACAAGTTTCATACCTCGTTGGTGCCAAGAAAGGAATGGTCATATCATGAAGAAAACAGTCCTTGCAGTCCTGCTCATGCTGGCCATCGCCGCGGGTATCGCGGCCTGCGGCGAAACCGAACCAGTCGTAGGCCCAGCCCCACCCACTACCACGGCACACAAGTCAAGCACGACAACAGCCACAACAGCGGAAACAAGTACAACCACCGGCGCCATATCGACGATAATCATAACCGCAACAGCGGAAGATCGGATCTGGGTGCTCAACAGCAACGAAATCTCAGAAGTGCTGCCATTCTACCAAAAAGTCGGCGGTGTCAACAGGGAGACCCGGTTTCACAATGCCATGCGGCTGGATGGGAAAATCGACGCGACCGGCACGGGCGTCGCCAGAATCATCGGCGCGATTTCCGGCGTCATCGGCAGCGTGCTCCAGGACAACGCATCGGATTTCGACGGCTTCCCCGGCGACTATATGAAAATCCGGGAAAGCGATCTCGTCAGCGCCAAAGCGGTGTCTGACGGCAAAATAACCACGATCACCCTCATTCCCAAAGAGCAAACCGACGGCCTGTACGGCAAGAGCAAGGAAGGCCCCGTAGGCCGCACCATCGGCGTGCTGGACGGCGTACAGAGCGCCCTTGACGCACTGGCCAAGAAGAACCTGATTGCCACGGTCAACGGCAGCATCACCCTGCGCTACACCAACCCCAAGGTGGTGATCAAGCTGGATGCCAGCACGGGTAAAGTGATCAGCGCGGATTACAGCCACAGGATCAATATCCACGCGACGGATGTCGCGCTCAAGCTTCTTATGCCCCTCGGCACGGTGGAGACGCTGAGCGGCGTGATCGTCTACAGCGTAAAGCTGAAGTAGAAAATTAACGATATGGGGCCCGAAGCGAACTTCGGGCCCCGCGCTTAAAAGATAGTCGTTTCAGATGGCTCACTCCTTCAGCAGCCCCCACCCGCGTGTCCGCGGCGCGGTGAAAAACCTGAACTGTTCGTTGTTTGAAGACCCGCGCCCGCTTTTCCGAAGCATCTCGTTTTCGATCTGCTTGGATACCCAGATGTTGTACGCCAGGCTGGAATAGCGGTCCTTGCGCATCCCGGAGCGCTCCCGCAGCTTGACCCACTGCCCGTTCACTTCCAGCACAAGCTTGATCAGCTCGTCCACCAGGCGGGTTGTCTGGATAAAGGGGAGTATCGCTTTGACCTGCGCGCTGTCGGAAAGCCCATTGAACCACTTTTCGCCCTGGAACATCTCCTCGGCCTCCACCTCGTTGATGGGCAGCCGGATGGTCCCGGAACGGAAGGCCTCGCGCAGGAGCATGGCACACTCGTGATTGAACTGCGCGCCGGCATTGATTGCCCAGATCACCTTTTTCGCCGTGCGGTCGTGGCACCGGGCCGCTATTTCCTCGTTGTTGCAGCACGAAAGGGCGGGATATATTTCGCCGGTGTCCGCGTCGTTGACCTCCCGCAGCAGGCCGTCCACGATGCCGATGCCGTTGCCCTTCGCATCGATCACCAGCCAATCACAGGCAAATTCGTCGAACAGCTTGCGCACAAGCAGGGTCTGGTCAGCCGTGTGCATCCCCTCCACGGCGTCCAGGTAGACGATGTTGCGGGTGTACTTGCCGCTTTTTGTGGGCCGCATGGCGTTGATGAAGATGGCCGTGGCGTCGTTCTTATGGCGCGTGGAACCCATGACGGCGACGTCAACGGATAGAATGCGTATCTCGCCGTTTTCCTTCGGGGCGATGCGCAGCTGCTTCGGGTTGCCGGCGTCGTGGATTTTCGCTTGGGGTAGCATGGGGTATTGAAGCAATCGTGTCTTGCCGATGTCACTGATGTTGAAGAAGGAGTTGTCCGACCCGCCGCCGAACCATTCGCACGCCCATTCCATGAGAAACATGGTTTCGTCAAAGGTGGCGTCCATCATCTGCTCCTGCACATATTCCAGGGACAGCAGCCCCTCGCTGACGGATACCTGATAGGGCAAGCCGCAGACGTAGAAACGCTTGCTGTCGTCCAGCATCATAGAGGCCGCGCCCTGCACGGCACTGTAGGACCAGTGATCGGCGAAGTATGCGCTGGAGAGGAATATCTCGCTGTTTCGTTCCAAGGGCATGTCCGCGTACTCGGGCTTGTCGAGGTACTTTGGCCGCCGGGGCGTGGCCGGAAACTTGCGCAGTACGTCGTTGAGGATACCGAGCTTGACCATGCGGAACTCGTCCACGATCAGTACATGGCAGCGCTCGCCCCGGGAGTTGTCGTTGGGCGTCACCGCCTTGATGACGGAGCCGTTGCGGAAGGTAACGAAAGCGTTGATGTCCTTGGGCGAGATTGCGCTGATCTCGGCCCGCAGTTCCGGCGACTCCTGCAACAGGTGATGCTCGATCTTCGCGATGGTGAGCGCGCCCTGCCGCCGGTTGCCCGCCGCGATGCAAATCATGGTGCCCGGGTAAAGAATGCAGCGCACGACGCAATAAACAGCAGCCAGGTAGGTTTTTCCCTGGCCGCGCGAAGCGATATAGTAGAAGTGATGCATGAAGAACATCATGTTGAGCAGGATCTTCTGGAACAGCTTCAAATTGACATGCAGGTAGTCCCGGGCGAGGCGGTGGGGGTTTGCCCGGTAGAAGGCGATCCACGCGCCGGCGGCGTCAATGGTTTCGCCACGCCGCTTTACGGCCTCATCCATCGGCGTCACCCCCGAACATCTTTGCCATCAAGGACTCCGACGCCCCCTCGTCCTCGTCGTCCGGCGAGCGCTCCGGGGCCTTCGCCGTAAAGCGGGAAAACTCATCGTCGAAAAGGTCGGCGTAGCGGTTTCGCCACTTGAACATTTTCGCCAGCCCGCCGAGGAACATGGCGAAATGCGTGCGCCGCAGCGCGTCGATGTCCTCCAGCTCCGGCTCCACGTCCTGGATGGGCTTAATGCCTTCGTGGATTTTCGCCAGCACACCCAGGGGCAGGTCCTCAAGGTCGGTTTTGGCTGTATCGTCCTTGCGCTGGGCGGGCTTCAGGCTGGCGCTGCCGATCAGCGTGTTATACGTTCCCTGCAGCCGTGCGACATCGCTTTGCTTGCCATTGGAAATGGCGGAATTTATTTGCACTTCAGCGAGGCAAATCTGCTTTAGGATACCCCAGTTTGCCGCATCGTTGCGGTCAATGGACGGGTCGAGTTGCGCATCCCACCGGCTGTAGACCCGGTCGGCCTCGGCGTAGTACCAGCCCGGCAGCTCCGCGCCCCAGCGCTCCAGTTGCTCGGCCGTGGGCTCGGGTTCCTCGTCCTCATCACCGGCCGTGGACTCCTCCCGCAGTTGCCTTGCCGCTTCCAGCTCGGCTGAAGCGCTGGCCTCCAGCGCCCGGGCCGCTTCCATCGCGGCGGCAGCGGCGGCTTGATCCTCTTCCAGCCGCACAAGCGCCGCTTCAAACGCCGCGCGCTTGTCCTCGCTGACCGTGCGGCTGGCCTCGTCCTCGTCATGCCAGTCGTCGAAGGTCTTGCCCTCGTACTGCCGCAGGTTGGCCTGCCGGAAGTACGCGGCCGCGCGTGACTGCGTGGTGCTTGTTTTCATGCAGACCGAGGACCAGATATCCTCATGCCAGTAAAGGTCGAGCTTCTCGCATAGCCGCAGCATGGCGAGCCTGCCGTCACCAATGGCGTCGAAGTAATGGTCAAACAGGTCGTTGACGCACTGCTTGCAGATATGGATGTGGCCGTAATTGCCTTTGTACAAGCTGCTTTGCGCCTTAAAAAAGCTTGTTTCCGGGCGGGCGTATTCCGTCTGGCAGCGGAAGCACGTGTACTTGCGGGTCGGCGCCGGCGGGGACGGAGCCTTATCCGCCGCCCGTGTGCCCTGCCGTTTCACCGGCCCCATTTTGCTCTGCTTAGGCACTGGGTCTCACCGCCGTCTGCCCGCCGGAGACCAAGCGTTTAAGCGTCTTTCCCGGCTTGAATTTCACCACGCGGTGCTCCTGGGCCACGGTTTTCCCGCCGTGTACGCTGGTCATCACCCGGGCCGCGTATTGTGCCGTCTCGAAGGCCCCAAAGCCGTGGAGCATCACGCTGCCACCCTCCACAAGGATCTCGGCGACGGCGCCGAAGACGTCGTCTATGATGACTCCCGCGTCCTTTTTGGTGTAGCCCTTTTCGACCAGGCGCTCCACAAATCCCTCTCGTTTGATGGGCATATATCCGATATCCAAATCCTTTCTCATACTGTCTGGGCGCTTACGCCCCTCTCATTTAAGCCGCAGTGCGCCCACCCCTGAAAAGACGGAGTTCACCGATTTTTCAGAGGCCGCCAAAACATTAAGGGTTCAGATTTTTGGCAAAACCGCCTTTGCGCTTACCGCCGGGGGAAGGCGCGCCTTGCTTTCGCTCATCTCCCCCTTCCATATAGGCAGCAGTGCGCCTGCCCCTGAAAAGACGGCAATGTCCGTCTTTTCAGGGGCTCCTAAAACATTGGGGGGTCCGGTTTATGCCGCGATGCCGATCTTTTTGTTATAAAACGCCTGGGAGCGCTTCGCGTTTTCCAGCCTGGCGCAGTCCACGCAGTACATCTGCCGGGGGGATTTGCGGGGCACCACGGCCCCGCAGTCCCTGCATTCGACGAACCGCCCGCCCCAATGCCGCATATACTGGTGGCCCAGGTTGCGCATGTCGTGGATCTCCATGACAGCGGGGCCCTCGTGGTCCGTATAGAGGACGCGTACGTCCAGGTTGTCCACCCGCCGGTTGTATTTCAGCAGGCCCATAGACTTTAAGTCGTTCAGGAGCAGGTATTGCTCGTTGACCGAAACCTTCACGTTCGCCATGGCGAACACGTCCTTGTGGCGGAAGCTGACCCAGTCGTGGTTCTCCCCGTGGGCGTGGTTCTGGTATTTCGCCAGGGCCAGCAGGGCGAACGCGACCCTTTGCCTGCGGATGCCATCAATTCCGCGGATCGCCTGCAGCTCCCGCCGTGTCACCGGGATGGACGTTATATACAGCAGGCCCCGTTTCCCGGCCTCCTTGAGGATCCGCTCCGAGATATCTATGAACCCGCAGTGGCTGCCTTTGTTATACAGGGCGTTGAGGCGTTCGCGCACCGCGTCCGTGCCGAGCCCCTGCTCCAGGTAGTGCCGCGCCACGCAGGTCAGCGCACGCATCGGCATATCCCCCAGGTCCTGCGTGCGCACAATGTCCCGCGCCCAGGCCTGCTCGTCCAACATGATTCTCGGCAAAGCTCCGTCCTCCTCCTGCAGCAGCATATTTACGAAATATTGCTGGCCTTTCCCGGTAACCATCGTCACGCGGTTCAGGTGCACGCGGCCGTCCGCGCGCGTCGTGGTGGTTTCCGTCACCCGGAACAACCCCAGGTCCATCGCCATCTGCGTGGGCGCGTTCCAGCCGGAACCCTTGTAACACATGAGGTATTCGTTCGCGCGCATCCACGCGAACAGGCGGTTCTGGCCGATGTCGACGCCGTTGCCCCTGAGTATCTTCGCCAGCTCGCCGACCGGGATATCCGTTTCCGCGCAGGCCACCGCGTCGGCGAACCGCGCTTTGGGGCGCATCTCCGTGTTCGCCGCCTCCAGCGCTGTGTTTTCCTCCAGCAGCTGCTTTGACTTTCGCCGCTCGTCGATCAGGGCCTGCGTGACGTCCATCAAAAGCTGGGGGTTATCCAGAATTTCGTCCCGGGCGTACATGCCATGCTTGCGGATGCTGGGCAGGACCTCGTGGGTCACCCAGCGCTTGAACTTCTTTGCCTCCGGCTTGCGGGATAGCAGGATAATGCTGTATAGGCCGCTCTCGGAAATAACTGTCAAATCCTGCTTTCCGCCAGGGGTGTCCATAGTACAGACCCCCTTTTCGTCCTCATCAAGCCTTGCCGCGACATTGCGGTGATTCTCGATGTCAAGCACCTTACACACATCCGCCAGAACAACAGCCGGTTCGCCGTTCAGTTCAGCGGTGCGGATGTTGTTGCCCTCGTAGTTGAAAATTTGCAGTTTGCTCATGCCGTTTGTTTTCCTCCTGTGTTTTTAAGATTTGTTGAAAGCCTCTTTGTCCCTATCCGTGCGCAGAAGCATGCACTGTTCTTTTGCCATGTCGATGGTCAGTATATGGTCGATGACTTGGCGCCTAACCGTCCTACCACCCTCAACTTGAACTTGCTCATTTTTGAGCAAGTTGAAGTCCATGCCCTCAGGAACCATTGCCGGCCTTTGATGGCGCGGGCAGCTTCTTTGCTTTCGCTCAAAATTGAGCAAAAGTCTGCGATGGTGCGGGCAACCTCTTTGCCCTTCTCCATCTGACCCCGGTCAAAAATGACCGGGTTGAAATCCACGCCCTCAGTAAAGCCATATTCGCGTTTCGCATGTAAAGCAAATCGCTTTACACTTCGCCCAGAAAACGATTGACGAAATGCAGCTGCCCTATGCCCGTGACCATCGGGGCTTTCCCCACGGAAACGCGGCCGCCCGGGTGCGTGAGAGCGCTTTCCTTGACGCGGAACAGCCCCAGATCCATGGCGCGCTGCGTAGGCGCGTTCCAATCGGCGCCCCTGCTCTGCATAAGGTATTCGTGCGCGCGCATCCACGCGAACAGGC
>Ga0268262_10004654_pt1 | contig 14054 bp, 4 predicted proteins | sample TergutNc150P3_FD_190354 | JGI IMG/M metagenome (GOLD analysis project Ga0268262, IMG submission 190354) | Nasutitermes corniger P3 segment gut microbial community from laboratory colony in Florida, USA - Nc150 P3 (SPAdes) (version 2) | ecosystem: Host-associated > Arthropoda: Insects > Digestive... | reverse complement strand
ATGCATCCGGCGACGCAAAAAGCGCTGGATATGTTCGCCAAAGCCGACATGATGGGTTTTGTCATTCCCCGCAAATACGGCGGATTGAATATGCCCAACACGATCCTGAGCATCGCGGCGGAGATAGTCGCCCGCGCGGACGGGTCATTCCTTAATTTGGGTCTTCAGCAGGACAATGCCGGAACTATCAATAAATTCGCGTCCGAGGAACAGAAGCAGGCTTTTCTGCCGAAACTCTGTTCCGGCGAATGGGACTCGGCGATGGTGCTGACCGAACCGGACGCGGGCAGCGATCTCCAGTCGGTCAACCTTAAGGCCGTTCAGGACGCTGACGGTAAATGGTACCTGAACGGCGTTAAACGCTTTATTACCAACGGCTGCGGAACCATCGGCCTGGTGCTGGCCCGCAGCGAGGAAAAAGGCAAAGGCGCGCGCGGGCTGTCGTTCTTCCTCTATAAACGCGATGACGAGACGGGGAAGCCGACAATGATTATACGGCGGCTGGAGCATAAGCTGGGCATACACGGCTCCCCCACCTGTGAGCTGCAATTCAACCACGCGCCGGCGGAGTTGGTCGGCGAGCGCCAGCGGGGACTGACCAAATACACCCTGTGGCTGATGAACAATGCCCGTCTCGGCGTCGCCGCTCAAGGCGTGGGCATTGCCGAAGCCGCTTACCGCGAAGCCGACCTCTACGCCGCCAAGCGTATCCAGTTCGGCGCGCCGGTACGGGATTTGGCGCCGGTGTTTGAAATGCTTACCGAAATGAAAGTCGCCGTTGAAGCGGGACGGACTCTCCTCTATGAAACCGCCCGTTTTGTTGACCTTAAAGAAGTTTTGGAAGAATATTCCGACAAGCACCCCGAAGACAAGGGCGAAATTATCGAAGAGAAGAAGCGTTACGCGAAACTCGCCGGTTTCTTCACCCCGATGGTCAAGGCCTACGCCACCGAGATGGCGAATAAGGTTGCCAACGACGCGATTCAGATTCACGGCGGAACCGGTTATATGAAGGAATTTAACGCCGAGCGCCATTACCGCGACGCGAGGATCACCAACATTTACGAGGGAACCACCCAGTTACAGGTTGTCGCCGCCATCGGCCCGGTCACATCCGGCGTGGCGCAGATGATTCTGGACCAGTATGACGCCGCTGCCTATACCTACGGTGAGGATCTATTGGCGAAAATTCGGGAAAGCCGGAAAGTTTTCAACGAAGCCCTGGAATACGCGAAGGCGTATGAAGGCCATGATCAGTTTTTAACCTACCATTCCCGCCGGTTGGTGGAAATGGCGACCGATTTGGTGATCAGCTACCTGTTACTGCGCGACGGCAACCACAGCGAGCGCAAGCAAAAAGTGGCCGCCATTTTTATTGCCAAAATGCCGTCAAGGATCAAGGCAAACCGCGACTTCATCATGAACGACGACGGAACGCTTCTTAAGAATTATGAAGCCGTGATCGGAAAAACGGTACTGTAGGAAGATTCTTTACCACGGAGGACACGGAGTTACACGGAGGAAGAAGAGATAAGATATTAATATCTTAAACCTCCGTGAAACTCCGTGTCCTCCGTGGTTATATTCTTATATTCTTCCTCAATTTATCGCCGCGTCCATTCTTTCCTTCAATATGGCAGTCATCTCAAGCATTGCGGCGTCCAGTTTATCCGTCATTGACAGTATTTCCGCGTAGCCGGTTTTTACCGCGGCGCTTTGATTATGCAGACCATCCAGCGCGGAGGTAATATTGCCGCTTTCCGCCGACAATTCATTAAAAGTAGTAATCAGGCCGGTCATTGTCTGGGCAAAACCGTTAATCTGTTTGGACATTACGGTAATCCGTTGGTCGGTATCGCCGGATTGTTTTGAGGTAACGGCTATTCCGTCAATGATGTTCTTCAGCGTCTGGGCAATGTTATGCGAATTTTCTCTGGTGCTTTCCGAAAGGCGGCGTATTTCATCGGCAACCACGGCAAAGCCCCTGCCCGCTTCTCCGGCATGGGCGGCTTCTATCGCGGCGTTCATGGACAGCAGGTTGGTGTTGGCCGCTATCGCGCTGATTATTTTAATCGCCTGCGCTATGCCGTCTACCGACTGGGAGATGCCCTGAACCGATTGAATGGTTACCCGCATGGATTCCTGGCCCTGCGCGGCGTTTCCTATTAGCTCTTTTATGGATTCCTGCTCGCTCACGGAAATATTCGAAGTCTCTTTAATCGCGCCGATCATTCTTTCAGTTACCGTTGAAGACTGGTCAATCGCCGCCGCCTGTGATCCGATGTTGGTGTTAAGCTCATGTATCAATTTGCTTATTCCCTCAACAAGGCCGGACGCGTGGCTGATGTGTTCATGAAGCAGCCGATTGAGTTCCTCCGCGCCCATTTGCTCCTTGAGCTTGGCAAGGGTATAGTGGGCGCAATTTTCCGGCTTGTTAAATCCGTTGTGAATCGCGACGGCCATTCCATGACAGCTTCCGTAGCCGCAGGCGCCGCAATCGTACAGATCCGCTTTATTAAACTTTTTCATCTTGTGGTAAATCTCGGTCACCGCGCCATCGCTGGGATGCTTCATAACAAGATTATCTGAAAGATTACGGTAACCGCGGTCATACAATCCGGGCTTCCAGTACTTGTTCAACAATTTGTGGTATTTTTCATACTGTTTTTTCTGTTGTTTGGGATTGGAAACAAGGTGTTTTTCAAGCTCCGCGCTGCGCTTACGGATAGGGCTTTCCAGCTTGTCCAGCGGCAGAGCGTTGTTGCCGGTGCCGGGGCCGCCGTTACAGCCTTTTTCGCAGTTCAGGCAGTCTATCAACAGCGGGAATTGCACGTCTTTATCATTCAGCAATCCGGCTACTTCCGTAAGGTAGTGATAGATGCTGTGCAGCCCCTCGATTTTGCGGGTATTTCTCCGTATGCCCGGTACAAAGCGCTCGGCGGTGTCAAGCAAACCGCCGGGGCTGGAAAAACCCACCGCCCGTTCGGCAAGCGGCCCGGTATACTCCAGCGGTTTATGAGAATCAAGATCTATTTTTTCCGCCTCCAGATATTTTTTCAGGGCAAGCATGGTAACGTTGTAATCCCCTATGCCGGTTTCATCAAATTCCCGCCGCTTGGCAATGCACGGGGAAATTATGGCGATTTTATGATCCTTGTACTGGGGATAATACTCGCGTATCATGCGCGCCGTGTGCAGCATGGGGCTGTCAGCCGGCGCAAGGTAGGGTATCAGTTCAGGGTGGTAAATTTCGATATAACTCACAATGGCCGGACAGGGCTGGGCTATAACCAGCTTCGGCTTTTTTTTCTGAATATAATCAAGGTATGAAATGACCGTGAGTTCCGCGCCAAGGCTCACGTCAAAAAAATCCTTAACGCCTATTGATTTAAGGTAGCCGTTGAGTTTGAGGTGTTTACCGGAAAAAACCGACGCGACAGCCGGCGCGACAACCGCGACAATTTTGTCTCCCCGTTTCAGGTCAGAAAAGAAATGAACGGTATCATCCACAAGGTGACGGGCCTCATGGTGACAAACCGCGATACAGTTCCCGCAGCCGATACAAAGATCCGAGTTTATTATAACTTTTTCTTTTGAACCGTCCATGCAGTACTTGACCGGACAACCGGTAATGCAGGCGTAACAATTAACGCATTTTCCTTCATCGATCTGTATAACCGGAGTGAGCGGCGCCTTTCCCATTTTATACCCTCAATTGTATTTTCTTACTATTTTTGTCACCTGTCAAGGGTTATGTCGCGGGGCTATGATTTATTTTTTGGGTATAATCCGCCGCGAGCGCCGCCGCTTCGTCAAATTCGCTGTGCAGCAAGCGTTCGGCAATGGCGGCAAACGTTTCTTTGACCTCAGGCGGCCATACCTTTTGCCGCAGCTCAAACAGCGTCCCATTGGCGGTTCTTTCATCATAGGTCATACACGCCGATTGAATGACGAGTAATTTTTCGCATAAATACGCCTTTCTGACATCATCCCAGATAATGTCAGAAATCTCGCCGTTCTGGTCTTTTGGCTTGATTTTTTCGATTACCGCCCGCAGTGAATTCAGAAACACCGGGGTTCCGGCCATCATTGCCGCAATATCTCTTTCCCGTCCGGCCTGTTCCAGCCTCAACGCAACATCAGAAAGCGCTGTTTCGCCGATATTTGCCAGCGCGCTTTTCATCGCGTGAACATGGAGAATAAACACATACACATCATCGACTCTGCGGAAGTTGTTTATGTGTATTGTTTCCAGTATGGCAAGGGCTTTCTCGGCGTCCCGTATGAAATTTTCCGCCAGTTCCGGATCTGTAAGATCCGGCAGTACATTGTCGGCGGCATATTTCTTCAGGCCCTCATTGAGCCGCCGCGCGGCTTCAATCGTTTCAGCCGGATATTTGTCGCGCACCAGTTTGTTGAGCACAGCGTTCAGCTGGCGTATATCTATCGGTTTGGAAATGAACCCGTTAAAACCATTCTGCAGAAATATTTCCGCCTGTCCCGCCAGCGCGTTAGCTGTCAGCGCAACTATGGGCTGCGTATATCCCAATTCGCGCATAATTTTTGTCGCCTCTATACCGTCCATTTTGGGCATGAAATGGTCCATAAATATAATGTCATAGTCTGCGCCGCTTTTGATTTTTTCAATCGCTTCAAACCCGCTCCCGGCAGTTTCGACCGACAGGCCGTAGGGGGCCAGGAGTCCCCGGGCAACATACAGATTCGTATACACATCGTCTACAATCAAAATTTTGCCGTAGGGCATATACTCGCGCGTAATGTGCGGCGCTTTCTTAAAATGCGCCGCCTTGTCAAGACGGAACTGTTTCAGGTTTTCCACCGAGTCCCTGCCCAGCACGCCCGATCCGTCAACGATTCCCTGGGGCAGCCGCACGGTAAATGTTGAACCCTTGCCCGGATCGCTCTCCACCGAAATCACGCCGTTCATTATTTCGACAAGGTACTTCGTAATGGCCATGCCCAGGCCCGTACCCACCCTTGTGCGATTGGCTTCCATATTGAAGCGGGTATACTCATCAAACAGTTTTTCCACCTGTTCCGCGGTCATGCCCTGCCCGGTGTCGCTTATACGGAATATCAGCGTTATCCGGGCCTCCTGTTCCGCAGGCTCAACGGCAACCGACAGCGAAACCGCCCCTGAATCCGTATACTTAAACGCGTTGGAAAGCAGATTATTGATAATCTGCCTGATACGCAGCTCATCGCCAAACAATGTTACCGGAATGTTCTCATCCACCTGAAGGTTAAATTCAATCGGTTTACTGTCGTAGCGCATAACATTCAGATGTACCGCGTCATTGATCAGGCTCGCGACATCGTAATTGACCGGCACCAGTTCCATCCTGTCCGCTTCTATTTTTGATAAATCCAGTATGTCGTTGATAATGCCCAGCAGCAAATAACCGGCGTTGTAAATTTCACCCAGGGCTTCCTGCGTATCCGGCAGATTTTTTTCGTTTTGCAGCTGAATTTCGGTAATGCCCAGGATAGCGTTCATCGGCGTACGCACTTCATGGCTTACCCTTGCCAAAAAGTTGCTCTTTGCGGCGTTAGCCTGAATCGCCTGCTCTTTTGCGGTAATCAATTCGGTTACATCGACTGAATGCTGGATGAGGACAATCCTTCCGTCAGGCCATTCTATATACCGGTCGGTATTGTGATATATACGGTCCGTAATGGGGTTGCGCATTTCCCATACGACAGTACTGTTCGGATCCTTGTCAAGCTGATGGCAGGGGCAAAAATCGCATATTCCATCCATATCTTTCAGAAAAACCTTGTAACACAACTGCCCGATACAGTCATCGTCAATTTTGAAATCATTTTTCATATAATTGTTTACAAAAAGAATTTCACCGGTATGGGGAACGGTAACATAAATCTGCGCGTCAAGGCCGTTCAGGATATTTTCCAGAATATTAAGCGATTGCTTTGATTGATTCATCTGCGCGATGGTAGTTTTAAGTTCCCGTAAATCGCGCGTATATCCCGCAACAATGAAATCATCCTTATATTCTGTGCTCACCAGGGTAACTTCACACGGTATTGGCTCGCCGTTCAGCTTTTGGTGCATCCACTCAAAACAGCAGTAACCTTCATCAAAAGCTTTATTGATATATTCAACAATTTTTTCTCTTGACAAACTTCCGTCCGGCTGGTATTTGGGCGAAAGTTCAAAAAACCGCCTGCTGTATTCTTTTTTACTGGTTAATTCAAACAGCCGCACCGATTCCTGATTACAGCCGATATGGTTACAATCTCTGTCCCAAAGGTTCGCCCCCAGGGGAGTAGAGTCAAACATAACCTGCATGCGTCTTTCCGCTTCTTCCTTATCTACGGAAATACGCAGTAATATGGGGATAAGCAGCCCCAGCAATATCATTTCCAACAGTATAAGAATCAGCGCCAGGTTTCTGGTGCTTTGGTAATATTGGTCCTTGGGCGTTACCACTCCCATATACCAGCCGTTATAGAGCCTTTCGATAAAGACAATGGATTCGACGCCCCGGTAGTCGGTTGTTATGCGCTCGGAAATATAATCCTTCTGCCATAACTCATCCTCAAGAAGCGCAATGCCGTTCCTCCCCTTATGCAGCCGCGTACCCAGCATCGAGGCTTCCGGATGCGCTATAATTTTCATGTCTTCGCTTAACAGGAATCCAAAACCGCCTTCGGCAAACTGCGTATCAACGGCGCGCTGCCTGATCCGGTCGAGTCTCATATCAAGATATATAATGCCCAGGGGACGGTTAGCTTCATTGAAAATGCGGCGGGCGAATGTAATGATAACTTCTCCGGATACTATATTAAAATACGGCTGGGTGACTCCTATATCCCCGTTTGCCCTGACAGCCGCCTGATACCAGGGACGATCCTGCACTACATAGCCATCCGGCGGAATCCAGTCCGTCGCTCCGGTAATAAACCTCCCCCCATACGCCTCGAAAAACCCAAAAAAACCGATGACGCCCCGGAGGCGGGTATCTTCGTTACTTTGTACATAAATATTGATATGCAGTATATAATCCCGCACCATTTGGATGTCATCACCCCGCAGAATCATGGTGCGGATTGTTTCTGAAATGCCGGCCAACAGCGTTTCCGGTTCCAGCATATCGGCTTTGATATTGGCTTCCGTATGTGAAATCGCTTCTCTTACTTTTTCCCGTAAATTCCGGTGCTCGATATCGCTGACAAACAGGTAGCTTGAAATCACCATCAGCGTAAACGCCAGCAGCACCAATACTATCTGTACATACCGGCTCATTATTATTCGTGTCTTATGTAAAAAAGAACGCATCATGGGCATGGGTTACTCCGCCTTTAATCGTAAAACCCTCCCGTTTTTTATAATATAGCTCAAAATGACTTTCGTCAATGCGTTATTCTTTTACATAGTCCGCCGCAAGCGCCGCGGCTTCCTCAAACTCGCTGTGCAGCAAATGTTCGGCAATGGCGGACAGCAGTTCCTTGACAGCGGGCGGCCATGTTTTTCCGCGCAGTTCGCTCAGGACCGCGTTGGCGGTTCTGTCCTCATATGACGCGCAGGCCGTTTGAATGAGGAGGAGTTTTTCACGTAAATACGCCGGATCATTGTTCGTATCCGCGGATTCGCCGCCTGCGGCCTTTGGTTTCATTTTTTCAATCACCGCGCGCAGTGAATCCAGAAATGACGGAATTTCACCGCTTATTACGGCAACATCCCCTGCCCGTCCGGCTTCCTCCAGTTTCAGGGCGGCGAGGGACAGTTCCGTTTCGCCGATATTCGCCAGCGCGCTTTTCATCGCATGGATATTGATAACAAATGTCTGCATATCATCGGCTCTGCGGTAGTTATTGGTGTGTATTGCCTCCAAAACGGGCAGGGCCTTCTCGGCGTCACGAACGAAATTTTCCGCCAGTTCCGGGTCGGAAGACGGGTCCGGCACGCCATCGCCAAAGCCGTCGGCGGTAATGTCAACGGCGTGTTTTCTCATGTTGGCCTTGAGCCGCCGCGCGGCCGCGACCGTCTCGGCCGGATATCTGTCGCGCACCAGTTTGTTCAGCACAATGTTCAGCTGGCGTATGTCTATCGGTTTGGAAATAAAATCATCAAAACCGTTTGCCAGAAACATTTCCGCCTGCCCCGTCAGGGCGTTAGCTGTTAAAGCGACAATGGGCTGCGCGTATCCCATTCCGCGTATGATTTTTACCGTCTCGACGCCGTCCATTTTCGGCATGAAATGATCCATGAATATAATGTCATAACTTGCGCCGTTTTTGATTTTGTCGACAGCTTCAAACCCGCTCGAAACCGTTTCAACCGACAGGCCGTAGGGGATCAGAAGCCCTCTGATAACGTACAGATTCGTATTTACATCGTCCGCAACCAGGATTCTGCCGTAGGGCATATATTCACGTATAATCTGCGGCGCTTTTTTCATTTGCGACGCTCTGCCCAGACGGAACTGTTTCAGGTTTTCCGCTACACTCCTGCCCAACAGGCCCGATCCGACAACGATTCCCTGCGGCAGCCGCACGGTAATCACCGAACCCTTGTCCAGCTCGCTTTCCACCGTAACCTCGCCGTTCATCAACTGGACGAGGTACTTCGTAATGGCCATGCCCAGGCCCGTACCTTCGATCTTGCGGTTGGCTTCCATGTTAAAGCGGCTGTACTCATCAAACAGTTTTTCTATCTGCTCCTCAGTCATGCCCTGCCCGGTATCGCTCACACGGAAAATAAGCGTCATTTGCTCATCCATCCCCGTATGTTCGCCGGAGGCTGACAGCGATATTTCGCCTGAGTCCGTATATTTAAAGGCGTTGGAAAGCAGATTATTCAGAATTTGTTTGATACGCAGTTCATCGCCGTGCAATGTTGACGGAATGTTTTCATCAACCGTAAGTTTAAATTCTATCGGCTTACTGTCGTAGCGCATAACATTCAGATGTACGGTATCATTGAGCAGGCTCGCCACATCGTAGTTAACCGGCACCAGTTCCAGTTTGCCCGCTTCTATCCTGGAAAGGTCCAGTATGTCGTTGATAATGTCCATCAACAAATAACCGGAATTGTAGATTTCACTCAGAGCTTCCTGCATATCAGGCGCAATATTATCATTTTGCAGCTGAATTTCAGTAATGCCCAGAATGGCGTTCATCGGCGTACGAACTTCGTGGCTCATACGCGACAGGAAATCACTTTTGGCCTTTGATATAGCCTGCGCCTTTTCTTTCTCTTTCATAAGATCGGTAACATCAACGGCGATAACCAGCACGCTGTTCTCGGCCGCCTCAATTAAGTCAATTTCCCTGAATATCACTGAAAAACAAAAATCATTTATCCAGACTATGGCGCTGTTGTCCGGCTGTTTCAGAATATCCGCCAGAATATCCGCAAGCTGTTTTTTGTGCAATGATGATTCATATTCTGAATCACGGGGAAATATATGGGTGATAAAGTCCAGCGCCGGCATATTGCCAAAAGTTTTAACATATTGATCGTTTTGAAAGTACATTTTAAAATCATGGCTCATAATAAAGATGCTTTCAGGAATATTGTTCAGGTATAATTCCATGGCGTCGAGCGTGTTATTGACCTGCTTTATCACCTTCTGAATGTCGCCCCTGTATTTTGTCGCGTCATCGCGGACATCCAGCTTGCCGATGGCGGCCGCGGCGAACATTTTTTCGGTATTTTTTATCATGCTCTGATAAACGCCGCTCATATCGTTTATGGCTTTGGCAAGTATGCTCATCTCGCCATGATGTTTCAAAACCGCGTCAGGAACGGATGTATACACATTGCCTTCGGCAATTCCCTGCGCCGTATTGGTCAGAAGTATTAAAGGTTTGGTAATCAACATTCTCAGGAAAAAGAAGATGATCAGTATGGTAAAGGCAATATAGGCAAGGTAAGCGATTCGGAAGGAAAATACGGATCTCAAGATTTCCTGATGCATTTCTTCAAGGTCAAGATCGGTTCCCAGTATCGCTACTACATTGCCATCATCGCCCAAAATCGGAGCGTAGGCATAATAAAGCTCGCCGTAATAATCGTTATAGTACTTAACCGCGTCCATCGGTTTTTTTGTTTCATATATTGTTTCTACGATTTCCTCACCGAGTAAAACCGTGCCCAAACCATCAAGATCAAATTCCACGCTGTGATCTACATCATCGACATCGTCAGCGTCAAAAATATAGGTATAGAGTTTTTTTCCGTCATACGACACCACGCCGGTATCGGCAAAAACATATATATACTTCGCGTGGCTGATTTTTTTTAATTCATCGAGTCCCGTAATCGTCTGCCAGTAGCTGTCCGACTTAAACGCGGCTGTCTCACGGTAGAAGGCCAGCAGCCGTTCCGTTAACCGCGTTTGATCCGTCAAAGACGCGTCTTTTGAAGGCGCGTCTTTGGGAGATATATCTTTTTCGGATAAGTCGAGCAGTTCTTTCCGGTCATGGTAGAACTGGGTTTGCCGGCTTTTAAACACCTTATCCTGTTTTTGCATTAAATCAACGTAATATTTTACATCATCGCTGTCTATCATGCTCGCGATAAGGCCGTTGGTGAAAAGCACCCGGTCAGTATAATTTTTTTCATAAACACGGCGCAGATTAAACTGGTTAACCATATTCATAACCAGGGCCGAAATGACAAACAAAATAAACATTACAGCCAGTATTTTGAAATTTATAGCATGGTAAAATTTACGCGTTTTCACCGTTAATTATCCTTTAATATTTCGCGGCTACTTCCTTAAACTGCTCTCTCACTTCAAAAAATACCTTCGTAATATCGGGGTCAAACTGCTTGCCCGCGCTTTCCATAATGATACGTTCCGCCTCTTCGACAGCCAGGGCTTCTTTATAGGGCCGCTTGGAAATAAGCGCGTCGTAGGCGTCAACTATCGCCATGATACGCCCCTGCAATGGAATGTCCGTCCCTTTCAGCCGGTACGGGTAGCCTGAACCGTTCCAGTATTCATGGTGATAACCGGCAAACAATTTCGCGTTATGCAAAAAGTCCGCCTCGCCCGTCTGTTCAACCATCTTGTCGATAATCCGCACGCCTTCGTCAGCATGGGTTCTTATTACCCCGTATTCATCGCCGGTCAGCTTGTCGGGCTTGTTCAAAACCACATCGGACACGACAATCTTGCCCATGTCATGCAGGCGCGCCGACAAAATAACCGTTTCCATGTCCCAGCCCTGTATTTCATCGGCATACACCCCGCGTTCTTTCATGGCTTCCAGCAGTATCCTGATATATGCCACTATACGCTCAACATGCCCGCCGGTCGCCGTGTCGCGGCTTTCGACAATATCCGCCAGAACGGACACAATGCCGCTTTGCAGCCGCTGAAGCTGTTCTGTCCGCTCGTGGATAATTTCGTCAATATTCAGGTATGTTTTGATGCGGTTCAGAAGCACCGGCGCGGAAAAGGGTTTGGTGATAAAATCAACCGCTCCCAGCTCGAAACATTTGGCCTCAATGGCGGTGTCATTGCGGCCGGTCAGGAATATGACCGGGATTTTTCCGTGTATATTGTTGGATTTCAGCTTTTTGAAGGCGTCTACCCCGTTTAGATCGGGCATTTCAATGTCCAGGAGTATCAAATCCGGCGTGATTTTTTCCAGCAGAGTAAACATTTTTACGGCGGACGGCATGGTTAGTATCCGGTAGTGTTCTTCCAGCGCTTTTTTTGCCAATGACAGATTGGTATCGCTGTCATCTACCGCAAAAATGGTCTTCACCGTTTACTCCTTTATTATATAGTATAAGCATAAGCTATTGCTCCTGATTTTTCAATGGGGTTTCATATGAAAGTCCCTAGTCCCTTTTCCTCTTTCATGCTATACTTGCGCCGATACCCGTAAATCCCAAAGGAGCGCCCATGAAATTCGGTTATTTTGATGATGTAAACAAGGAATATGTGATTACCACGCCCCAAACCCCCTACCCCTGGATTAATTACCTGGGTACGCAGGGCTTTTTTTCGTTGATTTCCAATACGGCGGGGGGCTATAGCTTCTATAAGGACGCGCGGCTGCGCCGTATTACCCGCTACCGCTACAATAATGTGCCGGTGGATATGGGAGGAAGGTACTTTTACATTAACGACAACGGCTATATCTGGAATCCCGGCTGGTCGCCGGTTAAAGCCGCCCTCGACAGCTACGAGTGCCGTCACGGGCTGGGTTATACCATTATCAAGGGCAGTTCCCGGGACATAACCGCGGAAATGACCTTTTTTGTGCCGCAGGATTTTAACGGCGAAGTGCAGAAGGTCAGCATTAAAAATACCGGCGACGCGGTCAAAAAAATCAAGCTGTTCAGTTTTCTTGAGTGGTGCCTGTGGGACGCCAATGACGATACCACCAACTTCCAGCGGAATTTTAACACCGGTGAGGTAGAGATTGAAGATTCAACGATTTTCCATAAAACCGAGTACAAGGAACGGCGCGACCATTTCGCCTTCTATTCCGTTAACGCGCCGCTTGCCGGTTTTGATACCGACCGCGAGAGTTTTTTGGGGCCGTATAACGGTTTTGGGGAAGCGCAGGTAGTGAAAAACGGCAAGGCAAACAATTCCGTCGCCGATGGCTGGTCGCCCATTGCCTCGCATTATCTGGAAATAGGACTTGCCCCCGGCGCGCAGAAGGATTTTGTCTTTGTGCTGGGCTATATTGAGAATCCTTTTGAGGAAAAATTCGCCCCCGATTTAGGCGGCGGCGATAAAATCATCACGACCGGCAATTCGCGTAAAAATATCATCAATAAAAAACGGGCGTATAAAATGATCGCCCAATGCGATACTGTCCAAAAAGCGGACAAGCTGTTTAACGATCTGAAAGCCCACTGGAACGCCTTGCTGGGCCAGTACAAGGTCGATTCCCCCGATGAAAAACTGAACCGCATGGTTAATATCTGGAATCAGTATCAGTGCATGGTGACGTTTAACATGTCGCGTTCCGCGTCTTATTTTGAATCGGGCATCGGCAGAGGTATGGGTTTCCGCGATTCAAATCAGGATTTACTTGGTTTTGTGCATCAGATTCCCGCGCGGGCGCGTGAGCGCATCATTGACCTTGCCGCCACGATGATGGAAGACGGCGGCGCGTACCATCAGTACCAGCCCCTCACCAAAATGGGCAACCATGAACTGGGCTCAAATTTTAACGATGACCCGCTGTGGATGATTCTTGCCGTCGCCGCGTATATGAAAGAGACCGGCGATTTCGCGATACTGGACGAACGCGTCCCTTACGAAAATGATGAAAGCAAAGCCGCCACTTTACTTGATCACATGAAACGGGCGTTTAACCACGTTTGCACCAAAAAAGGGCCGCACGGCCTGCCGCTCATTGGCCGCGCCGACTGGAACGACTGCCTGAACCTCAACTGTTTTTCGGCGACGCCGGGCCAATCCTTCCAGACAACCACCTCCAAAGACGGCAAAGTCGCCGAGTCGGTAATGATCGCCGCCATGTTCGCCTTTATCGGGCCTGAGTACGCGGCAATGTGCCGCGTAAAGGGCGACAACGCCGAAGCGCAGCGCGCCGAGTCTGAAATTGCCGTTATGCGTAAAACGGTCATGGAACACGGTTTTGACGGCGAGTGGTTCCTGCGCGCCTACGATGATTTTGGCAAAAAACTGGGCGGCAAGGAATGTGAGGAAAGTAAAATCTTTATTGAGCCGCAGGGCTTCGCCGTATTGGCGGGCCTGGGCAAAGAACAGGGCGCTGACATTAAAACCCTGGACAGCGTGGACAAGTACCTTAACACGAAACACGGCCTGGTGCTGAACAACCCCGCCTTCACCCGGTATTATATCCAGTACGGCGAAATCTCCACCTACCCGCCGGGCTACAAGGAAAACGCGGGCATATTCTGCCACAACAACGCGTGGATCATCTGCGCGGAAGCCGAGACCGGCAGGGGGGACAAGGCGTTTGAGTATTACTCAAAAATCGCCCCCGCCTACCGTGAGGAAATATCAGACCTGCACCGCACGGAACCCTATGTATACGCCCAGATGATT
>Ga0268262_10004653_pt1 | contig 14058 bp, 14 predicted proteins | sample TergutNc150P3_FD_190354 | JGI IMG/M metagenome (GOLD analysis project Ga0268262, IMG submission 190354) | Nasutitermes corniger P3 segment gut microbial community from laboratory colony in Florida, USA - Nc150 P3 (SPAdes) (version 2) | ecosystem: Host-associated > Arthropoda: Insects >... | reverse complement strand
AATTGCGGAAACACCCGTTCCAAGGCGTTTTGAGTGCTTTCCTTGACCATGCTGAGCATGAAATAGATAATCTCGGTGAATGTCATTTTCCGTTTCCGGGTGAAGTCCTGTTCCCGTTTCTTGGACCGCCGCTCATAACTCTTTTGCTTCACTAATCCTATCAGGGCTTCAATGCAGTTTTTTTCCCCTCATAGTTTCCCTCCCTGTTTCTATTTTATCATGCTTTTTACTCTTTTTCTGCCTTAACTTGTTGACAATGGGAGACTTCCCCCCTTTATTTAATTATTTGTTAAAATTTAGTTAAATTTATGTTAATTAGTATCATTATTATATAAAAACATAATAATTATTTTAAAATATAAATCACTATACAATTCTTTTTAATGCTTCTTCAAACTAAAATAAAGGTAGGAAAAATAATGAATGATATAAAATTTAAACAGCCCTATCATAAATTAAAACAAAAAGATAAAAAAATTAAAAGGGTATTTTTCTTTGATATGGATGGGACAATACTTCCCAATACTACAGGATTATTAGAAACGGCACGTTATTTTAAAACAGAAAAGGAATTATTAAAATTGGAAAATGATTTTAGTAAAAATTTACTTGATACCGCACAATTTACAAAAATCATCTCAAAACTATGGGGTATTATTTCTAATAAAACATCTGGAAAGATTTTTAACAAAACTAAAAAAATGAAAGGGTTAAAAACTTGTTTTAAACATATCCGTAAAAATGGTGATTATTCTTGTATTATTACCTTATCACAGGATTTTTTTACAGACCATTTTAAAGATTATGGAGTAGATTATATTTTTTCAACCCCTTATCCACCTAACCATAAAAACGAATATAATCTAAAATGCTTAACTGCCGATGACAAAAAGAAAATAGCCATTAAGTTATGTAAAGAATTAGGCGTACAACCTGAAAATAGCGTTGCGTTTGGTGATTCATCAGGTGATTTACCAATTTTTGAGGCAGTTGGCTATTCAATAGCCATAAATCCAAAAAAGGATTTATCAAAATATGTAGCGTTGACGTATCGGGGAAACTCAATATTAGAGGCATATAAAGCAATAGAGAAATATATTGTTTATATTCAAAATCCTAATACTAATGTTAAGACAATTTCTTGTAAAAATATATTTTATGGAAGAACAGTTATTGCGACTGCATTTTCAGATTGTATAAAAGAACTATATAATCAACCCAATAAAGAAATAGAATTCAAAAATCTTTGGTTAAATAAAATTAAATCCAACCCTCGTATGACTGAAAATGGCTGGTATGATCCTCCTAAATATGGTATGGCTGTTTTGTTCAGTAAAGAAAAAGCGGCTCAAAGAAGCCATTTTACTACTTATAGAGACCCGAAATACTTTTCATCAGAATTGGAAATAGATTGGGAAACAGGTATTATAACAGGTTATGCTTCAAATGTAGACAAACGTACCAAAATACCTTGTGATTTTGGAACAACTGTGTATCTTGGGAATGACCATGAAACAGTCCAATATATTGAACAATGTATTTTTATTTCTGAGGCGGTTTTTATTTTGCTTGAGAATAACGTCTTAAAAACATCAGCAGAATTATTTAATGCCGCAAATATGCTTTTTAATAAATACAGTCTGTTAGGTAACAGTTATTCTTCAACCTCTAGCATTTGGAATTTAGGTCATACAATATAACCTATAGAAGAAATGGAAACTTATAGCAAACAGCGTAGATTTGTCTCAAATGAAGATGATTGGGATTTAAGAAATGGAACATTGTTTACTTTTGAACCTCAATACCGTTCTATTGAAAACCATGCCTTGCCTAAACTCATGCACCACTATATGCTTCAATATATGAATGGTAAATTTTACATTTGTAAAAAATGTGTGAATAATTGTTTTATTCAAAAGGGTATTATCGAAAAGGCGGTTTTATGAGAAAAATACTATTTATTTTATTCCTTTGGTTTTCAGGTATTGCAGCCGGAATGCAATTTGCCAAGTTTTCAGCCGCTATTGGTTTCATTCAAACAGAAGTAGGTATTAGTCCGCTATACAGCGGTTGGTTGCTTTCTTCTCTGGGTATCATTGGTATAATCTTTGGAGTTACCTCCGGTGTCATTGTCAGCCGTTTTTCCCCTGTAAAAATGGTCGTTGCATTTTTGTGGTGGGCTTCGGCGGCTTCATTTTTGCAAGCCATGTTTTCACAGCCTGGCGTTATGCTAGTCGTAAGGCTATTAGAAGGTTTTTCACAGCTTATTTTAGTTTCAGCCGCCCCGACCGCTTTATTGATTGTCGCTCCAAAACGGTATCAAGCCATTGTAATGACTTTGTGGGGTACTTTTTTCGGTGCTGCCTTCCTTGCCATGAATGTACTACAAGGGCTGTTAATTCAATGGGACGGGTGGAAAGGTATTTTTTATGGTCATGCCATTTTTTCGGCAGGGGTTGCGCTGGTACTTTCAATTTTTTTGAAAATGACCTCAACATTAAAAATCACTGATCAACAAAATCAAAATCATAAAAAAATATCCTTTATCAGTCAGCATAAATCAGTTTATAAAGAGACAGGAAGCCTTTTGCCGGGGCTTTTGTTTTGCTGTCATACCCTTATGTATCTTGTGTTTCTTACCTATCTCCCGCAACGGTTCAATCATAGTTACCCCGAAGAGCTTTTAAAAAGCAATTTCCTACAAATTTCCATGCCGTTCTTTTCTTTGTTTGGCACTTTTTTAAGCGGCGTTATTCTAAACAAAATTCAGAAATCACCGCTTGTTTTGATTAAGTACGCCTTTTGTACTATGCTCGTTCTTTGTACGCTCCTTATTATTAACACTGGCTCAGTTTTCTTCTTGTCTGTAGCCTCATTCATTTTATTATGTTCAGGAGTTTTACAGGGAGCCATATTTGCAACAATCCCCTATTTAAGTGATGATTCTACCATACACGCCTACGCTAATGGCGCTATTACACAAATGGGCAATATAGGCACTACTGTAGGACCTCCGATATTCAGTACAATTTTAATTTATTTTGGTTGGAATATAGCTTTTATATTTCCAGTAGTTAGCAGTCTTGCGGGAATTTTAATAGTTTTCGCTTTTAGGAAAAAAATAAATTCTACGGTTTCAATTTGACTTCTAAAATTTACTGCCCTTCTTTATTTGGTGGTTTGTTTTTTATTTGGAGATTTAATAGAGTTTTGGCTACGGTGGTTATTACTTCGTGGTTGGTCTTGTTTAGTTTTGAAACTATGTCTAATACTTCTTTGTATTGGGGCGGTATGACGGGGGGTGTTTCTTTTTTGTTTTTCTTTCCGGTCATCAGATATTCGACTGATACGCCGAGAGCTTGGGCGATTGTTACGGCTTTATCGACTGTGGGAAGCGATGAGTCTTTTTTGACGTAGTTCTCGATTGTCTTTAGGCTTAATCCTGTTTTTGCGGATAACTCTTTTTGCTCCATGCCTAAAAAATCAAGGGTTTCCCTTAAATTGTCCCTAAATGCCATTTTCAAATGATAATAAAAAATGAAGGTAGTTGCTTTGGAAAACCTTTAATTAAAGGTAGTGTATTATTGACAAACCTCACATTAAAGGGTTATATTATATTTAAGGCTATAAAGTAGTATTATTTATGGAAAGAAAGAGAGCAAGGCGCAATTTGCATGAGACAGACCCCTTCAAGACCTATCCTCTGCGCCTTGTCCTTGCTCTCTAATACACAAAATAAAAAATGTAGCCGCTCTTTCAGTCTCTTGTTTTTTTCTTCTTACTCAACGTTTGCAAAAGAAGTACAACTGCTATCACCAAAACCGGTACAATACAATGCCAGTGTGTCTGTAAAAAAATCATGTGCTTTCCTCCTTACAACAAGTTAAATGGTTTCAAGAATTTGTAAACCTGTATCGGCTTACCGTTTTCATCGTCTACGGTAACTTGCGCGTATAACCAGCCTTCTATGCTGTTTGGATTAACTCCCGCTTTGATAAACGGTTCGGGTTCGAGTACAAAGACCAAATCTTTGTCGTTGGTACTCAGGTTTTTTGCCCATTCAAAAAGATTGCCGTTTCCCATGTTCACGCCGTAATGATCCGCTGCGCCGTGATAACCGATTGCGCTTCGTTTCAATTTTACAATTTGCTCATAAGAGGCAAGCGGTGTAATTTCTCCGCTGTATTTTAGTTCTTCATTACCCAATTTTGTTCCTACCATGAGCATATTTTCATAGAAAGCAAAATGATCGGGCAGTCTTGACGGGTCAAGACCTGTGGCGATGAAGGGGGAGGCGTCAAACTCCAGCATTACATCGTGCAGGGGGCTTTCAGCAAAGTTACGGCTCCAGATAAAACGTGCGGTATTATCCGGCGCGGAAAGCGACCAGCCGCCGTTCATCGTATCTTCCGATAATAACTGTGTTGTGTTTTGCAATAGTTCATTGAAGGAACGAATAGAATCGTTGCCTACCACGTCAAGTTTTCCGCAAGAAACCACAAAAAAACCAATCAGGACAAAAAATATCCCTGTCGCAATGTTAGAAATTCTTTTCATAGTCTTACTCCTTAGATTTAGTTTGCGTAAGCAAACAAGTTTATTTCATTACGCTTTGAATGTTTTAAGCCACAGCGCGTTAGACAGTACCGAGACGGAACTTAGGCTCATGGCGGCGGCGGCGAATATGGGGTTGAGTAACGGTCCGCCAAAGATAAACAGTACGCCGGCGGCGATTGGTATGCCGAGTACGTTGTACCCAAAAGCCCAAAACAAGTTTTGCTTTATCGTGCGGATTGTTCGTTTACTCAACTTAATCGCTGTGGGTACGTCCAATAGATCGCTTCGCATGAGTACGATGTCCGCGCTTTCCATTGCTACGTCTGTTCCGCTTCCGATGGCAATACCGATGTCGGCTTGCGCCAATGCCGGAGCGTCATTTATGCCGTCTCCAACCATTGCCACTTTGCGACCTTCTTCCTGTAGTTTCTTTACTTCGGCGGATTTGTCTTGAGGTAATACTTCCGAGAGTACCCGGTCAATCCCCACTTGTTTGGCTATAGCGGCGGCGGTCTTTTTGTTATCCCCGGTGATCATGGCGACTTCAATTCCCATTTTGTGAAGCCGCTCAATAGCTTCTTTACTGCTCTTTTTCAGCACGTCCGCTACGGCGACAATTCCTGCGGCTTTTCCGCCGAAAGCGACATACATCGGCGTTTTGCCTTCTCCTGCCAGACGGTCGGATTCTGCCTCAAGTTCGGTAAGGGCAATACCGCGCTCGTCCATAAGTTTTCTGTTGCCTGCCAAAACCGATATGCCGTTAATTACGGCTTCAATGCCGCGCCCTGTTATTGCTAAAAAATTTTCGGTGTTAAACAAAGTAAGCCCTTTGCTCCGCGCTCCCTGCACAATAGACTGTCCTAGCGGGTGTTCGCTTCCCTTCTCGGCGGAAGCGGTTATCTGCAATAGATAATTTTTATCAATCCCCTGAGCCGTTACTACATCGGTTACTTCGGGCTTGCCTTCGGTGATTGTCCCTGTTTTATCAAACACAATGGTTTGTATTTTATGGGTGATTTCCAGAGCCTCGCCGCCTTTTATTAAAATACCGTTTTCCGCTCCCTTGCCGGTTCCCACCATTATAGCCGTGGGCGTGGCAAGTCCGAGGGCGCAGGGACAGGCGATGACCAGTACGGAAATAAATATCGTAAGGGCAAATTCCAGCGTTGTTTTTCCGGCGGGGGGAGCAACAAGACCGGCAGAGGACGTTGCGAACCACGCTATTCCGGCGGCAAGGGCTATAACGCAGACGATAGGCACGAAATAGCCGCATACAATATCGGCTATTTTTGCTATCGGAGATTTTGAACCTTGCGCGTCCTCTACCAGTTTGATAATTTGCGCGAGGGCTGTATCGCCGCCGACTTTTTCCGCCTTAAAGCGAATAACGCCGTTTGCGTTAATGGTTGCACCGTAAACATGATCACCGGGTTTCTTGTCTACCGGCATACTCTCTCCGGTGAGCATTGCTTCGTCAACAGCGCTTTGCCCTTCGATAACAATTCCGTCAACAGGAATTTTCGCGCCGGGTTTCACTACGATAATATCATCGGGGATTACCTCGTCAATGGGGATTTCTTTTTCTTCGCCGTTTTCTATTATGACCGCAGTTTTCGGCGCAAGTCCCATGAGTTTTTTTATCGCTTCGCTCGTGCGTCCTTTGGAAATTGCCTCTAGCAGCTTTCCTAAAAGAATGAGGGCGATAATCACTCCGGCGGTTTCAAAGTACAGCGCGTCTACCGCAATGAAATAGCCTCTGGTAATTCTGAACAGGCTGTAAATGCTGTAAAGCACCGCCGCAGATGTCCCGACTGCGATAAGAGAGTCCATATTCGGACTTCGCTGCCACAGGTTTTTGAAACCAACCGTGTAAAACTTGTAGCCCGCTATAATTATGGGAATGGTCAGCGTTAATTGTATCAATGCGTATAACAATGGAAAATTCATGGGCGCAATGGCTTTGGGGAATGGAAGTGAAACCCACCGTATCATTGGAGCCATTGCGAAATACAGCAGGGGAAGCCCTAACGAGGCGGCTACGATGAATTTTATTTTGAGGATTTTGATTTCCTTTTCCTTGCGGATTTTATCTTCATCAACAGCGTCCTTTGAAACTTCCAACGCCTGATAACCGGCTTTTGTAATCGCATCCTTAATCGCCGAAAGGCGCAGGGCTTTAGCATCGTAAACCACTACCGCTTTTTCAGTGGCTATGTTTACCGTTGCGCTTTCTATGCCTTCCAGTTTGAGGATTGCTTTTTCAACTCTGGCAGAACAGGCGGCGCAGGTCATTCCGCCAATAGGGATTGTTACCGTAGACCCCTTTGATTTTTCCCGTACCTCGTAACCGGCTTTTTCTACCGCTTCTTTGATAGTGGAAACGGTAAGGGTTTCGGCGTTGTAAGTTACTGTTGCCTTTTCCGTGGCGATATTTACCGTGGCGTTTTCAACGCCTTCAAGTTTGCGGATTGCCTTTTCAACTCTGGCGGAACAAGCCGCGCAGGACATTCCGCCGATTGATAATGTTTCTGTCTGCATTGTAATTTAGCTCCTTTTCCATTTTGCAAAAACACCTTTAGCTTGCCGCAGGAATTCCGGTGAAATGGTAATGGTGGTATCTGTTACGGTTTTGTTAGCCGCAAATATCGGCACGGGGTTACAGCCTCCGGTTTGCCGTTCAATCTGGGTCATGCGGAAGCGGTTGCCGCAGTTTTGGCAGACCAGTACCGTACCTTGCTGTAAATAATAGCCTCTGCCGGAGCTATAACAGACTTGACAGGTATTAAAGGCTGTGCGTATTGTGCCGTCAGGCGCTTTTACCGCCAGCACTTCCATTTGCGTACCGTCAATGACAACCGGAAAGAAAAGGGCGTTTTCCGTGATGTCCGCAATTTGAATAACCAAATCACGGTCGGTTATAACCTGTTTCTTTTGGTTGAGTTCCGCATTTTGGGCGAATACAAAACCTGCGCAAAACAATGTAAGTCCTGCAAGTATTAAAATAGTCTTTTTCATTGTAACCTCCATATGTCTATTGGCAGCAACTACGGCTTTTACCCTTTTTTCTACGGTGAATAATCCACACAACAACCAATATGACGGCTATACCGACTCCTACCATAATAATGTTATCCATAATTTACCTTTCCGTACAAAAATATACATACGCCATACGGCGCTGTTTCTTAAATTCCTAACGGCAGCAACCGCCGCCGCTTGCCGCCGCTTCAAAATAAGCTGCGGGGTATATCAGTGTCTCATAATTTGCAATCTCCGTTTTTATTGTTTCAATATCAACGATGTTAATATCGTCTACCACTTTCACATAACCGTAAAACACATTGTCCCCTGTAGAAAAATCAAAATCGCCGGTTGGTAAAATCTGTATTGCGTTATTTCCCTGATCTATGTCAAGCACGGTGTAATAGGCGGGAAAAATAAGCGTGTTGTTTCCCGGATCAAGGGAATTGATATTGATATTCCACAATGTAGGCAGTTGTCTCTGCATTACTACGATTGATGGCACAAAGCCGTCATCGGTCAGGCGTATCTCGACTGTTTGATAATTGCCCATTGTCTGCGATAGGGCGATTCCGTCCGTGGGGATAACCACCCCTGCCGGTGCGGGTGCGGTATTTGGTTCAGGAACATCGGCGATATTTTCACCTTCGGCAACAACGGTGATAGAACTGCGGATCATGCCCATCCAGCATGAATAAGAAAATCTGCCGGTTTTTTCGGGCAGGAACTCAATCACGTTTTCACCTAACTTAAATGTATGTTCGATACCGTATTCACGGATAATGAAACGGTTATTACAGCCGTTAATGCTGCCTTGTGGCGCGTTGATGATCCAGCGGACGGGGATACCTTGTTGCACTACAATCGCCGGATAGCGGTTGGGAAGCAAAGTAGAATTGACAATCTGTACGCTGTTCTGAATTATCGGAGTGAAAGCGCCGTTTTCTGTTTCAGATGAATTAAATGCGTCTGTTACACGGTTAAGGGGATTGTCGAAGCCGGATAAATTCCAGCCGTTTGAAAACATGGTCAATCCCATTGCGGCTACGAGGACAGCCCCAATGTGCATTACTTTATGGGAAAACGCCTGTCCCTTTGCGCCGCTTAATATGCTGCTTGCGGCTCCAAGCACGAACATAAGGGGGATAGTTCCTACGCAAAACAGAAACATGGAGATACCGCCCTGTATTGGGCTTCCTGTAGAAAGCGCGTATAATTGCATTGCCTGTAAAGGACCGCAGGGTATAAACCCGTTCAAAAAACCGATTACCAAAGGACTGCGCCCTGTTTTTTGTTCGTCAATTTTTTTTGAAAATATTTTAGGCATTTGTGGAATGAAACGCCTCAAGCCCGGAAACAGTCCCAACATATTGATTCCCATAACAAGCATGAAAATTCCAGCCAGTAGCAGAACCGCACCCTGAAAACGTCCTGATACGGTAATGACCGAACCCAACGCTCCGACCACAACGCCTACAGTCGTGTATGAAAAAACTCTGCCGGTATTATAAAGGACGCTCGGCATGAGCAGGGAAATGTTTATTTTCGGTTTGGTATTTTCGCTTGCAACCGGCATACTTCTTTTCAATGTCTGCGACAGGTTAATCCCTCCGCACATGGCGATACAATGAACGGAAGTTAAAAGACCGATGATAAGCACCATGCCGTAACCCATGCCGGTTTGCGCTACAGGAAAAGCCGCCGCAATGCTTGAAGTGCTGAACATATGGAACAGCATATACAGGGCAATAATTATCACCAGCGTTCCGGCGATTTGGGAAAGTTGGTTTTTCCCCTTTCCGTCCAATATCTTATAGTCCAGTTGTTCGATAACCGTTTTAATTTCATCAAAGGTAATAACCGTATCATTATATGTTACGGTTGCTTTTCCTGTGTTGTAATTTACGGCGGCATTTTCGACACCGGCTGTGCCTTTTAGACTTTTTTCAATCAGATTTTGGCAGTGTACACAGGTCATACCGTCTATGTGAAATGTCTTTGTTAGTATATTATCAGTTGTTTCCATATCGTAACTGTAACTGGTGATTATGTTAGAATTATGTTGATTTAGGGAAAACAACTTTTTTTGCACAGTATTATGTCCGCAATAAACACACTTTCAACACAATTTTGTGATATACTGCCGAATATGAGGGGAAAACAGACTGTTTTAACTATAGATGATGAGCCAAAAATACTTGAATTGGTAAAATCTTATCTTGAAATGAACGGATATACCGCCATCTGCGCTAAAAACGGCAGAGAAGCTGCGGCGCTTTTCGATAAAAACACTGTTGACCTCATACTTCTTGATCTTATGCTTCCCGATTTATCAGGCGAGGAATTGTGCAAGAAAATACGCCAAGTGTCGGACGTGCCTATTATTATGATTACCGCCAAAGTTGACGAGGCAAGTATTATTCACGGTCTTAATATCGGCGCTGATGATTATGTTACCAAGCCTTTCAGCCCACGGCAGTTAATGGCTCGTGTGCAGGCGGCATTAAGAAGAAGCGACGGCGAAAAAACAGGCGGGGTTCTTTCCTACAAGGATTTAAAAGTGGATACCGAAAAGCGGCTGGTCAGCCGAGGCGGTGAGGTTGTCAGCCTGACCCGTGATGAGTACAATATCCTTTCGCTTTTAATGTCAAGACAGACTAAAATTTTTACCAGAGATGAAATACTGGAAGCGGTCAAGGGGGGAGATTTTGACGGCTTTGACCGGATTGTTGATACTCACATTAAAAAACTTCGCGCTAAAATCGAGGACGATTCTAAAGCACCGCAATACATTGTTACTGTTTACGGTATGGGTTACAGATTAGGAATACCTGAATGACGCATAACTTTACTATCAGCCTAAAAAGCCGCCTAACCTTAACCTATGTTCTTTTTATCAGTCTTGCACTAGGTGTTTTATGTTTTGTGATAAATCTTTTTACCAATATATTTTTTTCCGTCCTCGTAAAAGAAAATATAGCCGCTAAAAGCAGGGAAATTATCAGAATTGTAGAAGAACAGTACAATCAAATGACCGGAAAATTTAATACTGAAACTATAGAAGCAATGGGAATGTATTTTGTAAGCGAGGGTTTTATTGTTACCGTAAAAGACCGGCAGGGTAACATTGTATGGGACGCTCGTTCCTGCGATATTCATCATTGTACAAGCGTGATAAACGACATAACTGCCAGAATGGAAAGCCGCTTTATTTCAACAGGCGAAATGAGGGTAGATACTTACCCGGTTGTTTCTAGAAATGCCAATGTTGGAACTGTCTTTGTCGAAACATACAGCCCTTTTTTTTACAGTGAAACAGAAGCGCGGTTTTTGTCTGCGATAAACCGCCTTTTGCTTATAGCGGGAATTGTCTTAACGATTATCTGCGCTATCATTTCCACAGCCCTTTCACGGACTATCGCAAAGCCGATTATTACGGCGGGAGAGGCGGCGAAAAAAATAGCGGTTAATTATTTGGGAAATGCCGAACCAAAAACCAATATAATCAGAATACCTGACTATTATAAAACAAGGGAACTTGCGGAACTGTCTCATTCAATTAACACATTGGCAAGTGAACTTGAGGAAGCGGAACGCCGCAAGAAACAATTAACCAGCGATATTGCCCATGAATTGCGTACCCCTCTTACCTGTTTACAGGGAAACATTGAAGCGATGATAGACGGTGTGTACGCGCCTGACAGAGAACATCTTGAGAGTTGTCAGGAGGAAATAAAACGCCTTGCAAATTTGGTACAGGACTTGAATACGCTCACATCTATTGAATGGGAAACGCTTGCTCTAAATAAAACTGAATTTGACCTTGCTAAATTGTTGCAACTAACGGCGGAACAGTGGAAACCGGCTGCTGACGAGAAAGGAATAGCAATACAGGTAAATACAAAAGAAACCATTATCACCGCCGACTATGACCGCTTAAAGCAAGTTTTTATCAACATACTGTCAAATGCAGTAAAATACACCGACAAGGGCAGTATTACTATTACAGTGGAAAAGGCAGACGGAACGCTAAGTCCGCAATGCCTTGTTACAATAGCCGACACCGGTATAGGGATACCGGAAGATGATCTGCCCCACATTTTTGAGAGATTTTACCGCAGTGATAAATCCCGCAGCCGCAGTACAGGCGGATCGGGAATTGGGTTGACAATAGCCGCGACTATAATTCACGCTCACGCTGGTACTATTGAGGCGAAAAGCGGTATAAGTGGAACGGTGTTTAGTGTAGCGTTATAACTGTTATTAATGTTAAATATAGGAATTTCCGGAAACCTCACGTTAGGCGAAATTGTCCCTAAATTGGTTGTAAATATTACTAGACAAATAACTATTTTTCATATAGTATTTTATAGAAATAATTTATTAAGGGAGATTTATCAAAATTAATATGTGCAATAAAAAGCAGAAAGCAAAATATAACACATGGATAAGGAAAAAAAGGATTGCCATTTTTTCTTTAATCACATTTTTGCTCATTTTAACTTCATTTTTCTTATTAAAAATAAATTTAATTATTGGTATAATATCTGGATGTTTTGTCATCCCATTTGCATATATTGTATTTATTTTATTATATACTTATTACCAATTTTCCGAAAATGGAAATAATTACCAGTCAAAAATACATGATTTAATAGTTGAAAACATAAAGAATAAAACAGGTTGTCTTTTAGAAATTGGAACTGGAAGCGCAGCACTTATAATAAAAGCGGCAAAAATATTACCCAATATAATTATGACTGGAATTGATTATTGGGGCAATGAGTGGGAATATTCAAAAAACCTTTGTGAAAAGAATGCTCAAATTGAGGGGGTAGGTCATCAAGTTAATTTTATTAAGGCAAGTGCCTCAAAATTACCATTTGAAAGTGATAAATTTGATATAATAATTAGTTGTCTTACATTTCATGAGGTAAAGGATACAAAGGATAAAATATCAGTATTAAAAGAAGCATTTAGAACATTAAAAAAAGGAGGAGAATTTATTTTTCTTGATTTATTTTTAGACAAAAACATTTTTGATGAATATTCCAGTTTAGTAAAAACAATAAACACTTTTGGGTTTGAAGAATTTGTTATAATAAAATTAAACGAAATAATATCGCTTCCTAAATTATTGTTAAATAAAAATATTTTAGGGAATGCTGCTCTTATGAAGGGTATAAAATAAATTAAAATAATAAAGTACGGGACAACTTCGCCAACAGGTCTGTATATGCTTCGCCGCCTTACAGCGGCTCGGGCTACAGCCGGAACGTTTGTACCTGAAAAATTAGACTTTTCCTTAATATCTACTCAATAATTCTAGATAAAAATTGCACTAAACAACAGTATGATTATGATCCCGCTTTGCCTATCTTTTTAGTATGGCAGAACAAGAAAACAATTTATATTCCCTCATTCCTCTTGATAATTTTAAGGCGGTTTTGGGCGTTGATGACCGTGATGATAAATTAGCTAAATTTTGCCTTGTTACTTCGACTTTGACTATTGAGAATTACTGCAAGCGGAAACTGTTACGGAAAAAATATTTTGAACTGATTGAAAATATCGGGGATTTGCTTTTGCCTTTGCGTGAATACCCTGTGAGCGAAGTATTGGCTGTTTCTATGCACGAGAACAGCGAAATTATAGAACCTGATTTTTACAATATCTTTCCTGATTGCGGTATTGATACAGATTTACCTTTTTCCATTGAGTTATCCCCTGCGGTTACAAGATTGAGATTTAAAACATTCAAAATAATTTATTGGGCGGGATATTCAACTAATAATCAAAATAACGAAAATGAAGTGCCTGCGGACTTGGCGGCGGCTTGTTTGGAATTAGCGTCTTGGAACATGAGCCGTTACAAGGGGCGGCGTGTGGGTATGACCGGAAATATCAAGGGGGCGGGCGTTCAGGGGGAGCATTTTGAAATGTCTATACCTGAAAATGTGCGGATACTTTTAGAGCCGTATAAACGGAGGGTGATATGAGCGATAACCAGATTTTGATTATTGAGGAAGCAATTACAGGAGCGATTAAACAACTGCTGGCGGGACGGGTCAATGAGGTTTTGAATAACTGGCAAGGTTTGATACCGCTTTTTGAATTTTCCAATTATCAGGGTATGACGGCTGTTGTTCCTGTGGTTGCGCTTGTTTCTTGTGAACGGACGGAAAAAGAACGGATTATTTTTCTGGACGCTTATTCTTTAACCATTACTTTGAATGTGCCGGGAAATGAAGATAGTGAATTGTTTTGTTACGGTTACACCGCCGCTGTCTGTAAAGCGTTGGGAGAAAATCCTACGCTTGGCGGCGTTGCGGACAGGGTTACTGTCAGCGGAAAAAAGTATGTGCCGCCGAAAGCGGTTAATTGCGGTCAAGATTGGCAAGTGGTGATTAGTTTGCGTGTAACGGTAGAAGGAACTAATAATGCTGGTTAATGGGTGCGATTGTTCAATAGTTGTAAAGA